>OLRX01000073.1_pt1 | contig 85859 bp, 103 predicted proteins | sample 1672991 | NCBI WGS metagenome assembly OLRX01 (sample SAMEA3136744, study PRJEB25190) | human gut metagenome | biome: human gut; feature: human-associated habitat; material: faeces | place: Austria | collected 2013
AAATAAATATAAAAATAAATATGAAAAATAAAAAATTAATATTATTAGTTGACGGCGATAATATTTTACATCAATCTTTTCACAAATTTGAAAAACTTAAATCTACAGATGGTAAACCGAGTGGGGCAATATTCGGATTTTTCAAATCTCTACATATGTATCTTACAAGGTTCGAACCAGATGAGGTTTATGTTTCATTTGATAATGGTCATTCACCAGTAAGGATGGAGTTATTACCAAATTATAAGGGACATAGAAAAAATATATCTGTAGATTACGAATCATTGCAAAAGCAAAAGGCAATTATAATGAAAATGCTGGGTATGCTAAGAATTAATTATATCTTCGATAAAAAGAAATCTACAGTATATGAAGGAGATGACTTCTTAGCATACCTTGCAATTAAAAAATTCCAATCCGAGAAAATGATACTCATATCTTCAGATAAGGACTTTAATCAGTTGCTATCAAATAACCTGAGGATATATAATCCCAGAAAAGATGAGATGATAAGAATGGATAACTGCAAAGAATTATTCGGTTATCATTCTCATGAAACGGTAGAGTACCTTGCAATGGTTGGAGATACCTCCGATGATATACCAGGGTTCCCGGGTATAGGCCCAGTAAAGGCAAGAAAAATCCTTGATGAGGGTAGAATTGAGAAGTTTATTGCCCAGAGTAAGAATAAAGAATATCTTCAAATATGGAAAAGGAATGAACAGTTAATCGACCTTTTCTGGTTTGTAAGACATAACCCATTGGATAAGTTACCAATTAAGTCAAAGAAGAAGTTTAAGTATGAGAAATTCAAAGAACTTTGTATCGAATACTCTTTAGCATCATTTTTGACAAATGAATTTATAAAACCATTTAAAGCATTACATCATGAGTAAGAGAATTATGTTTGTAGGTCCCTCTGGTATAGGGAAGACTACTTTAGCACAAGCTGTAGCTAAGAAATATGATATACCCTTCATATCCGGCAGTATGTCAGATTTATTGCCAGCTACTAAAGGTATATCACATAATGAGTTGTTATCACTTGGTTCCGAAGCAATGTATAAATCCGATTTTCAATTGTTAAACATGAGAAACAAGCTATTCAAAGATAAAGAGAACTTTGTAACTGATAGAAGTTATGCAGATTTAGCGGCTTATTTCTGGTATAAACAATCAAGAAATATACCCGAATGTGAAATGGAGCATTTCTTTTGTCAATGCCAGGAACTGATGGAAAACCAATGCGATTTAGCAATATTTCTACCCTTAAATTTGTCTAACTACAAGGATTGGCCAATGGAGGATAATAAGAAGAGAATTATGAACAGATTCTTTCAAGTTCAAATATCTTCCATCATGAGTGAGTTACTTGCAAATTGGGAAATACCAACAGTATGCGTAGAGAACCTTGATTTTTGTACTAGACTAAACCAGATATGGTATCATATTGATAGGATATGGGAAAAGAAGTAATAGCAATAGCCTTCTCGGATTTACATATAAACCTATGGGCTAAGTTTAATGAGAACAATCACAGGACCCTGAATAGTTTCAGGGTTTTGTCGATTATACGGAAATTATGTAGAAGGTTTAACTGTCCTGCATTATTTTGTGGAGACTTATTTCATAAGGCCGAAACAATGGACCAAGAATTAGCAGAGATATGTTATAATGAACTAATCGAAGGATTTTGGATATATGCCATATCTGGAAATCATGATATTAAGAAAATAAGTAAGGTTGGTACTAAACCCTTTAGCTGGCTTTATCAAGTAGAGAAGTATGGTATCATGATATTAGATTATGAAAAAACCCAACTATCTTCTACACATAAAGATATTATGGTATATGGGGTTCCTTATATTGATAATAACGTGGGTCTAAGTGAATACTTAAAGAAGTTAGAATTAGATAAAAGTAAAAAGAATATTCTTTTACTACACACCGATTATCCTGGTGCAAAAGATACAGATGGTAGAGAGATAGATTCCGTAGAAAACTTAAATGTAAATGTTCTCAATAAATTCGATTTAGTATTATGTGGTCATATACACAAACCTCAAAGATTATCAAAGAAGGTTTATATGATTGGGGCACCTAACCATCAAAGGAGAACCGATAGAGATTGTGAATTAGGGTATTGGAAAATCTATGAAGATTTGTCTCTGAAGTTTGTACCTTTGAAAAATTTCCCAAAGTTCATCGATGTAGAAAGGGAAGAGGATATTAATGATGATGGCAATTATTATACGGTAATCCCTCAAAAAGCTAGTACTCCAGTTAATAACAAACATAAGATTACTAAGCAACTTTCTAAGAAGTCTCTAGCAAAGAGATACCTAAGAGAGAAAGGTATTAAAGATGAGGTTAAAACTAATCTATTAATTGAAACACTTAAAAAGGCTGAGTCATGTTAACGTTCTTAAACTTAGAGGCAGAAGGATTTTGTTCAATAGAATCCTTACATCTACAATTAAACCCCACTTGTACCATACTTATCAAGGCCCCAAATGGGAAAGGGAAATCAACTATTCTCTCTGCCTTGGTATGGGCAATATATGGGAAAAACCTAAAGGGTGTTTCTGAGGTAAATACTTGGAAGCAAGTAAGGCCTAAAGATTACAAGGGTACTAAGGTACAAGTATATTTTCAGAAAGATTCTCATACATATAAGATAGTTAGATGTCAAAAGTATGATGAAGTACTTGAGGATGGTGCTAAAGGTAAAGACAGACTTATCTTCATGAAAGATGGGGATATAGTTGATATCAAAGGGAAGGGGAAGATACAAGATTTTATAAACCGAGAGATAGGTTTATCATATACTCTGTTTATGAACTCAATCATGTTTGGTCAGGGTATAAAAAGACTCATACAAGAATCTAATTCTGATAAGAAAAAGATATTCGAAGAAGTATTTGACTTAGAGTTCTTAAACCTTGCTAAAGGCATTGCATTACAAGATAAAAATAACTTGATATCTCAAATAAACGAAGTAGAGCATGAGTCTCAAATGCTTAAGAAAGAATTAGAGGCTAATAAGGAGGCTTACTTCGATATGAGAGATAGAGAAAAATCCTTCAAGCAAAAAATTAAAGAAGAAAGAAGAGAGTTAAAGCAAGATAGGGAAAAGCTAACTAAGCTACTAATTGAAAAACAAAAACAAATCAAGGATGAAGTAGATGCTTCGCTTCAGATAAAGATTAAAAAACAAAATGAACTAATCCTTGATTTGAGGGGTAAGATAAAAGATGCCAAGAATTTATCAAATGTACCTCTTAAGAAAGTAATTAAAGAATTAGTAATACAGTTAGAAGAAGGTCACTACAAACGTGCATTACGTGATGCCAAATCAATATATAAAGCGTTCTCTGACCTTGATAAATACGATAAGGAGTATCAGGAGGCATTAGAAAGGTTGGAAGAACTTAGTAGTGTAAATGATAGGTATAAGAAATTAAAATCAGACTGTGATGATATTGCTTCTGATATTGCTTCTATTGACGAAGACCTGGCTAAGCTCAAGCAAGAAAAGCTTAAGGTTATGTCTCCAAAGTATAAACAAAAACTTAAAGAGATTAGGAAAAACTTACGGAAGGTTGATGAGGACTTTCATAATAAAGAATTAGAGTTAGAGAATTATAACTGGTTAATTAATGACCCATTGGGTAATAATGGGATTAAGGCTTACCTATTTGATTCATCCCTTGAGTTCTTAAATAAATGCCTTGATAAGTATTCAGAGGTATTGGGATTTAGGATTGAATTTAATATTGATTTGGGCACTGCTAGAAAAGAATTTGTTACTCTTATTGAAAGAGATGGGATGATTATAGATTACGATGAACTATCGGGTGGCGAGAAACAATTGGTCTGTGTAGCAATGGCTTTTGCAATGAATGAGGCTTTAACTGCCTCTAAGGGTATTAACTTAGCATTCCTTGATGAGGTATTTGAATCACTAAGTTCAGATAACATAGAAATAGTTACTTCCTTAATACGTTACATATTCAAAGAGAAAACTTTATTCTTGATAACCCACTTAGATTCTCTTCCTCTAGGTAATACTAAAATTTTGCAAGTGGAAAAGACCCAAGGCCTGAGTAGGTACCAATTACTATAATGGTATATAAAATACAATACACCATTATATTATGAACTCTAAGAATAAAGGAAATCGATTCGAAAGAAAGATAGGTGCTTGGTTTACAAAATGGACCGGATACAAATTTGAAAGGAATAGAGCGGGGAGTGGAGCTTGGCATTCAAACAAGGACTCCACTTCCGATTTAACCTGTACTGATGAAAGGCATGCTCATAGATGTAAGATATCCATCGAATGCAAGAATTATAAAGAGATTAAGTTTGAACATCTACTCTTAGGTAATAAGGGATGCGATATACTGAAATTCTGGGAACAAGCTTCTAAGGATGCAAAAAGAGCAAATAAAGTTCCCATACTCTGTATGAGATATAATTCAATGCCCTCAGAAGAATTTTTCTTTGTAGTTGGAAAGGATTTATCTTCCGTATTCTATAAACCACTATTCGATAAAGCCAATATTATGGTAATCGATGTACCAAAGATAGGTGAGATTCTTTATGTATTCATGGCTAGTGATATACTGAAGAATGTAAACTATAAGTTAGTACATAAGCAAGCTAAGTTAATTCTTAAAAACCAGTAACCCATGAAGAAGCATACCCCATACTCATATTGTATATTTTACCTTGAAAGGAAGTACTGTGATAAAATCAATAAAGAACTCAAAGAAAAGGGGTATGACCAAATCAAGGCAATTATTCCTATGGTAAACGTATTAAGAAAAACCACAAAAGGTAAGATGGTATTCGAAGAAGTACCAGTATTATTCAATTATGGTTTTATGAGAATGCCCACTAAATTAGCATTCTCAAGGCCCTTTCTTAATAAGTTACGTAGGAATATATCTGGTATCAGAACTTGGTTACGTAATACCGAGACAATGCACCCAAGAAAGAAAAAGGTAAGGATTGACAATGCAGAAGACTTTGATGATTTCTCTTTAGTGGCTACTTGTAGTAGAAAAGAAGTAAGGCGATTTAAACGTATTGCTAGAGAGAATAAGAAGTTTTCAGTAGATGATTTAGTCAATGTAAAGCCTGGAGATTACTTAGTATTACGGGGTTATCCTTATGAGGGAGTAGATGCTACAGTATTAGAGGTTGACCATCTTTGTAAAAGAGTAAAAGTTCTTATATACCCTGAAATAAGAAGAATGGAAGTATGGTTACCTTTTGACAACGTTATCTATAGTGTATATTTAAATCATGATCCAGATAAGCTTTATGCTAATTCTGGGGAATATGACCCTAATCAGATAACCAATGAAGCAATTGATAGTATAATGAGATATAGGAGAATTTAATATTATGAACGAAGCTCAACAAAAAGCCTGGAGTTGTTTAATTGATAAAGAACAACAATCATTATTCCTTCAACTATCAGAAAGTAAATCTTCATGGGAAGCTGGTGAAATTTTAAAGTTATCTCATTACAAGTATCTTGAAATCCGGGAACGGTCAGAGAAATTCTTTAGGCTATTCTCGGATTTTTTTGAGAAACACACTTCTATTTTTCGACCAGATTGCCCCTGTGAGAGGAATTTCCAAGATTATATGGAGGGATGTTTAGAGAAACGATTAAAAAGAAAAGAAGCAAGCTTATTCACAGGAGACTCAGCTCAATTACTCCCAAAGGTAAACTCTAAAAATATAGAGAGAAACATGAAGAGGTTAAAGGAGTCTGAGGATGAATGGGACATAGACACTCTAAGATTAATTCTTGAATTTGATAGGTGGAATAACTTTAGAATACTTCCAAGGATGCTACAACAGCCATCTGCATTTAAAAGGCGGTCGAATAAGAAGGATAAGATATATATCAAGTATCTTCTTAATAGAGTACCGGATTGGATGCACAATAAACTCAAGGAAAGGTTTAGGTATAAAGTAAAACCAGGAAAGAAAAAGTATTGGGTAGCTTTAATATCTGAGGACCTATATACCGATGGTTATCTATTGTTACCAGTAAGACCTTTGGATGAAGTAGTAGATGAATTTAGTAGATTCTACATGTATGTATTTAAAACTAAAGATGATGCTGATACCTTTGGTTTTATGGTATCTAAGTTCATGATTAAAACCGAATCTGTTAAGCTTGGACAAAAATTCTGGCCAGAGTACCGTTGCTGTGTGGAAAAAGCAGTAAACTATAATCAAGTGAACAACATAGAATTCAATATTAAGAAATTGGATATGGCTTATAACACACATATCAAGAGAAAGCATAAAAAACCTAAATCCACTGCTGCGAACCGAGCAAAAACCTCGGATTTTTATAAAAATAAATAGAGAAATAAGATAAGATTAAATTATTTATTCTTATATTTGCAAAGAAAATAAATGAATACTTAAAATATTAAGGATATGGCAAAAAAGAGTAGAAAAGACATGAAAGCTCCATCCAAGGAGAAATCAAATTTCCTTGGTGCTTCTGGGAGAAACATGACTTATAAGGATTTAAAGAGAAAGGCTATCATATTAGGGATGCCTTTCCCTGATGCTTGTTCTGCTGGGGTATTTGACTTATTACATTATATCAATGTATCAGAAGAAAAGCCCGATAAATCGTTAATTGATAAATATGACGATTGGATGGATAAGCAATTAGAAAATATTGGGTATTCGAAAGATGACCCATTAAGAAATTCTCGATTAAGGCTTGGGTTTCTCGGAGAAGAAGGGGAAAATGGGCAAAGAAGAACCAAACGAGTTCCTGGGATAAAGAAACCTCGAGAAAAGAAACCACCAAGAGAGAGGGATGAATTTAATCTTATCAAGGGTACAAAGAAATCTTATGTATTCGAATTAACTGCAAAAGGTTTTGAACTTGATAGAGTTATTCGGAGAATGAAAAAGAAATTCCCCGAAGCAAATGAGAAATCTATCAATCTTTGGTATAGAATGGCAAAGAGGAATATAAATGGTAAAACTAAAGGAAAGTAACAACGGACCCATACGACCAGATAGGTATTATATATGGACTTGGAGACCAGATACCACCAATAAGATTGTTACTGAAAAGAAATTATATAGGAAACATCTAACCGGTATACCATACTTTACTAGACACCAAGTAAAGGTTACCTTAGTTTATCTTTATGGTGTAGATGTTCTTCAATATATCCATATAATATCTGGGAGGAAACTTATAAAACAAGGCATTAGAGAATTATCCGATATGAATGGTAAACTTCTTAAAAAGGGTAGTACTAAATTCTGGTTTAAGGGTAAATTCGTAAAAGCAAGGAAGTTCATAATGCCCGATGAATATCACATAGATAAACACCGACGAAGAAGATTTATGGTACAAATGCACCGAGTCTTTAAGTCTAAAGGAAAAAAGGAATTCAATGAAAGGTACTCAATCAAACTCTATGGACAACGGCAAGGCATATCTCCCAAGTATACAAGGCAAAAGAGATTACAAATCAATCTTGCTATCCTACAGGATTTACAACAGGCTGAGTCAAGAGGAGAAAAATAAATTCAATCTGTTATTCTTGCAGTATCCTCCATTGGTAAGTTCATTGGCTTTATATTTAAGAAAGAAGATGAACATCCCAATACAAAAGGTACTATTTATCAAAGCACAAAGGGATATGCTTGAAATATTCGATGAGGCATCACTTAAATTTTTAGGGTATTTGCCTAAAGAAAGGTTTATTAAGAAGTCTTTATTATTTCAAGGGTTTGTTCCATTAGAGAGTATTAAACTTAGAAGGTCTTATGCTTATATAATGACAAATAGGATGATAGAAAATAAAATATGGGTCTACCCAATTCGATTATCCGATAACTATAAAACAATGATAAAAGGGAAATACAAATCCTATACCGAAGTATTTGGGAAGGTGGGTATTCCTGGGATAACTAAAATTAAATATAGCAATGAATAATAACGAAGGTTTTAAAATCACAGCACATCAACCAGCAAACCCATTTGCAGGTAAGAAGTTTAAGATAGTCACTTATCAAGGTGACAAGGAACTTGCCTCTCAGGCAATAACAATTGAATCTCAATTAGAATTAAAGATAACTCTAGATGAGATAAAACAATTCAATATTGCTCAGGAGGAATTAGTAAAATCTGGGTATACTCAGAAATCCATACTGGTAAAGAAACTTATAACAGAGTGATATAAATAAATTATTAACCAACTTAAACATTACGAAAATGGCTAAGAAGAAAAAAGAAGTGGAACTGAAAGAAGTTTCCAGAACAGAAATCAATGGTGCAATCATCATTAAGTACGAAGACGGCTCAGTAAAGATTATCCCTGCTCCTATCATGCTTTCTGCCGAAGAAGCCGAAGACCTTTTCGGTTCTGAATCGGATGATGACGATGAGGAAGATGAGGAAGAATCAGACGATGATGATGATGATGATGATGATTCCGAAGAGGAAGAAGAAGAAGAGGAATCGGATGATGACGATGAGGAAGATGAGGAAGGTGATGATGATGATGATTCCGAAGAGGAAGAAGAAGAGGAAGAACTGACCGGTGAAGAACTTGCCGAAATGGACTTCGAAGAACTTGAGGATGTCTGCGACGACAAAGACCTTGAAACTGACCCAGACGATTATGATGAAGACGACGTCGAAAAACTCCGTAAAGCAATTGCCAAAGAACTCGGTCTCAAATTGCCGGCAAAGAAAGAAACCAAAGGTAAAGGCAAGAAAGGGAAAAAGTAATCTGGTAACTGTATTCAAGATTTAAAAGAAGGTAGGGAAATTTCCCTACCTTTACTATCAACTATTAATAAACGTAGAAGTTTACTTATAATAACCATTAACTTATAAAACATTAAAAATTATGGCAACAAAGAAATCAGACTCCAAGAAGAAAGGGGATAAGGAAAAAGACCCCGAAAAAGAAGCTAAACGTAAAGCTCGTCAAGAGGCACTCAAGAATCGGCCGGCTGAACAACGCCCTAACAGCAAGCAAATCGACGTTATTGCCATTAACGACAAATCCAAGGTAATGAACTTTGGTTATCCCGTTAAGAACAAGGAAGGCTATCAGGGTGTAGTGGTTACTTCTGTATTGGTTACGGATGGCAAACCGGTATCAACTTCAGTTTCATTCGTTCCGGGAACTCTTACCGTTAAGTCTAAGAAAGGACATGGCGTTATTTGTTCTCCGAAAAACAAAAAGGCTAAGGAAGAAGAAGAGGAAGAATCAGAAGATTAATCTAGGCACATCCTAAAATAGCGATTACATATCGTCTGCAATAGTTTAAATTTCATAGAGTAACAACCCCACACTTAGGACGTTGTTCAGCCAAAAGCTCATTGCCTGTGAAGGTAGTGGGCTTTAATTTTTTATACCCATGGAAGAAGAGAAATTAGCAATTCGAAAGAATATTCGAATACTTGCATTGGATAATCTAATAAATACTTATACTGATGTACTAGAAGATAAAGAATTAAACCTGGGACCAGATGAAAGGGAACTTGCCATCAATATAATAAATGAGGCAAGAGAAATGCTATCAGAAGAAACTCAGGAAGTATCTAACCAAGTAATGCAAAGACCCAAATGGAAAAAGACTTAAGATTATTAGTGGGAAACATTAATCAAACTCTCAGAGAATTAGATTATGTTTCGTACCTTAAAAAGGTAGCTCTTAGTAAGGGTAAGAAAGGCGAATACCAATCCCATAGGTTGAAGAGTAATTATCTGAAAAGAAAACTCATATCTCTTAAAGGAGCCCTGAATAAAAAACTTCATGGGACTTATATTGTTGCCCAATTTAATTTTATAAGGGGGGAACAGAAAGAAACTTTTGAACAAACTTTTACGGACTTATCTCAGAAAGAGGTAGAAGATATACTTCAACTCGAGGCAGTTTTAAAACAATGCAGTTTAGAAATCCTAGAAATTAAAGAAATCCCAACCCAAATTAGGAAGGTATAACTATGGTATTATGTAAATAGGAAATTCAATTATTCACCTAATATAAATGAAAATGGCTAAGAAAGACGAAAAGAAAAGTAAATCGGAATCCAAGACTCCGGAACTCACAAAGGCTAAGAAAGCTTTGGATGCTTACCTTAAAGAGAACAAGTTGGACCCTACTAAGGATTGGACCAAAGACAAGAAACATGGTAAAAAGGTTACCGAACTTGTAAACAAGCTCAATAAGGAAAGAGACAAAGTTGCTGCTGCCTATCCTGAAGCTGACCAAGAGAACAACAAGAAATTGGTAAAACTCAAGGAAAAAGAGAAGAAGGAAAAAGATGAGAAGAAGGCTGCCAAAGAGAAAAAGGAAAAGAAAGGAAATGGTGGTAGAACAGCTACCAAATACGATTATCCTCTCATCGACGGCAGAGAAATGACTTCGGCTGAGAAGAAAAAATACCGTATGGAGCAAAGAAAACTTGCTTCAGGTAAGGCTCCCAAGGAGGAAAAGGAAACTAAGAAAAAGAAGGAAGAAAAGGTAAAAGAAAAACCGGCTTCCGATAAGAAAGATAAGAAGGCCAAAGACAAGAAGAAAAAGAAGGCCGCTAAAGAAGAAGATTAATAAGAGCACTTTTTACTTTTACTTATCATATTTTTGAGTATTCGTTAATAATGGTAGAAGGCCTGGCAATATAAAAATTGTTCAGGCCTTTTATTTTCTAATTAAGTCGAAAATGGAACAAGAAGTATATAAACCAAAACTTAGAATCACTACACTATCAGAGAATGGTACTCCCTTATCCGATAGGTTGGTAGATGCCTATACCGAGATGAATTCAGGTCCAAAGGTACAGCATAACGGTCCCATAAGAGTAGAAGTAACTCTTACTAATAAACAAGATATTGATAACTTCAAAGAATACTTAGATAGGTTATCTGGTACATTGCCTGCTAAGGCACCTAATGTGGGCAGAGGAAGACCTGCAGGGTCTACAACTAAGGAATTGGAATCACCAAGGGAGGATATTCTTGCAGATGTAGAAAAAATGATTGAAGAGGGTAAAAGCCAACAAGATATCATTAAATATCTTAGGGGATTGGGATTTGTATTTATCCTTACTGAAGATTTTCTATTTCACTTTCCTGGATTTGAGTTTAATAAAAAAGATGTGGGAGAAGCAACAGACAATAAGCAATATCCCAATTCATTTTCTTGGATGGCAAGATGTATCAAACGGGCTAAGGACCCAAAAGCAGATAAATTTGACCCAATGGTAATCTTTGGTTTTAGCATTCTTGGGGGACCATCGAAAAAGATTATCCCATATCTCTATAAGGAAAGGAAGAAACCATTAAGGGCCCAAGTTGGTAAGAACGTAATCTCTTTCTCTCAGGCAGAATTCACTAAACTTCCCAAGTATATGAGGGAAGATGAACGTATTAAGTTCTCTACAGAGCAAAGACAATTACTTCTAAGTCCAGAAAAGAAGCCTTCTAAATTCTTTATGCGATGGGTAGATGATGCTATCTTCCCCGACTCAATCAAGGAAAAGATAGAGGAAATCAAGAACCGCTAACACTTACCTCCGCATTTATTAAAAGAGTATTTTATATAAAATAATTTTAGTATATTTGCATAAAGAAAATTTAATTATGGACAAGGAAACAAAAGACATCGTAAAGCTCATTGCTAGTATTCAGATTGAATCACTCAACTCAATCAAAGAGGATGTTAAAAATGGGAATGACATTGCCCAAGACTTAATCAAAAAACTCCTTCAGATTGAGGATGACGAAATAATTCGAGCACTAGATGAGCACATTGAATTATACGTAGAAATGGAGAATACTCCTCAACTGATAAATATGCTAAGTGAATACCAAATGCTGGTATGCTCTCACATATTGTTCAGAATGGAAGATGAATGGGTACATACTAATTCTCAGGGAGTACTTGGTACTTGGGCAATATTCCAGAGGGCAAATCTAAAATTCCACCCAGAACTAACACTTTTAAAATTTTAATATAGACATGGAAAAGAACGAATACTTAAAATCAGTAGAAATGAACACCGGAGTCGAAATGATTCCTTGCGAATCATCTAATATTGAGGGCTTTGGTTATGACTCAAAGAAAAAACAACTTTGGGTTGCTTTTAAAGGTAATCGAGTTTATCGCTATGATGATGTACCTTATGAAATCTGCAACGAGTTACATCAAGCAGAATCAAAAGGTAAATACCTTGCAAAGAACATTAAAAATAAATTCGAAACTACAGGTTATGAACTCAGAAACTAAATTCATATTGGGCCTGGTAACCTTGGGGGCAGTGATTTACTTTATTGGTGAGAATAGAACTCATCCAGTAGAAGTGAGCACTGCTCCTTCTCGTTTTGAAAGTCCAATAACCAAGTTAATCTCTCTTCAAGATAGCATGGGCATTAAACCAAAAGAAAGGGAGCAAAAGAAACAATGGTATAAGTATAGGGTAGAAATAGAAACTATTCCAGAAAATCAAATCTATAAGATTGAGAAATCTGGATACCAGCAATATGAAGTTTCTAGATTGGGTGAAACTTATTCTTATGTAACCTACGAATTTACCTCAGACAAGGTAATGACTACTCAAGAAGCCTATGACTTCGTAAAGAAATATCCTGAAAGATGTACAAGGGTACCAAATACATCACAAGATAACATTTACGATAAATATAACGAGGATTATGAAGATTACATAAATGACCCAGAGGATGAAATTAACTATCCTCCAGAAATCTTCGACTTCCTAGCCGATTAACCTTAGCAAATATAAAAATTTATTCGATTTATTTTTGTAATTAAAATATAATGCTTATATTTGCAATAAGAAATTAAATTACTAACATTTTTAATATAGACGTTATGAAAAAGAATGAATCAAAGGTTACTAACCTGGTTGCAACTAAGGTTGCCGAACAACTTGAAGGAATTAAAAATTCTAAGACTGCTAAGGCTTCTGCTCCTAAGGCCAAAAAGACTAAAAAGGAATTGGTACAAGATGCTCAAGAAGCTGCCACTAATTTTTCCAATGCCAAATTGGTAGAACTCTCTCCTAAAACCAAAACTTCCAAAAAGGAACAGGTTGTCAAGGAAGTTAAGGAACAACAAAAACCATCCATCATCGAACAGGTAATTTCTAATCGGGAAGTTAAATACGTATACCCTGCCGATGTAGTTGATACACTTGCTCGGAAGAAATGGAGACAACAAACTCGAAACGAACTCCATCGATTGGAACTTGCAATGGCTCGTATCAAAGATACAAACTCCAAGGAATTCAAGGCTGCTGCTAAAGCATATGAGGACTTCAGAAAGAAGGTCCTCAAACCAGAACAAGTTGCATAAACCTTTATTAACCAGGTGCCCGGGATAATTACCTGGGCATCTTAATTCATACAAAATGGATTATACTATCTTCTCTGATAAAGAGATGCTTAAGCAGGACAAAGAATTGGTAGAATTACATAAACGATGTTGTAAGTCCTATCTAATCCAACATTCACTTAAGCACTCCAAGATTAAGAAGTTCTTTATCGTTTACGATTGGTATATAAATACTGATAACGTAAGGAATTTCTTTTTCAGGCCTATAAACCTTTTCATTCAGGCATTGCTTTTAGGGCAACTTGATGAAATATCCGATTACATTAATCCTAACAAAAATGGAAAACGAAAAAAGAAACGAACCAGAAAAGTATAACGTACTTTACTGCAAAGGCAAATATCAGTATAAATCTAAATATCCCCAAATAGAAACTAAACATAAGGTTATCTATGCAGGGCCAGTAGAACCAATGGCACCCATCTGGGATAATGTATCAGATATATTAAGGAAATCTGATAGAATTTGTACTGAATCTCGAAGAGAATTAAAGAAGTTAGAGGAACGTTCACAGAATAACCTTTACTTCAAGAAAAATGGTATTACTCATATAATCGTATACAAATGTTTAGAGAAATAGTTAAAGACCTATATATAGGCAAATCTAAGTTAACCATAGAATGTAACCAAAAGGAAATACCCCAAACTACTCTGGTTCAAGACATATTACAGAATACTGGATTTACGGGTAATATGCCCGACTATGGTACCTATGGTAATTTCAAGGATGGGAAATTTGAGATTACTCCAATGATGCCTAAGCATTGCTTATTTATTACTGGAGTACCCAAAGGGGCAATCCTTGATAATTTCAGAGTTAGAAGAACATATTGGTCCTCTTATTATGAGGATGATGTAAGAGGGTACTTATTTCAAATTACAGATGAAAGTATACCTCGTTTAATAATCACAAACTAAATTTATATGGAAGCAATCGATTACGTAAAATTATTTAAACTCGACCAAGAGAATTATGACTTTAAAAGGGAAGAGTTTATATCCGAATTAGGTAAAGAATTTCTAGATTATTGCCAAACTACCACAATTGGGATAGATAAAAAGACTGGCAATATATACTACTACCGATTTAGGGAAATAGTTAAGAATTTCGAAACTAAATTCTGGGCAATCTCAGAACTTAAAATAGGAGAACCATTAACTCAGAAATTATGGAATGCCTTTTTCGCTACTCAGGTAGTTCCTTTAAGGCAAAGGTTATTCCCAAAGGTTCAGAAATTAATCGAAGAGCAAAAGGGGATAACCAATAACCGTAGTAAACAAGACAAAAAACCTACGAACCATAAAAAGGCAAACTATGGCAAGGGAAATCACAGACCTGCATGGGAATAAATTTAAGGTAGGAGATTATAAGCTTTGCCTTAATATCCCCATCACTGGGAAAGGTAATTTAGTATTCACCAGGGACCTAATCTCTGGTGAACCTTTTAATTTATCAGTAAGTAAGAAAAAATATAAGGGATATTTCTATAACCTATCTTTGAATCTGTATGTAAGGTTCGATTTAGAGTATATGGGTTATGATGAAAGTTCCGATATCAGAAAATCTCATTTGTATGTCAGAAAAGGAAAATAAAATGGTAAGATTCCCAAGACCTATGGGGACTACTGCAATGGCATTAGAATATCAGAAGAACCCAAATGATGAACTTCTGATAAAGATACATAATTATATCATCAATCAATGGCTAATGGGTAATGGAGTATTATGTGGTATCACTTATGATATAAATACATTCTCATATCGTATGGGTATAGATATTAACTACATACGTGTATTTATGAGAGATAGGCTATTAAGCTCTAGAATATGGGATAAAGAAAAGGCAGAAGATTTACTACAAGCATTAATGGGAGAACAACTAGCATGGGCTTTGGAAGACCGTATGGAAATAGCCCATCAGGTTAATATCCTAAGAGAATCTCAGGGAGGGAAATATGTACCGTTTATATCTGCCGAGCTGGGAAAGGCCCTTAAATTAAAGCTTGAATCCTCTACATCTCTGCAATCAATAGTACGTAATCTTACTGGAGGAAGTACTACAAATATCTTTGCCCAATTTAATCAACAGAACAACGTAACACAGCAAAATGCAATCACCGTTGAAGAGGCACGTCAAATCGTATTGGAATCACAAAGGGTATTGGATAAACCAGAAGAGGCTAAACTATTGGAAGACAGGTATGACATTAAGTCATTACCCGAAGTAGTTGCTACTAAACAAGAAGGAGTAGATACAAGTAAAGAGGGTCTTAACCTTAATAAAGCAGAGTTAATGCAAATTACTGATGATTATAAGGGAGCTATGTCTTCATTCTCTAAAGAACATCATGAACTACGTAGAGAAATCGAAATGCGTATAGACCCAGACGAAGAAGACCCAGAGTTATATCAATATGAAGACTTTGAGGAAGAAGAAAAAGAGGATGGCTCATTTGCATCTCAATTCCTCCGAAATAGTAAGCTCCCATAGTTATATCCGGATATTGCATATTTAAAAAGAAAGAATTATATTTGCATATCAATTTTAAAATAGACAAAAATATGGAACTACCAAAGACATCTTACAAAGAGACTCGGGTTAACAAGGTTAATCAGGGTACATACTTTAAATTAAAACCAACTGATACTGCTCCAGTATGGGTAAGAGACCATTATGATAAATCATCTAAGACTTATGCTTGCCATAAGTATGATGACTCAAATCACGAAAAATTTCTCAAGGGAACAAGGAAAATATACATTGACTTTACATTTTAATCACATGAACTTATGTAGACGAAAGAGATGCTGTAGTGAACTCATTGCTATTAAAAATGGCAACTTAGTATTCAAATTGAGTAATACTCATATCAATGCTGCTTATAATACTTTACAGGCAATAATGAGGAAATCTGGTATATTCGATGAGAATCTATATTTCGATGTCTATCAGGAATATCGGAAACATTATGCTATATACGACATAGTACCATCATTGCTAAGGTATAAGATACCCTTGATATTTTCAGGTAGATACCCAAAGAAACTATTCGATAATCAGTTTACCTTTGAGGACTTGATACCTAATGCTTTGGTATATCATAACTTACCAGAAAATTTCAGATTACCCGAAAGCTTAGAGAAAATCCTTTTAGAAGTCAAGAAAAGGGTATCTGCTTATATAGACCAAGAAGATATATCAGACCAGGGTTATAGGGATTTGGTTCGAACAAATTTCGTAAAACAATGGGATGTATTTAGAAAGGACCCATCTCTTATAGATTGCTATATGGATGCTCAATTGGGCATGCTATATATGTGGGCTAGAGTAGAAAATAAAACAATAGTAAAGAACATAATCGAAAGAACTCAAGATGAACTAGCTCAAGAGTTCTTATCTAAAAATGACGAATATGGAAAATAAAGAAAAGTTTGCCTTCAGAAATGTAAACATGTCTCAAGGTGTAGAGGTAGAATTTATTAAATTGCTTACCTCATTAGAGACTAAAAGTGATGAAGATATTATTAAAGCTTTTAAAGCTCAATTATCTTCTGGAGTATTAACTTGCCATGCAGAAATGTTATCTAGAACACCAAATCAGATAATATTTCAAACATCTCAATTCAATAAACCCTATAACTTTTACAAAAACTGGGAACTATGGGTATTCTCTAATATCCTGGGTGTATGGACTCTAAATAGGTTTAGGATATGATTACAATGAAAAACCTCCAAGTAGAGGATATAAAAGATGAATGGTTATATAATGCCTTAACACAGGGCATCAAGGAATGTATAACTGCTCCAGTCCCAACAAAACCAGAACCCATTAAGAGGGCAGAAATGATACTGGACAATTTCTCTCAGGAGGGTTCTCCAGTAGTAGCTACGGTAATTGCCCCAGGCAATTTCATACAGATGATATTACCGAAACATGAGATACTTCTCTCGGTAATGTTTATCTATAAAGAGAGAAATACCTATGTACAACTCATAATACAAAAACTTGCTTATGAACGAGAAAAGATTACCACCAAGACTAATGGTTCTGTTAGTAGTACTGAAGGGTGAAAAGGTATATAAAATACCTCTCGAATCAGGAATAAAATTGGACCATCTAAAAGATTTCAATACATTGAGGAGAATCCTTACTCCTTTAGTACAACTATATCATGGAGTAGGTTTTGATACTAGACTTACTTACGATGAATTCAGTATCTTCATTAATGACCTACAACATTTGGGATATGAACGGTTAGATGAATATTCCTCGGGTATACAAGAATTAGTAGAAGCAAAACCCATTACTGAGAATGACCAAGATGTTGAGAAAATACGAAAAGGGTTACTTATCTCTCTTAAATCTCAGGAGTTATCAGAGGTATTAGCTACTAAAATAAAGCAAGCCATACATGAAGTATTTGAAAACGAAAAGAAGAAAGGTGGACTAATGAACAAGGAACCCTCTTTAGAACCTATGGAGAGTTCAATTATAAGAGAGGCTCTATATTTGCTAACTCCCCAATTACCTTAATAATTGAAAGGCAGTCTAATCCACTGCCTTTCATAGCGTGTACACATCCTCAGCCTCCCTAAAAATAAATTAGATATATTTTTCTATAAAAATAAAAATGCTTATATTTGCATATCAATTTTAAAATAGACAAAAATATGAAAACGAACTCAGTAACTTACAATCAAGCAGACGAACTAACTAAGGTAGTTCGCAATTTCTTAGAAAAGAAATCTACATTTGAACTTGACTCTGATGAACAGGGTAATCTTCTTAATTTCCTAATGGGACTCTTAATCAAACTAGAGGATGATTACAAACTCAATTGCTTGGATATAAACCAGGTACAAATCTATGATACCACCTATTATTCTTTCATTTTCGAATCAATCATAACTGCCGATACTAATCCCTATAAGGGGCAATTAGCATCTGCTGCAGTTCAATTCATGAATGAATTTACCGATAACGATGGGAGGTTCATATCATTCAATCAACTCGATAGAAACAACTGGATTTTCCAACTTAATTTCTCAATTGCATGACAAAGTATAACGTTAGTCCATTAGTTGCCCGGGAGATAGAAATCTCCACGGGCCCTATCTTTGGTGGTAGCTGGTGCCGATACTTTATTTCAATTACCCTACACCAATGCTATATAGAAGCAACATGGAAGACCCGTCCTAAAAATGATTTAGACGGGAACAAAGAAATCTTTAACTCTTTACAGGAGTATCTAGATTGGTTTGCTAATCTTAAGAAAACTTACGGAAGGAGAATATCCCGTAAACAAATGGTATATGCTGCATACGATGAAACAACACGTACCTTCAGTTACAAACCCTACGAGAATTGGGCTACAAGACGTTCTAAAGAGAAATTAAATAAGCCCAAGGAACCATTATTGGCCGATGAATTATATTAACAAAATCTTCTGGGAGGCACTCAAAACACCTCCCAGAACCTCCCTATTTATAAAAATAAAAGTAGTTATAAAAACAAGTTTAGAAATAATTTTGTATATTTGCAGTGAGAAATATTTCTTAAATAATTTTAATATAGACACGTTATGAAAGAATTAAAAAATTTAGAGGCCATCCGGGAACTGCTTGCTTCCCACCCCATTTATACTTATGATTACTCCGATGGTCTTCTCATTAACAAGGAAGCTACCAATATCCAGGTTTATTCAATCGACTTAGAGGATGAACCTTTTGCTGCTTATATCTCAGGATATATCATCACATATGCTTCAGAGGAAGTTCTCTTCGAAAATCTCCGGGAATTTATCCAAGACGATGAACAAGATGAGGACATGATATCCCAATATACCAATATCTACAATGCTATCGAAAAATGGGAATCAGATCACCGAGAAACAGAAATCTTTCAACAACTTGCAGTATCAGAATTGCTTAACCAACTAAATAAATAATCACTATGGTAAACTTATATAAATTACTCAACGTACTGGAACAGGGCATGTCTCTGTTCCAACTTAATAAATGGAAAACCGAAGGCATCTGGTATCCAATCACCCAATACAAAAAGGAATCAGACGAAATCCAGGTAGTAACTAATTTATTTATTGCTGACCAAGAACAGTATCATATCCAACTATCAGGTAATTATCCAGAAGAATTCGATGACTGGAATAACTTTCTAAAGGAAAACCAATGGAAAATCTACCCATTACTTGCAAACATAATGCAAGTCTTTTTGCCCACAGGGAACTATCAAATTATGTATACCCTATATCCACAAGGATTCATATCAGTAATTGCTAAACCCCTAAACAAATAACATTATGATTACCGAAGAACTTAAACATATCTTAGACTCATTACCTTCAGAGATACATGAACAAGCCAGGGAACTGGTAAAAACTTGGAAAACTGCCAATGACCGAATAATAAACGAAATCTTTGAACTTTCCGAAGAAGAAAATGATGAACTTCAACAAATTGCCGATGAAGCAAAAGGTAAACTATTTACCCTATTATTTGGCCCACTCTATCATCATTACGTATCTCAATATGTATTAGACCAGGACTATTTTGAAGAAGAGGAACAATTCATCGAAGACCTATCAAAATATTATAACCTATGACAGAATACATCAAAAACCAATTAATCAAACTATGCGACCATCCCGAATGGTTTAACGATATGCTAACAAAAGGGAAATTCCTGGTATCTTTTGAGGTACCAGGTCACACTAAAGAATACACAGAGGGGTTCACAGAGGAAATGGTAATCCCATACAGAACTGAGGAACTTAACCCATACCTAAGGTACCCCAACCAAGAGATAAACAACAACCACCTCCACTCCGAACACATCAGATTACAGATAAGAGAAATATTACAAATCCCACTAAGAGATATAACCATAATCGATATAATATCACTACCATGAACATCATCTATCACATAATCCGAATAATCCTATCCGTAGGAACTATCCTAACCCTCATACGTAATGAGAAAATATACCAAGCCCACAAGTACACCCACCCAACAAACAAAATAAGGTATATCATCTCACAGCTAATAATCCTAACCCTATACACCTCATCACTAATCCTGGTATCCTACACATATAGGATTATACTAAGATACATATAATATAATACTAAATCATCGTAACGATCTGGCTTCTAATCCTAAATGAAGAAGCCTACCTAACAAAGTTCATAATCCTTTTAGTATATGCCTTCATACAGGTATACCCTAATCGAATAAATACCCACAAGGTACCTGGAATAAATACCGGGTACCTCCCACACTACCCAACACAAAAACAAAACAAAATCATACTAACGCTAACTAAGGTACAATATCTACCTATCCCCTCTATAACTAATATACCATCTATTAATATAATAATACCTAATACATATATCAAGGTACCTCACCGGGGGTTTTGGGGATTTAGGCAAACAAGGCTAGGCAAACTTACCCCTACTATACAAAGCCACTCAACTCACTATATAGCCACTATACCATATAGCTCTACTACACACTTTAAAGGCAAACTCAAAAAGGCCTAAAAAGGCCTAAAAAGGCAAATAAATCCGACCATTAATGGCCCCTAAATCCGATTGCCTTGAGTACCCTTTATATGTATATATTATATAGATTGCATTCAAGGTAATTCGAAGGTAGGGGATTATATAATACAGGTATGTTATGTAGCTTCTATGTATGTAGGTAGTATAGCTTTAGTACATTGTCGATTAATGGCCATCACAATTTACCTTGATTGCCTTCACCAAGTTATTATATTATGTATTATATAATAAGTATTGGGTTGGGGAAAGGTAATCGGATTTGTGATTGGGCAATTAAAATATTAGGTTTTAGGGCTAAATGGTTTATAGGATTTAAGGCCTTCAAGGGGTATATTTAGGTAATATTCCTAGTAAGTATGTAATTTATTTGCTTAGTATTTATATTAGCATTAATTTTTGTATTCTAGGACAATTTTGTGATTTAGGGGTACCTAGATTACCGAGAGCCATTAGGTATTATATAATATATTAGTTATAGGTAGGGAAGGTAAAGGGCAATCTCCATTCATGGCCTCAAGGACTAAGGCAAATATAATTCAAGGCCCTTAATAACCTACGAAGGCAATTGAGGTTATTGCATATATAATATATTATATTTATATTTGCATTGTAATAATAACTAATTAAATATAGACGTATGAAAACAAGTATTTTAACAACTGATTTTAATTTTGCAAAGAGTATTAATCTTTCATTAATTGCTGCACCTGATGCCTATCCTTCTTATCCATCAGGCATGCTAGACTTCATTAAGCCTTACTTACAGGAACTACAGGAGAACACAATCATTCCTGATTACTTAACTCTAGTATCAATCCAAACTATCGATAACCAAGATGCCGGGGTACACATATTAACCTTTACCATCAATGACCCAGAACATTTCGATGACGATGATACTGCCGGCATCACTTGCCTTGAAGGCTTACGGTATACCTTTGCCTATGACCCAGAGGCATGCTTTGGTCAGGCACCTAAGGTAAATGAATTCGAAAACCTTTACACAGTAACAGTTCCTTTCACTTGCTAAATCACTAAGGGGTATCCATAACAGGGTACCCCTATTAATACATTAAATACAAACGTTATGAGAACAATTAATCAAATTTCAAACCTCATCATCCTTACCCTAATAAATTGCGCTAAGGATTATCCATGGGCATCCTACATTGCCAATTCACTTTCACAATTCGATTTGATATTGCCAGAACTAATGCAATCGAAAGCTAAGGAAATATCCATCTACCTTAACACAGATGATTGCCTTATGGAATTCTCATCCGAAATCCCTGACCCAGAGGAAATTGAACCCGATTCTACCTTCAACATCGAGTATATAACCTTTCAGGTATACTTCGATTAATTACTTAACCCAAGGGGGCATCTAGCTCTAGCCCCCGTTTATATTATATACATATGGAACTCAACGAATTACAAAATCGATTAACTAACATCATCACAGGTATCTCTAATCTGGGACCTAGAATCATCCAGGGCATTACTCAAGGCTTTATTAAATACTATATCCCGGACCAAATCTGGGTAATATCCATTACCGATATCGAAGGTATTGAACAAACCGCTATCGAATATTATACCTGGGACGAAGAAAAGGATGGTCCTATACCTGGCATTAAACTTTTCAAGGATCTCAATATATACCTTGAACGAGAATTTTGCGAATACTAACACATGGCCCCAGGCCTAACTTAGGTACTGGGCTTTTACTTACGCTAACTTAGTAAGCCCTTATAGGCTATCCTAATCTCTATAGGCTTAACATAGTCCCTATATGGCCTTATTGAATTAGGACCTAATAGGTTTATAGAGGGCAATAATAGGGATATAGCTAATCGGCCTTAATTCTTTATCACCTTAGTCGATTAATGGCCTTATCAATATACAGGTATATAATACACTCTCAAGAGGACAGGCATAAGCCATATAGGATTATCCATATACATATCATATATGCCCACTACAAGGCGTGTGAAGATTACCCTTGTGAACCCCCAAAATTAAGTGCAAATATTAAGTCCTTTTAGGGTGCACAATATTTTCTATTTTATGAATTTTTCACAAAAATAATTTTGAAAATGTTTGTAGATTAAAATAAAGTTCGTATCTTTGCAATGTGAGAAAAACAAAGCGATATTTAAAATTTTAATTAACAATTTTTATAGAAAAAATTCTCTGAAAATTTTGTAGATTAAAAATAGTTCTTATATTTGCAATACAGAAATGAAACAAATACTACCTTATTAGAATAGTTAAAAAAGTCTTGAAAGTCTATTTGAAAAGGTAATAAAAATAATAAATAATAAAACTTTCAAGCAATTTAATTATGAAAAAGCAAATTAATAACGTGAATGTAGAAAAAGCAAGTGCAAACGCAAAAGCAAATAGTTTGATTGCTTTAGACGTATTGAAAAGCGTAAAAGAAAAAAATCAAGGACTTTTCAAAACTTCTTTAGGGACAAAAACAGAAATTTACAAAAAAGAACTTTTTAAGGGTGCAAACGAAAAGCAAATCAAATCTTTACGCAAAAAGTTCAGAAACGTAACTTTTAATTTTCTTTCAACCATTGCAAACAATGCAGATAAAAAACTAATTGAGGGCTTTATAGACTTTTATAAACAAGTCTATGTTTTAAATGATTTTTCTTTTTCTTCGATTGCAAGCGAAAACACTAAAGAAGAAAAGAAAGAGATATTAATAAAAGGTCTCGAAATTGTGAAAAAATCAATGAAGTAAAACAAAATCAGATAAGGAGTAAAATTTTACTCCTTATCATAAAAATAAAATTATTATGTTATTAATTCTGTTTGTTATCTTATTAGCTGTTTTTGTTAGTGCTTTATATGTAGTTTATATTCTTTTAAAGCCCAATCATAGAATAATATCTACTATTATTGACGTGCAAACTTTTCAATTAATTAATGCAGAGCAATTTCTATTGATTGAACAAATAAGCATGAACTATTTAAATGAAGTTGAATATACAATTTATAAAAAATTTTCTTTTAAAACTTTTTTACTATACTTATGTTATTGTTTAAATGAACAATTTAAAGAAAATTTAAATAATCATTTAGTAGATAATTAAGAAAGCAAAGGGACAAATAAAAATGTTTGTCCCTTAATTTTTATTTTTAAATGTTAAATTTAAGGGAACCGTACCCCCCTTTTAGTACCACAACTTTTACCTTCCTCGTGATAAGACTCTGCCAGAACTTCCCAGCCACATTTTACTACCCACAAAAATCACTCTTCATGATAAGGGCATGCCAAGATATCCCACACCACACATGCCCACATAACACACAGAGAAACCAGAGAATAAAACATCCCTGGCTCTCATCCACCTTATCCCTCTGGCAGATTACAATATCAAAGTTCTTTCTATAAACCAAAAACTTATAAAGATATGGAAGAAAAAACATTATTCAAACTAGCACGTGCAATTACCGATACAGGTACAGTTACTGTATCTTCAAAAGGTGGTACTGTAACCTACCATATCACTTCCCTCAAAAGGAAACTGGTAAATGGCAAAGTAGTTTCAACCTCTACACCCTCTTGTACTTTGGACTCAGCCTCCGTAAGTTGGGCTACTTGGGGAGGAGTTACCGTTGGAGATGGTTACTTAGATGTAAAAATTAACTATTCAAAAAATACTGGGTCCTCAAGGTCTACTACTCTGACATTTGCCCAAAATGAGTCTAATAACAAAATCAATCTCACAGTAACTCAAGAGGCTGGTGTAACCTATAGTGGATACATAAAAATGGTTTCAAACACATTGCCTTTAGGTGGTGATAAATATAATACTGCTCAAATCCTTGTGATGGCCTATTTAAAGGGTAGTGATGGGTCTAAAAAGCCAGAAACTCCCCATGTGGGTAATGCTCCCGATTGGTGCTCAGTATCCATTGCCTCAGCGGATACTCCTGAGAACCATTACATGTTATCCCTGATCGCTTTATCGAGTAATCAAACTGGAGCTAGCCGTTCAGGGCATATCTTCTTAACCTGTGGGGATGCTAACCTTAGTATACCAGTAACTCAGAAGGCCCTTGTGGCTTCAACATTCACTCTCTCTGGATTGCCCACATATACAGGCTACTATCTCTTTGGCAAGGGAGCTAGGCCACAGAATACATCAGCTGCAGATCAGGTGTATTTACAGGGTCTCTCAGCAACTGGTACTACTACTATGAGGATTCCATTCGATGCCAATGACTCAGAACCTGGTACTCGAATAGAATGTACTACTGGAGATAAAGTAGCTGTATATACTAGAACATCAGGTAACAGTAGCACCTGGATATTAGAGGGGTCATTTATAGTACCAAGTGCAGGAGGAACAGTATCAATCTAAAAACATTATACATTATGGAAAATAAAGTTCTTAAATTAGGGGGGGAGGAGATCCACCAAAGATGTATATGCAGAAATAAAACAGGGAAGCTCTGAGAGATGGACAATACAATCTCAAAAGAGTAAGTATGTAAATGGCAAATTGTCCGGGGTTATTGGAGTTGGTTATTCTGCTAGCATCAATAATACCTCGGATTATCTTCTGGAGGAAGACAAAAGTGACAATACTATTCAGATTACTGCACAAAATGACGGTACTTCTGGGCTTTGTGTACTTACACAAAATGAATCTGGTAATAAAATAAATCTTAAGATTACTACTCCCGAAGAAAAAGAATACTGGGAAATACGTTTTAATCCTATAACCATCAATGGAGTAGACATGAGTGCTTTTTTTGCTGCTACTACCAATATTAGTGGCGAAAGTGGATCTATGGCTGATGGTACCCTATATAAGAATTGGATAGTAAATCAAAATAGACATATGATTAATGTCTATATTTCTTCTATGTACCCGGGAAATTTCGACATGTTGTCTTGGTCCTGCCTTGATAAGGATGGTAATGCTTTTTCCCCTAATTACAATATACCCGATAACCAATACTTTACAACAAAAACAACTGGATTGGGTTCCTATACTCTTACAAAAGTTTCAACTCCCCCTGTTAGCAATGGTACTCCTATACTCTCCAGTAAGTTTAACCCCACTAAAAAATATCCGTTAGATTTGAACTTTTATTGGGGGGCTCCAACCTAAGACTTATATTGAGATCAAGATAATATCCCAATTATAAAAGCAATTACCCAAAATATCAGAGCCAAGGTATATGCAACAGAATACCTATGCCAGGGATACCAGCAAGTAATATAAGAATCTACTTTTAGTATTTCTGGATGTTCTTCCTCGTATTTTTTATCCTCTTCTCTAGAATCATATTTATACAATATGAAGAAAGGTAAGAATACGAAGAAGATTATTAGAGCAACTGGGAACAAGAGTAGGAGAAGAATCTCCCACCCTTGCATTGATGTCCCAGCATAATCACCGTGTCTATCAAAAAAGAATCTCATAGCAACTTATGTTTTAGGTACTTGGTTAATAGGTAAATCGGAAATAGAGGTAATACTATCCATACCGATATAAATAATATCAGGGAATGAATCCTATGAGTGTACGGTAAATAATCTAAGCAAACCTTTACAAAGAATACCGTGAATGGCAAACATACCAAGTAAATTATAGCTAATACCGTAGTCATTGTTCTCTGAAGTATTTGTTAATAATCTTGGTAAGTTTCTTATCAAATTCAATCATCATATTGAAAGCATCTGTATCTTTCATACCATTTATTTCCTTGTCAAGGAATTCTATATTTCTCTTAATCGAGAAATAAGCCTTGTATGCAAGGAATATTCTTTCATTCTCTTCCGTAATAGGAAGAACTTCCCCCTTTTGCCCATCCAATCTTGGATATGTATTATCTGGACCGAGAGTTCTTGCAACTTTTACCCGGTTACTAAGCATTGCAAATCCACCTTTCTTATCAATAGATTCTACTGTTACTTTCTCTGTGATGGGTCTTCCTGATAATACGAAGATAACCTCATCACCTTCTTTGAGCTTTTTGATTTCTTTCTTTTCTTTTTTCATATCTATTTTATTTAGAAATTTTCTTTATGCAAATATACGAAATTATTCTTTATTTATTGCATTATCTATTTTATTTTTAATAAATTCATAGGCATTACCCCGGTAATCCTCTAGCATTTTGTATTCCTGTGGAGATAGAAATATTCCGTTTACTTTAAAAGCATCTCTTAGATGCTCTGGTATAGTGCCCTGGTGAGCGATGTTATTATAACGGATAATGAAAAGTTTCTCTTTATCTTCATCTATAACACCAAGTGTGTTGACTGGTTGGAGTTTAGTTTGGTAAATTCCCCCAAAAGCAGAAGGTACCATTAAAATACTTCCCGGTATTCTAGTTATCCAATGGGAATAATCGGGAGTAATTACGGCAATTTTCTTCTCTTTTTCAAGTTCTTTATCATAAGCTAATCGATTAAACCAAAAAGCACATTTAAAACAAACTTGTTTTCTTGCCATAAGTTGGGGAATCTCTCTAGTTTCATCGAATTCCTCTAAATTAATTGGTTTGCCACATATCTGGCATTCATTTTTCTTGCCCATATTGCATTATTTTATAAGTTATATATGATAATAGAACCTCGAAACATCCTAAAAATGGGTTATAAGCAATACTTTTGTTACTAAAATTGAACCATTAAAACTGATAAGTTATGGATAAACTAACAAATGAAATGATTAAAGACCTTGCTATTCGCTTAGGTCTAGAACCTGCTCTATTGAAAGCTGTTCAATTGGTAGAAGCAGCAGGTAGAGATGGGTTTTTAGCTGATGGTAGGCCTCAAATCCTCTTTGAGGGTCACATTATGTACAAAGAAGTACATAAGAAATTCCCTGACAGAGATTTAGCTTACCTTTGTAAGAGATATTCTACGATTTTCTTCCCTAAATGGGATAAATCGAAGTACTTGGGAGGTGTACACGAGTATAAGAGACTCGAATTAGCCAAAGAAATTGACGAAGAATGTGCATTGAAGTCTGCAAGTTGGGGAATGTTCCAGATTTGTGGGTTCAATCACAACCTCTGTGAATGTAAAGATGTCTTCGAATTCGTTCATAAGATGTCGGAATCTCATGCAAATCAACTAGAACTCATGTATTATTTCATGAAAAACTCTGGTTGTTTGAGTAATCTCAAAGAAAAGGACTGGGCTGGCTTTGCCAGAAAATACAATGGTCCTGGGTATGCCCAGAATGCCTACGACCAAAAACTAAGAAATGCTTACGAAAACTTCAAAGATAAATTATGAAAAGATGTCATTTTAACAGCTGGGTAGCAAAAGTATTTCTTTTCCCCAGTTACAAAGCAATTACTCTGGTGTATAACTCATTCTTCAAACACAAAATAGAAGAGTGTAAACCTGATGATATCAATCATGAGTGTATTCATCAGATACAGCAGATTGAGTGTAGTATAGTGGGCTTGGTACTCGGTATCATACTCTGGTTATCATTTGGTATATCCTTTTGGTGGGTAGTAGCTCTGACTTTTGGATTCTTCTACCTTTGGTATATCCTCGAATACATAATCATCCTATGCTTTGCCAAGTGGGATAAACAGAACGAAAGGTATCATGATGTAAGTTTCGAAGAAGAAGCTCACAATAATGATAAGAATCTGAGTTATCTTGAAGACCGTAAGCCATTTGCTTGGATTAAGTACATTAAATTGAGAAGCTACAAGAAATGAAAAAATTAAAAGTATTAGGGGTGTCTGCTGGTGCAGGCATCCTTTTGTTCCCTTTTAGAAAGAATTTGATAGCTAATATAGAAACTCGAGGAGTATTTTATACTAAAGGCTTAGAGCAGTGGAAATTGAACTTTGGTGGTATACCCTATTATAAAGATGAAACCCTCCCAGATTGTAAGCCAGACATTATACTTTCAAGTCCAGACTGTGGAGCATCTTCTATTATGAGGCTTTCAAAAGTAAAAGAATTGGGCAATCCCCAAGAGAATAAATCCCTGAATCTAGTAATTCAATCAATCTTACATTATAAACCTAAGATATTTCTTATTGAAAACTTACCTCGTTTGCTATCTTTGCTCCCAAAAGAATATCTTCAAAAAACCTTTGAAGACTATAAACTTATTTTTCACGAAAGGTCTGTTTTAGACTATGGAAACTCTCAGGAGTCAAGGAAGCGTTTACTCATCATTGGAGTACATAAAAAGACCGGTAAGAAATACTTGAATGCTTTTAATGAAGTATTTCAAGTAAAAAACCCAACAATTACTAGAAATCTACTTAAACCCCTCACGTTTTCTTCAGAAGATGATACCAATCAAATCCCTTGGATTAGTAAAACTCTGGCAATGTATGATTATCGAAAATTGCCTGAGAAAAAGAATCTAACTGTAGCAAAGATACATCGACTTTGGGTTAGAGATTTCAAAGATGAAAAGAAATGGCCTATCAAAACGGCAAAGATGAATACTCTCCCGGGAGTATATCGATTGGAGTATGATAAACCTCCATTAACCCTCAGACCTGCAGATAGGCAATTTAGACCTGATGGCTACCCTTTGGGAATCGAAGACTTCAAGGCAATTATGGGATTCCCTGATAAATTCAAAGTTTACCTTCATAAGAATGGTGATACCCTCGAAGGCGATTTTAAGGATTACCATTATTGGCTTAACAAGGCAAGATATACAATTGCCAAAGGGGCAGTAGGTGAAATAGGTTATTGGTTTAAGGAATGCCTCAAAAAGGCAAATACCAAGAAACTATGAGTTTCAGCTTTATATATAAAGTCTTATATATAAGTTTCTGGGGTACCTTGAAATATATAGATATATAATATACTACGTATATATATCTATATATTTATCTGCGTATATATAGCTATTCATATATCATATCGTAAGTAGTATATTTGGATATTATCTCACTTCGTTCGATAAAGGTAATCGCTTAGCGATTACCGAATAGATAGTATCATTAAAGCGTGCGAACTTCCTAAAATTTTGAACATGAAGACATTTAAGAAGGCCTTGTTTATTGTACTTCTAGGATTTACTATTTACCTTTGCTTCAGGAATTACAAACTTTCTCGAGAGGTTGATTCCCTGGAACAAGCGGTCAATGAAATCCCAGATACAGTATACACAGAGAAACCCTTCAAACCAGAGAAGAAGTACTCTGAAAAAATTGAACCAGGTAAAATCTTAGTTCATGATAATAAGCAGCCAACTCTCTTTCCTGATTCCATACTAAGGCAGCCAGTTATCAGTAACCAAGATTCCCTGGTTCAAATTGTTTTGAAGAAAGATAAGTTGAACTTAAGTCTGTTCAATAAGGAGACTAACACTTATTCAACTAGACTATTCCCAATCGACTTAGATAAGTACAACTACAACTGGTATGAAGGTCAATTAACTCGAAAGAAAGTTGCAAGGTTATCACTTAGTCCATACGTCTATGGCAAATATAGACCTTTCAATAATCTCTTCGATATGGGAGCTGGTCTTTCAATCAAGACTAAGAGATTTAATTACAAACTCGGAGTCAATACCTTTTACTATCCGAAGATAAAATCAGGGATGGGTACTGACATCGAATTTCAAATAACGTATAACTTTTAAGTAATGGCAAAGACTATCTCAGAAACTAGAACTACATTAACTCGGGAGGAGCTATCAAACCTATCCCGAGTTTCTAGTGATGTTTTCTTTTTTAGCCTTTTTTGCTATGTGATACATCCAGTAAGAGGAAAGGTAAGATTTGATTTATACCCATTTCAGAAATCAGTTCTCTACAATTTCATTGCCCAACGATTCAATATCATTCTCAAGTTCCGTCAGGCAGGAATTACAGAACTTATTTCAATGTACTGTCTTTGGTTGGCGATGTACCATCCCAACAAAAAGATAAACATTATCTCTATCAAAGACACAACTGCTAAGAAGGTGCTTAAGAAGATTAAGTTCATGTACAAGAATCTTCCATGGTACCTTCAAACTCCCATAATCAACGGTAGAGCTGGAGAATACGGTTCTGCTTCCATGATAGAATTTGATAATGGGTCATTTATTGAATCTATTCCGACATCATCCGAAGCCGGTCGTTCGGAATCCCTTTCTCTTCTGGTAATTGACGAGGCAGCAGTAGTAAGATGGGCTGCTCAAATTTGGGCTGCTGCATTTCCTACTCTTTCCACTGGTGGAGCTGCCATCGTCAATTCCACTCCCTATGGAGTTGGTAATTTCTATCACTCAACTTGGGTAGATGCCATTGCAGGAGGTAATCCTTTTAACCCAATTCGATTATACTGGCAAATGCACCCAGAACGAGATATCAATTGGTATAACCAAATGTCTTCTGCTCTGGGAGCAAAACGAACTGCACAAGAAATTGATGGTGACTTCTTATCATCTGGTAATACAGTCTTCGACTTAGCCGATATTAAAGCTATCGAAGACTGCCTTAGTGATTACCCAGTTATTAAGAAGAGATTTAATGGTCAATACCGACAATTCTGTGAACCCGAATCAGATAAAGAATATTTCATTGGTGCAGACGTTTCAACTGGTAGAGCTTCTGACTACTCTTCATTTACTTGTATGGATAAGCTAGGAGAAGAACAAGTAGTATATAAGGGAAGAATGGCAGTGGGAGCTTATGCTAAGTTACTTGGTGATACTGGGAAGTTGTTTAACTGGGCAGTAATAGCTCCAGAATCCAATGACGTTGGTTTATCAGTAACTTCTAAGCTTCAAGATGAAGGCTACCCTAACCTTTACTACTACCAGAAGATGCTGAAGAAAAAAGGTAAAAGTAGACCTGAAATGGATAAATCCCCTGGTTGGTTAACCACCCAAAAGAATCGTTCAGTGATAATAGAAAACTTGGAAGAAGATATTCGATTAGATCACGTAATCATTAAGGACCCATTCTTTGTACAAGAAGCTTATACCTTCATTTATGATGGTTTAGGTAGACCTGTTGCAATGGGTAAACATAGGGCTAACAATTCAGCTGTAGATGTAGACCTTGAAGGAGACGTATATGCCGATGATGATATCTTTGGAAAAGCAATATGTAATCACATAAGGAAAGGAAAAACTAACGTAATCGTACAACCAAGATGAAAAAGTACTTCAATTTTAGTTGGGGTTGGGGACGTAAGAAGGACCCTCCCAAGAATGGTACATCCTCTAATAAAGAGGAGAAGCCTGCCACATCGATTTCGCCTGGTAGGGTTTCAGTTGACGATGATAGCGATAACTTAATTACATCATTACAAGGGTTGACTAAATTAGTTGAACCCTCTTTTCGTGTTGATGTGATACCTTTAATTCGGGATTTATATAAAGTAAATCCTGATATGGGCATCGCATTGCAAGATATGTTTAAGTTAGCTAACACCAGTCATACAGTAACTTTCCCTAATAATACCGATGAAGAGGCTTCAAAGATGAGAGAACATCTTAAGAAAGCCACCAAGGGATGGACCAGATATACTGCTGGTATAGATGGTTTAGTTAACAAAATGATTGTTCAACTTCTTGTAAGTGGGGCAATATCAGTAGAAGGAGTACCAAATGATAAGCTTGATGGTTTGGCTACTATATTATTTCTTAAGCCAGAACACATCAAGTTTAAACGTGAATTAAATGGGGTGTATTCTCCTTACCAAAAGAATATGAATTTCTTTGTTAAGCAACAAGATTATATTAAGCTTAACCCAGAAACTTATTTCTATGTTGGTATGTTCAATGATACCGATGAACCTTATGGAGTTCCTCCATTTATGCCATCATTAGATTCTCTCAAGGGTCAGAATGATATGAAGGTTAACTTCAAACATATCATGGAGATTTGTGGTATGGTTGGTTTCTTAGAAGCTAAGATGCAGAAATCTCCACAAAGACCCAACGAGAGTATCAAAGCTTATGAATCTAGATTATACCATGAACTCAATATCCTTAAACGTAATGTTAAAGAGGGTATGAAGGATGGAGTAGTTGCTGGTTATATAGATGACCATGAATTCAAACTTAACTCTACTACTAAGGAACTCGGTAATATCGAGAAGCCTTGGAATATGAACCAACAATCTGTAGCAAATGGGTTGGGAGTTAATGGCTCTATCATTGGGGTATCATCTACTACGGGTGAAGGTGCAACGGGTATAATGCTGTCTAAGATGATTAGCCAGTTAAAAAATATCCAAATGCTTGTAGCTTATGTATTGGACCGACTTTATTCTCTAGAACTGCGTCTGGCAGGCTTTAATAATAAGGGGATGAAGATTGATTGGGGAACTTCTACAGTTTCTGATGAAGTTAAAATCCAACAAGGTCTTCAGTATAAGATACAGAACCTTGACTTATTGTATAAGGCAGGTATCATTAGCCAAGAGCAATATGCTTGGGCAATGGGTTATGATTCACCAGATGAAAAGGAACCAAGAGTTTCACTTGAGGACCAATTTGCTAAGGGTGGTAATATAGACCCACAAGAGGGTACCAAGAAGAAACAAAGGCAGGATGATAAAAACCAATCTGCTCGTAGGTCAAGAGATAAGACAAACCCGGCTCCTTCTCGAGGAGACCAAAATACTAAAGCAAGATGAGTAAATTCACAAAGAAAAACAAAGAGCATCTTGATTCTATGGTGATAGGTCAAGGCCATACCATTATGGCTGGGTATATCCCAGAAGCAGTGGGAGCCAAGGCTTTCTCAGAGAATTATTACAAATGGAAAAACCCTACACCGGATTCCATTGCTCAATTTGGATTTTGGGGAGGGGATATAGATTATAATACTTATTATCCCAACCTAGACAAATCGGAACTAACTCCTAAGGACGAAGAGTTTATCGAACCTATGTTCCGATTACTTTCGGAAACAATCGTATCGAAAAATTGGAATCCTACAGACTTCGGTCAAAATGGAGTACTAAAGGCTTCTATGAAGATGCTGCTTGGTCAAACAGTAAACTGTGACCATGAAACAAACATTGGTAATGCTATTGGTGCTGTATCACAAGTAATGTGGCAGGAATCCTATAAAGACGGTAGCTTTACTATACCAGCAGGTATCAACGGTATTCTGAAGATTGATGGTAAGGCAAATCCAAGAATTGCTCGAGGAATTCTTATGGAGCCACCCTCAATTCATAGTAATTCGGTTACTGTACAATTTAAGTGGGATAAATCCCATCCCCAAATGGAAGATAACGAATTTTATCAGAAACTGGGTACTTATGACTCTAAGGGAGTTATGGTACGTAGAACTGTTACTGAAATTGTTCGTTACCTTGAGACCTCACTAGTTTCACATGGTGCTGATTCATTTGCCCAGAAAATTGGTTCGGATGGTAAAATCATTAACCCAACCTTTGCCAAAAGAACTTGGGCATCTTATGAAGAATACAGAGATGATAAATCGAAGCAATACTTCTTTACTGATTATAAATCAGATTTAACATCATATCAAGAAAAGGACGATACTCAGGGTTCTTTTAATGATAATGATGCCAATGATAATCATTCAAATAAAAATAACATGAACGAAGAATTACTAAAATTTCTTGAAAGCCTTTTCGGGGATAACATGCTTACCCTGGAAGAAGGTAAAGAGATGAATCAGGAAAATGTAATTGCCTGCATTCAGACTTTGGTATCATCCAGAAACGAATTGCAAACTTCGGTAGATAATCTTACTACAGAGAAAACTTCTCTTACGGAACAGATTACCAACTTGAATGTCGAAGTAGCTAACTTGAAGGAAATGGCAACCGTAGGAAAGAATCACATTGCTTCTCTCCGTGAAAATGCCGTAGAAACCTACAAGAAGTTAATGGGTGATAAGGTAGATGAGACAATCGTTACGATGCTCAATGCCGAGACTACTGGTATTACTACTCTTATTTCCTTGACCAAGGATTACCAAGCTCGCTTGGAAGAGAAGTTCCCTCTCACTTGCTCAAAATGTGGTTCTAAGGACGTCAACCGTGCTTCCTCAATTGCTGAGGATGATGAAAAGACTGGAACTCAGAAACCTGCAACTACTTCGAATGCAGAAGCCAAGTCTACTTCGGAAACCCTCGAAGACTTGTATAAGAAGAAATTCAAGTAATAATCGATAAATATCACTGTTATGACTAAAATCGTAAATAAAGACCAGCCAATGACGCTGTTTGGGGAAAAGACCCAAAGAGCGGTGATTTACAAAAGTGAATCACACAAATTGCACCAAGCTTTCTGTGTAAAAGATGGTGAAACAATTTTGCAAGGTATACCGGTAGCTCTTGGAGAAGACGGTTTAATTGAACCTTACACTGAATCTACTCAGGTATATATCGGAGTGGCAGTAACCGACAATGTAAATCCTGCTTACCAGGCACAGAACAAATTCCCAGTAGAGGTAACTGTTGCTGTGGAAGGTTACATGATTTGTAACTGGGTATCTAATGCTGCTGACTTAAAAGCAGGATATGTAGTTCCCTCTGGTGACTTACTGAACGGCCGATTTGTAAAAGCAAACCAGTCAACAGATGCTACACCTTTCATTGCCATCACACCTGCAGATGAGGCAAACGAGGTAATTCAAGTACTCATTAAATAAGAGAAGAAGAAACATGGAAAAAGTTGATATTTCAAAATTGAAGAGAGAAGACTTCGCAAAAGAACTTCCTCAAATGGTACAGCAGTTGGATGCTTACCGTCAAGGTTCACAGAACAAAAAACCTGTGGACATCACATTAGGTGAACTTACCACTGGTAAATGGGGTATTACCCAAGATGAATTGTTCGAGAAGTTGGATATCAATCCGAAAATCGACACAATGGAAAACATCTTCACGATGCCTCAGCAAGATGTTCGTTGGATTGTTCCGGAAATCATTCGTTCTGCTATCACTCTTGGTATGCGTCAAGCTCCGTTCTATCCGGAGATTATTGCATCTGACCAGTCAATCAGTGGTCTTAGCGCAATCATGCCGATGATTAATATGTCCGATGCTGCACCTGCAAAGGTTAACGAAGCAGAAACTATCCCATTGGGAGATGTAAGCTTTGGACAGAAATCAGTAAGTCTCTTCAAAATTGGTAAGGGATTCAAACTTACTGATGAAGTTCGTAACTACGTATCTCTGGATGTATTGGCAATCTACCTTCGTGACTTCGGTGTTCAGCTTGGTTATGCAATGGATACTCTGGCAATAGATGTTGTTATCAACGGTAACAAACCCGATGGTTCAGAATCTGCTCCGGTTATCGGTGTATATGAAACTATGAATGGTATCACTTACAAAGACTTGCTACATATCTGGGTAAGAGCTGCTCGTATGGGACGTAACTTTACTACTATGATTGGTGGTGAAGACCAGGCAATCGAAATGCTGAACTTGCCAGAATTCAAAGAACGTCATTCTGGTACAACTGAAGCTACACTGAACGTGAAGTCTCCGGTACCTAAGAATGCTAACTTCTATATTCACCCGGGAACACCTGACCAAGGTTTGCTGTTGATTGATACAACTGCTGCTTTGATTAAACTGACTGCAAAACAGTTGATGCTTGAATCAGAAAGAATCGTATCAAATCAGACTCAGGCAATCTATGCTACTCTGACTACAGGCTTCTCTAAGATGTATCAGGATGCTGCATTGATTCTGTCTGCAGAGAAGAAGTTCTCAGACTTTGGATTCCCCGAATTTATGAACATTGACCCATATTTGATGGTTAACCTAGAATAATAAGGGACGCCCGGTTTCATCTATATAAATTCCCTGAGAGGGTAGGTAACTAAAAAGACCTATCCTCTCTTTAATCATTTTTAAATCTTAGAAAATATGGCTAAAGATAAATATACAGTAACTGTGGGACCAAGAGCTTACAGTTTTCATGACCAATCAACTGGTATTACCGTTTGTAGAGGAGAAGACAAGGAACTCTCTCGTCGTCAATTCCGTGCACCAAAGATTCAGAAGGCAATTGCCTCTGGCCATCTGATTATCATTGCTGATAAATCAGAAATCGAAAAGTATTCAGAGGCCGACATCGAAAAGTTGGATAAGAGACTGAATGCTCAGTTCAAGAAAGGCATGACTCTTGAAAAACTTGCAAAGGGCTATTCCCTGGAAGAACTGAAACTGGTAGCAGGTCTTCATGAAATAGTTGCCGAGAAAGATGATACAGTAGAAACACTTATTCAGGCTTTGCTGGAAGAATTCGAATCCTCTTCTAAAGGGTAATCTATGAAAATTACATAAGACAGACTAATATGAATAACAATCTGGACTTTTTGTACGTTACGTCAGGTCTGGAAGTTTCATTCAGAGTCATATCCAAAGTCCCGGCCAAATCCATTTTTGACTGGGACTTTGGCGATGATAAGGGAGAGGTTTTCAATGGTGGAAGACATGTTTCCTATTCTTATGAAACTCCCGGTTTCTATACAGTAACCCTACATGTAACCAACTCTAATGGTTTAGATATCACCGTAGATAAGACTCTGGTAGTTTGTGATTATGGTCATACGGCATTAGCCGATACAATATATAACTTAATCGACCACTATATTCCTTCAGAGATATCAGAGGGAATGACCAGGGAAGATAAATCTATCTACATCACCAAATGGCAATATTATATTGGTCCTCTAGTAAATCACCAAATTCCTGCAGATAAGTATACTGATGAATTATGGTATGAAGCACTAGAAAACCAATTAATAATGGAATTGGCAGCATGGGACTTTCTCAATGTGAAGATACTTAATCTATTAACAAGTACTTCAGAATACCTAAGTCAATTAACTTCTACCAAAGAACAAACTGGTGATGGTACTTCTAAACCTGAACTTGCCCGAGGTGATAGGATTAAACAAATCACTACTGGGCCTACTGAAGTGCAATATTATGATACCTTGGCAGATGCTACAAGTTCCCTATGGAAAACACTTTCTCAAGCAATGCAACCAGGTGGATTAATAGATGAATTAAGGAAGAACCTTTGTATGTTAGCTTCACGATTGGAAATCTACTTACCGTTCTGTGATGAAGTATTTAGAACCGTAGTCCCAAAAGTAGTTAACAGAAGGCAACCTGGAGTATTAGATGGGCCAAATCCAAGTGCTCCAGTGAAAGGTGGTAAGAAATCAATTCTAACTAAGTTATGACAAAAGAACCCTGGAGAATGGTAAAGAACCGCTCTTGGGATAGATACAAGAAAATTATCACTGACTTCTTAGATTGGGATGCTGGTAGACAAACCATAACTTGGGCCAAACATGTTAATCAGCTTCTCAGTCATGCCGAAGACAGTATACCTAAATATTATAACATCCAAATCGAAGCATTATGTTACTACAATGCTTTCAGAAACTGGCCTATCAATAAGGCAACTATTTCAGGAGAATTGGATGATGAAAACTTATCAATACTAATTTCTAAATCTTATATAGAACAAATCGGTTATCTTACACCGGAAGGTTATTGGGATTTTAATTGGGAACAAGATAGGTTTGTAATTAATGGTATAACGTATAAGCCTTCTGGAGATACTCAGACTGCTCAGGCAAAGGATGAGGCTTTAGTTTTCATGATTATCCTAAAGAGAGACCGAGATACCAAAGTTGAATTTGTAGAATAAAAATAAAGTATATGGCAAAGATGTTAGTACTGAGGTGGACCCCAATTACTACTTCCAGTGGAATCTGGTTTGATAGTAATCTGGTTATCCTTAATGGTACATCTGGAGTTCATATTGAAATGAAAGGTAATGGCAATGATGTAACGGCATTTCAATCAATGACCGGAAACAAATTTGTCACCTGCTTTCAAGATTACTTCGGGGATATCTGGGATAAAATAATACCTCATCCTGGTATAGGCCAGGTAATAAAGTTCCGTGTAAATAGGCTTCCTGATTATGCTTGCATACGGGGAGATATTGAGGACGGTGGAGATGTAGACCCAGAAAATCCGGATGTACCAATAAATGCCTTCTGTGGTTCAGAGGGAGAACCATTCAGAGATATCGATTCGGAATTCTTACTGGGTCGTCAACGTGCAGTAATTAATCCTTAAATTTTATAAAATATGTATGTAAGTAAGTATTATACCTGCGAAGAAATAGACCAGCGGTTATTACAGGGTTACTATGATGACTTTGTTAAAGCTGGCTTTGGAGGAACTATAAATGAGTTCTGGGCCTTCGTACTTTCTATCAAGAATAAGGTAGATAAGAAAGAAGGATACGACTTATCGAAAAATGATTTTACCGATGAGTTGAAGGCTAAACTTGAGGGCATCGAAGAACATGCAAATTATATCACTAAAGTTTCTCAGCTTGAGAATGATTTGAAATATCAAACCGAGGAAGAAGTTAAACAGATGATTAGTGATTTGGTTGATGGTGCTGATGATGCCCTTGATACTCTTAAAGAGTTGGCAGAAGCATTGGGCAATGACCCCAACTTTGCAACTACCATCACTAATAAATTAACCGACCTTCGTACTGCTTTAACCGAAGAGGTTAATCGTGCTAAGGAGGCCGAAGCTGCTCTGGGTACTGCAGTAGCTGCAGTTCAGGATAACCTAGAATATGGGTTAGACCAAATCAATAAGAAGATTGATACCGTTAAGGCAGACTTAAAAGCTGAAATCGACCGAGTTGAGAAGAAGGTAGATAAGAATGCTGAAGACATCAAAGACCTTGAAGATAAGGTAAATCAAGATAATGATGAACTTGAGAAAGAACTCAAGGACCTTATCCAAAAGGAAAAAGATGAACGTATTGCTGCCGATAATGAGATTAAGGAAAGTGTAAATGAACTTAAGACTCTACATATCAATGATAAGGCCGCACTAGAGGCAAAGATTGCCGAAGAAACTGCAAATCGTACAAATGCAGATACTGTACTGGATTCTAAGATTAACGAGGAAATCGCTAATCGTCAGGCTGATACTTTAGCTCTTCAAGGTAAGATTGACCAAGAGAAGGTAGACCGTCATTCTGAGGACCAAGTTCTTCACAACGAAATCTCTAAAGAGGTAACAGACCGTACCAATGCAGACAATGCTCTTCAAGGTAAAATTGACCAAGAAGCTCAAGCACGTACTGCTGCAGACCAGATATTACAGAACAATATAGATTCAGAGGCTACTGCTCGTGCTGCTCAGGATTTAGTTCTCGAACATAAAATTGAGGATATAAAAGAGCAGGGTGTAGAAGACAAAGAACAATTACTTAATGCCATTGCTGCCGAGGCTGCTGCTAGAGAAAAAGGGGATAAAGACCTTGATGCTAAGAAGGTAGATAAACGTGAAGGTTATTCTTTGACTAAGAACGACTTTACCGATATACTCAAAGCTAAATTGGATGGCATAGAAGAAAAGGCAAACTATATTACCCATCTCTCTCAGCTTATAAATGATGCCGGTTTCCAAACTGAAGAAGAAGTAAATGCTGCTATCCAAAAGATTATTGGTTCAGCACCTGAGGTACTTGATACTCTTAAGGAAATTGCCGATGCCCTTGGAAATGACCCCAACTTTGCAACTACTATCACTAAGAAGTTGGCTGCAATCACAGAACAGGTTAACCAAGAAATCGAAGACCGTATTGCAGGAGATGAGGCAAACAGTGCTGAAGTAGCTGCTGAAGTTCAAGCCCGTAAGGATGCAGATACTGCCCTTGAAACTAAACTGAAAGAATACGTAGACAATAAGTCTGCTACTGGAGATGCTGCACTCGGAGTTGTAAGAGATAACCTTAATAAGGAAATCCAAGACCGTAAAGATGCCGATGCAGTAATTCAGGCTAACTTGGATAAGGAGATTGCCGAAAGAAAGGCTGCTGATGAAGCATATACTCAAAGTCTGGCTAACGTTAACCAGCGTATCTCAGACTTGGCTTTGAGTATGCAAGAGTCTATCAATACCTTGCGTAATGAGCTTACCGAGCAGGTAAATGCCAATACTACGGCAATCGCTACTAACCAACATAATATCGAAAGAAATTCAGAGGCAATCACAAACTTAACTAAGACCGTAGGTGATAACTACAAGGAAGTTAAGGATATGATTAACGAGGAAATAGTTGACCGTACCAATGCTGATAGTGCTTTGAGTTCTCGTATCGATACTCTCAATATTGACCTTAATACTGAGAGTGTAGAAAGAAAAGCTGCAGACCAAGTTCTTCAGGTAAATTTGGATAAAGAAGCAGCAGACCGTACTGCAGCCGATAAAGCCTTGAGTACTGAGTTTACGGCTAAATTGGATAATGCTAAGCAGGCTTTGGAATCTGAGGTAGCTAGCCTTAATACTAAGCTTGAACAAGAAAAGGAAAACCGTATTGCTGGTGATAATGCTTTGGGAGTTCGTATTGATTCTCTAGAGGCAGGTAATACCGATGCTATGAATGAATTAAAAGCAAAGGTAAATGCTAATACTACTGCTATTAATGCAGAGAAAGACCGAGCAATTGCCAAAGAGACTTCACTTGAGGCAAAGATTGATACCAACCTTCAGAACCATAAAGATGATATGGCGGGTATCAACCAAAATATACTTACCGAAAAGAATGACCGCTTAGCTGGTGATACTGAGTTGCAGAATAATATCGATAAGGAAGCTACAGAACGTGCTAACCAAGATACCCTTATTAATAATGCTATTGCTCAGGAAAAAGCAGATCGAATTGCTGCTGACCAGGCAATGGATGGAAAGAAGGTAGATAAGGTAGACGGTAAAGTACTTTCTTCAAATGACTTCACTGACTTGCTATATGCCAAGTTGGATGGCATCGAAGAACATGCAAACTACATCACTAAGGTATCTGAGTTATTAAACGATTCAGATTTCCAGAGTGCTGAACAAGTAGAGGCAGCTATCCAAAAGATTATTGGCTCTGCTCCAGAGGTACTTGATACTTTGGCCGAGATTGCTAAGGCTCTCGGTGATGATCCCAACTTTGCAGCAACTATGACTGCTAAGCTTACTGAGTTGGAGAATAAGCTTGAAGCTGAAAAGAATCTGCGTGAACAAGGAGATAATACTCTGCAACAGACTTTCACTAACTTAAGTAATACTCTTACTACTACGGTAAATGAGTTGAGAACTTTCGTAACTGAAACTCGTACGGAGCTGTTAACTTCCTTGAATGCTACCAATGCTCTGGTAACTCAGAATGCTGCTAATATTCAACGTAATCTGGAATTGATTCAGGGTATTCAGGATAACATTAATGGTAACTATACTGCCATTACCGATTTGCTGAATAATGAAATCGCTGCTCGTAAGGCTGAGGATATTCGATTAGAAGCAAAGATTGACCAGAATACTTCTGACTTAAATACAGAGAGAGAGGAAAGAAAGGCCGCAGATAAAGTTCTCCAGGATAACATTGATGCAGAAGAAGCTGCCCGTATTGCTGCCGATACAGCTTTGGGTAAACGTATCGATAAAGAAATTCAGGACAGAACCGATGCTGATACTGCCTTAGATAATAAGTTCACTAACATTACCGATGACCATGAAGAAAGACTGGTAGCTGAAGAAGGTACTTCTGATGCTTTGCCTGATACCATGGTTACCGATGTTAGTGCTGTAACAAGAACCGGTACCCAACTTTCTTTCAAGGTAAAGACTTCAACCAAGGATAAGGCAAATAACCAATATGGTGAAGAAGTAGAAGCTACCAAGAATTTACTTCCGGTAACTCAAACTCTTGCAGGAGTTATGTCTGCCGCAGACAAGGTTAAGTTAGATGGGTTAGACCCCAATTCTCTGACGGATATCTCTGCAGCTTCAGATGCTAATAAGGTAACGGTAACGGTAACTAAGGATAACGGTTTGAATGCTGATACTACCGAAACTTTCGATTTGCCTCAGGTATCGGCTACTAAGGCTGGTACGATGACTGCTAAGGATAAGGTTGAGTTAGATAGAATCTCTACGGCTAACTTTGCTCTTGGTGCAGTAACTCCCAATGAAACTACTGTTGGCATAGCTGCTACTAAGACCGTAGTTGAAGATGGTACAGTAGAACAGAATCCTATTACATTGCCTGCCTCTACTGCAGAGAAAGCTGGTGTACAAACTGCAGCAGATAAGAAGCTGTTTGATTCTATACCAGATAATATTATTATCTTATCTGGTGATAAACCAGTTGAGGTAGGTCAACAAAGCAGTCATGTTACTTTAACTCATAATTTCTCTTCTAAAAAAGAAGAGGGTATTTATACTCATGAGCCTGAAGATTATAAGACTACTTATATCCCAGCAGCTACTACAGAGAAAGCTGGTGTAATGACCGCCCAAGATAAAGTTAATCTGGATGAGACATTACCCAATGCTATTGCTCAAGAGGTTCAGGACCGTAAAGATGCTATCGAAGCTTTGGACGGTAAATCAGAAGCCGCTCTTGCTCAAGAAGTAGCTGATAGAAAAGCTGCAGATACTGCTTTAGATACCAAGTTTACTAAAGCTGTAAACGATGAAGCAACTGCTCGTACTTCTGCTGATACTGCATTGGGTGCAAGGATTGATAAAGAGATTGCTGATAGAATTGCGGCAGACACTGCCCTTGATACTAAACTGCAGAATAACATTAACACTCTAGAAGCTAAGCATGATGCCTTTGTAGCAACTAAGGGTAAGGCTGATGGCTTTGCTCCATTGGATGGGAATGGGTTAGTACCTGCTAACCATTTGCCTTCATATGTAGATGATGTACTTGAAGTATATGCTACCTATGATGTAAGCCCCACTGGAGGTCTTACTAATGTTCAATTGTATACGGATGCAGGTCACCAAACTCCCGTAGTTGGAGAATCTGGTAAGATTTATATAAATGTTGCCGATGGTGAACCTCCATACCAATTCCGTTGGTCAGGTACTAAATTCGTAGACAATAATACTTCGTCTCTTATCATTGGGGAAATCGCAGGTACTGCTTTCGAAGGTAGTAGAGGTAAGCATCTTGAGGATGTGGTATCTAGCATGCCTAAAAATTTAATTAGTAAGGTTTCAATAGCTAACAAAAATAAGCGTAATGTTATTATCTTATGTAACTATTCTGCTACGGATGGTCAAGGGCATTACATTGATAAACCCGATGGGATGGTAATCCCTCTAACTCCAGCCACTACTAAAGAAGCTGGTCTGATGGATGCCGATAGTGTAATAAAGCTTAATCAAACCTTACCAGATGCTATTGAAGCTGAACAAGAGGCCCGTATTGCAAAAGATAATGCTCATGATACCTTTAATAGTTCTCTTCCAGGAATTATTCTTACTGGATTCACTCTTACCCATAATTCAACTAATGTAAGAGCTACTCTTAATAATAAAACTAAGAGTGCAGATGGTAAGACTTATGAAGGTGCTACAGATTTAATTAGAGATATACTTGCAGCAACTAAGACTACTGCAGGTGTAATGACTGCAGCAGATAAGACTAACTTGGATAATACCGTACAGGGGTTGGCAAATGAGATTACCAATAGAACTAATGCCATCAATGCTCTTCGTACAGAATTGAAAACTTACGTTGACGATTTGATTGCCGATACTGGTTCAGATGTAACTGCCTTAGAAACTAAGGTAAATAATCACATTGCCAATAAATCTAATCCTCATACAGTTACTAAAACTCAGGTTGGATTGGGTAATGTTAATAATACTTCTGATGCTGATAAGCCAGTATCTACTGCTCAAGCTACTGCTATTGCTGATGCTAAGGCTGCAGGTACTACTGCTCAGACTTCTATCAATAGTCATGCAGGTAGAAAGGATAATCCTCATACAGTAACTAGAGCTCAATTGGGATTGGCAACTACTGACCAGGTAGTATTTGCTAAGACTACTGCTCCTTCCGGTTTCTGGAAAGAGTCTTCAGATATTCGACTCAAAGATAATATCCGAGATTTGAATCATACTCTAGACCAGATTTGCCAGATACCTACTAAGTCATTTAGTATGCTTGGTAAGGAAGATGAGGGAACTATTGCTCAGAACCTCGAGGGCTTAGGCTTTGGTAAATATGTGGAAGAAGTTCCAGTAGAGAAATCTACGGTACCCAATCCAGAAGAATTCGAAACCTTAGAAATCAACGGAGAAGAATATGTACTCGTAAAACAAGTTAAATATCACAAGATGTCAACTTTGGCAATCGAGGGTGTTAAACTTCTCTACGATGAGATTAAGGCTTTGAAGGCTGAGATTCAAGAACTTAAAAATAAATAATCATGGGAGAGATAGCAACCTGGAGTGCTGTCAAAACTAAAGTAGGCCTTGGTAAGACAGGAAATGACTGCCCTACCAAGGCTGAATTGTTAGCACTCTCCCCTACAGGAACAGGGGAAAACTATTTGGGGTTGGAACTATCCAATGCCAGTTCCTATGGAAATAACGAAACAGTAAAGTTAGAAGATATTCATAAGGTAACTTATAAATATACTTTTACTACTAGATACAGTAGTGTAAGCTTTGATGCTTTGGGTAACCCAAGCTCTTCTAATCAGGGGTTTAGTTTTATTTCTACAAAACAGAAATATTGGGATGGAGTAGCTAATGGGTCTGAAATTACGGTAAATTATGTTATTAGTAATAAACCTGCATGGGTAGCTAATCATAATCATCAAACACCTCCTTGGACTGCTTCAGAGAATTTGGAATTAACCTCTCGGTCGGATTCCAATACTCTTGTTACACAGGATGAATCGGGTAAAACTCTTAAATTAACCTTTATTCAAGCAGCAGCCTCTCAATCTTGGAGTTATGGTTGGAGTGTAACACCTACTTCTATGTCTTTTGGGGCTACTGGAGGTACCAAAACCTTTTCAGTTACTTCTTACAAGCAAGAATTAAGAAATGGGCATAATTATGGTAACCAAATTACTCTAAGTTATACTAGAGCCAACTCTGGTAGCGTATCCGGAAGTGGTACTTCTGTAACTATGGGTAATAATACTTCTACCAGTACACGAAGTGGTACGGTAACCTTAACCCAAGCTGAAACTAATAAGAAGGCAACCATTAGTTGTTCTCAATCTGCAGGTTATAGAACCTATAGTGAAATCACTGCAAGTGGAGGAAGTGTATCCGATATACCTGCAAGTGGAGGAAGTAGAAGTTCATTCTCAACTATGCCATCATATTCTCAGACTTGGGGATGGAATGGTTCTACAACTGGAGGTGGTACAATTACAAGCGGTGCTAGCATTAGTTATGGTACCGCAGTTAGTGCAGGTTCTTTGGGAACTACGGTTAAATCTAGAACCCGGGTAGGAGCCCTTACTGGTACCTTATCACTAAATGGTAAAACCAAATCTGTAAGTGTACCAGTATACCAGGCAGCAAACGAATTTACTGGGTATACTTATGGCTCTTGGAGTGTAAGCTTAACTGCAAGTTCTTATACCATCGGTAATACTGGAGGTAGTGTAACTTTGTACCCAAGTGCTAGTAGACCAAGATATGCGAATTATACTTCGGGTTCAAATACAAGGGATGGCTCTGATAGTGCTACTCCAAGTTTAAGTACCAATGGTACCTCAGGGTTTAGTCTATCAGGTACTACACTTAGGGCTTCTGAGAATACCAGTACAAGTAGTAGGTCTATTAGAGTTACGGCTTCTTATGGAGGTGCTTCCGATTATGTGGATATCACTCAGGGCGGTGCAAGTGTATATTATAATTATTATTTTAATTGGGGGAGTGCTCCTGGAAGTCAGACTTCTAAGTCTATTACCCATCCTGCTTTGGGAAAAACCGAAGAGATTCCATTCATCTCTTATAAAAAGAAAGTGATAAATGGTACAGAAACCTCTGATATATATCCGGTAGGAGCAAGTCGAAATGTACCGAGTTGGACTATTGTTAATATAGTAGATAATGGGCTCTCAGTTAAAACTTATGAGAACACTGCTGAATCCTCAAGATCTGCCACAGTAACAGTAACTCAATCAGAATCCGGTAAGAAGATAACACTTACTATTAACCAGAGTGCTGCAACTATAACCTATAAGTATGTATTCGAAATTGCATAGGTTTAATTACAACACTAGAACATTTTCAAGATACAATTAGCTCTACCTGCTCCCAATATAGAGATTGCACAAGAAGTAGCAAACAAAGCTCTGTTACAGAGAATTGCTCAGGAGCTGGGATTGGATAAACCTAAACAACAGTAAGAATTATGCCAAGTAAGTCGGTTAATATTACACTATCGACTCCAGTTGGCCCTCTAGAAATATACGTAGATAAACGAGAACAAGCTCGTGCAGAAAGGCTGATTGCCAAAACTCCAAGTATCTTAATTAAGGGTTATGCGGAAGGTACAGAAAAGTTTGGTAATCAACTTCTTCGTATAGTAAGACGAAGTTTGAATACGGGTGTTCCCCCAAGAGGTTCAGGAGTATCATGGCCACCACATGCTCCTGGTATCCTAAAGAAATATGGGGACCATACCATGTTAAATCTTACGGGGCAATATGCTCGTTCAGTTACTTTGGTAAAAGGTAAGAAAAGAACTTTCGTCGGATTGCCAATTGGAATCAAGAAGATTACCTATACGGGTAAGACTTCAAGAAAGACTTTGAATCAGATAGCTATCATGTTAGAGTATGGTAGTAGAGATGGTAATTTACCACCTCGTCCTCTTTGGAATCCTGCATTTAAGGCTGCTGGTGGAAAAGCTGCCTTACAAAAGGAAATACGTAATGAAATTAGAAAAGAAATAAGGAGGGTTATATAATGGCAGCAGATTTCGAAATATCATCCTTATCCGGAACTGGTACTGCAACTATTAGGGTAAAGCCTAAGGCAGTAAACGAAGACATGAATAATATAAAAGAGCAGGTTCTCAAGGTAGTAGTTCAGGGTGTAGAAAGGGAAGTAACTCTGGTACAAAAGGCCGCTCCTAAAATAGTAGAGACCTGGGGAACTTATTTTAGTATCACTCCAGAAACTACTTCCCATACTTTCGATGGTACTAAAAGGGGTGAGACCCTAGAAATAGGTGTATACAGTTACCAACAGAAGTTTATCGATAATAAGCCTCAAGATGAATATCGTGCTGTAGATTGGAAAGTTGAAAGCTCCTCAGATTGGTTAGAGGTAACCCAAGAAATTGGAGAAGCTAATGCCGCAGGTAAGCTTACTATCAAAACTAAATCTACTAATCAAGAACATAACCCCAGTAACTATGACCCCTTGGAAAGAACTGCTATAGTTAAGATTATCTCACAGCAAGAACCTAACACTGAGATAGTTTTAAATATAACTCAATCTCCAGGTACTAGAACTACTACGTATGGCTTTGAACCAACCCCGAATATACCATTCCCAAATCCTGGTCAAAATACTAGTACTGCTCAGATTAGTAATGTAAAGGGTTATCAGTACTACCTTATCAACGGTATTCAAGTTGCTAAATTTATAAAACAATTTAAGATAACCGATATAAGTAAGACAATAGAGGGTCAATTCCCTGGAGGTATTGGTTCTGAACAAATACCCTTTAAAGTATGGCTTACCGATTATCCCTCAAATATTGCTACTCAATGGGTTAGTGAATTAAATTGTGTTGGTCATTTACAAACCATAATAAGTGGTTTTGGAGGTATTCAGGTAACTTATAATGGGTATATTAATGACAATGGCAATCAAAGTGTTCAGTTAAATATTAGATTAGGACTTTAATGGTAAACTCAGAAGAAATAGTAGAAAGAACTTTTTATATCTCTCTACTTAGTACAATGTTGGAAATGGGTCTTACCTTAAACCCCGAAGACTTCTTACCTTTGTCTCAAGAAAACGAAAAAAGATTTCAAGAGGCAATTAAAGGTATGAAGAAGTTTATACCACTTTTTGGTATAGGGAATAATCAAGTAAAAGGCCCAAAGACTCTCCCAAGAATAACCATAGAACTACAGGGTTATTATGCTGGAGATATTGGTGTGAATAAATACATCATTGGTGATAAACTTGAGGATGGTAATTACCAAGCTTCAGAGTTTCCTTATGAAACTAAGGATATTACCATAGATGTACATCTGGTTTCTCAAACACAAGCAGATATGAGATTGCTACATACAATCTTATATACTGGCTTACCTGCTAGAGGATACGTGAGACCATACTTCAATGACTTAGAGGAATGGGAAAAGGGCAGGCTTGCTCCCACCGGAAACCTATTCATTGAGATTGGTAATTATTATGACCATCCAGATGTAGAACATGGTATACTTGAGAAGGTATACACTTATGTATGTAAAGACGGTATTCTTCCAGAAAAAGCTTTGGGAGAAGGTACTCTTACACCCATCAAGGATATATCGGTTCTTATTGGATTGTTAGAACAAAACGAAAATGAGATGCTAGAGTTAAAAGTACCTAAGGTATAGGTACAATACTCTAGGGTATAAATTAAACGAGTAATTAACTTTAATCACAATAGAATTATGCCAACTTCACCTCACATTGACTTTAAGTTTAAGAACAACAATGTTCTTCAAACTACTCCCATGTTAGGAGTTTCTTGTGTATTGGCTAGAACTACTAAGGGCCCATACGATGACCCATCAGAAACCATCTCTACTTTCTCTCAGTTCCAAAGAATCTATGGTTCTGAAATTGTACCAGATGGTTCTGTATCAAATATCGAAAAGGCTTTGCAGGGTGGTTCTAAGCTTCGTGTTATTCGAGTACTTGGCAAGGGAGCTGCTCAAGGTACAGTAACTGCTTCTCAGGCTGCGGCAAGAAAAGCTAAAGATTTAGAAGATGGGATTTCAGTTGCTTCTGCTGTACCCGACTCGGCTAAACCCTCTGCTCTGATTACTTTCAAATCAGGTAGTACTACCTATAGTTTTGGATTAGTAACCAAGGGATATGGAGATCCCATTGGTAGTGCAAATACTTTCCAGGTTGGTTTTTATAAGCAAGCTAATACCTTGTATTATAAAATATATTCAGCTAATGGGCAAGTACTTGAACAGGGACCAGTAATAACCTACAAAACTGCCGATGATAACAATAACACTTCGGTAGATTACCTTGCTCTTAGTGCATTTGCTAAGAACTCGGAATATATTAAGCCGGTAATTACTGCAGGTTCCTCTTTTGAAAACCTAATTAAGTGGCTTACCGATGATATCGACGGTACTAAGAATGCTATCACTATTACCGTGGGAGATGCTGCACCCTCCGAAACAGAGAAACTGTTTAATGGTACTATCGGTAGTGCAGGTTCCACTCCAACTGCCAAAGAATGGATTGCTTCCTTGGATTTGGTAAAAGATTACACCGACTTCTACCAATTATTTATTTCACATATCTCTCAACACATTACTACCGATTCAGATGTACTCAAGGTATATAAGGCTGCTGCAGATATGGCAAAGGAATTGATGGAATGGGTACTGTATATCGAAGTTCCCAAACATTTAACCCATTATACTCAAGGTACTCAGGCAAGAGATTACAAAGCTCAGGTAACTTGGGTACAGACTTGCCTTGATACTGTAGGTAACTCTAAGTACATTGCCTACTTTGGTGGTGGACTTAAGTACTACAACGAAAACGGTAATCTTCAGGATTCCGATGTAGTGGGTACTATTGTTGGTTTGGGAGATGCCTCTGCTACTCAATATGGTCCTTGGAAATCCTTTGCTGGTATGAACCGAGGGGTTATTGGAGATGCAGTTGGTCCAGTATGCCCCAACTATGGTTCTCCTTCTCGATATAACGAACTGAACACTCTTGCTCAGAATTATATCAATGAGATGGTAATCAAAGATACTCCAGATGCAGGTAAGCAAACCATGCTATGGCATTGCTTCTCTTCTCAAGTGAAACAGGATTCTGAAAGATTCCTTTCAATCGTAAGACTGAACCTTTACCTGAAGAAGTTCCTTCGCCCGGTACTCAACAAATATATCGAAGAACCAAACGTTTGGAGTACTTGGAAGAGAATCTGGTTGGAGGTTAAACCTACACTGGATTCATTGGTAGATGAAGATGCAATGACCGAGTATACCTGGATGGGTGACCAAGATGCAACTTCTTGGGATGACCTTTCGGTTAATAACGAAGCAGATGCTCGTCAGGGTAAGTACCGTGCTATCCTTAAGTATAAGGATGTAGTTCCTATGCAAGAGGTAACTATGGAGATTGTAATCGATGCAGCTTCTAAGGCAGTATCAATCGTAGAAACAAGTAATAACTTATAAACTCATAACACAATGGGAGCAAAAGTAAAAAACCCACGGAAGAAATTCTTGTGGAGCATCATGTTCCCCAAACACCCTATCAATACTTATCTATTCCAAAGTTGTACTTTGCCAGATATTGAAATTGACCAGGTTGCTCATGGGGACGTCAATAGAGACGTTAAAACTGCAGGTAGGGTTACTATAGGTAATCTTATCGTAGAGAAACTTATGACTACTGCAGGTTCCGATACATGGCTTCATGATTGGCTATACTCTTGCCAGGACCACATAGTTGGTGGTGGTTTAGTACCAAGCCAATACTGGGAAACGGCAATTGTAAACGAACTTGCCGAAGATGGAGTCTCAGTTCTTAATACCCATGTCTTCGAAGAGGTATGGCCATGTAAGATTACCGGCTTAGACTTGGACAGAATGGCTTCAGAGAATACCATTGAGTCCATAGAGTTCTCAGTTGGTACTGCAGATAAATACTAATTCCTTAGTCTATTTTCACTAAGATTCGGTGGAGGGGTGGGATTCCTGTGATAGGAGCTCACCCCTTTCTTGTTGTTATAAGGAGTACTATGAACATTTGTAAACATTAAAAATAACAGTTATGGAATTTAGAACATTTAGATTTACCGGACCCTCTGGTTACGAATATGAAATCAGAGAACAGAATGGTGCTGATGAGGATATCCTCAGTAACCTTTCAGACATGAAGACTTTGATGAACCTTACCAAGTTCATTGCAGCAATTGTAATTAGAACTACGGCTACACCCAATGGGAAATTAACCATAGATGATGCCCTTAACTTACCGGTCAATGACCGCTATGCTATTATCTTTAATTCTCGTATCTTCTCTTTGGGAGAGGAAGTAGAATTCGAATATGATTGGGGCAAAGAGAATGGTGGTAAGATTACTTATGGCCAAGACCTTCATGAGTTCCTTTTCGATTACGGTACTACTCCAACTGTAGAGGATTTAAATCAGAAGCCAGATGCTATCCCTTACTATCCAGAAGGGGTTAGATTGATAAACCATGAATATGTTCTCTCCTCTGGCAAGAGAATTAAATTCGATTGTATGACTGGTAAGGGAGAACAAGAGTTTATGAAGTTGCCTTTGGATAAACAAACTAAGAATGCTCCTCTTCTTTGTCGGAACCTTTACTTAGAGGTCGATGGTAGTTGGGAGAAGGTAGAAAACTTTACTCCGTTTACTGCAAAGGATATGGCTGAGATGAGAAAGCATATCTTATCTATGGACCCTATCTTCAAAGGTGAGTCTCACATCACTAATCCAACCACTGGAGAGGAAAGAACTTATCCTATAGTTTGGGCACCGAATTTTTTCTACCTGACGGAAGAGTAATGTTAGAGAGTGATTTTGTTTATATCACCAGAGCCGAGATAGCCTTAGACTATTTCGGCTTTTTACGTCTTCCGTATCGAATAAGGAAAATATTCAAGGAAATGGCCGAGCAATATTATAAACAATTAAAGAAAAGAAAATAAATTATGAATACCAGTAGGAGTATAGTAGAGGTCGGTGTTGCCATGGTTTTAAAAGACCGATTCTCTCAAGAAGCTGGCAAGATATCTGGGTCATTCAGAACAATGATGAATGATATGAATACCTGGAATAGAGGTATACAGATGTCAGCTTCTAATACAATGGACTTCGGAATGCAGCTCGTAGGGGGAATGGCAAGGGCCTATAAATACTCTGCGGGTGTTCAGAATGAAGTTTGGACTGCTTCGAAAATTGCTGGTGCTACCATTGCAGAACAAAGGGAGATGTTACAATTGGCAAAGGATGTCAATGAGATAACTCCTCTTACTGCTTCGGATGTTGCATCAGGACAAAGATACCTGGCTATGGCGGGTAATAAATTCGATGCTATTAAAGAAATGATTGGGCCAGCATCTAAGCTGGCTTCAATCTTTACAATGCCAGTGGGACAGAAAGGTGGTGTAGCTGACTTGATGACCAATATCATGTCAATGTACCAAATCCCAATGGGAGAAGCCGCTAGAGTAACCGATGATTTATATACTGCAGTTACTAATGCAAATATATCTTTAACAGACTTAGCCCAGTCCATATCTTATGCAGGAGCAGATATGGCAACTGCTGGAGTAGACCTTCGGCAAACCGCTGCTGCTATTGGTGTATTGGGTGATATGGGTATACAGGGTTCTATGGCAGGTACCTCACTGGCCAATATGATTCGTTACTTACAACTCTCTCTTGTTAACCAAAAAAAGAAAGGCTATAACGCTTTAGCAGACCTGGGCTTAAGCCCAGATGAATTCTTCGATGCTCAGGGTAATCTTATAGACCTTTATACTATCTATCAGAAGTTTGCTAAGGCCGCAGTAGATTTACCTTCACGAATTGAAACACCAACTTTCTTCAATATCTTTGGAGTTCGTGGTAATCGTGGTATGCTCCCAGTACTTCGGGATATTGCTTCTGGTAGAGATAAGATGGGTAAGATACTTGCTACCTATGACCAAAACATGGGAGCAGTAAACCGACTTAATGAAGAACGTCTTAAAACCGATGCAGGTGTAATTGACCAATTCGAATCAAGTTTAGAGAACTTAACCGTTACGGCAGGTGCGGCTTTGGGTAGAATCTTTACCCCAGTACTAAATGTGGGTAACTCTATAATCAAAGTAATTAATTCTATCTCAGAAACTTGGGTTGGAGGTTTTGGTCTTAGGGTAGGAGCTACTGCAGTAGTAGTGGGTACTATAGTTGCAGGGTTTAATACTGTAAGAGGTATTATTAGGTCTGTTGGGTATTTACAGACTATTGCTACTGCTTCTACTGAAGGTATGTCTGCTGCAGCAATAAAAACTAATACTCAGTTTGCCATTATGGAAGCACACATGGTAAGAATGGTTAACCTTATGAGAACCATGGTTCAACTCCAAATGATGTCAAGCGGTATCGGTATGAATTCTGCTGGTAGATTTTATAACACTAAAACCGGAAGATATGTTAAGACACCAAATCCTGGAGTACCATTAGCAACTACTATGGCGGGTAATTTAGCTGGAGGGGCTTTAGCTGGAGCAGGTGCCCAAGTTGGTAGTCAAGTGGCTAGGCAAGGTGCTATAAAAGGTTTAACCTCTATAGGTGGTAGACTTATGGGATTACTCGGTGGACCCTGGGGATTAGCAATTACTGTAGGTCTTCCTTTATTAATTGAGGGTATTAGTTACCTTAGTAATTCAGTAGATAGGAATACTGAAGCTCAGAATAAAGAGAAAGAAGACCCAACTACCATTAGAGCCCAGAATGAAGAGAGATTTATTAATGCTGTTAGGTTAGCTATTAAAGAAGGTATGAGAGATTCTCGTATCAATATCTCAGTAGATGGTCAAGCAGTTGGAGATTATGCTCCAGGTTCTCAACAAGATTTTACTGGAGCTGCATTTGTAATGGGAATATAAAACTAAAACACTATGGCTAGAGTATTAAATAAAGCAGCAGGTAAGGTTGTTGAAAAGTACAATGACCTTACAAGAGATACGGCAGGTGTTCTTACTGGTCCCCTAAATAAATTATGGAGAGCTCGGATATTACTCAATCGAACTATCTCTACTCTTCCAAAGGATGATTCTCAAAAGGGTAAACTCTATAACCCAAATGGGGTAATCGGAGAAGCTCAAATATCGTCTAAGAATCCTATTCTAAATAAACAACTCCAGGCTAAATGGAGAATGGAATTACAATTCCCAAGGTTAGAAGAAGGTGAAGGAGTAGACCCAGCAAAGGGGAATAAGAATACTACTAATTACAGAAACTTTGAGGCTAAAGCAGATGTTATATATCAGAATGAAGTAAGGATATATAACATGACTGTTAACCCCACTCAATACATTACCTTACAGAATAGACCTCCAGAAATAGATTTTAGAGGAGAAACCACATGGGCCACCATTAAATCAATGGGTCGCAATGTACCAATGTATCACTTTACTGGAGCTGAAGACATTATTCAATTCAATGTGTCTTGGTACTGTAATGACCCAGAAAATCCAGAAGAGGTAATCAATAAATGTAGGTTATTAGAAGCATGGTCTAAATCTAATGGTTACCAGGCTGCTCCCCCAATTGTTAAGATAGAATGGGGGGATTCTGGTATATTCGATAACCACAATTATATCCTTACCTCAGCAACTTATACTCTGAAGAACTTTCAGAACGGTTATCGAATAAGGATACCCGGAAAGCCAGCTACTTTTGGTAATGGTAGGTTATTGCCTGCAGCAGCAACTCAAGAATTGATTTTCAAGAGAGTAAGTGCATATAACTTATCCTATGGAGATTTTATAAATTCCGATTCACTTAAAAAGACAGGAGGTATTAAATATGATTGATGTTAACCAATATATAAAGGGAGCTAGCCCATATAATAATGCCTATGCTCTGAAGTATAACGATGGGGATTATTCCTTAGAGGCTAAACCTCCAGTAGTACCAGAATCTCCTAACGATATTCAACATACTGTTAAAGATGGGGAAACCCTACAAAATATTGCTTTCAGGTATTATGGTGATTCTGGTAAGTGGTACATCATAGCTGAAGCTAATAAGATACTGAATCCTTTTAAGGAATTAGAAATGGGAAACCTAATAAGAATACCGACTTATGGCAGCTAAACAGAAACCTATATTATATAATGGAATGGGTCAACCTTATTTGGCCCTTTTCAATTTTGGAGGTATGCCTATAATGAATCCCATTACAGGTATACCCCTTGGAGCGTATATAAGTACCTGGAGTTATAGATATGATGAAGAAAAAGAAAACTTGGCTACCATTACTTTCGATACGGGTAATCCTGATACTGTAGATATTGCCGAGATTCAAGAGAACCAAAACATTTGTCTTCAATGGGGATATATATACCCTGATGGTCAATTTATATCTGGGCCCATAAAAATAATTAAGGTAAGAGAGTTCGAAGCCGTATTCGATTCTACAGGTACTCATGTAACTATTAAGTGCATTGATTCTTCTGGAGATTTAAGATATCAACCTGCTTATGTCCATTCGGATATGGAAGGCTATAAATTATCTACCTATTTAGACAATGGCTGTGGGAATGCTACTGGTGTAATCATAGAAATATTTCAGTAATGGAACAACAGATAATAAGTAATAAAGTATACGAGTCACTACAGGTACCCACAGAGAATACCCGTACTACTACTGGTAAAGTACTCTATGCTAACAAATACAGTGGAGTAGCAGAAGTAGCTATGCCAGAAGACTTGAAAGCTTTAATTGATAGTGACTTTGGATTAGTGGGCAAGAACGTCTTAGTTCAATTAGAACAGAAGATGAAAGGGTATACTAATGGGCCATGGTATGTGGATTCAAGGGATGGTGTTATCTATATACATAATCGGAAATTCCATGAAGAACCGGTATGTACTTATACATATCAAGGAGAGAATGGGGAAGTACTTAGAGTATCTTTTGCTACTCAGAAAATAACTAAAAGAGTTAAAGCAGTATTAGCTCCATCTCTAGACCCAGATAGTAAAGATTTATCGGTATTATCAACTAATATAAATGAGCCAGAGGATAAACCTCCATTAGCTTTAAGACCTCCTGTGGCTCAGGTAGATAACCTTATGGTGTCTAATATTACTGGCAATGGGTTTGAAGATTATAGAAGTCATCCTACTACTCCTACAGAGGTAATGGATGCTTGGGACACTCAGCTTCAGTATAACATGGAAAAAACTGCAGAATATAAAAAGAGAGTAGAAGAATATGAAGCAGTGGGTCCAGTAGGTGCTTATGAAGCAGGTAAGCAAAGGAGATTTGATGAAATGTCTACCGAAGAAGTACGAGCTACCATTAATCAAGCAGCTAACGAGTTACCCGATGATAAGAAGAATGCCCTTAAGCAAGTGCTAAGAAACTCTAAGAATGGTAAAGAGTTAGAAGCTAATCTTAAGAAGCTATTAGAATGCGAAATGTATCTTTTCGAAGATGAAGATGGTATGGAATTTATGGTAGAAGAGTATGTAGACCCCTTAGATTATGACCCAGAGGGTTATACCTCTAAACAAGCAGGAGCGGGTATAGCTTCTGGTATCAATTTTCAAGCTGGAATATTACCTGCTTCAGAGAGAGGTTTCGAAGCTTTAAAGAAAGACCCCTATACTGAGGTATTATCCGATATGGAAGTTGATACTACTAAGGGTTATGGTCAAGGTCAATATGGTAAGAGGGTTAAGGTAAGACATATGAAAAGGGTAAACCTTAAAGTTCCGATTTATAAACTCTACCATAACCTATTCAGTAGATATGGTGGTGCCGATAAGTATGCTTGGGCAGCTAATGCTAATGCCAATGGTGGTTTAAAGCAAACTGAGAAAAGGTTAGTATGTCAACTTCAGGTAGTAGGTAGACCTATGCTAGCAACTTCTCAAATAATCCGAATAGATAATGTAGGGAAACGTTGGTCAGGGCTTTGGTATATAAAACAGTGTACTCATTCTATGGATGCCGGTCAAGGGTATATAACTAATATGGAATTAGTAAAGAACAATTCCAAGTCTGGCTCTGTAACTTCTAAAACTGATTTATCTACTCAAAATATCGTAGCTAATGATGCTAAAGCTAATGCCAAAACTACAAAGGGTCAAGATAAAAAAGCCCTAAGTACTTCTCAGAATCTTAATCTTAACTTTACTTATAATGAGAAGGTATATTACAATGAGCATTTCTTGAATGATAAGGGGGACATAATTGATATCAAGGGTCAAGCTGAGTTTATTCGAAAGAAGGCTTATTATACTGAAGTAAATGCCGATAATCCTCAAGCTTTGGCAGAGGGTATAGTATTATCTACAGGTAATACAGTTACCTCTAAGGGTAAGTTAATCCCGGGCAAGGTATCAGTTAAACAAATCCAAGTGCCTGAAGACTATGGGGTTAAGTTTAATTATATGGCCATAGCTAATCGAGTATACCGAGACATAGCTAAAAGGCATAAGCGAATTGCAAGTCAAATCTATGTAGAAAAATAAGGGTATGAGTTACGAAACAGCAAAGATAATAACCGACGAAGGCTTAGAGGGTCTTGGTCGGTATTACTCTGTTTATCGAGGCATTGTTATTGATAATGACGATGTAGAGAAACATATGAATAGAGTAAAGGTATGTGTTCCAGAGGTAATGGGGGGAGTATTTGCTTGGGCATATCCTAAAGGACAACATGGTTCAATTAGTTCAGGTTTTAAATTCTTAGCTCCTAAAGTGGGAGATACGGTATTTGTTACTTTTGAATTTGGAGATCCAACTAAACCACTCTGGGAATACCATGGTTGGGGAATGAGCCAAATACCTCAACCTTTGGATGGCCCCCATAAAATGGGGATAATTACTCCTGAAGGAAATCTAATAGTTATAGATGATGATAACGGAGAGCTCAATTTACATTTCAATGGGCCTGTAAATGTTCGTTCGGAGAAAGAGATAGTAATAAATGCCGAGGGAGATATAAATGTATCTTCTGGCGATTCAGTGATACTTAATACTGGAGAAAATGGTGGAGTAATCAATATTTTTCAATTAACCGAAAAACTAAATCAAACTATCCAAGAACTAGAACAACTTCGCAGTATGTTCAATTCTCATGTACACTCAGGTGTAACTACTGGACCAGGTTCTTCAGGTCCTACAGTAACTCAAGTAACTAAACCTTTCTCACAATTCGTTGTAGACGATTATGAGGATAAAACCTGCATACACTAATGGAAAAGAATTACTTTACAGACTTAGTTGGTATAGGTGTAACTTACCCTATCCAACTTACAACTAATGAAAAGGGTGAAAGAGGTTGGTACCCAGTAAATGGGGATTTTAAACTTATCAGAGATAATATAAGTTCAATATTATACTACATGATAGGCCAGAGATTTCGACAGGAAAACTTTGGTAGTAAATTATGGCAATGTATTGAGGAGCCAAACTCACAAGCCCTAAGTTTTATAATTAAAGAGTTTTTAAAACAAGCCATAGGTGCTTGGGAACAAAGGATAACCTTCCAAAATATCACCGTTACTAGAGTTGATGCAAAAATACACATAGAAGTAACATATGTAGTAAATGGAACAAATTCTAGTCAGTACCTCGATATCACCTATGACAGTTCGGATAATTCATTAAATACACAATAATATGGGAATCACAAATAAATGGCTTAACCCATACCAGAGGTCTTATCAACAGATTAAGGCCAAGCTGGTTGAATCCCTTATGGGACTCAAAGACCCTCAAGGTCAGAAACTCATAACGGATTATTCGGAGGGTAATATCTTAATTATCATCCTCTCATTGTTTGCGGCAATTGCCGAAGTACTTCATTACTACGTAGATAACATGGCAAGGGAAACTTTCCTATCTACTGCAAGGAGGTATGATTCGGTAGTTAAACATGGGGCATTGGTAGATTACCATGCTCGAGCAGCGATTGCTGCTACAGTAGATGTAATCTTATCCAGAAGTATTACTGGTAATCCCATTGGAGCTAAATTAACCATACCTCAAGGAACTCTATTTACGGATTCCAGTGGTAACTCTTGGTTATCTGCTAGAGATGTAACTTGGTATTCAAATGTAACCACATGTAAAGTACCTATAATTCAACATGAGAAATATACTGCAAGTGCTCTTAATAATATGCTAATACCTACTGGAGACAGGGTAATAGTTCACCTTGGTACATTGCCTAATGGTAAGTACTATGAACAGGGCTCTATGTCTTTACAGATAGGTGGAGAAACTTGGGTATTGGTAGATACCTTTGCAAAATCAAAGCCAACGGATAAACACTTTATGGTTTCAGTAGATGAAGCTCTTAACCCTTACATAATGTTTGGGGATGGAACCTTCGGTAAGAAACCTGCAGCAGGTGCAAAAATAACCAATGTAGTATTCTACTTAACTAATGGTACTCAAGGTAATGTAAAGAGTAATACCATTACTTCTGTACCCTCAATAATCTCTTCTTCAATTACTGATGCTACAGTAAGTAATGCTTATGATGCTGGAGGTGGTTCAAACTATGAGAACTTTATAATGCTTAAGGAACATATACCTTTGAGTGTAAAGACTTTGGGAGTAGCAATTACCAAAGAGGATTTCGAAAGTTTGGCTATGTTGGTTGATGGGGTAAACAAAGCTAAAGCCGATTATGAATGTGGTAGAAAGCTTACAGTATATATCAGTCCTGATGGTGGAGCTGTTGCTTCTTCTGAATTAATAAATAGGGTATACAACCTATTATCTCAAAGAGCACCTATGACTACTTGGTTAAAGGTTAAATCTGCAGGTAAGGTTCAGATTATTCTAGAGATGGGTGTTACCGGTAAGAAGTCTTATAAGACTGCAGAGATACAAACTCAAATTCTTACGGCTCTGTATAATGCCTATTCTCCAGAGCAAGCTCAGATAGGAGGGAGCGTAAGGGTATCAGATATTTATGCCTTAATTGATAACTTATCAACCGTAGATTACCTTCACCTTACCAAGTTTTATATTAAACCTTGGCCTACTACCATTTATGGTAATAAGGAACTAAACCTGGGCCAGTTTAAATTAAACAAGGCTAAAGGGTCTATGACTTACTATATTACCTTCAATTCCTCAACTACCTTTACAGTACGTTCGGTATCAAATGGGTATATGGCTACTGGTACTGTAGGTAATTCTATACAGGTAATAGATAAGGCTAATGGTTTTGACTTCTCTTTGGATATTCAGAACAATAGCTATCAGTCTGGTTACAGATATTCTATTACGGTATCAGAACCCAACCATGACTATGAAGACCCCGGTTTTAATTTACCAGTATTTGAAAACGCTTCACAATTGACTTTAACCGTAAAAGAAATTGTATAATGATAAACCTCAAAAATCTAATCGACTTTTTGCCATTCGAGTATAAAGCTCAAGATACCTATAAGGTAAATGGCAAAGGCATCTTAGAGAGGTTTCTAGAAATTTGTGGAGAGCATTTTGAAGATTACATTACAAAGGATATTGAGAATATATTGGATATTATCGATATAGATAAAACCCCAGATATGTATCTCAATTTCCTTTGGCAATTCCTCGGAGAAATGCCCTTTGCTTATGGGAACACTATAGATGCACAGAAATGGGCAGAGTACTTTAATGGGTTCTACTCCGATGCTAAACTCCAAGAGTTATCTAAGCTTTGGATAATACCAAAGGAGGGACCCTTTACTTTAACCAGTACTCAAGTAAGAAACATCCTGAAGTATTCGATATCTCTTTTTAAAATAAGAGGTACCTCTGAGTTCTTCGAAATAATGATGAGGCTGTATGGGTTAACCTGCGTAGTAACTGACCCTGCAAAGGCTGATAGTTATGATGGTTGGGTAAAAGGTAATCCGCACTTTGACCAGTATTACCATTATGACGATAAGTATACCTATGATAATACTTTCGATTGTTCTCAATGTATACCGGTAACCTTTAGACTTACCGGTCATGGATATACTTCGAACTCGGCAGCTTTCAGAAAATTTAGAGAAGCCGTAGAGGCTTTCTTTAAAAGATTCATACCCTATCATGTATCTTTCGATATTCAATATGGGTTTACCGTAAATGATGGGTATACAATTAAAGCTGAGTTAGTAAATCCGGACCAACCCAATCTTATTACTTTAGAGGTATATGAAGTACCGGTAAAGGTAACTGTAACTTCAGATTGGATAAATGCCGACCTAAGATATCAGATATCCAGTGATAATATAAATTGGGGTTACACTAAACACGAAAGTGGTTCCATTTTTAATATACCCAGAGCAGGTACTTATTATTTTAGAAGTGTGGGAGACCCTACTAAGGTAACCCAAATCACGGTTAATCAAGAATCTTATAATCGAGTATATTCTATTACTTGTGACCCTATTACTGGAAAGATAACTCCTACTAACCTAAAAGTAAGTACAGTAGTAAGGGCAAACGTATCCTATAAGGGTACCGTGAAAACCTGTAATGTACGATTATCCGGTACGGATATAGTGAAAGTCTCTGGTTCAACTTGGGAGTTTTCCGAACCAGGTACCTATATATTCGAGGTAGTAGAGTTCCCAGTGAAGCAAACTTCCTTTGTTGTAACTCGAGAAGAGATTACATATAAGGTAAGATGTACACCTTCTGAATTTAGAGTTGGGAATAAGCAAAGTATCAAGGATGCTACTACCACTCTTACCATCGAATCGAATTACCCAGAATCATTTACTGGTGAACTATATTGTAGGCTAATTGGTGATACTAAGTTGTTTAAGAACGGGGATAAGTTTACTGCTAATAGTTATGGTACTTATAAGTTTAAATGTACACTGGATAAAAGGGAAACCGATGAAGGTGTAGGTATATTCAAAGTAGTATCTGGTAAGACTGCAGTATATAGAATTACTGTTAGCCCACCAACAGTCACATTATTCAATGGCTCTGCAAAAGCTACAGTAAAGATACAACGTATTTCTGGTAATGGGGATGATTACAGAGTAAGGGTAATTGAAACTGGGGAAACCTTTGATGCTCAGAATGGTTATGTATATACTGCAAATAGGGCAGGGACTTATACCTTCCAGTCTGTAGCTTATCCTACTGCTAAGACTACTTTGGTAGTTAATAACTCTCCAGTAGTATATCAGAATAAATTAAAGATAGTACCTTCGGATGCTACAGACAGTCATTGGAAAGAACCCAACTGGGCATTACCAGAAGACCAGATAGATGATACTTATGCAGTATACCAATTACTGGATGAGAAGTCTGCTTGTAAGTTCCATCTTGAGGAAATGAAAAATGGGATCAATGTAAGTGGTACTGCTACCTGTGATGAGAACGGGGAAACCTATAACCTTGATGAGGAAATTGTTCTTACCAAGGCTGGGACTTATACCTTTGTGGCAGATGATGGTTCTTCATTAAGATGTCAAGTAATACTGGAAGATTATCCTACAATCATCGAGATTTCTTGTACTCCCACTTATGCAGAATTAAAGGGGAATGTTAAACAAGTATCTACTTTAATCAAGTGTACTTCTAATAAACCTGACTTCGATAGTCGAATAAGGGAAGTTGGTAAAGTAACTACTTATGACGCAGGTGGTGCTGGTTATGAATTTGTAACTGCACAAGCTGGAGAGTATATATTCGAATCAGTGGTAGATACTTCGAAGAGAACTAAGTTCACCGTAGTAGATGCAGACCTTTTAATTGTTAGTCCTCAAAAGTTAGAATGGGAACATGATGACCTCTCAGAGAAAACATTTACCATTACAACTTACAGTAATCAATCTTGGCAAATAGTAGAACAATGATAAATTCAACAATCGATAGAATAACAGAAACCACAACTCAGTCTTTATTCAAGACATTCACTGTGGGTATATTGGGAGAGTGTACACAAATCCTGTATAATTTGAGATGGATGATAATCCTTGCAATAATTCTAATCCTATCAGACTTATGGTTTGGGTTATCTGCAAGTAGGTTACAGAAAATCGAAATTCGAAAATCTAGAGCTGGAAGAAGAACTCTAAACAAGATAGTAGATTATATCTGCTATGTTCTACTTGGTGCTGTACTTGGTAAAGCTATTGGAGAACCCTATGGGATGAACCCAATAGTGGTATCAATAACGATTATGGTAATATGCTACTGTTTCGAAGTAGATAGTATATATGGACACATCTGTGAAATACATGGTATTAAGAAACGGTATAGTATATGGAGAATACTCTTTAAATTGTTAACCTTAAAGTTCAAGGATGTAGGTGAAGCATTTAAGGATATGTCAGAACAAAAGAATCAATTTAAAAATACTAAGGACAATGAAGACGTACTTTAAGTATGAAGGTATTATTAAATCAAAGGAAGCAGCAGAGGCAATTGCTGCTCCTTCTGGTTTAGGACCATTCTGTGGATTTGGCTCAGCTACCATAAATGGTAACAAGTTAGTGGTATCTCCTCAGGGAGTTGCTGGAAGTAAGTATGCCAATGTAATCAAGGATAGGATTATGGCAAGGTATATGGCAAAGGCCTCAGAAGATGGAGAATTGCCAGACGTGAACTTTGGATGTATTTCAAGAGATGGGTATGTATTTATATCCGATGAACAAACGATTACTATTGAGAACATCCAAGGTACCCAAGGTTCAACAGAAGAAGTATTACTCTTTGCAGTACATACTACTATTTCTGAACCAGTAGATAATCCAGTAGACTTTGTAGCTTATTGGAATGAATCCTCCGAAAGCTTCTACACCTTGTTTAAAAAGTCTCTGGATATTTATTATCCGATTGCCGAAGAGAATCGTACACCGGATATCATTAATAATGATGTATATTCTAATTACGATATGACCTATAGCAATCTTCTAGAGATGGTAGAGAGTGCTTGCCCTTATTACTCTAATAATAAAACTTCCGTTGTTCTTATCGGAGTATATGGTAAGGGTACTGATGCAATGACCAAACGAAATGAGAACTTTGCTATCGTACCCTATCAAGGTAAGTTCCAAGAAATCCCTTATACTACTGCTGCCCAGAGTATGATGAAAGAATCAGTGAAAAGAGTAGAACAGATAAATTCAGGCTTTCCAGTAGTAGATGAATCGGGTACTAAGTTAAATATCAAGCAATACATTGATAGTCAAATTGAGGCTATCAGAAAAGAATTCTCTGAATCTCTGAGTACTGCTAACTTACCAATCGGTTCTATTATTCTTTGGGAAACCGATGTAATACCCGATGGTTGGGCAGAATATACTAAGGCAGCTGGTAGAATAGTTATTGGTTACCAAGCTGGAGGTGTTCAAATTGGAGATGAAGTAATGTTACAGAATGTTGGAGATTACTATACACCAACTAAGGGTAATTTCTTAATCTCTATTAAAGGTGATGACCTTCCTAAGCATAGGCATGCTCTTGGTGTATCTAAAGGTAAACAAGATGATGCCAATAACTGGGAGAACGTTCGTCCTCAATCTTTCTTTAATAGGGAGACGGGATTGAATGGAGATTTCGGTAGAGGAACTCCTACCAAGGGTATTCAAGATGGTGCTATCGTAGTAAGCTGGAACCTATTAGGGGAATCTTTCTTACAAGAAACTTCGGTAGAAACTTTGGATATTGAAAAATTGCCACCGACTATTACATTACGATATATCCAAAAGATATCATCATAAAATTAAAACTCATGTGTATTATTTGTATTGTTTAAGAGTAAACATTTGTTTACAATCTGTGTTTTGCGTAGTAAAAATTAATTGGGAGAGGGACGTTGGGAAACGCCCCTTTTCTTTTGTGTTAATACTTAAGTTCTTCTTTAGCTCGGTCTTCCCAATATTGTATATCTTGTCTAAGTTCTGATATATATCTCATAGATTCATTAGTCTTAGGCATTTCGAAAAATTCGATAAGCATTATATTAGTTATTCGAGTACTATTTTCAAGCCTTTCCTTGATAAAAGGGGGAGGAGTAATTAATACCTCAAATAAAAGATAGGCATCTGGAGAAAGCTTATCCTTCATATAAGTATACATCATATCAAGCATTTCTGATTTAGCTTTCTCTTCTTCGGTATCATCCTCTAATTCTTTGTCATTGTCGAATAAGTCATCAAGTTTAAAGAGGCTTTGATTATACTCTGCTTGTTCTCCGTATGCAGAACGAAGCAATTTGTTTTTGAATGTACTAAGTGATGCAAGGATTCTTGCTTTAAGATGTTCTTCAGTACATTCACCATAGTATTTGTTGAAAACAAATAACATCTTATCCCAGAAATAAGATTGGATAATATCCGGTGTAAGATTAAACCGTTTATAATCAATCTGTCTGGTAAGGTTTCTAATTACTGGCTTACAGACTTTATAAAGTCTGTTGAAAGTAGCTTCATCATATTCTTGCATAGGTTTTAATCGATGAAGCTCTGAACCGTTATTTCCTTTACTTTTTCCCATGTTTTTAAATATTCGTTATGCAAATATAAGTATTTTTTCTTATATAAAATAATAATATTAAATATTCGGGAGCTTAAGGTAGTGGATTAGTAGTTTCTAGATAGATGTCAACATACTTAGAACTATCTCGGTACTATCAAAATCTATTAGTTTATATAATATTGCAATATAGATATGAAGAAATTTAAAGACAACATCAAGTTCAGTTTTTCCCCTGAGTTTCAGTTCGAGATACTCAGGTTTGTTTTAAAAGATAAGGAAGGAGGATTAGTACTCAAAAGGATTAAATCCAATTACCTGGTTCTCATAGAACACTCCCTTATCTTCGAGGGTATATCAAAATATTTTAAGAAGCAAGGCAGAATGCCCTCCGAGAATATCTTAAAGGAAGTATTAAAAGAGTTACTAGAATCTAAAACCTATGTGGATTTGGTAACTAAAGATGATATACCCAATATCAATAAACTAATAAGTAATCTCTATCATATACCCCTATCGGATTCTGATTATATAAAAGAAAAGATATATCAGTTCTCTACTTATGTTGAGATGAAGAACTTAAATGATTCCTTCGATTTGGATAACTTCGAACAATACGAAGAGTATTCGAGGAAGATTGAAAAGGTACTTCAGAAAAGTAAACCTAAGAAAGAAGATGAACCTTTATATATGATTCGGGATATTACCGAGAGACAGTTTAGAAGACAATCAGAACCTTCAGTTATACCTTGCCCATTTAGGCAGTTGAATGAACTAACTAATGCAGGAGGTTATCCAGAGCATTCTGTTAATGTGATACTAGATAAACCCAAGGCAAAGAAAACCTTCTTTATGGTAAACCTTGCAAGAGGTTATCTCAGAATGAAGAAGTCAGTATTATATATTGATACAGAAAATGGCCAAGAACAAATCATGGACCGTTTTATTCAATCCAGTATTAATAAAACCAAGAAGGAATTATACTCGGGTGAATATGATAAACTTGAGGCAAAGCATTTAAGGAAACTTGCAAGGTTTGGAGTTGAATTAGTGGTTGAGCGTGTACCAGCAATGATTACTAATACCACTTATATAAGGGAAAAGATAATTCAACTTCGTAATCAAGGAATCGATATTAAAGTTCTTATGGTTGACTACGCTGGTAAACTTGCATCAATAGCGGGGGATAGGGAAGATTTCGAAAGAATATCTAATGTATACGTAGATCTTCAGAATCTGGCAGAGGAATTACATTTAGACATTATATGGACTGCTCATCACATTACTCGTGAAGGTAAAAAGCATAGGCTTACTCGGTATGATGAGAATGATATCTCTGGTTCAATTGCAATCGTTCGTAATGCCCAGGTTATCATGGGTCTTAACTCTACTGAGCAAGAAGAAAAAGATAATATTCTTCGAGCTGAGATAGTAGTACAAAGGGATGGTCTTCCTTCCGGTAGAGCATTATTCAAATGCGATGTCGAAAGGCAAAGATGTACGGAATTTACAAGGGAACAACGTAAACAATATGATGAAGTGTATTCTGGAGTATTAGATTCTATGATGAAGAGTTCTAAAGATAATCCCTCTGCAAATAAAGAAAAGTATGAGAAGAAATCAGGTGATATCTAAAAGAAAGTTAATCTCTAATATAGTAGGGTGGCCAGATTATTATATTTCTAAGAGAAGTAGGTTATATAGATACTACCCTAAAAGAAAAGTATAAGCTAAGTAAAGCTAGTATTAGTCACTACTTAAATAGAAGTTTATGAAAATAACAAATCAGTTTAAGTCTAAGCTCAAAACTTATTTCATTAAAAGACTTGGAGCTTTTGAATATCGACATGGCTGGATGCGTATACCAACTTGCCCCTATTGTGGGAGAGAACATAAGTTGGGAGTTAACCTTTCTATGTATAGAACCAATTGTTTTAGATGTAATGCCCATCCTTCTCCTGCTCAACTAATAATGGATATAGAAGGATTTACTGAGTACCATGAACTAATTAATTTTTTGAACAATGGCCAATTTGATGAACTACAGTTTAAGGAAGAGAAAATCGAACTTGCCGAAAGTAAGCCCGTATATCTCCCTGAGGGATTTAGAAATATTTCGCTTGGAGACAGCCAACTTGCAAAAAGCATTCGAGGGTATGTCAAGAAACGCGGATTTAGCCTCGAGAAGTTTTCAAGATACGGTATCGGCTATGGAACAAGCGGCTCAACATATGGGTACCTTATCATCCCGTTTTATTATCGAGGACAACTTAGGTATTACAATGCTCGAAATGTTATCGGCAAAGGGCCCAGATATAATAACCCAGACAAAGACATCACCGGTTTGGGAAAACAATTTATCATCTTTAATCATGATGCGTTGGAGATGTATCGGTCGGTATTCATTTGCGAAGGGGCACTTAATGCTCTCACAATTGGGGATAGAGCAATTGCCACAATGGGCAAAGCTATATCTGCATTCCAAGTCAATGAGTTACTTAAATCCCAATGCGAAAGATTTATTATATTGTTGGACCCAGACGCAAAAGAATATGCCATCAACTTGGCTCTCAAACTTGTTGCCTATAAAAAGGTCAAGGTGGTGTTTTTACCAGACGGAAAAGACGTAAATGATTTAGGGAGAAGTCAGACACTTAAGTTAGTATATGCTACCAGGTACCAAAGTTATCAAGAATTGATATCAATCAGAAACTCATTGAAATAGGGAGTTCCTATTATATTATAAAATAATATATTTATGCGTGAACCATCTATCCATATAACTAAGTCTCAATTTGAGGAAATATTAAATACCTTAGAGGTAGATAATTTCCCAGTTGAGGCTTTTTTTGTTATTGCTCGAAAGGAGGCAATAAATCATAGAGCAGTCTTAGTTTCTAATAATAAGAATACTAAGAAAGTTTCTAACATTTTACTAGCATCCAAGGGAGATGCTGCCCTTGTTGCTGATATTTTATACGCAACTCGTATAAAGTTAAAGCATAGGGGAGTTCGTAAAATAAATGAGAGTAATTCCCGAGAATGGGCAAATTGTAAAAAGCTTGCAGAGATATGTAATACCTTTTGTGAAGATTTTAAATTTGATACCCGGGAAGGTTTTATTAAATACATTGAGACTGGGTTAAAGAGAATGACTGATTATCGTAATGTTATGCAAAGGTTATTATCCATGCAGGAGAACATTACTAATCAGGTAGAGGCCGAATTAGAACTCAAGGGGGATAAGGACCCAGGCTTTACCAAAGACATCCATGATGAATTCATAAAAAGAGTTGCTAGTGTTACTGGTATTTATGAATCTTATGAACATCAGCCAGAGAAATATGTTCACTTTCTTAGGATTCATAATCTAATGGATGAAAAGGATTGGAATGTATTTCAATTTTTGGATGCCCAGTTCGAAGCTCTTGCTTGGTGTAATGGATTACCAGAACCAAGTCAGATGTATACTGATAAAGCAGTAGAAAGGTATAATAAGTATTTATATAAAAATAAGAATAAAAAATCCTTAGAGGAACCTCAAGTTGAGGGCTCTCTCTGGGATAAGATTAATAATTAAAACATAACGTTATGAAAGCTTTAAAATTTTTAGGTAACAGAGTAGATGATTCTACTAAGAAAGGTGTAACTGTAATTATCAAATGAGTAAGCTAATTATACAGAATGGGAATATGTGCGAACTTGACTTACCTCTTAAGTTCGCACAGAAACTCTATGCAGAGTTTGCCATTCGTCATCCAAATGCTTTCTACTTACGTACAAGGCAAAGAGGTATGCAGAATTGGGATGGTAAAATTCATTACGTTAATAAGCATGGTGAATTTAAAATAGGTTTACTTCCTGCAGTATATGAAAAGTGTATTGAGTATGGAATTAAACCTAAAGTTGTAGATATGCGACAACCATTACCTAAAGTCAATGAAGTTGTTACGAAGATAGGAGAATATAAATTAAGACCAGAACAAGAGAAGGCTGTTAAAGCAGTAATCAATAATAAGGTAGGTAAAGTACCTTTTCAAATTGGGGTTTTAGATTACACCGTTAATGCAGGTAAATGCACCGGTAAGGGTACCCTAATACATACCGAGGATGGGTTATTACCTATAGAAAAAATCATATCTGAAACAGGTAAGATACGATATAAAGGTAAAGTCCTTACTAAAGAGGGTGTATTAGTAAAACCTAATGCAGGAGTTTATAATGAGATTAAGGTAGTAAAGATAACTACTTCTCAGGGTTATACTCTAATCTGTGGATATGAAAATCACAGATTATATACTTATTATGGGGATAATCTACAATGGGTATATGTCAAGGATTTAAAGAAAGGGGATTGTTTACCTATCTCCTTAGAATATACTCATTCTAAAAATACCATAGGTAAAAACCTTAGCTATACTTTGGGAGCTTTATCCGGAGATGGTCATATTCATCAAGTTTCTAAAAATCAAATAAACATATCTATATCAGGTCAAGATATAGAAGTAGCCGAAGTAGTTAAAGCTACTATGGATGAAATCTGTAAAACTCCTGTAGAAATAAAACCCCACAAAAGATTTAAAGGTTTTCATATATCTAAATCCGATACTAATTTTGCTAAACTACTTCAAGAGGAATATCCAGAATTAATTGGTACTGCCCATGAAAAGTACATACCCGATAAGATTCTTCAGGCTTCTTATGATGACTTAAGGAATTATATAGCAGGTTTATTTGATACAGATGGGCATAATTCATCATCTCATGGTAGAAGATCCTTATCTTTTACTACTGTAAATCTTGAAAATGCTCGTAGAGTACAACAAGCTTTATTATCTTTAGGGATAGCTTGTTGTCTTAAACCCAAGAAGACTTCATGTAATGGTAAAGAGAGTATAGCTTATAGAATAACTATTCATAGCGAATTTTATGATGAGTTTCTAGAAATAATACCCATGAGGATTGAAAGAAAATGTATTCCTAGCAATTCTCAACGGAATAACTACAGTAATAAATTACCTTTTAGTAATTTTGCTAAAGAACTTTATGATAAGCTTTCTTGGAAAGAGAAAGGTAAGTTTAGAAAAACCTATGGTAGAGTTATAAGTACACAGGTAAGTCATCATAATAGATTAACTTTAACTGCTTTTAATTGCTTAGTAGAATTCTTAGGCTCTAATAATGATAAAGCTACAGAATTACTAAATATTTCTAGTAATTGTTATTGGGATAAAATAGATAAGATAGAAATCTTAGATAAATACCCATGTTATGATATGGAGATACCTAAGTATCATAATTACCTATCTAATGGATTCATATCTCATAACACACTTATCATGTCGTCTTTATATTTATCCTATAAGAAGCAGTTAAAGACTTTGCTAATAACTAATGATTCGGATTGGTTAAATCAAGCTAGAGAAGAATTTAAGCAATATCTTCCCGGAGAGGATATCACTTTTGTTCAAGGCAAAGTTTTAAACTGGAGTAATTTTACCATAGGTATGGTTCAGTCTATTTCGAGGAACATGAGATTCTATCAAAAAGAATTATCTCAGATAGATATGGTACTTGTAGATGAGGCTGACCAGGGAGGTAGTAAGCAATATCAGAATGTAATCACCCGACTGTTTAATACCAGAATTCGTATAGGGTTATCTGGTACCATTTATATGAGTAAACTTGCTAAGGATAAGGTCAAGAACATGAACCTAGAATGTTTCTTTGGTAAAGTGATTGCTGAGTTTAAACTTAAGGATTCCATCAAGAAGGGTTACTCAACTAAAACTATCGTAAAGATGGTACCCGGTAAACCTTGGTATGGTAATTGGGAATCTGATTGTATATCCTATAAGGAGATATATGATGATTCTATTACCGAAAGTAATACCGCGTGGACCATGGCTTATAATCGATTACGATGGAATATTAATCAAGGTAGATATCCTGCTCTTGTAGTATGCAAGCATATTGCACATTGTGAAAATCTATATAAGTTCTTTAAAAAGAAACTGGGCGATGCCTATAATATTGCCTACGTGCATGTTAATACTCCCTCTAAGTTAAGACAACAAATAATGAGGGATTTTAGGGAAGGCAAAATAGATATCCTGGTATCAACTACAATCATTGCTCGAGGTAAAAACTTTCCTAAGCTTAGGTATTTACTTAATGCAGCAAGCATGGATAGTCAGGAAAAATCTATTCAGTTTCTTGGTCGTTTGGTAAGAACCGATAAATCGAAAAAGAAAGTATACCTGGATGACCTTCATTATCCTGGCCCTTATTTAGATAGGCATGGTAAGCATAGGAAGCAATATTATCAGAGACAAGAATTGAAAGTAATACTGTTAGATAAGCTATGGAAGAAACATCCTAACCATAGCCTTATTAAGAGTTAACTAGAAGTACTATGAGTATTTACTTTTTCTCCGTAGGAGGAAAAGAAGATTACAATTAATAAGCATATAGGCATTATGAATAATGATAAACTAATATGTATCAGAGATGAAGATGATACTAAACTAACTACTCTATTATCAGATGGTTGGAGGATAATTCAAATCTCTGCATCAGGTATTTATTGCTGGGTACTCTTAAGGAAACCCAATAACACTAAAAAGAAAATCAAAGGCTTTCAGTGATGGAGAAATATATTTTAATTACAGCGGTTGTTATTATGATAATAATACTCGCTTTAGACTTCATACTTTCTAAGGATGGCTATCAATGCCATTCATGTAAGAAACGTTTTCATAAAGAGGATTTAGAAATCAAGGGATGGCATTTCAAAGAATGGGTCTGTCCTAATTGTAAACACCTTAATTATACTTATGATGAGGAAGATTAAAGAATGGTTTAAGTCTCTTGTTGTTGGGGAGGTACATAATCCTAAACATGTATTCAACTGTAGAGATTTGATATGGATATCAAGCTTGGAAACTTCTCAAAATACTCCCGAATGCTTTACTCATTATTTCTATCTGTACTGGAGTAATGGTATGGTAGTCAAAGTATGTCAAGAGAGTCATGATAGAAATTCATACCCAGACTTATATAAACTCAGGGAACTATTTATTAATAACATCGGTTATTCCTATGTTCCCATAGAGGATAACAGTGAAATATACATTTTATAAACGTAAAAAAAAGATATATAATGGCTAAGAAAAAGAAACAACTTCCTGACTTATCGAAGCAAGATATCCTTACTCCCATAGATGTTAGTACTCTGGGAACTAATGGAGACCCTTGCTTCGGTATTGGGTATGACCTATCAACTAAAGAGTGTAAGCTATGCGGAGACTCAGAGCTATGTGCATTCAAGATGTCTCAGAACTTGAATATCACAAGGAAAGAGCTAGAACAGAAGAATCAATACAAGGATTTGGATGTATTAGAAGATACGGTTGGTATCAAGAAATACATCCGAGGCTTGATTCGGAAAGGGAAAGACAGAAAAGAGGTTATTACCAAAACCGTTGAGAAATTCGAAGTACCAAGAAAACGTATTAGAGAACTTTATAAAGAGTGTATTAAATAATGAAACCAATAGAGATGATATGGGCTATGTTCAAGGTATACCTTAATAACCCAAACTATTTTGTAAAGCAAGAAGATGTACTTGCTAACCTTTGTATGGAAGGTTCTACCGATGTAATCAGGATGTGTAATTCATTGGAAGTACATGTTTCTAGACCCGAGAAATTAACCTTTGGACAACTTTTACATAAATGCAATATATTATGAACAGATTTAGATTTATCAAAGTAAGGGAGGTAGTATCTCCCAACAGAGCAAACCCAAATGATGCTGGGTTAGATTTTTATGTACCAACCAACTTGACTTCAGAGGATATCCACTCTAAGAATGAATTTGATTCAGGAGGATATGATTTGGATATACCCTTTAGTGAATCATTCGTAAGGCATATAGCTTTAAAACCAGGTCATCGTATACTTATCCCATCGGGTATCAAAGGTTTGCTAGAACCTCCTGCATCTATGTTAATGGCAGCAAACAAATCTGGTATAGCTACTAAGAAAGGGTTAATCTTTACTGCCGAGATAGTGGATTCTCCCTATGTTGGAGAGATACACATTGGAGTATACAACACTTCTCAAGAAGCCCAGGTTATTGAAGCTGGCCAGAAGCTGGTACAATTTATTCATGTACCTATCTATATTACTGAACTAGAAGAGATTCAACAAGAGGAATTTTATACTGAATCCCAGATGTGGGGAAGTAGAGGAGGGAATGGTTTTGGTTCATCTCAAAACATAAAATAGTGGAAGATAATATATTAGGATTCCCAGGATATCATATTACTCGGGAGGGTAAGCTTTATAATAAGGGACATCCCGTAAAGACTTTCTTCCATAAAAGATACGAACGTACTAAACTTAGAAATAATAAGGTATCTAAGAATGTAAAAATACATAGATTAGTAGCAGAAGCCTATATACCTAATCCGAATAATTTACCAGTAGTAATGCACTTAGATGACAACCCTTTGAATAATCGTTTAGAGAACCTTAAATGGGGTACTCAAAAAGATAATGTATATGATGCCATTAATAAGGGTAGGTTGAAATTAAAAGGTATAAATAATCCTATGTATGGAGTAAGTAGAAGAGGTCTATTTGCTCCTCATACTTCATTAACAGTACGTAGTATTCGAAGATTAGAGAGATTGAAATTAAAAGGTAATACTAACAAGTACATAGCTAAAAGGTTGAAGGTTAGTAATGCTACTGTTGGTAATTATCTTAATGGTAAACATTATAAAAGTTAACATTTTGGATATAAGAAATATAAGTGAACCAGTACCTAAAGTAGAAACTAATGGGGTACTATTAAAGATGTATGAATTGGGGTTAGAACAATTGCAGGGATATAGGCAAATAGAGCAGTTACCTGATTATCCATTTGATATCAATAATGCAAAGAACCAGGTAATACTCAAGGACTTTATAGGTAGGGTAATTGAAGAACTTACCGAGGGTTTTGAATCTACCGAAGAAGTATTTGAATTATGTCAGAAGAATGGTTGGAATATCGAGATGTTCAATGAAAATGAATGTCAATTGATATTGAATTCTCTTGCTAATGCAAATGAAGAACAAGCAGATGCTTTAGGCTTTTTCTTTACTCTTCTAGTATATTCAAATATACTTCCCGAAGATATACTTAGTTATAATAAAGCAAAAGACTTATTTGAAGTGATGGCTATTGGGGTTAAAGAACTGGTAATCAAATATCCAGATTATCAGAACTTATTGAAATTCGACATTATCTGTAAAGAGGATTTCTATGAGGATGAAGGTAAGTGGGAACATATAAATTCCTATACTCCAGGCTTTCACCAGATGAACGAACTATCCCATGAAGCTGAGAAATTATACCTATGGGAAGTAATCTATGAACTCAATAAAGCTAGAAATTTCCTTAAATGTAGACCATGGAAACAAACTCAAGTGATGACTAAGGAAATAGATTTTCAAGAATCCTTGGTAAAAGCTTTCTATCTCTATATGGGATTCTTAGCGATGAATGGGTTTACTCCTCTCGGATTATTTAGTTTATTCTTTAAAAAACAACGTCTCAATAGATGGAGGCAACAAACTAATTATTAACATGTCAGGTTGGAATAAGAAATTAGAGGGGCTTCAACTTAATACGGAGGAGTCCCTCCATTCGTTAGAATTTGCTACTTCACAGGAAGCATGGGAAAAACTCAATGAGGGATTCCTAAGATTAGACCCAATCCTATTTGGGAAAGGAGCTATGGCTAATAGTGGGGTAGCAGTAGTGTATAATGTATTTATAAAAATACGAAAAGCATGGGTAGACCCCGAATTTGATTATGGGAGATGTTTCAATTACAAAGAAACTAAGTGGACTAGCTTATTGAATAACTACATAGATTTTAATAAGCTTGACTTGTTGCGTAGTAAACTGAGAGTACTGAGAAATAAGTACAATCAGAATTACAATATAACTTATATGTTTAACAATCATCATGATAACGGTAAACAATGTCTAATAGCTGCGACTTTTTCAAAACGATTCGGGGAGGACATCCCAGTTATTACAATGGTAGTTCGGGCTTCGGAGATTACCAAGAGGTTAATATTCGATTTCCTATTAATTCAACGAATGTCAGAGTACGTATATGGTCCGGATCAGTCAGTACAAATCAACCTATTTGCGACTCAAATGTACGGAAATGTGGAGACACTTCTAATGTATCATACCCATAAACCTTTGAAGAAGGTACTTAAAGGAGCAGAGGAGAATTCATGGAATAAGAGGATAAAAGAGATATGGAAAAAATTCCAAAAGGGCACAGAGAAGGAATTCTCTTCATTCAAGGTATTCTTTAGAAGTTTTAAAGTGCTCAGACCAGATTTATATGAGGAAACATATAAATCAATGAAAGCAAAAGAATTACTTCTTGAATACGAAGATATTGAATATCCCGAGAATGTAATTTCTTACTCTCAACGTAAAGCCTATAAGAAGAAACTTTTAAAGAAACAGAAGAATGAGAATCTACAGTAATTCTTTTGAGTTAATGTCAGAACTTGGCAGAGAACTCAACAGTTATGGTCAAACTGTAAAACCAAAGACCTATCAGAATAAAGTAATTGAAGGTAAAGAAGAGTTTGAAACAAAGGAACTGATTTGCCAACAATATTGCTTAACTTCACTCGGAGACCCAGTATGGTTATTTGTATTCTCTCATTCAAAAGAATGGGCAGATGAAGAGTTCAGAGAAAGAGTCAGTTGGTATGGATGTAATCCTGGTAGAGCTTGGGAATTAAGAAAAGACCTATGGGAACAATTCTTGGTAGAAGGTCAAAATGGGAAAAAGTTTGATTATAGTTATCCGGAAAGGATTTGGAACGATTTAAGTGATACTGGTAAGTTAGCTTTAGAAGAGGTAATCAACCTTCTTAAAAGGGATAATGATACTCGTAAAGCAGTACTTCCCATATTCCATGGTTCAGATTTATGTTTTCTTGACGGTAGTAGACGTATACCATGCTCAATGTATTATGATTTTCTTATCCGTCAGAATGGTAAAGGAGAGAAAGTATTACATATTTGCTATCACCAAAGAAGTTCAGATTTTGTTACTCACTTTGGTAATGATGTATACCTTGCATGGAGACTCATGGAATATGTATCTCAAGAGGTAGGAATAAAACCCGGTTATCTGTATCACACAATTGATTCTCTTCATTCATATAAAAAAGATTGGATAGCATTAGCTTCTAATCTGGAAGACTTACAAGAGAAATACTAATATACGAGGGATGTATCTACTACTGGGGGGTATGTCCCTTTTTCTATTTTAAAATATGGAGACACGGTATACAATAATAAAAAACAAGAGAGAGCTTAAGAAACTTATTGCTTGTTGTAAAGCTACGGGTTATGCTTGCTGTGACTATGAAACGAATGCAGAACCTATTTATAATAAGAGTTTTAAACCTACAATTCTCTCTGTATCTTGGATGCCTGGGTTTGGTGCTTCTATCCCCTTAGACCATTTCCAAACAAAAGCTTATACTTCACCAGGTTGGAATTGGAAAAAGATGTTAAGGAAATTTGGGGAAGAAGTAATTGAGAATTATGAGATAACTAAGGTTGCATGGAACTGGAAATTTGACGACCAGATAAACCAGAAGTATCATATATTCTACAGAGGTACATGTTTAGATGGGATGCTTGCTAAATATGTTCTCAATGAGGAAAAACCCCATGGGTTAAAGGATATGGTTAGAAGATATCTACCAGAATATGGTGATTATGAAAAGCAAGATAAGTTTGATAAGATACCCTGGGATAAAAAGGAATTAGACCCCTTATGTAAATATGGCTGTCAAGATACGGATTATACTCTTAGGTTAATGATATTTTTTGAAAAGAAGTTGATTGATTTGGGTATGTATTCGGTATTCCGTAATTTATTTATGTGTAATTCACGAGTACTCACCTCAGTAGAGAAAGAGGGATTATATCTAGATACTGAGTTCAATAAAAAGCTTCTGGAAGAATATAAACCAAAAATAGATGCTGCTAGACAAGCAATATATGACTTGCCAAGAGTAAAGAAATTCGAAAAGAAGTACAACCAAGAAAAGATTGATAAGTATATTCAATCTATCGAATCAGAACTTGAAGAGTTAGATTATAATGACCCAAAGGATAAACGGAAGATTGCATCAAGGGAACAGAAAATCTCAAATATCAAAGCAGGTATATTCACAACTAAAAAGGAACAAGAATTAATAAGGCCCATTAATTTGGGTAGCCCAGTTGATTTACCTGCATTGATGTATTCAGAAGATGGCTTTCATTTTGATGTGATTAAGGATAATGAATCTGGTAAACCAAGTACTGATGAAGAAACTCTTACTAACCTTAGGTTAACTATTAAAAAGCCAGATTCACCAAAGGCAATATTCCTTGACAAGCTTCTTGAATTACGAGGTTTGCAGAAAATGTATACTACTTATATTGAGGGTTGGCATGAAAAAGTCCAAGATGATTCTCGATTACACGGTAGGTATAATATACATGGTACTGATTCTAATAGATTTAGTTCGGCTGACCCAAATATGCAGCAAATACCAAAGACATCAGTAGACCCAAATATCAAGAAACAATTAGTTGCTCCTCCAGGTTATTTATATATGGCATTCGACTATTCCCAGGCAGAGTTAAGAATGATGGCTCATCTATCGGGTGATGAAACATATCTTGATGCTTTTGCAAAGGGGGCTGACCCTCACTTGGGTATAGCAGCAGCAAAATATGGAGTATCAATTGAGGAAGCCTCTAAAATATACGAAGATGAAAATCATCCTGACCATAAATTATGGAAGACTAGAAGAAAACAAGCTAAGCAAATTGCATTCGGTTTGATTTATGGTATTGGGGAAGCTTTACTTGCAGTAAAATTATCCGACCCAAAAGCTGGTATTATAGTTACTAAAGAAGAAGCTCATAAAGAAATGGCAGAGTTCTTTGAGAAACACCCAAAGATACTTAAGTTCAAAGAGAAGCAAGAGAAATTCCTTCGTAAGCATGGGTATTATACTCAGTTATTTGGTACTAAGAGAAGATTACCCCAGATATACTCAAACGACAAACAAGAAGTTGCTTATGCTATTCGTTTGGGACTTAATTTTCCTTGCTTATTACCATCATCTCAGGCTCTTAGTAAAACTAAGGGATGGGTAAACTATGAAGATTTAAAGGTTGGTGATGAGATATTAGCTTTTAATCGGGATATAGGAGAATCAGAATGGCAAAAGGTTGAAAGGGTAAATGTATTTGATTATGATGGAGATATGATTAGGTTAAAGACAAAACATCTAGACGTATTATCAACCCCAGACCATAGATGGGTAGTTACTAAACCAAATAAGATATCTAAGTTAGATAATACCGAAGTATTAACTTCTGAAGAATTATACAATTCAGATAAACCTTATGCTATCCCAATAAGAGCTCCTCATAATAATCAAGTGAAAGCTAGATATTCGGATGCTTATGTAGCTTTTTTAGGTTGGTATCTTACTGATGGTCATCTGAAGAATGGTAACATAGTAAGAATATGTCAGAGTAATACTGCAAATCCTCACAAGGTAGGTATTATTGATTCTATTATGGAAGAATTAGATGTAGAATTCTCCCGTAGAGAAAAGAATCAAGTGATATGGGAAATAAGAGACCCAGGATTTGTTTATAAACTTAATAGGTTAGTTCCTGAACGTAAGTTAAATATGAAGTTATTAACTCGATTAACTAACCCTCAATTAAGTATCTTATTAGAGAATATGAGATTAGGGGATGGTTGGTCGATATGGGCAACCGGAGATAAAACTCAAGGAGAATTACTTCAGGCTTTGGTAGTACTTTGTAACAATACCTCAAGTATGTATGAATTATCACATGAAGGTGACCTATCTTATTTTAAAGATAAGAAACCAAGTAAATATGGTCAAGAGTTTGTACGGGCCACTAAAACTAGTTATGGAGTAAAATTCTCTAATTTTAGGAAATCAGTAAACACCAAGAATACTTACAATTCAGAGAATAATTTAACGAAAGAGAATTATGTAGGTAAAGTATGGTGTCCTACTGTAAAATCTGGAGCTTTCTTTACAAGGGTAATTGGTGAAGATAAACGATATAGAACTTTAATCACGGGTAATTGCCAGGGTGCTGCAGCAAATATGACCAACTTCGGAGCTATTCTTGTTTATTGGTTAATGCGACAAGGTAAATTACCAATGATGAAAGAAGCTTGTACGGTACATGATGCAGTATATATGTATTCTAAACCAGAAGATATAAATACATGGACTGTATATACCATTTGGAATATCCTACGTAACCCAAGTACTAAGAAGTATTTCGGTTTTCAAGTAGATGACGTAACTCTATCAATGGATTTTACAATAGGCCGGTCTATGGCAGAAGAATTACCATTTATGCCCGGATATGATTATACTAGAATGTTAAAACCAGACTTTTCGGTAGAAGAGTACATGGAGGAATACCATAAGTTTAAGACTCGTAAAATTGGTAATTTTAGTGCAGCTTCACCAGAAGTATTTATGGAACTATATAAAAAGGAAATCCATAAATATCAACGAGAATATGAAAAATCGAGAAAAGGGTAATATACCCGGGTTTAGTAATTATTACATATCCCGTACTGGAAAATTATACTCGAAATTTACTGGTAGTTGGAAATTAGTAAAACCTGCTATGAAAGATAATGGTTATTTATCTAACTCTTTAGTAGGAGATGGTGGTAAACGGAAGAACTTTTATAGACACAGGTTAGTTGCTTCTATTTACATCCCTAACCCAAACAATTATCCTCAAGTATGTCATAAAAATAACAATCCAGAGGATAATCGGGTAGGTAATTTATATTGGGGTACAGCTAAGATGAATATGGGTCAGTGTATAGAAGATAAAAGATTCTATTTTGTTGGTAAAGAACGAGAACGTAAGGTAAATGTAGAATTATTAATTTCTAGGTATATAGAGGGTATACCAAGAAAAGATATACTAGAAGAATTCGGTATATCAACTGGAGTATTATATAAAATATTACGGTATAATAACATAAAACTAAGGAAATGAAGAAGATTTTAAACGGGCCCACGGTATGGAGGGCTAAATGCCCAGTATGTGATTGCGAATTTGAATATGATACCAGTGAAACTTTTGGGGTTTATAATAAATCTGGGGATTATTTTAGGATAGTACAATGTCCTAATTGTAAAACTAATATAAAGCATTCAGATTCAGTATCTACCATTACAGGAGTGAAAAGAGAAGATACTATGTCTACATAAATAATATAAATTTATGGAATTATGGCAACACAGAAAGAGATTGATAATGCAAGTAAGTTAACTGCCCTCACTTATATGGTTGCAGGTTGCTTAGGTTATTCTATCGAAAATTTACTTAAGTATTTAGATGGGGTTAATCTAAGGTTGAGTGGACAAGAAAAAATGTTACTTAACCGATTAAAGACTCAGTTATCTCAAGTACAAACTAATCTTACTACTTTAGAGGGATTGGCTTTTAAAGTAATGGCTACGGATGAGGATGGTAAACTTGCTTATGAAGATGCCACCCATATTTATTGGGCTGCATTTTTAGCATTACTCGATAGAGGTGGTACTGATAACTTATGCGACTTAAGATTAATGGCTTTGGTAGATAAGATAAGCATCTATAAATCTCTTCTTAATTTGCCCGGTATGAAACTCTCTTATCAAATGGCTTTTGCTCAAGTAACTAAAGCAATAAGCAAAGGGGAATTTAGTAAAGAAGACTTTAAAAACCTATTAGAAGTTTATGAAGACGGAGCTAAAGAAACTAAAGGTTAAATTTGAGGGTAGGTCCCTAGAAATAGATATTCAAAAAGAATTGTCTATCAATGAGAATATCATTAATTCTCAGCTACGAGAATCTCCTTCTAGTTATTATATTCTTTGTTCTCTTAGAGATAAGTATATAAAGGAAAGAGATTTACTAGCAAGGGAAAAGGATGAAGCCTATTCCAATGCTTGGGTATATTATAAGGATGCTAATGAAAGGTGGAATAACGAATATGTTTCTCATAAGGCAAATCTTAACAAGAAGTATTCTTCTATTTATGAGAGATACTTAAAAGCTGTAGAAAAAGCAAATAAGTTCATAGCTATATGTAAAGCCTATGAGAGTCGGGAGAATATACTAAGAACTATTAATGCGAATCTAAGAAAGGGTTAACCCATTGAACGGTTAACCCATTGAACTATAAATAATTACTAACTTTTAAAAACAGTATTAGAATATGAATTATTCAATGACATTTATCTCACCTCTTGTGGCTGAGAAATTTAATCAAGAATTACCTGGATGCCCTACAGAAAATCGGGTACTTATTTTATCTCCAAAGGAGGTAAATCAAACTAAATCCGGTTTGATTATCCCTGAACAAGTAAAAGAGGGAGTTCCTCGTAAAGGGGTTGTAGTAAAGAGTGGGGAAATTACCGAAGAATACAAAACCTACCGAGAATTGGTTGCTGTAGGTAGAATAGTTACCTATGGTTTGTATGCAGGTAAAGAACTTGAATTCGAAACGGACAAACTATCTCCTGCTCTCAAACAACTTTTAGAGAAAAACGTTCTTACCGTATTGAGTATGAACGAAGTAGTTTACTCAGAACCGAATAATTAAAACTAATCATTATGATAAAAGACAAGAAGAAAAAGAAAGTTTCATCAGAGGGACTTTCTACAAAAGAAAAGATGCTAGCTAGAAAGAAACAGCTAGAATCCAAGGGAAATGGTAGTGGGTTAGTATATCCAAAAGAGGGAACTCTGAGAATGAGAATTAAATCTCCGGGTGATGACCAAGAATTGGGTATCGAAATTATTCAATTCTACCTGGGTGGCAATTTGGGAGGAGTTATATCTCCGGCTACTTTTGATGAACCTTGCCCATTCATGGAGAAATATCAAGAATTGAAAAACTCTAAGGATGAAGATGACAAGGAACTTGCCAAGAATTTGGTGCCAAGAAGAAGATATGTCATCGGTGGTATCATTTACTCAGATGAAAAGGGTAGTAAGGTAGATTACGAAGGCAAAGATAAGGGAGTTTTAGTTCCTCGCTCAGTATACCAGGATATCATTGACCTTTACCTTGATGAAGATGAGGCAGGTGATATGACAGACCCAAAAACTGGATACGATATCAAGGTAATTCGTTCCGGGTCTGGTAAACTAGATACCACTTATTCTGCCCGTGCTTGCAAACCAACTAAGTTGGACAAGAAATATCAAGGTACAATTGACCTTGAGGGGATAGTTCGTTCTCAAATCAAATCCTATGATGAGTTGGAAGATTTACTTTCACAGTATCTAAACGAAGACCATGGGGATGACGATGATGACGATAAGTCAAAGAAGAAAAAGAAAAAGGGAGTTCACAAAGACCATTACATGGAAGATGATGAACCTAAGAAAAAGAAAAGAAAATACAAATCGGATATTTAAGGGTTAGTAATATGGTTTCATTCGAAGGTGGTAATTGGATTCGTTCTGTTATCACCTTCTTTAGTTTAAAGACATTACATTATGGCAAAGAAATCTAAGGTTGGTTTAAAAGTACCAACAGCAAATGAGATGGCAAAGAAATATGGGAGTATGATTAAATTAGCTTCAGAAGTAACTGATACCGATTTATATATACCATCTACTTTCTTTGCTTTGAACTACTTATTCGGTAAGGGTATTCCTTATGGTAAAATCGTTGAGATTGCTGGAGAGGAATCCTCTGGTAAATCTTTAGTGGCTTATAACTTTGCTTATGCTACTCAACAACTTGGAGGTCATGTGATATGGGTAGATGCTGAACAATCCTGGATGAATTCATGGGCTGAAATCAATGGAGTAGACCCTGCAAGAGTAACCATTGTTAATGATACCCGTATTGAATATATTGCAGACGTAGTGGCAGACTTAGCAATATATTTACGTTCTCAATTAACTCACAATGAACCGATACTCTTAGTAATTGATTCTATTGCAGCTACAGACTGTACAGATAATATCGATGCTAAGATGGTTGATGGTAAAGCAGAAATGGGAGGTAGAGCAAAGGCTCTTTACAAATACTTCCGTATCAGAAGTGAATTATTCTACAAACTGGGAGTATCTCAGATTTATATTAACCAATTAAGAACTGCTTTGAATGTCGGATTTGGAAAAGATAACACAACAACTACAGGAGGTGCAGCACTTAAGTTCTACGCTTCAATCAGAGCTGCTTTCTATTCAGGAAGGTCTGTTACCATTAAACAAAATGGGAAAGAAAGGAAAGCTGGGAAACTTGTCACTATCAGACTTATTAAAAATAAAGTTGCGCCTCCTCGACCTACAATCAGCAAATGCCCTGTATATTTCAATCCTAAATTCCACGAAGTCGGGTTTGACAGATGCTATGCTTTAGAAGATGTATTGGTAGATACCGATGTAATCGAAAAAACTACTGGTGGGTATAAATTGAAAGGGAAAACTCTTGCAAGAGGGGAAGAGAAATTCCAAAAGCTTTTGGAAGAAGACGATGAACTTCGTAGAAAACTTTTACGGAAAGCTGGAGTAAATACCATAGGTACTACTAAAAAACAACTGGGGAAAATAGAAACAAATCTATTCCCAGTCGATGGTGTAGAATATGAAAACTATTCAGATTCAGAAGAGGAGGAGGAAGACGATGAATAAGAAAGAGGTAGAAGGTATAGAGAAAGTAATTAAAGAGTACCTTAAGAAAAATTTGAGAATGGAATCTAGGGTTAGGTATCTAGATGCTTATAGCTCATCAGAGAATTATTTAGATGTATATCTTGGAGAGGAAAAGATTCAAGAAGTTTCACTTTATGAATTAGATTTTGGACGATGAGCAAGAAAACACAATTTACAAGGTCCAAGAATAAGATAGGTAGTCTGTCTTGGACTTCTCCAATCTATACTCATGGAGAAGGTAAGTATCAGAATAAAATACTTCATGATAATATCCCAGGATATCCAGGATACCACATCTCTAAGAGAGGTAAAATATATTCAAGGTGGGATGTTAATGGTAAGGGTATATTAAACAAAAGATATCACTTAAAACAACCTCATCTAAATAAGAATGGGAGGTATATAGTAGGATTATCTCAACCAGGTATAGGTACTACAAAATGGTTATTACACAGATTGGTGGCTTTAGTTTATATACCTAATCCCGAAAATTTACCCTATGTTTGCCATAAAGATAATGTACCTACTAATAATTCAGTTAAGAACCTTTATTGGGGTACACAAAAAGACAATATGTCTCAAGCTTCTAGGGATGGGAGGATGGTAAACAAATTAAAAGGTAAATGTATCAAAGGTACAGAGATTCAAAGGTCATATATACCTAAGTTGATAGGTATGGGGTTTACTAGAAAAGAGGTATCAGAGATAACCGGGCTGGGACATCAACTAATATCAGATTATTATATTAAATATAAAAATA
>OLRX01000076.1_pt1 | contig 82596 bp, 63 predicted proteins | sample 1672991 | NCBI WGS metagenome assembly OLRX01 (sample SAMEA3136744, study PRJEB25190) | human gut metagenome | biome: human gut; feature: human-associated habitat; material: faeces | place: Austria | collected 2013
CTGTGCCAGATTGCGTCATGTGGCCGGAACCCAGTGGGGCAACAAGAAATACATGAACATGAAGCACCTGGAGGTGTTACAGGACGATGCCTCCGTTGCCTAACCAAGTTCATCAGGGCCTGCAATCAATTTTGCGCATAAATCTTGACACTACCCTTTCTTGAAGCAGTTCTTTGATTCCTTAGATGTCAAAGTAATTGTAAATAATAAAAACGCTGAAATTCAGTTGAATCTCAGCGTTTTGCCTTTCGCTGGCAGCGCCAAGGGGAATTGAACCCCTGATTTCGCCTTGAGAGGGCGACGTCTTAACCGCTTGACCATGGCGCCGTTACAAATCTATTATAGCGCAAAGTCGGTGAAAAAGGAATCACCAGATTGTAAATGCGCTTTCGTAGTTTCCGCTGTTTTTAATTGCCTGTCATAGCTAAAGAATCACAGCATAAAATAAAAATGGCTCCGGGACTAGGGCTCGAACCCAGACAAGAAGATCCAGAATCTCCTGTGCTACCATTACACCATCCCGGAGTGACTACTCGTATATAATACAGCGAACAGGGCTGATTGTCAACACTTTTTTGCAGAGTTTATTCCCGGTCGGGGCAAATTGCTGTGACGATTTCCATAAATACGTAAATAAAGCCGGGCATTACGCTGCGGATTATGTTAAAATAAAAAAAATAGCAGGTAATGAGGAGACATTATGCATCAATACTTATTTTTTATCGGAGATTTTCCCGTCCGCATGTATGGGATAATGCTGTGCTGCGCGATATTTTTAGCTACCGGCACGGCGTATTTTTTAGCACGTCAGGATGGACGCTGGCATGAGCATATCCTGGATATCGGTATTTATGGCGGTTTTGCCGGTTTGATCGGGGCCCGCCTCTGGGATGTTTTTTTCTTTGACTGGAGTTATTATCAGGATCATTTGCTGGAGATCCCTTTTGTCTGGCAGGGAGGGATGGCTATTCAGGGCGGTATTTTAGGCGGTCTTCTTGCGGGAATTATTTACTGTAAGATAAACCGGATCGATTGGCTGGCTTTGGCAGATATTATTTGTCCGGCCATGATTTTGGGGCAATCCATCGGCCGAATGGCAAATCTCCTTAATGGCGATGCGTTCGGCGCTCCTACCGGCGGAGATTTTGGCATCGTTTATCCGGAAGGCACGTTGGCCCGCGCCACCTATGGCATGCAGCCCTTGTGGCCGGCAGAGGTCTGGGAAGGCCAGTTGGACGTTGTGATTTTTGCCTTGCTCCTGTTGTTCCGGGCGTTTCCTCATGCTAAAGGACAGGCGCTTTATTTGTATGGATTCTTATATTCCCTGGCGCGATTTTGCCTGGAATTTTTACGGGGCGATTATACCGCCCCTGGTTTTTGGGGCCTATCCAGCGCGCAGGGGCCCAGCGTTGTGATCATGTTTCTTTGTGCGGTCCTGTTTATTTACAGTGGCTGGAAGGCAAGACATAAAATCCGCTAAAGCAGTCGAGTGCCAGGGGAACGTGAACGCACCCTGTGGTACGCTTTTTCAAAAAACGTACGGGACCTATGAAACTGCTTGCGGTGTCAATTGGATTGGTTACAGTAAATGTACGAATTCTATACTAATGTATACAATGTACTTTAACATAAAAGATTCACAACCTATCTGAATTGGGATATAATGTAAAAAAAGTTCAGGTTTGGTTGAATGTGTATAAGCGTAAGTAAAATTTTATTTTTCAGGCTCATACGTTTACGCACATCAATGAATGATGAGGAGGATGCGTCGATGAAAGAATTGTTTGAGAGCATTAACAGTATTTTGGCCTTTGTTGGCCCGCTGTCAGACTTTTTTTGGGATTTCCCGACTAACTTTGCCTGGTATAAGGCAATCCCTGTTTTAGGCAATTTTTCTTTGGCTGTGATCGTTTTGTTTGGTTCCGGTATTTATTTCAGTTATCGTCTTGGCTTTATCCAAATAAGCCACTTTTGGAGCGGTATTCGTCTGATGATAAAACACCGTTCTGCGGAAACAGGTATTTCTCCTCTGGCGGCCTTTTTTCTTTCATCTGCCATGCGGGTCGGTCCCGGGAATATTTTAGGTGTCACCGGCGCTATTTCCGTAGGTGGTCCGGGGGCTTTATTCTGGATGTGGGTATCGGCATTTTTCGGCATGGGCATAGCCTATACGGAAGCTACGCTGGCGCAGATCTTTAAAGAAAAGAAAAACGATGAGTTTGTCGGCGGACTGCCTTTTTATGGCCGGCGTCTTTTAGGGGATAAGGCTTGGATCGGCGTCGCTTTATCCCTGGTGTATATCTTTTATGCCTTGATGTGTTTGCCGGCGCAAGGATTTAATGTGGTGTCTTCGATCGGCGCTATGGCAGAAATCGCCACCGGCAGTAAAATTGCTACCACATCGATGCTTTATTGGGTGGTGATGGTTCTCACTATCGGCATTACAGCAGCAATTACTTTTGGCGGCATTAAGGAAGTTACTAAAGTGACCGACAAAATGGTACCGGTCATGGCTGTGGTTTATGTGGTCACGGTCCTCGTTCTGATCATTGCCAATGCAGGCAGTATTCCTTACTTTTTTGGCGCTGTGTTTGGGGGGGCCTTTACGCCGGAGGCCGTTTTCGGCGGTTTGTTTGGCACCGCGTTGGTACAGGGGGTCAAACGTGGTTTGATGAGCAATGAAGCCGGTCAGGGTACGATTACGATGGCGGCGGCAGCGGCAGACGCCAAGCATCCCTGCGAACAGGGAATCGTGGCGGCGCTGGGCGTCTTTTTAGATACGCATATCATTTGTACAATGACAGGCTTCGTCGTGGTTATGGCTCATGCCTGGACGACCAACTTTGCCGTTTGGGATAAAGCGGGGAAATTGCCGAAATTCTTACTGAGTGTGCAGGAGATGACCCCGGGTACCGGTATGAATGCTGTTGTCACCTTCTTGCTTACCCTGTGTTTTTGCCTTTTTGCTTATACCTGTCTTTTGGGTATGATCGCATATCCGGAAATCGCCGGCAACCGGATCAGTAAAAATGCGGGATTTATTAATGGGATCCGTATTCTGTGCCTTATAGTTGCTGCTTTTGGCATTCTGGTCAACATTGCAGGCTATGATTTAGGAAACTTATGGGCGTTTTCTGATCTGGCGAATATTATTATCGTATATGTCAACGTACCGTTGCTGTATCTTGGGGCCCGTTATGTATTTAAAGCTACCGAACAATATAAGATAGATGAAGAAGCTACATTTAATTCTGACGTGATTGGTATTTCCTGTGAATACTGGGATAAAAAAAATCATTAATTCGTTGTATCTGTTGTATATAAAAAGGTCATACAGAGGTGGGAAAATCTCGCTCTGTATGACCTTTTCTAATTTTAAGATATTGTTTTCCCCGGCTTTATACGGGGGAATCTAAGAAACTTATACCGAAAGTTGACCGGTCTTATTTCTTTTTCTGCTCTACGCCCCAGGCCTGCACCCCGTCCAGAGAAGGAAGGATGGACGGATTAAAGACAGGGTCCGCACCGGCGTCTTTTTGGGCCTGATAATCATCCAACGCTATCTTGGAGAACTTGAAAAGTCGTGCGATGGCATACAAGTTGGTCGTTGCCAGGAAGGCCATGAACAAGTCTGCCAAATCCCATACCAACGGTAAGGAGGCCACGCTGCCAAACAAAATCATGGCGATGACGAGAATCCGGAAAACATATAGCGCTGTTTTGGAACCGCTCAAAAAAGCCAGGTTGATTTCACCGTAATAGTAATTGCCGACCAATGAACTGAACGCAAACATTAAAATCATGAAAGCGATAAAAGATATTGCCCAGCCGCCGACTTCCGCAGATAAAGCTTTTTGTACCAAAGCGATACCGGTCACTTTTCCTCCGATTTCATATACACCGGAGAGAAGCACTAAAAAGGCGGATGCGGAGCAGATGAGAAGCGTGTCAACGTATACGCCGAAGGCCTGGGTCAGTCCCTGTTTTACAGGGTGGCTTACGGCTGCAGTAGCTGCCGCGTTAGGTACGGAACCTTCACCGGCTTCGTTGGAGAATAAACCGCGTTTGATACCATTCATAATGCTTGCCCCGACACCACCGGCTACAGCAGCCTGGGGCACGAACGCGTTGCTGATAATCAAGCCTATAACAGAAGGGAGTTTTTCAATATTCATGACCATGACTACCACCGTGATGACCAGGTAGATACCCGCCATGATGGGAACCATTTTTTCCGCTACTTTGGCCACTGTCTGAGCACCGCCGCAGATTACTAATCCGGCTAGGATGGCAATGACAACGCCAACGACGGCACGATCCCAACCGAAAGCGCTTTCCAGCGAAAGGGTGATCGTATTGGCCTGCAAAGAGTTATAAACAAGCGCAAAAGTAGTTAATAATAGCAAAGAAAAAAGTTTGGCCAAATTCGGCATATGCAGCGCATTTTGGATGTAGTAGGCCGGCCCGCCGTGGAAAGCGCCGCCTTCTTTAGGTATTTTATAGATCTGTGCCAGCGTGCTTTCAACAAAACCGGTGGCAGCGCCGACAATGGCGACGATCCACATCCAAAAAACAGCCCCCGGACCGCCCAGAACGATGGCAATCGCTACGCCGGCAATATTGCCGACACCTACGCGGCTGGCGGTACTGACACAAAACGCCTGAAACGAAGAAATTTCTTTGTCTTTTGGTTTACTGCCTGCGCCTTCGGTCAGAACGCGAAACATTTCACCTGCATAACGAATTTGAATAAAGCCGGTACGGAACGTAAAATAAAGGCCAAGGCCAATCAGTAAAACGATTAAAACATAGGACCAAAGGACAGAGTTGATTTGATTAATTACGGCACCAAAAGCATCCATGGGCAACACTTCCTTTTTCTAAAATTAAAATATGCTGAAAAAATTATATCATGAATTCGGGGTTAATCAAAGGTAATATGTAAGAAAACACTAAAAATGAAACAAAAAACCGTTGCCCGAAGGACAACGGTTTAAAGATGTAAGGAAATTTTAAGCGTCAGCTGTAAAGAACAATATGGAGTTTAATAATATGTAAGGTATTTTTCAATTAGTCGCAACAGTAAATTAGCCGCGATAGTAATAGAAGAAGGTCATGCCTACATTTACCAGCATAGCGCCGCACATGGGGATAAAGGTCCGTTTCACTAAATCAAAAGGCGATACGTTGCCCATGCCGGAAGCCACTACGATAACTGCCGTGATGGGCGAGCAGGTACGGGCGATGGAGGCGGCAAAGTGCATCGGTAATAAGAAAAGGACCGGTGCGATCCCGCTGGCCTGCGCAACGGCAGGAGTCAGAGCCGCGAACGCAAAGAAAGGCGCATTACCTGAACCCATCACAACGGAGGATACGGCAATGATGGATACCATGACCACCATCATCAACATGGGCGAGAAGCCGGCGTTTTGACTGCTTTTGATTAACGTGTCAATGACGCCCATGCTCATCAGACCCTGGGCAAAGACTTGACCTGCGACGATCAGCGTGACTACGTTGGCCATTTGCATACCCATACCGTCGAAGAAAGCCTGTACGCCGGCGCATACCTCTTTTAAGTTGCGGGTCCGGATAAACTCAGCAATCATGCCGATAGCCAGACCGATCATCATGGCATTGATGATGTTTACTTTAACGGAAGTGATCCATAAGGGGCTGAAAGACAGGATGAGCGCTAACGGTACGATCGGCAAAAGCGCATAAACAGCCGGCGCCTTGTCTGCCGGATCATCCGACGGGACATTGTCCGACACATCCATGGGCGTTACGATATGCCCATCTCTCTTATCCATGTATTTTTGCGAAAAGTAGAACAAAACACCTACCACAAAGAAAGCGACAATGACGATGGGAACCTGGTAATCCGTCCAGTAAATAACCGGATTCAAACCGGCGGTTTCGGCTGAAAGGATGGTGCCGGTGTCACTGGGACTCCAGTCAAAGCAAAGAGTAGACGCCACAGCAGCGGTAGCGGCTATACGGCTCACGCCCAAACCGACCAGGATGGGGAATACGGTTACCATCAGCAGCATGGCCAGGCCGGATGCGGAGTTAATGCACAGGCCGATACACAGGCCTAAAATCCAGGAAAACGCTAATACCAGATAAGGCGATTTTAGTTTTAACAAAGGTTTGATCGTCATGCGGACCAAAGCCCGGGAAGCGCCTATTTTATCCATATATCTGGCAAAGGCGCCCACACACATAATATTCAAACCTAATTTTGCTGCGCGGGAAGAAAGAGTTTGGCTCATAAACTGGAAGGTGTCAAATAAGATGGCGCCGGTACTGGCCTTGGGCGCTAAAATTTTGCCATAACCCAGCACTACGGCTACATACATCAGAATAAAGCCGCCAATTACGAGAACCGGCTGCGGTTTATATTTTTTGTAAATCAGATACGCGACCCACACGGTCACAAGGAAAGAGATCGTTAAAGCCATAAGGTGGTTTCTCCTTTAGTTTAAATTTTCAATGCTTACAGGTAGGGAAAAGCAATTTTTGTCAGATTATCTTTTCGCCGCTTCACAGACGATAGCCAATGTCCATTCGCAGGTCATGTATAAATCTTCTTCTAATAAGATTTCGTCTACGGTGTGCACGTTCGTCATACCTGTTCCCAAAACAGTACAGGGAACGCCATAGCCGTTAAAATGGCTGCTGTCGCTGCCGCCGCCGGTAGCGGTGATATCAACCGGTAGTTGTAACGCTTTTGCGGTTTTAGCGGCAAGCTCGATGACGGAGCTGTCTTTTGCCAGGCAATAGGGCTTGTAGGAAGATCTTACTTCTACATCTACCGGCACTTCGGCCTTTTCGCCGCCCTGTTTAAAGATGGTGACAATTTTGTCTGTTAAATTCTCTAATTTTTCCGGATTGCGGCTGCGGCAGTCCATCGCTACTTCTACCAGATCCGGGACGATATTGGTTGCGCTGCCGCCATGGATGATGCCGATATTACAGGTAGTTTCTTCGTCAACACGACCGGTTGGTATGTCGATCAGTATTTCTGCCGCTTTTTTTATCGCATTGATGCCTTTTTCCGGAGCAATTCCGCCGTGAGCTGTTTTACCGTGGATCTTTGCAAAAATCTTATTCTGACCGGGGGCGGCATAAATAATTTTTCCGGGACGGCCGCTGGAATCCAGGGCAAAGCCCATATCCGCATGGAGTAATGCGGTATCTAAATTTTTAATACCGGCGCAGCCTTGTTCTTCGCTTACGGAAAAAATAACCTGGATATCCCCATGGGGCAGATTTTGTTCTTTTAAGCACCGCAGGGTTTCTAAAATCGCCACGATGCCGCCTTTATCATCACCGCCTAAAATAGTAGTTCCGTCAGACCGGATTACCCCGTTTTCAAGACACGGTTTTATGCCAGCGCAGGGATTTACACAATCCATGTGAGCGGACAGCAAAATTGCGGGGGCCCCGGCTACGGTGCCTTTTAAATCGGCGACCAGGTTTCCGGCGCTGCCGCCCAACAGTTTTGCGGATTCCACGTCTTCCGTTACTGTGCAGCCTAATTCTTCCAACCGCTTTTTCAGTATGTCGGCGACGACCCTTTCCTGCAATGAAGGACAGGGAATTTGAATTAATTCATAAAATTCATTCAGTACTCTTTGTTTGTTGATTTTCAATGACTGATTCCTCCTCCGGTTAAATAAATTCGCTCCTTAAGCCAGACAGCTTTGTCAATAACGTTTTTATTGTAGCATGCAACGTGAGGTCAGGACAAATAAAATTATTTGTGTATGACAAAAATATAGTTTGCTTAAAATGTAAGCAAGAAAAATGTAAGAAAAAAAGTAAGTATAAAACAAAAAATAAACAAGATGTGTATGTCTAACGCACATCTTGTTCGAATGTTCCGGATACACGGATTAAAAACCGGTATTTCGTTTAAAAGCCGTGCCCCAAACAGCATTTTTCAGGGTAGCTCCCTTAAAATCAGCATTTTCTAACATCGCACCATCAAAATTTGCTTCCGTAAAATCACCGTTGATAAGCCGTGCGCTGCCTAAACGAGCGCCGTAAAAATCAGTTTTCAGGGCCTTGAGTCCTTCCCCTTTTATTTCATAAAGGTTGGCCCGGGAAAAAAGGCTGCCGGAAACGTCCGCTTCAAACAACCAGCTGTAAGAAAAATTGGCAAAAGAAAAGTCAGAGTTCTGTAAGCTGGCTTTATCGAATGTTGTTTCCTGAAAATTACATCCGTAAGCAGAAAGACGATCCAGCTTTGCACCGCGGAAATCCCCGCGAAAAAAATTTCCCCCGGTCAGGTCTGCGCCGGTCAGATTGGAACCGCCGAAAAATGTATAAGGAGCAGTCACATTTTGCAGGTTTGCTCCCGCCATTTTGGCTTCGGTAAAGACCGCACGCTTTAAGTTGGCATTTTGCAGGTTTGCACCTGTCAAGTTTGTTTTTTCCAATCGCGCGCCCAGTAAATTAGCATTCTTTAAGTCCGCGCCGGACAGGTCGAGTTCTGTCATATCAAAACCGCTTAAATCCGCGTGGCTCAGATCCGCTGCAGGGCAGCCGCGCCCGTTGCGCACTGCGGCCAGATCATTCTCGTTGTAGGCTTGCGTCGAAGTCGGCGTGAGCCAAAGCAGCGAACAGACCAGCAATAATAGACTAAGTTTCTTCATAGCTTCCTCGTTTCGTATTCTTGTTGTTGTCGTTCTTCTTACTTATCCTTGTTCTTATGTCTGAATGCATTTCAGAAAGTCTGCCGGGTCATCCGGCAATTGCGGCAAAATTTTCCAGGGTCTGACGGCGGCAAAATCCTCTTCTTTAAACTCACTGCCCGCTAAGACGACAATGCAGCGTGCGCCTATCGCAGAAGCACATTTTACGTCGTTTGGCGTATCGCCGATAAAAATAAGCTGATCGGAAGATTGCACTAAACCGTCTACCTGCAGGCGATAATACAAAATCCGGGCCACTTCGTCCCGTTCTTCCGCCAGGTCCCCGTAGGAGCTGTGCCGAAAATCAAAATGCGAAACAATACCATAATGGGTAACCTTATCCCGGGCGCCGCCGGTGGTATTTCCTGTCATCAGAAGATTAGTAATGTCAGGAACATTTTCTTTAATATATTCCAGCGTTTTCGCAACGTTCGGCATAAGATATCCCTTATGTGTCTTCAACGTCCGTTTCATTTTCATTTCGTAGGTCAGCATAAGGCCGGCCGCCCAACCGCTTGTACAACGTCCCTTAATTTCCGTTACAATTTCCTTTATGATGGCAGAATCGGTGCAGCCTGCCAGAGAATGTTTGAACTGGTAAGGCTCTTTCAGATGAAAATATTCCTGAGTAGCTTCCTGCAGCGCATCGTAACCCGCCCTGTTTGTTAAAAGCAGGGTACCGTCGATGTCCCAGGCTAAATATAACATGTCATCTTCCTCCCGGTTATTGATGATCGAATTTTAGTCTATTTTAACCTATTTTTACTATAATATGCAAATTATAGGGCAGGCTTATGAGAATAAAGCGGGGCAAAAAAATGATACGGTGAGTATCAGTTATGGTAATCATCGATATAAGATGGTTATTGATTATGTTAATCCTCAATTATCTTAATCATCAATATAAGGGATTATCGATTAAGCAGGGCGAATTCATTATTTCAGGGGCGGGTTATTTAAGAAATTCGCTATTTGGGTGATTTAGCTATTTTTAAATTAGCCTTACGGCAAAAAATAAGACGTGCTATAATAATTATGAAAGAAATGAAAAAACTACACTCGGCAGCGCATTCCTGTTTTGTAGAAATGGGGGAATCTATATGGAATTTATTAAATTGCATGCCTTAAAAATTTATACAGCGGAAGACGTGATGTGTGGGGATGAACCGTTTTATAAAGCGGTTATGCACGAAGCCCGCCGGCTTCAATTAGGAGGCGGAACTTTATTTCGGGCTGACGAGGGGTATGGAACCGAGATCCGGGGGGCGGAAGGAAGAGCAGTGCCGGTGTTTTTCAGTGGCTCCTATAATTTGCCGGTCTTGATCGAAATCGTGGACTCCAAGGAAAAACTGGCGGAATTATTTCCCTTTTTGGAGAAACACGGAAATTGCCATTTCCTGGCAGTAATTTCGCCTTTGATGGCACTTTATACACAATATGTGTCTGAGCATACTGCACGCATGAAGCGCAGCAAACTGCCCCGCATTCAGGAAGATGAACTATAGGAAAAATAATTTCTTGCGGGTTGGTAGAAAGGCGTTGTATAATATAGATGTAAAGAACAGGTCTTACAATAAAAACAAGTCGCAAAGAAGGATTAACCGAGGATAGTTATATTTAAGAGTCAAGAGCGCGTTTCGCAAAGGAGGCACAATTATGGCTGATGAAAAAATTACCGTGATCGACGATAAAGACCGGGAAGAAGAGGCTCTTTCCTTATGCAAATGGGCGGCGGCCCGTGCCGGAGCTATTGTTGTAATTCCCGGTCTGGGCACGCTTTCTACGGTGGCCAATGATATTTATATGATCATGAAGATCGGTGATGTGTACGAAGAAAAGATCACAGAAAAAGCTGCGGTAAGCCTTTTAGGTTCTATGGGAGCCGTTTTTGCCGGGGGCAAACTGGCAACCCTGATTCCCTTTGCCCCGTTGCAGATCCCTCTGGCAGTGGGGATGACCTATGGCCTGGGCCGCGTGGTGATGGAATGGCTTAAAGCGGGCAAACCGAGTGATATGAGCGCTTTTAAGAAGGTGTACGATGATGCGGTAAAGTACGCTAAAGATAATATTGATATTTTTGAAAATGACCCGGACAAGGAAAAACCGCTGGGCGATGAAAAGAAAAAGTTTGACGTTTGAAACTGTCTTGCCGGCTGGCATAGAAACTTTATTATTGCGGCAGGGGAACACCATTTGAGAACGGAAAAGTGTACTAAAACAAGTTGGGGGATTTCACATTGAATTTCGAAGTGTTTTTGTTTTTACTGTTTATGTCCTTTGTTTCATTTGCCGTAGGCCTCATCGTATGGGTTGCGATTGCCCGCATTTTTGGCCGGGGCACGCCGACGGCCAAGCTGTTGTCGTATGTTTTGATCCCGATCCTGGTTCTGGCGTATAACTTTTTGATCATTGTTTCGGGTCCTTGGCGTTATGCAGTTGGTTCCCTTCCTTTGGTTGTGATCGTCGGCTATCTTCTTTATTATCGTTTCGGCAACCACGGGAGCTATATTGAGCCGCAGGCGCCGCCCCCCTCCGATTTTAAACGGCGAGAAAGCGCCAAGTCCAGAAAAATTCATGCGGCGCGGGAAAAACGGGAAGCGCTTCGAAAAAAATAAAGTAAAGCGGCAGGAGTTTTTCCACAAAGAAAGAAATAATAACATTAGGCATTAGGAAGTATTATCAATAAATATAAAGCTAAAAAAGATGTACGTATTCAGGTAAAGTGGATGGATTTATTGATAGTAGTGCCTGGCAAAGAGACAAGTCGATTATTGTGGATTGAGTGTTCTTGTGGGAGGTGTGTCGTATGTTTAAGAAAATTGTAGTTCCCGTTGATGGTTCGGAAAGCGCATGGAGAGCTTTGGAACAGGCTGTTGCTCTGGGCAAGGCTTTTGCCGGCGAACTGGTCGTGGTTACAGTGATCCAGCCTTATAATAATGCGGCCCTGTTAGCGGTACCTCTGGATCACAATATTATCAGCCAGAGCAATGCGGATTTGGAGCAGGTCGGCAACGAAGTGTTGCACCGGGCCGAAGAAAAGATAACTGAGATCGGATTTGACGGCAAGGTTTCCTATCATATGGAAGTGGGTCATCCGTCCGAACGCATTCTGGCCGTAAGCAAGTCTAAAGATGCCGATGCGATCGTTTTGGGCAGCCGGGGACTTTCCGGTATTGCCGAATTCTTCCTGGGCAGCGTCAGCTCGAAAATTTCTCAGTATGCTGATGTGCCGGTATTGATTGTAAAATAAACGGGTAAAACCTATGCTGAAACATATTCTGGTCCCTGTCGACGGCACAGACTATTCTTGGCGGGCTTTGGACTATGCGGCTGATTTGGCGGCTCTTTCCGGGGGTGAATTGTTTATCGTCACGATCGTTCGGGAAGGCGGCAACCCAATCGGCAGCGCACCTCTTCGCAGTGAGGAAGAGGTGGAGGAGGACAGTAGCGAGGAAACGGCTGTAATGCAAATCGGCAATGAGGTGCTGGATGTAGCCGGCACTATTATGATGGCCCATCCAAATATACACTGTCGTTATCTGATGATCAACGGCGATCACATTTCCTCCCTGGTTTTAGAAGCACAGTTTGACTGGGAATGTGATACGATCGTGATCGGCAGCCGGGGACTGAGCCGTTTTAAAAGCTTTTGGCAAGACAGTGTGAGCAGTAATGTGGTAAGATTGGCACAGGTACCGGTTATCGTTGTAAAATAAGTAAAAAATAAAGACCAGGAACTTTTTTTGCAGTTGTTTCTGCAACAATTGTTCTCTGGTCTTTTTATCTTGGACTGATCAGTTATGATCTGTGTACGAACCTGTTTAATCTTATTATTGTGGGTTGTTCTGTATTCGCGCCTCCGGCAGAAAAAGGGCTAAAACATATGTTTCTTCCAAAGCCAGAAACCGGCCAGAAGACTGACGGTCATTGCCATAAATAAAACAATAAAGAACCCGAAAGAAACTTCCGCGAAAGGCACCGGCACATTCATCCCCCAAAGGCCGGAAATCAGTGTAGGGATTGCCAGCACAATAGTAATGGAGGCCAGAAAACGCATGACCAGGTTCAGATTATTGCTGATAATAGTGGCAAATACCTCCATCATACTGTTTAAAATGTGGCCGTACATTTCCACCATTTCAATAGCCTGTTTATATTCAACAATAACATCTTCCAGTAAATCCTCGTCTTCCTCGTATAACCGGACCAGTTTTTGGCTTTGCGCTGTCGTCCGCAGCCGCAGTAATTTTTCTGTTACCATATAATTGCTGCGCAAGGAGGTGGTAAAATAAGTCAGGGATTTCTGGAGATCCAACATGCTGAATAGCTTGGAGTTTTCCATGGCCTGACGGAGATGTTGTTCCAAATCATCGGTCCGCCGGATGATATTGCGAATATATTTCAAATATAATGTGGCGGATTTATATAAGATCTGGAACAGGAAACGCGTTTTTTTGTAGGTACAAAAATTGCGGAAAGTATGGGCGTTGAAATCTGCGGTAACGGCGTTGCTTTCCAGACAGACCGTTACGATTACTTCGGGCGTAATGATAATGCCCAGAGGCATCGTATCATAATCCTTATTGCTGCGCAGAAAAGGAATGTCGATAACGACCAGGAGTTGATCCTCATCTAATTCAGTACGGGATTTTTCTTCTTTATCCAAAGGCGCGGTCAGATATTCTTTATAAATATGTGTCGCTTGGGCAATTTCGTCCAGTTCTTCTTCAGTTGGCGCAATTACATCGATCCAACATCCTTTTTCTAACTGCCCGATATCGTACTCATCAAGCCCGGTACCGGTACTCATCATGACTTTGTACATGGGGATCGCCTCCTTTCCTTTTTGTAGTAATGCTGCAACAGGGATTTTATAAAATAGCTATTTAATGTAAGAGGCGTTGCCGCAGACACCGCAAAACACGGTAAACAGAAGCAACACACCCCCTTATAACGAATTTATTATATACGATAAAAGAAAAAATTACCACCCCTGACAAAGTCCATGTTATAATTATTTTGTTTTGATAAACAGGGAGGCAATATGAATATTTTAGATATTATCGGACCCGTAATGATCGGGCCCAGCAGTTCCCATACAGCGGGAGCCTGCCGTCTTGCTTTGCTGGCGGCGGGGATTTTGGGCTCTTTGCCGCAGCAGGCGGAAATCGTGCTTCATGGCTCTTTTGCCCGCACGTACAAGGGGCACGGCACGGACCGGGCTTTAGCGGCAGGACTGATGGGCTGGGGACCGGATGACCCCCGTATTCCGAACGCGCTGGAAACCATGCACGAGCAAGGCCTGCAGTTTCACTTCCGCGCCGGAGATCTGGGCAGTTCGGTACATCCGAATACGGTAGCTTTTTGTATGCAGGACGCGCAAGAGCATGTTTGCGAAGTCGTTGGTTCCTCTATTGGCGGCGGGCAGGTCAGGATCACATCGGTAGATGGTTTTCCGGTGGAATTGACCGGCGTACTGCCCGCGTTGTTGATACCCCATCGGGATGAACCGGGAGTCATCGCCATGGTCAGCTCCATTTTGGCTGTGAAAGGGATTAACATTGCGTCCATGCGGGTCTTTCGGGAAGGCAAAGGGGGAATCGCCTCCATGGTGATTGAGTGCGATCAGCCGGTGGCGGAAAACGTGCTGCGCCAGTTAGAAAAATTGGATCCGGTACAAGCGGTTCGCTTTGTAGACCGTGTGGCTTGAAAAGAGGTAGCTTATGAAATTAGATAAACTTTCCTGGTCTGATTTAGTCCGGGAAGCGCAGGAAAAACAGTTGCCTCTGGCAGACTATTTGCTGGAACGCAGTGCGGCGCAGGCAGAATTGGAGCCTGCGCAACTGCTGGAAGAAATGGCTGCTCGCTTGAAGGTGATGGAGGACGCCGTTGCTTTTGGTTTAACGGGGGTTCGTTCGAACAGCGACCTGACCGGCGGTTCGGCGAAAAAAATGGCAGCGTATGAAAATGCGCAAAAGGAACAAAAGTCCCCCGGATTATTGGGGTCGGTAGCCGGTTCAGCGGTAATCTATGCCTTAGCTGCGGCGGAAGCTAATGGGGCTATGGGTCGTATCGTAGCGGCGCCTACCGCCGGGGCCAGCGGCATATTACCCGGTATTCTCCTGGCTTTGCGGGAGCATTGTCAGGTGGAGGATGCTGTTTTGCTGGAAGGTTTGCTCGTTGCCGGTACGATCGGCGAAGTAATCGCGAATCGGGCCATGCTGTCCGGCGCAACGGGAGGCTGTCAGGCTGAATGCGGCAGCGGCGCTGCGATGGCAGCCGGTGCTGCCGTGCATATCCTGGGGGGCAGCGGCGCACAGATTGACACTGCGATCGCCATTGTCTTTAAAAACATGCTGGGTCTGGTTTGTGACCCGGTGGCCGGTTTGGTGGAAGTGCCCTGTATCAAACGTAATGCCGGCAGTGTCGTACAATGCCTGTTGGCGGCGGAGATGGCATTGGCCGGTATTGAAAGCTTTATTCCGGCTGATGAAGCAATCGATGCCATGGGACAGGTAGGGCGCTCTCTGCCCCGTGGCTTAAGGGAGACCGCTGAAGGCGGTATGGCATTGACACCAACCGCTCTTGCCTGGGCGAAAACATACTTTGAAGGTATGAAAAAGTGATTCATGGTTGACAGGCACTATTGCCTGTGTTATAATAACTTTCGTCATTAAGCAGCGCTTGATACGGTGGGTGTGGTGAAGCGGTTAACACGGCGGATTGTGGCTCCGTTATTCGCAGGTTCGATTCCTGTTACCCACCCCAAATTTTTATCGACAACTTGGGGTGTAGCCAAGTCGGTAAGGCACAGGACTTTGACTCCTGTATGCGTAGGTTCGAGCCCTGCCACCCCAGCCAATTTTATAGGGTCCATTAGCTCAGTAGGTAGAGCACCTGACTTTTAATCAGGGTGTCCCGCGTTCGAGTCGCGGATGGATCACCAGGACTTTAAACTTCCGTTATTTAACGGAAGTTTTTTTGTCTTCCTAACATTGACAGGGGGACGGTATTCTTTTACAATAATTATCAGTAACGAAGAAGCGGGTGTGGCGGAATTGGCAGACGCACCAGACTTAGGATCTGGCGGTTTATCCGTGCAGGTTCAAATCCTGTCACCCGCACCAGTCAATTTAGCCGGAACCGCAAGGGAACCGGCTTTTTTTGTAAATGTTGCCGTAAAGGAAGGTGAAAATTTTGAAGGTCGGTGGAATACCTGTTGCCATAAAAGTGAATCCGTTGCTTTCTTTGTTGGCCGCTCTTTTTATCAGCCTGGTTGCCGGTTGGTTATTATCTTTGGGAGAACCGGGGAAATTCCTTGCCGAAGAAGTGCTTTTTCCCCTCGGCCTGTTTTATTTAAAACTTCTGTTTCTGTTTTCCATTCCCCTGCTGAGCGGGGCCCTTATCCGCAGAGGGGAAGACCTCAGTAAAGAATGGAGATGTTGCAGGTTTTCCGGCCGATTGCATATGTTTTGGGGGGCGTCAGTGTTGGGAGCTGTTTTACTGGGGGTTTTGAGCGGGGGCTGTTTTTCTTTTGCAGAGCCGCTGTTTACGTTGAAGACGCAGTATTTGGCGGACTTTGTCCTGTTGCGTAAATTTTTACCTGCCATTGTCATTTTAAGTTTCTTATTTGGTGTGTCACCGGCCGGCATGAGGGAAGAAGAAAAAACATTCGCTCCGGTTACGGCATCTTTGTTTCAAGCTCTGGAACGGACCGGCAGGTCATTATTAAAATTGCTGCCGGCGGGGGTAATTCTCCTCCTTGCGCCGTGGATTTCTTTTACAGGTTATGCCGTTATCGGGCTTGGTCTGAAATTGCTGCTGATACTGGTTACCGTCTGCGCGGTCTATAGTTTTCTGTTTTATGGCTATAGCCTGCGGCGTTGCGGTAAAAACTGCCCCGCCCATTTCTGGTCATTTTTTAAGTCGGTGGCCTTAGCAGGAGTTGCGGGATTCAGCCTGGCAAACTGCACTAATTCCGCGATTTCTAATTTACAGAGACTGGGGATCGACATGGCGGGGAAGCGGGATTTATTCACAAGCGGAATGCATTGGGGCGCTGCCGGTACGGCATTGTATTGTGGCTTGACCGGTTTGGCCGTGCTGCAGTACAGTGGAGTGGGGCTGTCAGGGGAACACATTGCCGCGGTATCCTTCTTCAGTGTACTGTTCTCTGTGGGGGCTGCCGATTTTACCGGCGGCGGGCTCTATCGGCTGCTGTTTTTAGTATTGCTTCTGGATGTGCCGCTTTCCGGTTTATTTCCTGTGTTGGCGGTGGAATGCTTTTTGGATGGGGTCCGCAGGTGTGTAAACGTGTTGGGCGCCGGAACCGGCATCTATCTGGCGGATAAGCTGCGTTGGGATAAGAAAAAATAATAAAAATAAAATCAGCATCTGATGAAAAGTCAGATGCTGAAACATTTTCGGGGTATGGGCGTGCTTTTCGTACGCGATAGGGGTATGCTGCTTGTTGTTCTTATTTATCCGAAAAAGATTCTTTGACTAATTCCCTGCCCTTCAATTTGTAATAAAAATCTTTCCGGGAATCCCAGAAATGAACGTTTAAGGTTCCGCCTGCTGCTAATAGATCGGCCAAAGCATCGCTGTGGATCAAATTACAGTGAATGCACAGGTCGATGAGGCCATCTAAATTTGTTACGGCGGCGTCCGTTGCGGAAGCGATTCGATCAAGATTGCTTTCTTCCCCGCTCCGGGCCGTATAGTCCAACAAGACGATTTGGCCGGCGGCGTATTTTTCTATATCCCGGAGCAGCCGCTCCAAAGCGCCGCTTTCCCGCTCGTAAAAGCGGGAGGTTTTTCGCAGCGCCAGTTTCAGGTCTTCGCCGGGGATCGATTCCAGCCGCAGCGATCGTCCGCCGGTAAGATTGGGAAAAATCAAAACTGTGGCCCTGCCATTTTTTGTGATTTGCGCTTCACTATGCAGCAGGTTGCCAATTTTGCGGGACAAAATTTCTAATACACTATCCATAACAGCACCTTCTTAAAAAATGATTGTGCAATCCGGTGACAAGAACACAGCGTGTGTCACTATTTTTCTCTACCATAGTATAAGTATAGCACAGGTACTGCTTTTTATAGAGAGCAACATTGTCTTTTAGAGGGCAGTCTTGCTTTCAGATCCTTATTCTTTTACATTTTTATCCTGCTATGGTATCATAGTTTTGTTCTTATATCATTTTCACATAAGACCAGTTCTTGCGGATCGGTCATAAATTTCTTTTCAGGTAATTTCTATATAATTATAGAATATAGAGCCTGATTGGCACTATAATTTACCATACTGTAATTTAGAGGGAGCGGGAAGAGCGTATGCTTACTTATAATTTAAACGAACGGGGGAATACCCCTCTCTATGATTATTTATACCAGTGTATCCGTCAGGATATTATTGCCGGTAATTTGACCAGGGGGCAGAAATTACCCAGTAAGAGAGCGTTAGCCCATCATTTGAATGTGGGTTTGATCACCGTGGCCAACGCCTATGCACAGCTTACCACGGAAGGGTATGTGAAAGCGGTTGAGAAAAAAGGTTATTTTGTGGAAGACGTTTCCCATTATGTGCAGCGGAAACCGGACATTTTTAAAAAGAGCGGGGCGGCGGCTGTAAGCACAGAAACCGTGGGTGAACTGATGCAGACGGGATCGGCCTGTCAGGTACGGGATTTTCCGGAAAAAGAGTATTTTGCTGATTTTCGGGCTAATCGAATCAGCCTGAAAAATTTTCCCATGGCCACATGGACTCGTTTAGTCAGAGAGTCTTTAACGATGCAAAATGAAAGTCTGTTTAAAACGGTGCCTTTTAACGGCCTTTTAGAGTTGCGGTCGGCGATTGCGGAATATTTATATACCAATCGGGGGATGACCGTGTATCCGTCGCAGATTATAATAGGCGCAGGAACGGAATATTTGTATAGCCGTCTGTTGCAGTTGTTTGGGCGGAGCAGTACCTTTGCCATGGAAGACCCCGGTTACAAAAAATTTGCGTCGATCGCCGGTATTTTCGGTAATGCCTGGAAATATATTCCTATCGATGAGAATGGCCTCTTGGTCAATGAATTGGAAAAGAGCGGCGCGCAGATCGTGCATCTTTCGCCGGCCAATCATTTCCCTACCGGTATCGTCATGCCAATCACCCGTCGTCTGGAACTGTTTGAATGGGCCAATCGCAAACCGGGTCGTTACATTATAGAAGATGACTACGACAGCGAGTTCCGTTATAATGGCAAATTTATTCTGCCTTTGTATGCGGAAGACACGCAAAACAAGGTCATCTACATGAACACATTTTCCAAGACGTTGGTACCCTCACTGCGCATCAGCTACATGGTGCTGCCGGAAAAATTAATGGAGGAGTATAAAAAGGCGCAGAGCTTTTACTCCTGTACGGTTTCCAGCTTTGAGCAGCATACACTGGCGCGCTTTATTTCTCAGGGCTATTTTGAACGTCACCTGAATCGGATGAAAAAGTATTACCGGGAACAACGCGCCTTGATTTTGCAGACAATCAAAGATTCGCCTCTGGCAAAAATGTCCCGGGTTATCGAACGTAACGCCGGTACGCATTTCCTTTTGGAATTGCAGACGGAGCTGACCGAAAAACAGGTACGGGAAGCGGCTCGGCAGGAAAATCTGTGTCTGTCCTTTTATTCAGACTATGGCCATGCCTCTGCTGTTGGGGAAAACTGTACGTTGGTGATAAATTATGCCGGTATTTCCCGGGAAAATGTCGGGGAAGTAATTGACAGACTGACAAAAATTTTTCCGGAGTGCAGGTAAAAGTTGCGGAAGACTCCTATATACGATATAATAAAATTAAGTCAGTTTGACATTTTTTAGGTTGTTGAGGCAAGACAAGTGGTAACGCTAAAAGATAAAAAATTTTGTTTTGCCATTAATGGAAAATGAAGGAAGGGGAACTCATGACTAAAATGATGAAAACCATGGACGGCAACGAGGCCGCCGCTTACGCATCCTATGCTTTTGTCGATGTTGCCTGTATTTATCCGATCACGCCGTCTTCACCGATGGCGGAACATGTGGACGAGTGGGCTTCCCAAGGTAAAAAGAATTTATTCGGTCAGACTGTAAAGTTGATGGAAATGCAGTCGGAAGCCGGCGCTGCCGGCGCTGTACACGGTTCTTTGCAGTCCGGTGCTTTGACCTCTACATACACAGCGTCTCAGGGCTTATTACTGATGCTGCCCAATATGTATAAAATGGCCGGTGAGTTGCTACCGGCAGTTTTCAATGTATCCGCCCGTGCAATTGCCACCAGCTCTCTGAGCATTTTCGGCGACCAGCAGGATGTCATGGCCTGCCGGCAAACCGGTTTTGCTATGCTGGCCTCGGGTAGCGTACAGGAAGTTATGGACCTGACCGGTGTGGCTCATATGTCGGCCATCAAAGGACGTGTTCCGTTTGTTAACTTCTTTGACGGGTTCCGTACCTCCCACGAAATTCAGAAAATCGAAGTTTTTGACTACGAAAATTATAAAAAATTATTGGACTGGGATGCGGTAAAAGCGTTCCGTGAAAGGGCTCTGAACCCGGATAGCCCTGTGGCTCGCGGTACGGCTCAGAACCCGGATATCTATTTCCAGACCCGTGAAGCGGTAAATAAATATTATGACGTGATCCCGGAAATTGTCGAAGACTATATGGCGGAAGTGACCAAAATTACCGGCCGTGAATATCATTTGTTTAATTACTACGGTCCGAAAGATGCGGATGAACTGATCGTTGTGATGGGTTCAGCGCAGGAAGTTGCGATTAAAACCGCAGAGCTGGTCAATGCAGAAGAAGGGACTAAGGTCGGCGTATTGGCCGTACACCTGTACCGTCCTTTCTCAATCAAACATTTCCTTTCCGTGATTCCTGAAACGGTAAAGAAAGTCGCTGTATTGGATCGGACCAAGGAACCGGGCAGCCTGGGCGAACCGCTGTATCTTGATGTTTGCAATGCGTTCTACCAGAACGGCTTGAGCCCTGTTATTGTAGGCGGCCGGTATGGCCTGGGTTCCAAGGAACTGACGCCGTCGGACATGTATGCGGTCATTCAGAATCTGCATCAGGAAAAACCGAAACATGGCTTTACGGTAGGTATTGTGGATGATGTGCATCATGATTCTCTGCCTAAAACCAAAATCATTAACGCCACGCCGCAGGGGACCAAGGGCTGCAAATTCTGGGGTCTGGGCTCCGACGGTACGGTAGGCGCCAATAAGAGTGCGATCAAGATCATCGGCGACCATACCGACATGTATGCTCAGGGATATTTTGCCTATGACTCCAAAAAGTCGGGCGGCATTACGGTATCCCATCTGCGCTTTGGCAAAGAACCTATCATGGAACCGTATCTGATCACCGATGCGGATTATGTGGCAGTTCATAATCAGTCTTATGTTTACAAATATGATATTATGTCCGGTTTGCGGGAGGGCGGCAATTTCCTCCTGAACTGCAACTGGTCTCCCGCAGAATTGGAAGATAAACTGCCGGCAACCATTAAACGCTATATTGCCCGGAAACATGTTAACTTCTATATTATTGACGCGGTGAAGATTGCGCAGGCCATTGGCTTAGGCGGTCGTATCAATATGATCATGCAGTCTGCATTCTTCAAACTGGCGGATATCATTCCGCTGGAAGATGCGGTGCGCTATTTGAAAGACGCAGTGGAAGAATCTTACGGCAAAAAAGGGCAAAACGTGGTCGATATGAACAATGCGGCCATTGACCAGGGCATCGAAGCGATCGTAAAAATCGATGTGCCTGCTGCCTGGGCCAATGCCGTTGATAAAGCAGCGGAAACCAGGAGCGGCAATATCTTTGTCGATCAGGTCATGGTGCCGATGAATCGTCAGGAAGGCGATAAACTTCCGGTAAGCGCATTAATGCCTCATGCGGACGGAACCTTTCCGGCAGGTACTTCTGCATACGAAAAACGGGGCATTGCCATTAATGTGCCTGAATGGGATATGACCAAGTGCATTCAGTGTAACCAGTGCGCTTTCGTATGTCCTCATGCTTCCATTCGTCCTGTCTTACTGAACGAAAAAGAAGCGGCCGAGATCAATTATCCCTCCAAACCTGCGATCGGTATGAAAGATGGCAGCAAGTTTGCCATTATTATTTCTCCCTATGATTGTCAGGGCTGTGGCAACTGCGCCGATGTCTGCCCCGCAAAAGGCAAAGCGCTGTTCATGAAACCTATTGCCACGCAGTTGGATAAAGCGCCTGCCTGGGATTACGCCATCAATAAGGTAACTGAGAAAGTAAATCCCATGAAGAAATCTACGGTCAAAGGCTCGCAGTTTGAACAGCCGTTGTTTGAATTCTCCGGCGCCTGTGCCGGCTGCGGTGAAACACCCTATGTAAAACTGGTGACCCAGTTGTTTGGTGATCGCATGATGATCGCCAATGCCACCGGTTGTTCCTCAATCTACGGAGCCTCTGCTCCCGCTATGCCCTATACGGTAAATAAAAAAGGCCATGGCCCCTCCTGGGCAAACTCTTTGTTTGAAGACAACGCGGAATACGGTTTAGGTATGTTCCTCGGCGTTGAACAATCCCGGAATCGGGTGGAAGAGATGATCGACGAGCTTCTGGCTGCCGGCAAAGGTTCTGATGAATTGAAAGCCGCCATGCAGAGTTGGAAAGAAAATAAAAATGTGGCTGAAGGCACCAGGGAAAGAGCGGAAGCTCTGGTGAATGGATTAACGAAGGAAGCTGCCGGCGATGCTGATCTGCAGGAACTGTTGGATATGAAACAGTATTTTGTAAAACGCAGCCACTGGATTTTCGGTGGCGATGGCTGGGCTTATGATATCGGTTATGGCGGGCTGGACCATGTTTTGGCCAGCGGTAAAAATGTCAACGTACTGGTTCTGGATACTGAAGTGTACTCCAATACCGGCGGCCAATCCTCCAAAGCAACGCCTACCGCGGCAATCGCGCAGTTTGCGGCCAGCGGTAAGCGGACCAAGAAAAAAGATCTGGGGATGATGGCTATGAGCTACGGTTATGTGTATGTAGCACAGGTTGCCATGGGTTATGATAAAAATCAGCTGGTCAAAGCGTTGACGGAAGCCGAAGCCTACGATGGTCCTTCACTGGTCATTGCCTATTGCCCCTGCATTAATCATGGTCTGAAGTGCGGCATGGGATTAAGCCAGATGGAAGAAAAACGGGCGGTAGAATGCGGCTATTGGGCCACCTATCGTTATAACCCGGATCTGAAAGAGGAAGGCAAAAATCCGTTTAGCCTGGATTCCAAAGAACCAACGGGTGATTTCCGTGACTTCCTGTTAGGCGAAGTACGTTTTGCGTCGCTCCAGAAAGTGCGTCCGCAGCTGGCGGAAGAATTATATAAGAAGACCCAGGAAGATGCGATGGAACGTCTTAACAACTATAAAAAATTAGCAGGACAGGCGTGACTTGTTTCCGGTGATAAAATTTAGCGGGGCAGGCATGACCCGAATTCGATCTGCTATCAGCCGGCCTTAATGCCGGCTGATTTTTTACCAATCATGATAATTTATCTTTTTGCATTTTTAGCCGGCCTGGCCCTTTTCCTTTATGGCATGGAAATGATGGGCGACGGATTGCAGGAGGCGGCAGGCGCCCGTCTTCAGAAAATTTTAAGTTCCTTAACCGGCGTGCCTCTGATGGGAGTCCTTTTGGGTACGTTGGTTACGGCTACCCTTCAATCTTCCAGTGCCACTACGGTAATGTCGGTGGGGTTGGTCAATGCCGGACTGATGACCCTGAAACAGGCATTCAGTGTGGTAATGGGAGCGAATATAGGAACTACGGTCACAGCACAGTTGATCGCCTTTAAACTGACGGATTATTTTACGATAATAATCTTTGCCGGTGTAATGCTGCATATTTTTGCCCGCCGCAAGCAAGGCAAATTTGTGGGGCAGGTCCTGATGGGCTTCGGCTTATTAATGTTAGGCATGAAAATGATGGGGGATGCGGTGCTGCCTTTACGAGGCAACCCCATATTTGTGGAATTTATTGCCCGTTTTGCGGATCATCCGCTGCTTGCTGTTGGCGTGGGTGTGTTAATGACGCTTTTGATTCAATCCAGTGCTGCGACAATCGGTATTCTGATGGCGATGGCAGGGCAGGGCCTGATTCCGCTGGAAGGCGCCATTCCTGTGTTGCTGGGAGATAATATTGGTACCTGCATCACGGCAATTTTAGCGGCGGCCCGAACAAACACAGCGGCCCGTCAGGTGGCTTTGTCTCATGTTTTATTTAACTTCTTCGGCTGCATTATCTTCATTATATTAATGCCGCTTTTTGTCGGCATTGTTTTAGCAATCTCGCCTGTGGGCGATATAGGACGCCAAATTGCGAATGCTCATAGTGCATTTAATGTCTTGAATACGTTGCTTTTTCTGCCCCTGATCACACCGTTTACGCACTTAGTAGAAAAATTATTGCCCAACAAAGAAGAAAGCGTCTCATTAAAACCTTTGTATTTGGACGATAACATGTTGGATACCCCGTCAATTGCGTTGGTGCTGGCAGAAAAAGAAGTCGCCCGGATGGGGCAGCAGGCACTGGAAAACCTCACTGTAGCCATGGAATCTTTAGTTCAATTTGATGACCGGAAAGTGAAATATGTAGATGAGCATGAAGCGGTGGTCGATGAGCTGAACGAAGATATCACGCTCTATCTCACCCATATTTCTGAACGAGGCCTCAGTACGGTCCTGTCTGCCAAACATACGGCTCTGATGCACGCCTGCATTGATTTGGAGCGTATCGGCGACCACGCGCAGACACTGGCTAAGCGCAGCCGTAAAATTTATGAGGAAAATATTACTTTTTCGCCCGAGGCCAAAGAAGAAGTGATCCGCTTAAGCGAATTAACAAAAGCCGCGTTATCCGTCAGCATAGACAGTTTTTCGCACAATGATCCGGAACTGGCGCAAAAAGGCTGGTCGGCCTGTCGAAAGGTAAAAGCGGCCCAGAAAGAAATGCGTAAAAATCATATTATGCGCTTAAATGAAGGCTTTTGCCGACCGGATTCAGGGCTGGTCTTTCTGGAATTGTTAATCAATATGAAACGCGTCAGCGATCACGCGAAAAATATCAGCCAGATGGTTTTGGGCATATTTTAAAAAATTCTGTTGTCTGATTGTAAATTTGTCTGTAAACGCGGCTTGGGTTGTTTTTGCGATTCATCAAGTCTTTGTGAAAGAGTAAGTTTCACTCGGCCCCAGAGAACGGGAAGTTACTTTTACATTTTACGTAAGGAAATGTCGGCGAAACTACTTGACAAATTTAAATCAGTTCGTTATAATCAACCATGTTGTAAACAGTTGCGGAAATAGCTCAGTGGTAGAGCACAACCTTGCCAAGGTTGGGGTCGCGAGTTCGAGCCTCGTTTTCCGCTCCATGTAAATTCATCCCGGTTCCAACGAACCGGGATTTTCTTTTTCTCTTTGCTTGTCAAAAATTTGCCTGTGTGGTATTATATTGTAGCGTTATAAAAAGTGGGGGCACAGGTCTGCCCGTTACTGGTTTAGTTACTACAATTTTTAAGATATATTAAGGGAGGATTCTTTAGATGAATGTGAATGTTGCCAGAGAAGGAAACGAAGCGGTATTAAAAATTACGGTACCTGCCGTTGATGTAAGCAAAAGCTTTAAACAGGCCGTAACCAGAATCGCCAGCCAGGTTAAGATCCCCGGTTTTCGCCCCGGCAAAGCCCCTCGCAATATCCTTGAAATGCATTATGGTAAAGAAGCTATTAAAGAAGAAGCTTTTAATCTTTGCATTAACAATGCGTACCAGAAAGCATTGGAAAGTGAAAATCTGATTCCTGTTTCCGATCCGTCCGTGCAGGATGAGAAAGCTTGTTTTGACGGATTTACCGAAGGCAAAGACGCAGAGGTAGAAGTAAAGGTTACATTGCGTCCCGTGCCTGAATTAGGTGAATACAAAGGCCTTCATGTAGATAAGAAAGAAGTAACGATCGCGGACGAAGACGTGGATAAAGCCCTGGCGGAACTGCGCAATCGCGGCGCTAAGATGGTGGATGCCGCAGACGATACGGTGATCGAAAAAGGCGATTTTGCCATTATCGATTTTGCCGGCACGGTGGACGGGGAAGCCTTCAGCGGCGGCGAAGGCAAAGGCTATCCGCTGGAAGTAGGTTCCGGTTCTTTCATTCCCGGCTTTGAAGACCAGCTGATCGGCTTAAAGAAAGATGACGATACAGATGTAGACGTGACGTTCCCGGAAAGCTATTTCGTGAAAGAGTTGGCCGGTAAGCAGGCAATCTTTAAAGTGCACATTCAGGCTGTAAAGCATAAAGAATTACCGGAACTGACCGATGAATACATAGCAAAATATACCCGTTATAAAACGGTTGCGGAAGCCAAAGAAGATTATAAAAAACGGATGCAGGAAGCGGCAGAGCACGACGCCAAAACCGAGTACGACGCTGCATTGATCGATGCGGCGGTAGCCAATGCCAAAGTAGAAATCCCCGCAGTGATGGTGGAAGACCGTATTACCCAGATGGTAGAAGAAATCAAACTGAATCTGGAAAGCCGTAAAATGACATTGGAACAGTACTTGCAGTATACCGGCATGGACATTCCGAAATTACGGGAAGCCCAGCGTGAAGCGGCCCAAAAGAACGTGCGTACCGATTTGGTTCTGGACGAAATTGCCAAGGCCGAAGAAATTAAAGTGGGTATGGACGATGTAGATGCGGAATTGCAGAATATCGCGGATCAGAATGGCGCCCGCCTGGAAGATGTGAAAACCATCATCCGCAAAAACAATAATATGGGCCTGCTCCTGGCCAACATCCTGCGCCATAAAGCTGCACATGTTGTGTTGGACAACGCCAAATAAGAAAACGAGTAACGGATTTACAAGGAGCTGCCTGTACTTTTTGTACGGGCAGTCTTTTTACCCTTTGCGATGTAAGAGGGAAGGAGTGAAGTTTATGAATTATGTACCTATTGTCGTAGAACAAAATGCTCATGGAGAACGGTCCTATGATATTTATTCCCGTTTGCTGAAAGACCGGATCATTTTTTTGACGGGACCTGTGGATGATAATGTGGCCAATGTGGTCATTGCGCAGCTCTTATTCCTGGAATCGGAAAATCCGGATAAAGATATCCATTTGTATATCAACAGCCCCGGGGGCAGTGTGACTGCCGGCATGGCTATTTATGATACGATGCAGTATATTAAGCCGGACGTTTCCACCATTTGTGTAGGCCTGGCAGCCAGCATGGCTTCCATTCTTCTGATGGCAGGGAAAAAAGGCAAACGCTATGCGCTGCCTCATTCTGAGGTGATGATCCATCAGCCGCTGGGTGGCTATGAAGGACAGGCTTCGGATATTGAGATCCACGCCAAAAATATCCTGCGGGTGCGGGAAGAAATGTACGATGTGATTGCCAGGCATACCGGTCAACCGAAAGAAAAAGTGGCGGCTGATACAGACCGCGATAATTTCCTGACGGCAATGGATGCGAAGAACTATGGCATTATCGACCAGGTCGTGGAACGGATGCCTGAAATTTGAAGAACGTCGTTTAGTTTGCAGAAATGAGGGGATTCTGGTTTTACAAGTAAGACGGGATCGGGAGATGAGAAGGAGAGTCAGATGAATTTTTCCGATGATAACAAAAACAGCAATGTTGTCTGTTCCTTTTGCGGTAAGCGGGGGGATCAGGTAAAGCGCATGCTGGCCGGACGTAACGGCTATATTTGTGACGAATGCATTGAATTATGTACGGAAGTGTTGCGCGAAGAATTTGACAAGGGCAGCGGTAAGGACAAAGAAGTGCTGGAAACGCTGCCTACGCCGAAAGAAATAAAAGCGGTTTTGGATGAATATGTGATCGGTCAGGAAGAGCCGAAGAAAACGCTGTCTGTTGCTGTCTATAATCACTATAAGCGAATCAATTATGAGAGCGCTCATGCAGATGATCAGGCGGTGGAATTGCAAAAATCCAATATTTTAATGCTGGGGCCTACCGGCAGCGGAAAAACACTGTTGGCTCAGACGCTGGCACGTATTCTGCAGGTTCCCTTTGCCATTGCTGATGCGACTACGCTGACAGAAGCCGGATATGTAGGCGAAGATGTGGAAAATATCTTACTGCGCCTGATTCAAAATGCCGACTATGATATTGAAAAAGCGCAGCGCGGCATCATCTATATTGATGAGATTGATAAAATTGCCCGCAAATCGGAAAATGTTTCGATTACCCGAGACGTTTCCGGCGAAGGGGTACAGCAGGCTTTGCTGAAGATACTGGAAGGCACTGTGGCCAATGTGCCCCCCCAGGGGGGCAGGAAACATCCCCACCAGGAATTGCTGCAGATCGACACCACCAATATTTTATTTATTTGCGGCGGCGCTTTCGCCGGGTTGGACCGTATTATCAAACAGCGTACGGACGATAAAGCTATGGGCTTTGGTGCCGACATTAAGAAAAAGCTGGAATTAAAGGCTGAAGACAGCCTTCTGAAGAAGGTCATGCCGGAAGATTTGATGAAGTTCGGCCTGATTCCGGAATTCGCCGGCCGTCTGCCTGTTACGGTAACTTTGGATTCTTTGGATAAGGCGGCTCTGATCCGTATCTTAAAGGAACCGAAGAACGCCCTGACAAAACAATATCAGCATTTTCTCAGCATGGATCATGTGGAGCTGGAATTTGAAGATGGCGCTTTGGAAGCCATTGCCGAGGAAGCAATGCGGCGCGAGACCGGCGCCCGTGGTTTGCGGGCGATCATTGAAGGGATTATGCGGGATGTGATGTATGAAATTCCTTCCCGTACCGATGTAGTGAAATGTATCGTTACTGAGGATACCGTACGCAAGCACCTGGAACCTAAATTAATCGTCGCCTGAGAAAAGCGGTTCTGCCGGGGGATATAGGCATCAAAAAGTAGGGGTCTTCGCCAAAGCGCTTGAGAAAAGTGCTTCTGACAGTGTGGATTCCAAAGACAATTGAGACTCAATTCAAAATGTATGAGGAAAACCGGTTCCGCAGGAACGAAATCACCCTGCATTAGCCGAAAGACGAAAAACGGGGGGAAAGGTTCACAGCCTTTTCCCTTTTTTCTATGTGGGGAATATGGTAAAATGAAAAGGACAAAAAGACAGTAATATAGAAAGTAAACAAAACAGGAAGTAATCAGAATCACAGCTGAAAGCAGACAGTATAAAAGTAAACAGTATAGTAAATAGATAATGGAGGAGAAACTTGGATACATTTGTGCGTGTATTGCCCTTGCTTCCTTTGCGTGGCATGCTGGTATTCCCCGGGATGGTCATGAACCTGGATATTGCCAGGGCGCGGTCGCTTAATGCGGTGAGCGCGGCGATGCGGCGGGGGAAACATATTCTTTTAGTGGCTCAAAAAAACACGGAAAGAGAAGAACCGGAACTGGAAAATCTGTACCGGGTAGGTGTCGTGGCTGAAATTAAGCAGATGGTTAAACTGCCCGGCGGTAATCTGCGTATTTTGGTAGAAGGAATCCTGCGCGCTTCCCTCGATCAGATCGAAGAAGACGGAGAAGGGGGCTGGCAGGCTGCGTTTACAGAATTGAGGAACGCAGATGATCCGGCGGACCTTTTGTCCGTAGAAGCGCTGCGCCGTATGGTCGTGGCCGAGTTTGAAAAATGGGTGCTGGCCGGCAAGAAGATCAGCCCGGAAGTATTGCTTTCGTTAAAAGACAACGCCGACAGCGGTATGGTAGCGGATATGATCTGCGGTTACCTGGATCTGGGGCTGGCGGCCCGGGAAGAGTTTTTGGAAACAATTTCCGTGAAACAAAGGCTGGAACGGCTGTATAAAACCCTTCACAAAGAGATGACCATTGCCGAACTGGAAAAAACGATCGCCCGGGAAGTGCATCAGAATATTGAAAAAAACCAAAAAGAATATTATCTGCGTGAACAATTGAAGGTCATTAACAAAGAATTAGGAGATGAAGAAGATCTTCACGCAGAAGCCGAGGAATATCGCGCTAAAATCAAAGCGCTGCCTTTGTCCGAGGAAGCGGCGACCGGTCTGAATAAGGAGGTCGATCGTCTCTTTAAGATGCCGCCTATGATGGCGGAAAGCGCTGTGATCCGCAACTACCTGGATACGGTGCTGGATCTGCCCTGGGGCAAATACGATGACAACGGGTTTGCCATTGATCGGGCGATTCGCATTCTGGATCAACACCACTATGGCCTGGTCAAAGTAAAAGAACGTATTCTGGAGCATCTGGCTGTACAGAAGCTGACAAAGGGAAAGAAGGCCCCTATTTTATGTCTGGTAGGACCTCCCGGCGTAGGTAAAACTTCTTTGGCGGAATCCATTGCGGAAGCGGTGAATCGAAAATTTACCCGTGTTTCTCTGGGCGGGGTGCGGGATGAAGCGGAGATCCGCGGACATCGCCGCACGTATATTGGCGCGATGCCGGGCCGGTTGATCCACGGCATGCAGAAAGTGGGCTGTCTGAATCCCCTGTTTTTGCTGGATGAAGTGGATAAGATGGCCAGCGACTTTCGGGGCGATCCGGCAGCCGCCTTGTTGGAAGCCTTGGATCCGGAACAAAACCACGCATTCAGCGACCATTTTGTCGAATATCCTTTTGATCTGTCTTCTGTGTTTTGGATCGTTACGGCGAATACCGTCGAAACCATTCCCCCGGCGCTGCTGGATCGGCTGGAGGTCATTGAGTTGTCCAGTTACACGGAGGATGAAAAATTTAATATTGCCAAATTGCATTTGTTGCCGAAAGAAATGGAGGCCAATGGGTTGACCGGAGACCTTCTCACCGTCACCCCCGGTACCCTCCGTCACATTATCAGGGAATATACCCGGGAGGCAGGCGTCCGCCGGTTAGAAAGACAATTGGCCAAGCTGTGCCGTAAGGTGGCCTACCGTATCGTGACCAAGAAAGAGCAAATGGCGCGGGTCACCGTTAAAAACCTGAAAGAGTATCTGGGCCCGTCCCTTTATGTGGAAACCGATATGCGGGCCCGTTCGCTGGTCGGAATTGTGACAGGACTGGCCTGGACCAGCATCGGCGGGGAATTATTAAAAGTAGAAGTGCTGTCTACCGAAGGCAAAGGCGGATTGATCTTGACGGGACAGCTGGGCGATGTGATGAAAGAGTCCGCTCGGGCCGGTTACACTTACATCCGTTCCCGTTCGAAAGAACTGGGCCTGAAAAAAGATTTCTACGATAAATCCGATATTCACATTCATTTGCCGGAAGGCGCTATCCCCAAAGACGGGCCTTCCGCCGGCATTACGATGGTAACGGCCATGGTTTCGGCTTTGACCGGGCGCAAGGTGAAAGCCGACCTGGCGATGACCGGCGAGATCACACTGTCAGGCCGGGTGCTGCCTGTGGGGGGCATCAAGGAAAAAATGCTGGCAGCCCATCGTTACGGGGTCAAGACAATCTTGTTGCCGGAACGAAATTTGCAGGATCTGGAAGAATTGCCGCAGAAAGTAAAAAACGATATCACTTTTATTCCCGTATCCCATATGGATGAAGTATTAAAACTGGCGTTGGAGCCTCAGGCGACCAATGATTAAATAACCGTCTCTCTGCCATAGCGGGCACGGTCCGGTTAAGAAATGAGGAAGCAGATAATGGAAGAACGGTTTGATGTAGCAGTGATCGGCGGCGGGCCGGCGGCGATTTTCGCCTGTTGGGAGTTCCGTGTATCCCACCCTGAGCTATCGGTAGTCATGCTGGAAGAAGGGAACCCGGTTGACCGGCGATTCTGTCCTTTGGCGGCCGGCAAGTCGGATCACTGTCTCCGCTGCGTGCCCTGTGCGATTATGCGCGGCTTTGGCGGCGCCGGTGCTTTTTCTGATGGGAAATATAATTTTACTACGGAATTTGGCGGCTGGCTGACGGAATATCTTCCTAAAAAAACAGTGATGGATCTGATTGATTATGTGGATCAGGTAAATTGCAGTCACGGCGCTCCCGGAGAAACCTTTACAACTAAAAACAGTACCATCGGCCGCCTTGCTTTAGGCTATGATTTACATTTATTAAATGGCAAGGTGCGCCACCTGGGGACGGAAAATAACCTGAAAATTATGGAAAACATTTTTCTGGAACTTCGGGAAAAAATTGAGATCCGCTGCAATACCAAGGTTCATTCTTTTGCCAAAGAAGGCGATGAATTCGTTCTGGAAACTTCCGGGGGGACGGTGCGCAGCACGTACCTAATCGCGGCTCCGGGACGAGCGGGTGCGGAATGGTTCATGGAGGAAGGCCGCAAGCTGGGGTTGAACTTTGCTAATAACGCGGTGGATGTAGGTGTGCGGGTCGAAGTTCCGGCTGCAGTTTTCAAACACATTACCGACGAGGTGTACGAAGCCAAATTAATGTATCGGACAAAACAATATAATGATCTGGTGCGTACTTTCTGTATGAATCCCAATGGGTATGTGGTGGCAGAAAACACGGACGGTATTGTGACCGTAAACGGGCATAGCTTTGCGGATCCCCAAAAGCAGAGTGAAAATACTAATTTTGCGCTTTTGGTGAGCAATAAATTTACCGAACCTTTCAAAGAGCCCCATCAATACGGAAAACGGATCGCTTCTTTTTCGAATTTATTGGGCGGAGGCGTGTTGCTGCAGCGTTTTGGCGATCTGATCAAAGGGCGCAGAACCAATGAACGGCGTCTGGCAAAGAGCTTTACCCGACCCACTCTTTCCGCTACGCCGGGGGATCTGAGTCTGGTACTGCCCAAACGCCAGCTGGACGATCTGATCGAAATGATTTATGCTTTGGACAAAATCGCGCCCGGTATGGCGAATGATGATACGCTTCTTTATGGCGTAGAAGTAAAGTTTTACAGCTCTCGTCCGGAATTGGATGCCAATCTGGAAACTAAAATTTCCGGCTTATTTGCGGTGGGAGATGGCGCAGGAATTACCCGGGGCCTGTCGCAGGCCAGTGCCAGCGGCGTCTATGTGGCCCGGGAGATCGGCCGGCGCATAGCAAAACAATCTGAAAAAATGTAAGGAGGTTGTAATGACCAAAGGACAGTGGGATGTCATCCGTGCGGAATTTGTTACTTCGGCTGTACGGGCTGACCAATATCCCAAACCGGGCTTACCGGAAGTTGCTTTTATCGGACGCTCCAATGTGGGAAAATCTTCCCTGATCAATTCCGTCTGCCGCCGGAACGGGCTGGCTCGTGTCAGTTCGGCCCCGGGTAAAACGCAGACATTGAATTTTTACAGATTAGATGCGAAAAGAACGTGCGATGCGATTGAAGACCGCACCCAATTTTATCTGGTGGATCTGCCCGGTTATGGGTTTGCCCGTACGAATAAAAGAAACAAGGAGCAATGGTCCGGTTTCATTCGCAATTACCTGGCCGAATCGCCTGATCTGGCATTGGTGTGCCAGTTGATCGACATTCGCCATAACCTGATGGAAAGTGATATAGAAGCCTACCATTGGCTGCTGGAATGCGGACTTAACGTGCAGATCGTCCTGACGAAGATGGACAAACTGAGCCGCAATGCGGCGCTGGGACAGGTGGCCGCGTTTAAAAAAGCGTTGAATCTGACCGATGACCGTATTCTTGCTTATTCGGTGCCCCAGCCGGCGATGCGTTTGGATTTGATCCAGCGGATCATCAGTACGCTGGAACAATCTTCTGAGGTCATGGAAGAAGAAAAAATAAAAATTTTAACAAAAACACAATAAACAGCTTGACAAACTTATTAGGAATATTTATAATTAAATTGTCAAATAAATATTTCATATAGTTTTGCTCAATCGGTGTAATTCCGATGTGATCCCGTCGCCGTATAGCCGGCAGGCAAATCTGTATAAGCATCGTTGCTTGACCTGCGAGAGACAGGAGTCAGATGTTGAACACCAGATACCTTTCTAGGTGAGAGTGGAGAGGTAGCAATGTACGATATCAAGACCGTTCCTGTGAAGCAGAAACGGTCTTCTTCTTTTGCTTGCAGGTCGAAATATTGACTTTTGGATTTGCCATTCACAAGTCATTTTGTAAAATTCCCATCCTTCTCCTTTTGACACAGCTGCAAATAAAAAACCCGCATCTGGACCATGCGGGTTTTTTATTTGCCAAAATGAGGCTGAAAATGTTTGTACACGCTTTATTCCATTTGTTAACACAGACCGTTTCAACAGACAAGACGGGATAAATTGGCGATTCAGTAATCGTGTTCTTTTTCACTTAAAGGATTGATGTGTACCATGCAGTGCTTCACATCGGGGAAATGTTCTTCAATGGCTTGATGCACATTTTCTGCAATTTGATGTGCCTGAATCAGGGTGAGATCATCTGCAGCGCTGATTTCTACGTCAACGAAAATACGGTTGCCGAACAAGCGGGTACGGAGCAGATCCACATGATCCACACCCGCCTCTTCGACGATTACGGCCAGCATAGCGGTCTCTTCTTCCGGTGTACAGGAGCGGTCTACCATTTTATCTATGGCGCCGGAAAAAATTGCGTAAGCGGCCTGTAAAATCATCAGACAGATCAGTATGCTGGCAACAGGGTCTAACAAGGGATAACCCATGCGGGCGCCTAATATACCGACGAAACTGCCAACGGAAGATAAGGCATCGCTGCGGTGGTGCCAGGCATCCGCCATCAGCGCGTCAGAACGTATTTCCATAGCGTAGTGGCGTGTATACCAGTACATGCCCTCTTTGGTAGCGATAGAAACAATGGAGGCGACCAAAGGCATCAGCGTGGGAATTAAAAGCACTTCTGTATCCCGATGGATAATTTTTTGCGCGCCGGCCCAGCCGATGGCCAGTCCGGTTAAAGCCAGAAAAACGGAAAGGACGATAGAAGCCACACATTCCAGACGTTCATGCCCGTATTGGTGATCTTCGTCCGAGTCCCGCCCGGAAATCTTGACTCCGACCATCACGACAAATGTGGAAAATACATCAGATAAAGAGTGTACTGCGTCAGATACCATCGCGACAGAGTTACCCAATAGGCCGGCGATAAATTTACCGGCTGAGAGTAGGACATTGACAATGATGCTGTACAAAGAAATTCGCATCGCAATCAATTCGCGATTCGAGGTAAGATGTGTCCCCATAATAAACCTCTTGTTGTGGGAGGCGTTTTAACTTGCTGCGTACGCCGTGAACGCTGCTCTTTTGTTTTAATGCAGAATTTCTTTTTTGTCAGAGCAGTTAAGAAGAAGTTATTCCGGTTGGGTATTATCGAATATCTTAAGGCCGAATAATTCTTTTGTCAAGCCTGATTCCGATGTTCCGTTTAAGGGGTGATCCGGCAAATGAAGGCACAGACGACAGAAATGAATAAGACTTGACAGCAAGGGCAGGGCTTGATAAACTGAAAAAGTACAATTTCACAACAAAGGCAAGGAACGGAAGGAGTATGGCAGAAAGATCTGAAGAGAGGACACGGTGGGTGCGAGTTGTCCGATCGGCATGCCAGAAGGTAGTCCGGGAGCCGAAAAGTTGAACCGTGTCAGAGAAAAAAGTTTGTCCGAAAAGAAACATGGAAGGTCCGGCATGTTCTTTGATATGAAGTAAATTTTTCCGTTGGGCGCGTTAAGTCATAGAGGGTTTTACAGAAACTATATTCTTTAAATCTGTAAAAAATTCAGGTGGTACCGCGGTAATTCGTCCTGTTGCATAAGAGCAACAGGCTTTTTTATTTTGAGGAGGAAAGAAAATGACTGCAGAGCATACAATTCCAAAAACTTATGATCCCGCTTCCGTAGAGAAAAAATGGTATCAGTATTGGGAGGAAAACCACTTGTTCCATGCGGAACCGGAACCGGCTAAAAAGCCGTTTACGATCGTGATCCCGCCGCCGAATATTACCGGGCAGCTGCATATGGGACACGCACTGGACAATACCTTACAGGACATCCTGATCCGCTGGCATCGTATGCTGGGGGACAATACGGTCTGGTTCCCCGGGTATGATCATGCCGGTCTGGCCACGCAGATCAAAGTGGAAGAAGAACTGAAGAAAAATGAGGGACTGACCCGCTATGACCTGGGCCGGGAGGAATTTCTTAAAAGGGTCTGGCAGTGGAAAGAACAATATAGCGACCGTATCATCAACCAGCTGAAATGCCTGGGTATTTCCTGCGACTGGGACCGGATCCGCTTTACTATGGATGAAGGCTGCTCTAAAGCGGTGCGGGAGGTTTTCGTTTCGCTTTATGAAAAAGGCCTGATTTATCGGGGTACCCGCATTACCAACTGGTGCGTGCATTGCAATACGGCGTTGAGCGATATTGAAGTGGAACATAAGGATGACGAAGGCCATCTTTGGTATATCAAGTATCCGGTAGCAGGTAAACCGGATACCTTCCTGACCATTGCTACCAGCCGTCCTGAGACCATACCCGGCGATACGGCGGTGGCCGTCAATCCGAAAGATGCGCGGTATGGTCATTTGGTGGGCGAAAAAGTCGTCCTGCCCATTATGAACCGGGAGCTTCCCATTATTGCCGATAATTATGTCGATACGGAGTTTGGCACCGGGGCCGTAAAGATCACGCCGGCGCATGATCCGAACGACTACGAAATGGGACAGCGGCAGCATCTGGATACGATCGTGGTGATTGATAAAGACGGTAAAATGACGGAAGATGCCGGCCCCTATGCAGGGCAGGAACGCTATGAATGCCGTAAGAACATCATCAAAGATCTGGATGCCATGGGGCTTCTGGTAAAAATTGAAGAATGCCCGCACTCGGTCGGTCATTGTCAGCGTTGCGGCAGTCCCATCGAGGCGTTGATTTCCACCCAGTGGTTTGTAAAAATGGAGCCTTTGCTGAAAGCGGCTACGGAATGTGTCAAAGACGGCCGTACGCAGTTTGTACCGGAACGCTTCACTAAGAACTATCTGGGCTGGATGGAGAACATGCACGACTGGTGTATCAGCCGTCAAATCTGGTGGGGACATCGTATCCCCGTCTGGTATTGCGATGCCTGCGGCGCGGAAATCGCCTCCCGCACGGATCTGGATAAATGTCCCCATTGCGGGGGTCCGGTGCGTCAGGATGAGGATGCGCTGGATACCTGGTTCAGTTCGGCATTGTGGCCTTTTTCCATCATGGGCTGGCCGGAAAAGAACGAGGTGCTGCAGCAATTTTACCCCACCAGTGTTTTGGTTACGGGCTATGATATTATCTTTTTCTGGGTAGCCAGAATGCTCATCATGGGTATGGAATTTATGAAAGAAATTCCTTTTGAACGGGTCTTCATTCACGGTCTGGTGCGCGACGAACAGGGCCGGAAAATGAGTAAATCCCTGGGGAACGGCATTGATCCGCTGCAAGTGATCGACCAATATGGCTGTGATACGCTGCGTTTCATGCTGATCACCGGCAATACGCCGGGCAACGATATGCGTTTTTACTGGAACCGTGTCGAAGCCACCCGCAATTTTGCCAATAAAATCTGGAATGCCTCCCGTTTTGCTTTGATGAATCTGGAAGGCTATGACGCAGCGGCGCCCAAGGCGCCCTATGAATTGGCCGATCAGTGGATCTTATCCCGTCTGCAGGACGTGGCCGGTGAAGTCACCGGTTTATTGGATAAATTTGAACTGGGCGAGGCAGGGCGCGCTATTTATGATTTCATTTGGGGTGAGATCTGTGATTGGTACATTGAATTGGCCAAACCCCGTTTGTATGGGAAACTGGGCGATGAAGCCCGGGCTACGGCACAGGAAGTATTGGTTACCGTATTGACCGGCGCTATGAAATTATTGCATCCTTATATGCCGTTCATTACGGAAGAGATTTATCAGGCGCTGCCCCATGAAGGCACCAGTATCATGATCAGTTCCTGGCCCGTACCGGATACAACTTTAATAAACCCGGCTGCGGAAACCGGCATGAATGCCATTATGAGCGCCATTAAATCCATTCGGGAGATGCGCGCTCAGGTCAATGCCAATCCGGGGAAAAAAGTACCGGCTATACTGCTTGTTTCCGATGAACTGCGGACTGTAGTGGAAGATAACAGCGAATATATCCATCTTCTGGCTAATGTAGATACGCTGTCGCTTTATTCTTTAGAGGAAGCAAAACCGGAAAATGCAATGGCTTCTGTTAACGCCGGCGTGGAAGTGTATCTTCCGTTAAAAGGCCTGATCGATGTGGAACTGGAAACGGCCCGGTTAACGAAAGAACTGGCAGGGTTGGAAAAGGAATTGAAACGCGTCAGCGGGAAACTGCAAAATCCGGGATTCTTAGCGAAGGCTCCGCAGGAAGTAGTGGAGAAAGAAAAAGCCAAAGCGGAAGAGTTTGCGGCTAAATCCAAGACCATAGAAGAACGGCTGGCCTATTTGCAAACTCTCTGAGACGGGAAGCATCGGCTTGGCAATAAGTCAGATGATAATAAGTCAGATGATAATAAATCAGGTGGCAATAAATCAGGTAAAGTTGATTGGAACAGGACAGGAAGTACAGAGAAATGAATTATGCAGAAAGTATTGCCTATTTGGATAGCTTAGGCCAATTCGGCATCCGTCTGGGGATGGACCGGATCAAACAACTGTTGTTGGTTTTAGGGCATCCGGAAAATCAGATAAAAACCATTCATGTAGCGGGCACCAATGGCAAAGGCAGCGTGACCTCCATGGTGGCGCAGATTTTGCTGGAAGCGGGCCTCCATGTGGGAAAGTTTACTTCGCCGCATTTGGTGGCTTATAATGAACGCATTCAGTTAGATGGGCAGGATATCAGCGATGAAGAATTTGCTGCGGTCCTTACTGTTGTGCGGGACTTTGCGGAAGATCTGGTAAAGAACCGGGCCTGCGAACAGCCCACGCAGTTTGAAATTTTAACGGCGGCGGCTTTTCACTATTTTGCCCGTAAAAAAGTCGATTACGCCGTTATTGAAGTGGGCATGGGCGGGTTATGGGATTCGACTAACCTTATCAAACCCGTCGTTTCTGTCATCACTAACGTAGCGCTGGACCATACCAGGGTGCTGGGGGCTACGGTGGAAGAAATTGCGTTGCAAAAAGCCGGGATCATCAAGGAAAAAATACCGGTCCTTACGGCGGCAGAGGGAACGGCGCTGGGGCCGATACAGGTGATGAGCGCTTTTAAGCAGGCGCCGATTTATGTGTACGGGCAGTCTTTTAAGGGAACCGAGATCAGCAGCTCCATCGATGGACAAAAATTCACTCTGCAGGCGGGTACCAACTATGCCTCAGACTATGAGATCGCACTGCCTGGCCCGCATCAGATCCCGAATGCGGTGCTGGCCATCGTGGCGGCAAAAATCGTGTCCCATCAGGATCCCCGTATTACGGAACGTCATCTTCATCTGGGGGCGGCTCATACCCGCTGGCCTGGACGACTGGAAAAAATCGCTTCTGCTCCTGATGTGATTTTGGACGGCGCCCATAATCCTAACGGTGCGCTTGCGTTGCGGGCGGCATTAGACAAATTTTATCCCGGGAAAAAAGTGCACTTTATTTTTGGCATGATGGGGGATAAAGATATGGACGAAGTGATCCGGATTCTTATTCGCCCTGCTGATAAGGTGTATACCGTACGGGCAGATGCGGGGGCGCGGGCCGCGGAAGCGGAACTGCTGGCTGAGCGGATCGGCAGCCAGGCCCTGCCGCAAACTTCTCTGTGGGACGCGTATGAGGCTGCCTGTGCAGATGCGGCAAGCAAAGAAGAACCGGTTTGCCTTTGCGGTTCTTTATACCTGGTAGGAACGTTTAAAAGTTTGCAGGAGCAGCATAAGCAATAAGCGGACAGACTTTGCAGATCGGTTAGCGGGAGACCTGAAACGGCATAATGCTTTGCGCAGGGCTGTGGTAAAATACAAAGCGGCGTAAATACCGAAGGGCGAACTGACAAAAGAAAAATTAACAAAACCGGCAAAGGATCGTTTTTAATGAAAGAAAAAATGTCTTTTCTGAAAAAAGAATATGGTGGTATGCAGGGACTTCTCTTATTGACGACAGCCTGCATTCCTTTTGACCAGACGCTTTTGAGCGTAATGCTGCTCCTTACTTTACTCTATGGTTTGTTTCTTGCCCGGAAAGAAAGCAAGGAAGGAAACGCGACTGACGGAGAGGAACGCGTCTGGCCTCTTTTCCTTAAAACCGTTTTGCTTTTTTTATTGGTGACAGGGTATATTTCTTTGCATAATCCGCTGATAAAAGAAAAAACTGCCTGCTATTTTAATTTTTTTTATGTGGTGGGGCAATATGTTGCCACTGTCTGGCTTTTTACCCGCTTTGGACAAAAATTTAAAGGACAGTCGTTTGTTGTCCGGGTCATGATTATTTTGGGCATCACAGCGCTGATCTCTGTTGCGGGAGGTATCGGACAGCATTATTTCGGGGGCGCGACAGAGGCCGTCTGGGTGGATAAAGAGGCTAATCCGTTGCTGCGGAACCGGGTCTATTCTACCTGGGAAAACCCCAATATATTTGCCGGTTATTTATGTGTGGCGGCGGCTTTCCTGATGGGGTTTATCGGCGTAGAAAAAAAATCCCGCCGCCGATGGCTCCTGTTTGGTTTTTTGCTGTTGGTAGTGGTATGTGAAGTGTTTACTTTTTCCCGGGGCTTTTGGGCGGCTATGGGCGTAGAACTTGTTTTGTTCGTGTTGTGTTTCTACCGCAAAGGGATTTTTTATCTTCTGGGCGTATTGGCTGCCGGAGCCGCGCTTGCGGGTCCTGTCGTCTGGCAAAGGCTGGCCACGCTGCAAAATGTGATGGAGGATTCCTCGGCTGCGCTGCGTTTCGGCTATATGGAAATTGCCCAGGCTATTATTACAGATCACCCCTGGGGGATCGGCTGGTATAATTATCGCTATATTTTCCCGGAATATGATTACTATTTAAAAGACCCTAACGTGATTATGTATCACAGTCATAATTTATTTTTAAATATTACCGCAGAGTTGGGTTTTCAGGGACTGTTGCTTTTTTTACTGGCCTGGGGCGCCTTGATTTATTTTGCGCTGCGTCTGTCTAAGAAAGGCGGCTGCCCCTGGCTGCAGGCGGTAGGGCAGGGGTATCTGCTGATGTCCGCGGGGATTTTTATAGGCGGCCTGGGGGATCATGTCCTTTTTAACGTGCGGATGGGGGTTTTATTTTGGCTTTTGAACACTTTGGTCATTTTGTGCCTTCAACATAATCAATCCGGTGGTGAACAAATACGCAAACGGGAATAATCCGGTTTAAATGATTGAATTATGTAAAGACTCTTGCGCTGCAATTTCAGAATTGGTACAATTGATACAGATTCAAGTATAGTTTTGGGAAACAATTTGAAACAGCTTAACAGAGAGTCTGCTTCAATTAGTTTGTAAAATTAATTGTACTTGATATTTTTTTGCCTGAAAATATTCGCTTTTTATATCCGGTTATGTTATAATAAGGCTAAAGGTATAAGTGATTCAAAAGACTTTACAAAAAAATCACAATTGGCCGTTGGTTAGAATGTTTTACGATCAGGGCTGTAAAAGTAGTTTTATCTGTCAACCCGGTAAATTCTTGGTTCTGTTAATCCCGAACGTTTCTTACAGGACCAGGTTTGTTTTATCCGCGGACTGTCGCGGAAATTTTCTTAATATAATTCAAGGAGGAAGGTAGAATTATGGTAGGTTTAGAAGACATCAAATCTCGTATTTGCGACGCGGTGGTCGGCAAAGTACAGACTGCGGAACAGGCAGTGGAATTTATTAAAGACGACATGAATGTCGGGGTATCCGGCTTTACTCCGTCCGGTTATCCGAAAGCTCTTCCTTTAGCATTGGCGGCGAAAGTTGAAGCTGGCGCTAAAATTAAAATCAATCTGTACACCGGCGCTTCCGTAGGACCGGAATTGGACGGTGCTCTTTCTAAAGCAAATGCTCTTAATCGTCGTGCTCCTTATCAGACGAATGCTGATATGCGTAATGCCATCAACCGTGGCGCTGTGAAATATACGGAAATGCATTTGTCTATGGTTGCCCAGAATATCCGCTATGGCTTCCTGCCCAATCGTCGTGATATTGATCTGGCCATCATTGAAGTTTGCAAAGTTATCGACTTGGGTGGTGGCAAAGTAGGTCTGATTCCCACTACTTCCATGGGTAACTCTTCTTCTTTCGTGCAGAGCGCTAAACAGGTTATCATTGAAGTAAATACCTCTCAGCCGGAAGCATTGGAAGGCATGCATGATTCCTTTGTTCCGCTGGATCCTCCCAACCGTAAACCGATCATGATCGAAAGACCGGAAGATAAAATCGGTACTCCTTATATTCCCTGCGAACTGAGTAAGGTTGTTGCCGTAGTCCCCTGTGATATTACTGACAAGACCCGCCCCTTGGGTGAAATTGATGATGACGCTAAACATATGGGTCAGAATCTGGTTCAGTTCTTTAAAGATGAAGTGGCTGCCGGCCGTCTGCCGAAAAACCTGCTTCCTTTGCAGTCCGGTGTAGGTTCCGTTGCCAACGCTGTAATCAACGGCTTGGTTAACTCCGACTTTGAAGACCTCACTGTTTACACAGAAGTAATCCAAGACGGTATGTTTGACCTGATCGACGCCGGCAAACTGCGCATCGCTTCCGGTACTTCTCTGAGCCCGTCTCCGGAATGCCTGAAGAAATTCTATGCGAACCTGAGCAAATATAAACCGCATCTGCTGCTCCGTCCACAGGAAATTTCCAATAATCCGGAAGTAGCCCGCCGTATTGGCGTTATCGCTATGAACACCGCTATCGAAGTTGATATTTACGGCAACGTAAACTCCACTCATATTTGCGGCAGTAAATTGATGAATGGTGTAGGCGGCTCCGGCGACTTTGCCCGCAGCGGTTTCCTGACCGTATTCTTTACCAACTCTCTGGCTAAAGGCGGCAAGATCAGCTCTGTTGTTCCGTTCTGCTCTCATATCGATCATCCGACCAACGACGTTGACGTGATCGTTTCTGAACGCGGCGTAGCGGACTTGCGCGGCTTGAGCCCGAAAGAAAGAGCCGTTCTGATTATTGATAAGATTGCGTCTCCGAAATATCAGCCCTTGTTACGGGATTATTTCACCCGCGCCTGCGAAAAGAACAACAACAGCCAGACTCCGCATTTGATGGATGAAGCATTTAGCTTCCATGTAAGATTCCTGGAAACCGGCACTATGGAAAAATAATCAGGCGGAAACTTGAATTATTATGTAAAAAGGTTTACAATATGTTATCGAAAGAGGTTGCTCTCACGACCTCTTTCGATTCCAAGATAAGCAAGTGCAATTAGTAAGTGTTTTTTGTTGACACGATCCGATGGGATCTTGCCATATAACCGTCTACGACGGGCACTCTCACCATAATGCGGAAATGTCCACTCTGCGTTATGAAAAGATTAATATTTTAAGGAGGATTTGAGAATGGCAAATGAAACTCTGAAAGCGGGATTTGACGCATACATGGCCGACGCCGATGCAAAATGTCAAAAATTCCCCGAACGTGCAAACCTGGAACCCAACCGTCTGTACACTCCGTTGGATGTTGAAGGCTTTGATTATGAAAAGGATCTGGGCTTCCCGGGACAATATCCTTTCACCCGTGGCGTTCAGCCTACCATGTACCGTGGCAAATTCTGGACCATGCGTATGTATGCCGGCTTCTCCACTGCTGAAGAATCCAACAAACGTTATCGCTACCTGTTAGCTAACGGTGGCAGCGGTCTGTCCTGCGCATTTGACCTGCCGACCCAGATCGGTTATGATTCCACCGATCCGATGGCGGAAGGCGAAGTTGGTAAAGTAGGTGTAGCTATCGACTCTCTGGCTGATATGGAAATTCTGTTTGACCAGATTCAGTTAGATAAGGTTTCCACCTCTATGACTATCAATGCTCCTGCTTCCGTACTGCTGTGCATGTATATTGCAGTAGCTAAAAAACAGGGCGTTCCGGTTGACGCACTGCGCGGCACCATTCAGAATGATATTCTGAAAGAATATGCGGCTCGCGGCACCTACATTTTCCCGCCGAAGCCCTCTATGCGTTTGATCACCAACATTTTTGAATACTGCTCCAAATATGTACCGAAATGGAACACCATCTCCATCTCCGGTTACCACATCCGTGAAGCCGGTTCTACCGCTTCTCAGGAAATCGCTTTCACCATCGCTGACGGCATTGCTTATGTAGAAGCTGCTATTAAAGCCGGTATGGACGTTGACGCTTTCGCCGGCCGTCTGTCCTTCTTCTGGAACGCTCACAACAACGTATTGGAAGAAGTTGCTAAATTCCGTGCTTCCCGTCGCGTATGGGCTAAAGTTATGAAAGAACGCTTTGGCGCAAAGAAACCGAAATCCATGATGCTGCGTGTACATACTCAGACCGCAGGTTCCATGCTGACCGCTCAGCAGCCTAACAACAACATCGTTCGTGTTGCGTTACAGACTGCAGCAGCTGTTATGGGTGGCACCCAGTCTCTGCACACCAACTCCAAAGACGAAGCGCTGGCTCTGCCGACCACTGAATCCGTAACCATCGCTCTGCGTACTCAGCAGATCGTAGCTTACGAATCCGGCCTGGCTGACACCATCGATCCGTTGGGTGGTTCCTACTATGTAGAAGCTCTGACCAACAAGATTGAAAAAGAAGCCTGGGACTACATCAATAAGATCGACGAAATCGGTGGCGCACCGGAAGCTATTGCTAAGGGCTACATCCAGAAAGAAATTCAGGATTCCGCTTACAAATGGCAGATGGATATCGAAGCCGGACGTCGCATCATCGTTGGCGTTAACAAATTTACCCAGGAAGAAGAACCTCCGAAAAACCTGCTGCGCGTAGACGGTTCCGTAGGCAAACTGCAGGCTGAAAAGATTGCTAAAGTAAAAGCTACCCGCGATAACGCCCGCGTTGAAAAAGCGCTGGCTGCTTTGGAAAAAGCTTGTGGCGAGCCCGAATCTACCAACCTGATTCCTTTCATTCTGGAAGCTGTTGAAGCGTATGCAACTGAAGGCGAAATCTGCGGTGTAATGCGTAAAGTATTCGGCGAATTTAAAGCCCATACTGCATTATAATTTCACATAATTCACTTCAAAATTTACAACCTAATTTATACGGAGGTAATGATAAATGGCTAACATTAAAGTATTAGTTGCAAAACCGGGTCTGGATGGACATGACCGCGGTGCAAAAGTTGTGGCTCGTGCGTTGCGCGACGCAGGCTTTGAAGTTATTTATACCGGTATTCGTCTGACCCCGGAACAGATCGCAGAAGCTGCTCTGCAGGACGACGTTAACGTTGTGGCTCTGAGCTTATTGTCCGGCGCTCACAACACCTTGTTCCCGAAAGTGGTTGAACTGTTAAAAGAAAAAGGCATGAAAGACGTTCTGGTTATTGGCGGCGGTGTTATCCCTGAGGCCGATATTGCCGGGCTGAAAGCTGCCGGCATTGCTGAAGTATTCACTCCCGGCACCCCGACCACTAAGGTTGTTGACTTTATCAAAGCAAACGTAAAGTAATGAGTTTTTAATCGTAAAGATGCAGGCCGGATTTTCCGGCTTGCACCTTTCCCTATTATTGTCAACAAGGCGGTGTAAAGGTATAAGCTATGAATATTGTAGAAGAGATATTGAAGCAAAATCGTCTTGCTCTTGCGAAAGGTATTACTGCCGTAGAAAACGAGTATGATAATGCGATTGACATTATGTCCCGGATTTACTCTCATACCGGTCGCGCGTATGTAATTGGTATTACAGGCCCTCCCGGTGCCGGTAAATCTACTCTGACTGATAAAGTTGCGAAAGAATTCCGTAAACGTGGAAAAACAGTTGGCATTGTGGCTATCGATCCCACAAGTCCGTATACCGGCGGTGCGATTTTAGGTGACCGTATCCGCATGATGGATTTAACAATGGATCCCGGCATTTTCATTCGTTCAATGGCTACCCGCGGAAGCTTGGGCGGTTTGTCCCAAAAAGCGGGAGATGCGGTCAAGCTGATGGATGCGTTCGGTATGGATGTGATCCTGGTTGAGACCGTTGGTGTCGGTCAATCCGAAGTTGATATTGTTAAGACAGCAGATACCACGATGGTCGTTGTGATTCCTGGCATGGGTGATGATATTCAGGCCATTAAAGCAGGTATTCTGGAAATCGGCGACCTGATTACCATTAACAAGGCAGATCGTGAAGGTGTCGATAAGCTTAACATTGAAATGGAAATGATGTTAGAATTAAACAACGAAAAAAATGCCGGTTGGCGGCCCCCCATTAATCGGACTGTGGCCAACAAGGATCAGGGTGTGGACAAGGTAGTCGATTCAATCCTGGCACATCAGCAATTCCTGACTGAGACCGGCAAATTGGCAGATATCCGCAAAGCCCGTATTAAATCGGAAGTTACGGATATGGTCAATAATCGTGTTAATCGTTATATAGATGCAAATATAGTTCGTACTTCTGAGTTTCAAGAGACGGTTGAAAAACTGCAGAAGAGAGAAATTGAGCCGTATGCCGTAGTTTCTTCCATTGTTTCAAAGGTGCTGAAATAAATTCTGCGCCATGAATAGAAATATTTAATTTTTACAGGAGGAGATTTATTATGTTTAAAGTTATTTGTGTTGACCATGTTGGTATCGCTTGTAAAGATCTGGACGTTTCCAAAAAGTTCTACACCGAAGTTCTGGGCCTGGAATGCACCGGTGAAGAAGATGTTCCTGAGCAGGGCGTTAAGACCGTATTTATTAAATGCGGCGAAACTCTGATCGAGTTACTGGTTGACATTACCGAAAATAACGATGGCCCTATCGGCAAATACATTGCGAAAAACGGCCAGGGCATTCAGCATATGGCTCTGCGCGTTGACGACATCAAAGCTGCTATTGCCGGCGTACAGGAAGCTGGCGGCAGAATGATCGATAAAGAACCCCGCGGCGGTGCCGGCGGAATGGACATTGCTTTCATTCATCCGAAATCTGTAGGCATCCTGTTGGAACTCTGTGCTCCTCACAAAGCATAAGCGGCGGGTGATTGTATAGTTAACCCTGATTACACTTCCGCCCGTCAAAAATACGGGCGGAATGTAATATAAATTTTAGTTCTCCCAATAATTTATGGAGGTGTCAGAATTTGACTACTCAAGCAAAAATTGAGAAAATGCTCAAAAAGTCCGAAGTAATTCTGGGTGCCGGTGGCCCTAAGGCTGTTGAAAAACAGCATGCCAAAGGCAAGATGACTGCCCGTGAAAGAATTGCTGCTTTGTTGGATGAAGGTTCTTTTGTTGAATTGGACCGTTTCGTTCATCATCGCTGCACCAACTTCGGTCAGGACAAAAAGGATCTGCCCGGTGAAGGCGTAACTACTGGTTACGGCACTGTTGACGGACGTCTGGTTTATGTATTTGCGCAGGACTTTACCGTTGAAGGCGGTTCTTTGGGCGAAATGCATGCAAACAAGATTGCCAAAGTTCAGCAGTTAGGCCTGAAGATGGGTGCTCCCGTTGTTGGCTTAAACGATTCCGGCGGAGCTCGTATCCAGGAAGCTATTGACGCTCTGGGCGGCTACGGCAAATTGTTCTTCAACAACACCATTTCTTCCGGCGTTATCCCCCAGATCTCCGCTATCATGGGACCCTCTGCCGGCGGCGCTGTTTACAGCCCGGCTCTGACGGACTTCATCTACATGGTAAAGGACACTTCCAAAATGTTCATTACCGGTCCTGCAGTTGTTAAATCCGTTACCGGTGAAGATGTGACCCAGGAAGAGTTGGGCGGCGCTATGACCCACAACTCCCGTTCCGGTGTTGCAAACTTTGCTGCGGAAGACGACGCTGACTGCATCCAGCAGATCCGTTATCTGTTAAGCTTCCTGCCTTCCAACAACATGGAAAGCGCTCCGATCGTGGATACCGGCGATGATCCGACCCGTACGGACGAAGCTTTGAATAGCATCTGCCCGGACAACAGCAATGCTCCGTATGATATGTACGAAGTAATTAAATCCATCGTAGATAATGGCGAATTCTATGAAAACCAGAAATACTGGGCTCAGAACATCATTACCTGCTTCGCGCGTCTGGATGGCGAAACGGTTGGTATTATTGCTAACCAGCCTAAAGTAATGGCCGGCTGCCTGGATATCAACGCTTCTGATAAATCTTCTCGCTTCATCCGTTTCTGTGACGCATTCAACATTCCTCTTCTGAACTTGGTTGACGTTCCCGGCTTTTTGCCCGGTACTGTACAGGAATACGGCGGAATCATCCGTCATGGCGCAAAGATGTTGTATGCTTATTCCGAAGCTACAGTTCCCAAGATCACTTTAATCACCCGTAAAGCTTACGGCGGTTCTTATCTGGCAATGTGCTCCCAGGAACTGGGTGCTGATCAGGTTATTGCCTGGCCGACCGCTGAAATCGCTGTCATGGGACCGGCCGGTGCTGCTAACATTATCTTCAAAAAGGAAGAACCCGAACAGAAGAAAAAGAGCACCGAAGAGTATGTTGAAAAATTCGCTACCCCGTATGTTGCAGCTGAACGCGGCATGGTTGATATCATCATTGAACCGAAAAACAGCCGTCCGACCGTTATCAATGCTCTGCACATGCTGGAAACTAAACGCGAATCCCGTCCGTCTAAACGCCATGGCAATATTCCGTTGTAATTTGCCGCGGATTTTGTCTGACGCTTATTAAACAGTTAAAAGAGGTGAAATAAATGGGTCCTGTAACCGAGAATCCTTTTCTGGTTGCAATCATCAACATGGTCGTCGTATTCGGCGTATTGATCGTCCTGGGCGTCCTGATGCATGTAATCGAAATGATTGATCCCACTAAAAAAAAAGTAACATCTAAGGCGGCCGCTCCGGCTGCTGCTGTTGCTGCTCCGGCTGCTGCTGTTGCTGCTCCGGTTGCGAAGGATAACAGTGAAGAAATCGCAGCCGTAATTGCTGCTGCTGTTGCCGCTGCCGGCGGTTCCGAAAATGTTGCGATGCTGCGCATTGCCAACAAAGCTGCTGCCTGGACGATTAATGCCCGTGCAGAAGCCATTCAGGCTTGCAAACCCTGAGACTTTGCGGCTGACTTTATTTAGTCACGGATTATAACCTTATAAAAAATTTTGAGGGAGGATTTTTATCCATGAAAGCTTATACTATCACCGTTAACGGTACTGCATATGATGTAGAAGTTACAGAAAAAGGCGGCGCTGTTGCTGCCGCTCCGAAAGCTGCTCCGGCCGCTGCTCCTGCACCGGCTCCGGCTGCCGCTCCGAAAGCCGCTCCGGCTGCTGCTCCGGCTCCGGCTGCTGCCCCTGTTGCTGCAGGCGCAACCACCGTTGCTGCTCCGATGCCCGGCAAAGTGCTGAGCGTAAACGTAAAAGCCGGCGATGCTGTTAAATCCGGCGACGTTCTGCTGATTTTGGAAGCTATGAAAATGCAGAACGAAATTATGGCTCCGGCTGACGGCACTGTGGCAGACGTTCGCGTTTCCGCAGGTTCCACCGTTAACACCGGCGACGTAATGGTTGTAATGTAATTTAACAAACAACACAAGTAAACTAAAACCATACTGCCAATGATTCGATGGTTTCCCACACTGCGGGAGACCATCGAAAAAGGCAGCAAGGGGTAAACGTCTCATTACCCTTTTTTGTTGTACCTAAAATTTAAAATTGAGTGGAGGACTTTAAATGGACGCTCTTATCGTATCACTTCAGTCTGTATGGGCTGATTCCGGCTTTCAGGGTCTGACCGGCGGTAATGCGATTATGATACTCGTTGGTTTGATTCTGTTATACCTGGCTATTGCCAAAGGGTTTGAACCTTTGCTGTTGTCCAACATCGCCTTTGGCTGCTTGCTGGGCAATATTCCCAAGACCGGCTTCTTTACGGAACCCGGCGTAATGCAGGTTATTTTGTTCGGTATTCATAATGAAGTATTCCCCCCGTTAATTTTTATGGGCGTTGGTGCAATGACTGACTTCGGTCCGTTGATTGCAAACCCGAAGACTTTGTTATTAGGCGCTGCCGCACAGGCCGGCGTATTCGTAGCTCTGATCGGCGCAATGCTGTTGGGCTTCGACCTGCATGAAGCTGCCGCTATCGGTATTATCGGTGGCGCTGACGGCCCGACCGCCATTTATCTGACCATTAAGATGGCTCCCCATCTGCTGGGCGCGATTGCCGTTGCGGCGTATTCTTATATGTCACTGGTACCGCTGATTCAGCCTCCGATTATGAATCTGTTTACCAGTAAAGCAGACCGTTCCATTAAAATGGATCAGCTGCGGACCGTTACGCGTTTTGAACGTATTATATTCCCGATTTTCTCTACCATCTTTATTTCTTTGTTACTGCCTCCGGTATGCTCTTTGATCGGCATGCTGATGTTGGGTAACCTGTACAAGGAAGCCGGTTGCTTAGATCGTTTGAATGATACGGCGCAGAACGCGATGATGAACATCGTAACGATTTTCCTGTCCGTTGGTACCGGTCTGACCATGCAGGCGGACAAGTTCCTGAACTATCAGACCATCCTGATCATCTGCCTGGGCCTGGTTGCTTTCGCAGCAGGCACCGCAGCAGGCGTAATTTTCGGTCAGATTATGAAGGTTGCTTCCGGCAATAAGGTAAATCCGCTGATCGGTTCTGCCGGCGTATCGGCGGTGCCGATGGCAGCCCGTGTATCACAGGTGGTAGGTCAGAAGGCGAATCCTTCTAACTTCCTGCTGATGCATGCCATGGGCCCCAACGTAGCAGGCGTTATCGGTACTGCGGTAGCCGCAGGCACCATGCTGGCTATGATCGGACCTGTTGGCAAATAATTTGCAAGTAGAACGAGAATTTAAGATTAAACCGATGTGCATTTTGCACATCGGTTTTTTTGTAAAAGGACCAAAGGACGGTGCTGATCGTCCTTTGGTCCTTTTTGTAACAGAGCGCGGTCCTATGGCAGGAGTGATAAAATTTTTCTCCAAATAAATATAGAGATTCATCAACCTTAAAAATACGGCTATCAGCCAAGAGTTAAATCTGGATAAAAAGAAAATTATAAAATATGAAGAAGATAAATAATAAATAACATAAACAATGAAGAATATAAAAAATTGTAAAGAGTATAAAATTAATAAAACTTCAATAAGTATTAATACTAAAGGAGTATTATTTGGCTGAAAAATTAAAAGTTAATAATTAAAAATGGATTTGAACTGCTTTTTATGTAATAAAAGCAAGTAAAATGAGCATTTCACAAAAAGTTAAAAAGTGATTGACAATAACTGTATTCTTTGTTACTATACAGTAGTAATACTAATACAACTAAAGAAGTAATACCAAAAATGCTTTAACTTTTTTAGTTTGTTAAGTAGTACGATATTATTCATGCATGGCTTATGAGGGTAAGTGACCGCATGTCTAATATAAAATAACGAAGGAGGAGTTAAAATGGCTCAATCCACAAAATGTCTTCTTTTGCTCGCTGTAATTGCCGTATTTTTTATTACCGAAATTATTCCCCTGGCAGTTACTGCAACGGGTGGCGCAATCGCCTGCGGTTTGTTGGGATTTATCCCCGCAAAACAGGTGTTCAGCGGCTTGTCCAACTCAACGGTAGTTCTGTTTGCCGGTATGTTTATCGTAGGTGCAGCGATGTTCTACACCGGTCTGGCGCAGACCATCGGTGAAACTGTAGTTAAAGTTACCGGCACCGGCGAAAACAGCCTGATGTTCGGTATCATGTTGGTAGGTGCGGTGTTATCTTCCGTACTGTCCAACACCGGTACAGCAGCCTGCTTACTGCCTGTAGTATTAGGCGTTTGCTCCGCTGCCAAGATTCCCGCGTCCCGCGAATTAATGCCTTTGGCATTTGCCTGCGGTATCGGCGGTATCATCACCCTGGTAGGTACGCCTCCCAATATTATCGCTGCCGGCGCATTGGCACAGGCAGGTTATGAACCGTTCGGCTTCTTTGAATTTGCCAAGATCGGTATTCCTCTGACCATCGGCGCCATGGCCTACATGATGCTGTTAGGCAAACACCTGATCCCGAAACGGGAATTAAATTCTGATCAGGATATTGAACAGGAAATTGAAGCCAATGAAACATCTTCGACAAAAATGGTTGTTTCCGGCGTAATCCTGTTAGTCGTAGTTCTGGTTATGGCTCTGGGTATCAAAGGCATTACTCTGGAAATGGCCGCGGTACTTGGTGCTCTGGTATGCGTGCTGACCGGCTGCTTGACAGAAAAACAGGCTTATGCGTCTATCGACTGGGTAACCATCTTCCTGTTTGCAGGTATGATGCCTGTATCCAAAGCGATGGATAAAACCGGCGCGGGCAAAGTAATTGCCGACTGGGCAGTAGGCCTGATGGGCGGTTCTCCATCACCTATGGTAGTGACCATCGTGTTGTTCATCTTGTCCTGCGGCCTGACCCAGTTCATGTCCAACACGGCTTCATCCGCTTTGCTGGCTCCTATCGGCATCGCGATCGCTAAACAGTTGGGCGCTTCTCCCCACGCTGTATTGATGGCTATCGCCGTAGCCGCATCCTGCGCATTCGCAACTCCGGTTGGTACTCCTCCGAACACCCTGGTACTGGGCCCCGGCGGATACAAATTCATGGACTATGTAAAAGCAGGTACGGGTCTGGTTATCGTATCCTTCGTCATCTCGATCGTTCTGATCCCGATGTTCTGGCCTTTCTTCCCCGGTAAGTAAAAAGAAAAAAATCAATGCTCTGTTTTGCTTAAAAACAGTAAAACAAATATGAAAAAATGTAAATTTATTCATCAAGCCATGCGTTCGTTTCGCATGGCTTGATTTTTCTATATAATGTAAGATATTTTAAAATAAAAGCTAAAAAATAAATAAAGAAGAAATAAATTAAATAATAATACGATATTTATTGAATTTATATGAAAATAGTCAAAGAATGTATGTTACAATTTGAGATTCTGCCCCTGATAACTTTGTAAATTTAAAAATGAAAGTTTGAAGAAAATGTGATAAAACATACTAAAGCAGTATTGACTTCAATAAAACTTTTAATTAAAAAGACTTTTGTCTGTATTAAAAGGCGTGGTATTGCAAAAATATAGGTATAAAATTGCATTAACTACTTTCAAAATACAGGAAGTAATGCTATAATGATACTATCGAACAGAAGGATTAATACTGATATTTAGCGTGCGGCGGACTGCCCGCTGCGTGATTTTATGCCGCACGCTCAATATAAAATTCAAAAAGGAGGAGTTCAAATGGCTCAATCCACAAAATGTCTTCTTTTGCTTGCTGTAATTGCCGTATTCTTTATCACTGAAATTATTCCTTTGGCAGTTACCGCAACGGCAGGCTCTATTGCCTGTGGTTTGCTGGGATTTATCCCCGCAAAACAGGTATTCAGCGGCTTGTCTAACTCTACCGTAGTTCTGTTTGCCGGTATGTTCGTTGTAGGTGCAGCAATGTTTTACACCGGCCTGGCACAGAAAATCGGCGAAACTGTAGTTAAAGTTACCGGCAGCGGCGAAAACAGCCTGATGTTCGGTATCATGTTGGTAGGTGCGGCGTTATCTTCCGTACTGTCCAACACCGGTACAGCAGCCTGCTTACTGCCTGTAGTATTAGGCGTCTGCTCCGCTGCGAAGATCCCCGCGTCCCGCGAATTAATGCCTTTGGCATTTGCCTGCGGTATCGGCGGCATCATCACCTTGGTAGGTACGCCTCCCAATATCATCGCTGCCGGTGCGCTGGGTGCTGCCGGCTATACTCCGTTCGGCTTCTTTGAATTTGCCAAGATTGGTATTCCTCTGACCATCGGCGCCATGGTGTACATGATGCTGTTAGGCAAACATCTGATCCCGAAACGGGAATTGGATGCGGATCAGGAAATCGAACAGGAAATCGAAGCCAATGAACATTCCAAGAACAAAATGATTATTTCCGGTTTGATCCTGTTAGTCGTAGTTTTTGTTATGGCTCTGGGTATCAAAGGCGTTACTTTGGAAATGGCAGCTATTACCGGCGCTCTGGTATGCGTGCTGACCGGCTGCTTAACTGAGAAACAGGCCTATGCTTCCATCGACTGGGTAACCATCTTCCTGTTTGCAGGTATGATGCCTGTATCCAAAGCAATGGATAAGACCGGTGCGGGTAAAGTAATTGCTCAGTGGGCAGTAGGCCTGATGGGCGGTTCTCCGTCTCCGATGGTCGTGACGATCGTTCTGTTCATTCTGTCCTGCGGTCTGACCCAGTTCATGTCTAACACTGCTTCGGCAGCGTTGTTGTGTCCCATCGGCATTGCGATCGCTAAACAGTTGGGCGCTTCTCCCCACGCTGTATTGATGGCTATCGCCGTAGCCGCATCCTGCGCATTCGCAACTCCGGTTGGTACTCCTCCGAACACCCTGGTACTGGGCCCCGGCGGATACAAATTCATGGACTACGTAAAAGCAGGTACGGGTCTGGTTATCGTATCCTTCCTCATCTCGATCGTTCTGATCCCGATGTTCTGGCCTTTCTTCCCTGGCAAATAAGCAAGGGAAAAGTTTTAAAGGGCAGTAAGGTAGTTTTCAAGGCAGGCACGGTTTACCGTACCTGCCTTTTCTAACCGCGATTCAATTTTGTGGCCGGGCAGTCTTAAAAGAGCCGCAAAAGGGATTAGACAGGTTTTACCATATCCCTGTTAAAAATGGGAAGTAAAAACAGTGAATGGGAAGTAAAAACTACAAGAAAACCCTTGTCAAGCCGGGGAAAATACGCTATAATAGCAACGTAAGTCGTTGTGAAGCGACCTTACGGAGTGGTACTCAAGCTGGCTGAAGAGGACGGTTTGCTAAATCGTTAGGGGTCGCAAGGCTCGCCGGAGTTCGAATCTCCGCCACTCCGCCATAGTAGCGAATTCGAAGCACCTGAGAGAAATTCTCGGGTGCTTCTTTTTATCAGAGTGAACAATAAAAGGATCCCGGCACTTTTTAATGAGGTTTATTATGTTTGCGATATAAGTGTACTGTCGCAAACATAATAAAGGAGCTGAACAAAATTTGATTCTTAAATCTCATTTTGTTACAGCTCCATATTTTTTACTGGTTAGGCAGTCGATTGTTTTTGTGTTCAAAAGGTTATTTAGTTTTACGACAACCGTATTTCGGGTAGATTTTGTAACTTTTTTTTATAAATTAATCTTTTTTATAAATCAAACCAAAGTTTTGGCTTTCTAAAGAGCTTAAGTATGTCTTTTATAGCCAGGTGAAAAAAACCGAAAGATAAGTTGCCTGCTGAAAAGTATATGGTGGATTCTTTCTATAAAGTGCTGAAAGATGTGAGCGAGGGAAATGTGACAGATTTTGCTGTGTCCTTACGCAAGTTTTTAAAGGGTGAGAAAAAGACAAAGGTAAATTAACTGGTGAGTATTAGTTCTCAAGAACCTGAAAAAAACATTAGGGCGTAAGCTTTTAACAAAATGTTCCGGACTCTCTTCTCTGGTAAACAAGCAAGAGGAAGCTTCAAAGGGAAAGTAAGACAGTTGCTTTAAGGCAGGCACGGTTTAATGTACCTGTCTTTTTGAAGTTGTTGCTCAATATAAAATTTATGGCATCAGAAAATGGTGCATAAAGAGCAAAAATGAATACGGAGAATGGTTGTATGAGGTTGAGAGAACAGATTTTAAAGTATAACGTTAAGATATAAAAGGGGCTTGCCAAAAAATAAAAAATCATTTAAAATGGGAAAAAATATAAAGCGGTGCCTCGTATATACCCGCGCACCTTCTAGGGATATGTTATGGTCTGGCTTTTTTTAATATTGCAGTTCTTAAACTGGTGGTTTTATGGGAGGCTTGTAAATGGCAGTTTATACCCATGATGTTGATGGGGTTTTAAAAAAAAGTATAAAAAGTCCCGATATATCTCCTAGCAGGATGATATTTTGGGGTTTTATAGTGATTATTCTTATTGGCGCACTTTTATTATCTTTGCCAATCAGCTCTGTGAGCGGCAGCAGTACCGGATTCATTGATGCATTGTTTACCTCGACATCTGCAGTGTGTGTAACCGGTCTTGCTGTGGTAGATACAAATACACATTGGTCTTTATTTGGTAAAGTTGTGCTCCTTGTTCTTATCCAGGTAGGGGCTCTTGGGGTTATGTCTGTAATTACTTTATTTTATGCGGTTACCGGGCATGCCTTGAATTTTAATCAAAGAATGGCTATCAAGGAATCAATAAGTAATTTTTCACTGGAGAATATCGCTGGTGTGTTCCAGAAGATTCTTAAAGTTGCTCTTGCGGTAGAGGGTATAGGTGCAGTTATTATAGCTATTGATTTAATTCCGAAATATGGTTTTGTCAGTGGAGTTGGCAAAAGTATCTTTCAGGCAGTTTCCGCTTTTTGTAATGCAGGCTTTGACCTATTCGGTACTGAAAACGAAAAATTTGTCAGTCTTATGGGGTTTTCTGATGATTATATTATGCTGTTGGTAACGGCATCTTTAATCATTATTGGCGGCCTGGGTTTTATTATCTGGGATGATATTATTCGGGCAAAAAAGTTTTCAAGACTTGCGTTAAATACAAAGGTCGTTTTAGTAATGACGTTTATCTTACTTGTGATGGGGACTTTTACATATTTGATTTTTGAAGCCAATAATACAATGAAAGATTTTCCCTTACAAATTAAAATTTTAAATGCTTTTTTTCACTCTGCTTCAGATAGAACCGCCGGATTTAATACACTTGCAATTAATAACATGGATGCTGTTTCTTGTCTGATCACAATCGTACTCATGTTTATAGGTGCTGCTCCGGGATCAACGGCTGGGGGAGTCAAGGTAACTACTTTTTTTGTTTTGTTTCTCACTGTTGTTGCTTTTCTTTCCGGGCGTAAAGATGTTCAGGCTTTTGAAAAAAGAATATCTTACAGTATAGTCAATAAAGCAGTGGCAATCTTTATCTTAAATCTACTCCTCGTATTGGTGACAACAGCAGTCTTACTAATTAATAAAGAAGGCAGCCTTTTACAGACACTTTTTGAAGCGACATCTGCTTTTGGTACGGTAGGGTTATCTACAGGTATTACACCTGATTTATGCGCAAGCAGTAAAATTCAGTTGGTATTAACCATGATATTTGGAAGAGTCGGCACGATTACTGTATTTACGTCTTTTTTGCCGACAAGGAAAAAAGAGAACATTACATACAGATATCCGGAAGGAAAAATTACAGTTGGTTAGGAGAAATTAACATGAAATCTTTTATTGTGTTGGGGTTGGGAAGATTCGGCATGAGTGTAGCGCAAACATTATTTGATTTGGGTTATGAAGTTCTAGGGGTAGATGCAGACGAGCGGGTCGTCAGTAAATTTTCCCAATATATTACACATGTGGTGCAGGCTGATATTACAAGTGAATCTTTTTTAAAGTCAGTCGATGTAACAAACTTTGACGCGGCAATTGTAGCAGTCGGCTCGAATATGCAGGTCAATATACTGGCGACAGTGCTGCTTAAAGAATTGAATGTAAAGTATATTCTTGTAAAAGCACAGGATGATTTTCAAGAAAAAGTTTTGTATAAAATAGGTGCGGATAAAGTTATATTACCTGAAAAGAATATTGGGATTAGAGTAGCACATAACCTTGTTTCGGACAGCTTTTTTGATATAATTGCGGTTTCACCTGATTATAGCATAACCAGTATGATTGCCCCTAAGTCCTGGCAGGGACATACTCTGGGGCAGCTTGCTGTACGAAAAAAATACGGTATTAATGTTCTTTTAGTAAGAAGCGAAAGCAACATTAGAAATATACCGGATTCAAATACGCTGATTGAGCGCGAATCAACACTTATTCTTATGGGAATGAATGAGGACTTGAAAAAAATCAGTACTTTAAAATAAAGCGACCGACAGTCATTTTTAGCTGTGGAGCTTACGTATTGGTCAGATAATAATTGATAAAGTTTTTTGCCACAGGGGAAAGGGGACGATCTTTTACAATGGAAAGCGTCTTGCTTAAATACATCCTGTCGTCCTGGATAAAGTGATAGACCAGGTCGGGCGGCAGATATTCTCCTGTGCTCATGGGGACGATGGCGACGCCGATATTTTGCTGGGCCCACATCAGAGCGGATAATTTTGTGGTGCTGATACTTAAAATATGAGGATAAAGCTGGGAGTCCGAACAGATGTTGAAAAAAAGCTGCGAGCAACCGCGGGAAAGGCAGAGAGGCGCATCTTCCAGATCCTCCAGGACAAGGTTGCGGTGATTGGTATCAAAAAAGGCAGAGTTTTTGTGGCAAATGACGGCCAGGCGTTCTTTTTTCTGATACAGTGTTTCAAACCGATGTGTCTGAATCAGCGGGGCATTGGCGACGCCGATTTCCGTCATGCCGGAAAGAAGCTGTTCCGTTTGCTCCTGGATCGGTACCTCGTATAAATCATATTGAATACCGGGGTTTAATTTGGAAAAACCGGCTAAAAAATTCTGGACAAAAAGTATGCTCATGGACGGAGACAGACTGATCCGCAGTTTACCTGCCGTTCCTTTTTCGCAGGCGGCGATCTCCCGATGGGCATCGCTTTCCAGGGCCAGTAAAAATTTCGCCTTATTATAGAGGATGGAGCCGGCATCGGTGAGTTCGATGTTCCGCGCGCCTCTTTTGATGTGCATTAATGTGGTACCGTAACTTTTTTGCAGATTTTTCATCTGGGTAGTCAAAGCGGGCTGGGCGATATGTAAATGTTCCGCCGCTGCCGATAAATTCCCGCACTCTACGATCGTGATAAAATTACGATAGACTGACAGATCCATGGCTGGCCTCCTGAAAAAGATAAAATTTTTCCCAATCTCCCAATAAAATAAAGAAAAATAGCTCTAAATTTTGCCGGGGGAAAAGAAGATATAATAAAAACTTTGATTATATATATGATATATTTATAACTATGCGCGAGCTGTGATAAAAGAAAGCCAGGCCGCCAGAGATCTGTCAAAATCAACTGACAGACGGCTGACAGAATGGAATCACTATAAGGGTGCTTAACGCTGACATGTAACAAATTCGGTTGTGTGTCAGCGCTTTTTGTTTTACAAAATATAAAAAAATATTATAACTTAAATAAATTTATCGTATTTGAATTATAACTTAAAGGCTTTTATAATGCAAGTAAAGGTTAAGCGTATCCTATCACAACTGCCTGCAACGATGCGCAAAAGCTGTGCACTGATGCGATACGTTACATAGAGGAGGGAGAGGGAGCTTATGTTAGATCAGACACGATTAAGAAATCCGGCGCTTTTTGCTAAAATAGTCACTCCGGATAAGGCGGCGGAACTGATTGAAGACGGGATGAATGTGGGGGTCAGCGGCTTTACCCCGTCAGGTTATCCCAAACAAACGACCATGGCTCTGGCGAGAGCCATTAAAGCCGGTAAAAAATGCCGTATCAATATCTGGAGCGGCGCTTCTTTAGGTCCGGAAGTCGAAGAAGAATTGGCGGCGGTGGATGGAGTGAAGGGGCGGATGCCCTATTATGCAGCTTCCAATAAAAGCATGAAAAAGGGGATCAATAACGGTACCATTGAATACATTGACCAGCATCTGAGCCATTTTGCCCAACAAATTGACTACGGCTTTTATGGTGACGTGGATGTGGCTATCGTAGAAGCGGCGGCGATCACCAAGGAAGGCGATATTATCCTAGGTACCGGCGTGGGGAATACGCCGATGCTGGTAAAACATGCCCGGCATATTATTGTGGAAGTCAATACCACGATCCCTTTATCTATTGAAGGGATTCATGACATCTATATTCTGGCAAAACCGCCGGAACGCAGGGAAGTGCCGATTTATCACGTCAATGACCGGATTGGCAGCCCTTATGTAAAATGTGGCATAGAGCGCATTGATTGCATCGTAGAGTCGGATATCGTGGACCATACCCGTGTACTTACGGCACCGGACGAAACCAGCATAAAAATTGCCGGAAATTTAGTGGAGTTTTTGGAGAATGAACAAAAACAAGGCCGTTTGCCTGAAAAAATGCTGCCCATTCAATCCGGTGTCGGAAGTATTGCCAATGCGGTTTTGATGGGACTGGCTGATTCCCGGTTTGAAAATCTGGAAATGTACTCGGAGATCCTGCAGGATTCCGTTTTTAAACTGATCAAGTGCGGCAAAATAGCCTATGCTTCCGGCTGCGCTTTTACTCCTTCCGCTCAGGTACGGAAAATGTATGAGGCGGAACCGGAACTGTATAATAAGCACATTGTGTTAAGACCGTTAGACATCAGCAATCATCCTGAAGTGATTCGCCGCTTGGGTGTGATCGCCCTGAATACACCGTTAGAGTTTGATATTTACGGTCAGGCCAATTCCACCCATACCATGGGAATTACGATGATGAACGGTATAGGGGGCAGCGGAGATTATATGCGCAATGGGTATCTTACCATTTTTACGGCAGAGTCTACGGCTAAGGGCGGCGCAATCTCCCGCATTGTACCGATGGTGACCCATGCCGATCACAGTGAACATGACACGATGGTGTTCATCACCGAACAGGGGGTGGCCGATATACGCGGACTGACGCCGACGAAGCGGGCGAAGGCGATCATCAATCATTGCGCGCATCCCAGTTTCCGTCCTCAATTACTGGAATATTTCAAATATGCGGCGCAACATTATCCCGGCCACGAACCGCAGGATCTGCTGCATGCTTTTGATATGCAAAAACAGTTTCTTGAAACCGGCGACATGCACAAATAACCAACGGAAAGAAAAGACAGGAGGATAAGCATATGGATAAGGAATATCAGGAAAAAATCGCGGCAGGTCTTCAGGCTTATGAAGCAAAAGTGGAAAAAGCCCTGACAAAAATACCGGAGCGGAAAAAATTTAATGTAAAACGGGTCTATACTCCCCTTGATAACGAAGGATTGGATTACACGGAAAAACTGGGATTTCCCGGGCAATATCCTTTTACCCGTGGGGTACAGCCGACCATGTATCGGGGCAGATTGTGGACGATGCGGGCTTATGCCGGTTTTGCTACCGCCGAAGAGACCAATGCCCGTTATAAATACTTACTGAATGCCGGACAAACCGGTCTTTCTGTAGCGATGGATCTGCCGACGCAGATCGGCCTGGATTCTGACGCGGAGTTAAGTCATGGGGAAGTAGGTAAGGTAGGCGTAGCCATCGACTCGCTGGCGGATATGGAAAAACTTTTTGAAGGAATCCCTCTGGATGCAGTTTCTACCTCTATGACGATCAATGGCCCGGCTGCCGTATTGTTGGCTATGTATGTGGCGGTGGCGGAAAAACAGGGGGTAAAACCGGAACAGCTGAAGGGTACGATTCAGAACGACATCCTCAAAGAATATATCGCCCGCGGCACCTATATCTTCCCCCCCCGTCCTTCCATGCGTCTGATTACGGATACTTTCGCATATTGCTCTAAAAATATACCCAAGTGGAATACGATCAGCGTGGGGGCGTATCATATCCGGGAAGCGGGTGCTTCCCCTGTACAGGAAATCGCCTTTGCTTTCTCCAACGCCATTGCCTATATTGATGCGGCCATTAAAGCAGGGCAGCAGGTAGATAATTTTGCTCCCGGCATTTCCTGGATCTTTACGGCCGGACTGAACCTGTTTGAGGAAGTGGCAAAATTCAGAGCGGCCCGGCGTCTGTGGGCCCGCATCATGAAAGAACGTTATGGCGCTACGGTGCCCAAAGCTCAGATGCTTCGGGTGCATGTACATACGGCAGGCAGCGTGCTGACAGCGCAGCAGCCTTTGAATAACGTGGCCCGGGTGACCTGGCAGGCCCTGAGCGCTATTTTAGGCGGCATCCAGTCTATGGCCTGCTGTGCCTACGATGAGGCCATTGCACTGCCGACGGAAGAATCCGCTACGCTGGCGTTGCGGACACAGCAAATGTTGGCTTTGGAAAGCGGCGTGACGGACACCATTGATCCGCTGGCAGGTTCCTATTATGTAGAAGCGCTGACCGATAAGATCGAAAAAGAAGCCTACGAATATATTACTAAAATTGACGAGATGGGCGGCGCAGTAGCGGCTATCGAACAAGGCTATATGCAAAGTGAGATGGCGTCTCATGCCTACGAATATCAAAGGGATATTGAAACCGGACACCGTACTGTGGTGGGGGTCAATAAATATACGGATGATAAGGAACTGGCGGCGCAGAAAGTCATTTCTGTAGATTTGTCTGTGGCGGAACGCCAGATCAAAAAAGTTAACGCGATGAAGCAAAAACGTGACGATGCCGCGGTAGCGGAAGCTCTGTCTGCGTTGCGCAAAGCCTGTGAAGGCGAAGAAAACACCATGCCCTATCTGATCGCGGCGGTAAAGACCTATGCTACCTTAGGGGAGATCTGCGGCGTGATGAAAGAAGTGTTTGGCGAATACAGATCGGATGCTAAATTCTAACTTTAATGAGGTGATAGCCATGTCGACGAAGCAATTGGCAGATTTTACTGCCGCTCTGACGTATGCCGCTCTGCGGGAGGAGACTGTCAGAAAAACGAAACAGACAATCTTAGACTGGCTGGGAGTCTGTATCCGCGGAAGTGAAGAACAGCCGGTTAAAATATTACGCAACGTGTTGTTGACGGAGGGGGAGAAAGGGGTCTCCGTATTTGCGAAACCATTCAGGGAGGCCAATGTATTAAACGCTGCGTTTTGTAATGGAGCAGCTTCCCATACGCTGGATTTTGATGACCTGCATAACGCTTCGATCATCCACTTGGCTACGGTGGTCATTCCGCCGGTCTTTGCCATAGGCGAAAAAGAGCATAAAACCGGTAAAGAGATAATTGCCGCTATTGTGGCAGGCTATGAGGTGGGCGCCAGGACAGGAGAAGCTATCATTCCCGAATCCTATCATTTCTGGCATACTACGGGTACGGCGGGTACGATTGGGGCGGGCGCTGCAGCGGCCAGCATCCTGGGGCTTGATGCCCGGGCGACATTGATGTGCCTGGGCACGGTAGGTACCCAGGCCGCCGGCCTTTGGGAATTTGTCAAAGAAGGCGCGATGAGCAAGCCCCTGCATACCGGTAAAGGCAGCTATGCCGCAGTTCTTTCCGCCTATTTATGCAGGGAAGGCTTTACCGGCGCTTCGCAGATACTGGAAGGGCCCAAAGGCTTTTGTCTGGCAATGACGCCGCAGGCGCATCTGGAAAAACTGACAGAGGGTCTGCCGGAGATGCAGGACGCATTGACCAACCACACCGGTTTGATGCACTGTAAAATGGATGATAACTCGTACAAACCGTATTCCTGCTGCAAACATTCCCATGCGGCCATTTACGCCATTCACTCCCTGGCGGAAAAGAATCATTTTTCCTTCAAGGATGTAGAATCAATCGATTTACTGGTGAACCGGATCACGGACTCGCTGATCAATAACCCGGAACCGCAAACGGCCTACGGATGCAAATTCAGTATTCAATATTGCGTAGCGGCCATGCTGAAACACGGGCGGGTGGGAATCGAAGAATTTTCGCCAACTGCGATGCAGGACCCGGATGTACGTAAGATGATGCAGACCATCCATGTAAAAAGTGATACGGTGATGCAGAAGATTTACGAGTCAGACAGCACCAAGCTGGCTTCCAATGTGGTCGTTTACCTGAAAGACGGGCGCATCTACAGCATGCAGGTGGATTACCCCAAAGGCGACCCCCAGAATCCCATGACCTGGGAAGAAACCGCGGATAAGTTCCGCAGTCTGGCAGAACCGGTCTATGGAGCAGAAAAAGCAGAGAAACTGATCTCCTTCGTAGATACCTTGGACGCATGTCAGGACTTTGCCGCCGGCCTGCGCGCCTGTCTGGCATAACTAAGAAGAGCGAAACGAGCTAAGGAATGGACACAATAAAAGACAGAGAGAAATAAAAACGGTAGAAAACTAAAACACACAGAGGGAATAAAAGAGCTGTGCAGAAAAGGAATCAATCCAACTGCACAGCTCTTTCTATAGTGTTAAAGACCAAAGTGTCAAAAACCAATAGAGTCAGTCCGAACATGGCAGCAACCATAGCCTTTGGCCGGCTTTTTCTACAGTACTAAACACAAATATACGTCAGGACAGCTTTTCATTAGACTTTCTTTCAGGCGTCCGCAGCTTTTGTTGCCATTGTGTCTGACGGATGAGATTTGCTTTGGTCAGTAAACTGTTCTCCTGTAAGGCTTCCTGCCTCCGCGCCGACCTCTCATTTTTCGGCAAAGTGACTTGAGACACAAGGCGGTGCATCCTCCGAAGCTCCTGCAATTTTAATAGTTTCTTTTTGGCCGGTATATAAGACATAGAAGAAATGCCGAGAAGCCGCTCACAGATAAATTTTCTTTGTTGTTTTTGTGCTTGCAGCAGAGCGCGGCATTGTTTTTGCGTTTCCGTTGCTTTGATTAAATAGTTACCGGACAAAATGCATTCCTCCTATCGAGATAAAATACCAACTGAGAATAAAATAATAATTAACTGCTATTATAACAACTTTTCCTGCCATATGCAAACCGTGATAAATTCATTTTTCATTCATTCTTTTACATAACATAATATGATATAATAAATTACTAAGTTAAATTTTCGTAGTATGATTAATGGAAAAATATGCTAGATAAAAATGCTTAAATATGATGAAAAACTATATTTTGAGAAAAAGATAAAAGCAAGTTAGGAGAACCTTAAACTATGTTTATTGATAAAGCGAGGATCTATGTAGAAGCCGGTAATGGCGGAGACGGGATGAGCAGTTTCCGCCGGGAAAAGTTTGTCGAAAAAGGCGGCCCCAACGGCGGTAATGGCGGCCGGGGCGGCAGCGTGATCCTCCGGGCGGTAAATAACCTGAATACCTTGGTAGATTTTCGTTATAAACGGAAGTTTATAGCGAAACCGGGGGATAAGGGCGGTCTTTCCAATATGACAGGGCGCCGGGGGGAAGATGTGATTATTCATGTGCCGCAGGGTACGGCGGTCCGCGACGATGAAACCAATATCCTGATTGCCGATTTAACGGAAGAAGGGCAGGAATTTGTGGCGGCCAGGGGCGGCCGGGGCGGTAAGGGTAATGCCTGTTATGCTACCAGCACCAATCGCACCCCCACTTTTGCCGAAAAAGGCGAACCGGGCACCAAAGGCTGGCTGCGTCTGGAATTAAAACTGCTGGCGGATGTAGGGTTGGTCGGATACCCCAGCGTGGGTAAATCCAGCATTATTTCCCGTGTCAGCGCAGCCAAACCGGAAATCGCCGCCTATCATTTTACGACGTTAACGCCGGTGTTGGGTGTGGTACGTCTCAGCGAAGAACAAAGCTTTGTGCTGGCAGATATCCCCGGGCTGATCGAGGGCGCTTCTCAAGGCGTAGGGCTGGGACACGATTTCCTCCGTCACATCGAACGGACGAAGGTGCTGCTCCACGTGGTGGATGTGTCCGGCTGCGAGGGGCGGGATCCCATTGAAGATTTTGCTACGATCAACCGGGAGCTGGAGGCTTACAGCCCTAAGCTGGCGAAGCGGAAACAACTGGTGGTAGCCAACAAGATGGATTTGCCGGACAGTGAAGAAAATTTTCAAAAGCTGGCGGCGCATGTGACTGCCAAAGGGTACGAAATATACAAGGCTTCTGCCGCAACCGGTGAAGGCTTACAGGAATTAATGTGGAAGGCTTATGAACAGGTAAAACAGTATGTGCCGGAACCCGGGGAAGAGATCGGCGTGGTGGACGAAGGCGATCCGGACAGCTTTGAGATCATCCGGGGGGCGGAAGACGCGGATTTTGAAGTAAGGGGGAAAAATATCGAGCGCCTGGTGGCCATGACCAATTTTGACAACTCCGAAGCGCTGTATCGTTTCCAACTGATCTGGAAACGCCTTAAGATTGAAGAAGCGTTACTGGAAGCCGGTGTACAGGAAGGCCAGACGGTGCGTATTTTGGATATGGTCTTTACGTATCAGAAGAGTAAATGGGAAAACCGTTAATTACAGGGATGTTGTTAGTACATTATCATGTTGGCATAGAAAAAATTGCCGGTTTTGTACATCGGTATGCCAGTATAGAAAATTGCCAGTGTAGGAAAATCGCAAGGACTGAGGGGAAGTGGCTTCGTTGATTCGCAATCGAAAAGATCTGGCGAAAGTAAAACGCATTGTGGTCAAGGTGGGAACCAGCACCATTACCTATCCTAACTGCAGTCGTAATTTTGCCCGTATGGACCAGCTTTGTCGGGAGTTGGCCGACCTTCATAACCGGGGTTATGAAGTGATTTTGGTGACCAGCGGCGCAGTGGCGGTAGGCGTGGAGCGTCTGGGTCTGAAAGAAAAGCCCCGCACGATTCCCGGTAAACAGGCTGCGGCAGCTGTAGGTCAGGGTATTTTGATGCATACCTATGAAAAATTATTTGCCGAATACGGGCAGATCGTGGCGCAGGTCCTTCTGACCCGTACAGAAGTGCTGGACCGTCATCGCTATGCCAATTCCCGCAACACCTTTATGGAGTTGCTGAAGCAGAACGTAATTCCCATCGTCAATGAAAACGATGTGGTGGCGCTGGACGATCTGAAAATCGGCGACAATGACAACATGTCCGCGTTGGTGGCCGGTATTGTTGATGCGGATCTGGATATTTTGCTCAGTGATGTGGACGGCCTTTACACGGCGAATCCGGCGACCCACCCGGATGCGACCCTGATCGAAACAGTCAAAGAAATCACGCCGGAAATCGAGGCCTGCGCCGGTTCTGCGGGCAGCGGCTTTGCTACCGGTGGCATGCTGACGAAACTGCAGGCGGCCAAAGCGGCGACCAGTTCCGGCATCAGCCTGATCATCGCTTCCGGTACCGAACCCAATGCGATCACCCGTATTCTACAGGGAGAGCCTTTGGGTACCTTGTTTATTTCCCGGGAAAACCGTCTTCAATTCCGTAAACGCTGGCTGGCGTTCGGCGCTGCCATCGAAGGTACGCTCGTGGTGGATGCCGGCTGCGCGAAGGCGATTCAGCGGCCGGGCGGCAGCAGCATTCTGCCGGCAGGAATCCGCGCGGTAAAGGGCGACTTTGTAGCCGGACATACGGTGCGCGTGGTGAATGAAACCGGGCAGGAACTGGCCCGGGGCCTGACCCATTATGCGTCGCAGGAGCTGGAACAGATCAAAGGGCACAAAAGCACGGAGATAGAGGGTATTTTAGGTACGAAAACCTACGATGAAGTGATTCATCGGGACGATCTGGTTATTTTATAAAGAAAATTCACAGGAAACGTTAAAAGAATTGGTGAAGAGGATAAAGAAGGTGAACGATGTGACGATTCGAGAACAGGCTGAGGCCGCTTCTGCCGCAGCAAAAAAACTGGCCGGCGTTTCCGCCGCCGTAAAAAATGAGGCGCTGTGCCGGATGGCGGCTGCATTGTTGCAGCAACAGACGGAAATTTTGGCTGCCAACGCGGAGGACATGGCTACCGGCAAAGAAAAACAGTTAAAGGACTCTTTGCTGGATCGTTTGCTTTTGTCGCCGGAGCGTCTGGCGGATATGGCGGAGGGCCTGCGCCAGGTAGCCGCTTTACAGGACCCGGTGGGGGAGATCATCGGCGGCAGTACATTGCCCAATGGTCTGACAGTGACGAAGATCCGCGTGCCGCTGGGTGTGATCGGCATCATTTATGAAGCCCGTCCTAATGTAACGGCAGACGCGATCGGTCTGTGTTTGAAAAGCGGCAATGCTGTCATTTTAAAAGGGGGCAGCGAGGCGCTGCACTCTAACCGGAAAATTGCGGAAGTATTGCGTGGGGCGGCAGAAAATGCCGGCCTGCCGCAGGGCTGTATTCAGTTTATCGACAGTACGGATCATGCTGCGGTGCAGGAGCTGATCACACTGAACGGTTTGGTAGATGTAGTGATACCCAGGGGCAGTGGACGCCTGATCAGCGCTGTGGTCCATGGCGCTACGGTGCCGGTCATCGAGACCGGCGTGGGCGTTTGTCATACATATGTGGATGCGACGGCTGATTTTACCGGAGCCGAAGCGATCGTGATCAACGCTAAAACGCAGCGCCCTGCAGTTTGCAACGCATTGGAAACCTTGCTGGTGCATCGGGATGCGGCGGCAGCGTTTCTGCCCGGTATGCTGCAAAAATTGCAGGCGCATGGTGTAACCGTACGGGGTGACGCGGCTACCTGCGCTTTCAGCGCGAAGGTTGAAGCTGCCACGGAGGAAGACTGGCGCACGGAATACGGTGATCTGCGCCTGGCGGTCAAGGTGGTGGAGAACCTGGACGAAGCGTTGGCGCATATCCGAAAATACGGGACAAAGCACAGCGAATGCATAGTCACAGAAAACTACGCCAATGCCCGTACGTTTCAGCAGCAGGTAGATGCCGCCTGTGTGTATGTGAATGCTTCGACGCGTTTTACGGACGGCTTCCAATTCGGCTTTGGGGCGGAGATTGGTATCAGTACCCAGAAATTGCATGCCAGAGGCCCCATGGCCTTACCCGAATTGACTACCTATAAATATCTGATTAATGGTGACGGACAGGTGCGCCCATGAGTGAGATCCTTTTAGAAAAACCGAAAAATATTCGCGATTTAGGTGGCATTGAAACCCGGGACGGGCGCAGGATCAAAGCGCGCAAACTGATCCGCAGCGGCCGTCTCAGCGAGATCACCGATGCGGATGCCGCGACCTTGTTAGGAAACTATCGGTTACGCACGATCATCGATTTGCGCAGCGCCAAAGAATGTGAAGAACGTCCGGATCCCAAATGGGGTATTGTAGAGCATTTTCGAGTCCCTCTTTTAAGTGACGAGCAGTTGGGCTTTGGTTCTCTGGCAGCGACTGCACCGGAAGGGAAACGCAGCGTCTTTGATACGCTTATCAGTATGACCAGCAGCCCGGCTTATTCACCGACACAGTATATGCTGGAAACCTATCGTAAGTTGGTGAATACGCAGGCTTCACAAGGGGCGATCCGCCGCGTGTTTGACCTGCTGGCAACGCACACGAAGGGTTCTGTCCTGTATCATTGCAATGGCGGGAAGGATCGGACCGGTATTATCTCGGCGCTCTTATTGACAGTACTGCAGGTGCCCTGGGAAGTCATCGTGGCCGATTACATGCAAACCAATGAGTCAGTGAAGCCCCATTTGCAAAAGCGCCTGGATACGCTGCCCGAGCGATACGATAATGCCCATGCCCGTTCAGTCCTGCGCATGGTGTATTTGGCCGACATGGCGTATTTAAATGCGGCCCGGGATGAAATGTGTAAATTAGGCGGAACTCCCGCCGGTTATCTAAAATCCGTTGTCGGTGTTTCCGATTTTGTGGTGGAAAAACTGCGGGACCGCTATTTACAGGCCTGACTTCTTGGCAAACTTCGTTCACAGCGTGACAAAGGAGAGTTTTACAGGTTTTTGCAGGACGAAGTAAAACGTCGTCCCCGAACTTGCTGCAGTATTGAGCAAGGCAGCAAAGTTTTAATTGCATAATAGAAAAATACAATGCCCTTACGCAGTGTTTTTGAGCAGTCTTGCAGAGGAAGCGTGTGCCTGTCTTCTCTGAAAGCTTATAAGAAACGCTTTGTGGAGAGGGCAAATTTTTTGTGTTAACATAAAAATGCCACAAATTAAAGCTACAATAAAGCAAAGGAAACGGAAGGAGATTGTAGAGCCTTACACTGATGCTAAAGCTTTACAATTATGGGGGAGAGGACTATGGGAAAGTTTATCAGGAATAACCTTCATATACTCTTATTTATCGTGCTTTTAGCGGCGGCTTGTTTTGGCGGGTATCGTTACTACCAAAGTAAAAAAGCGGCGGATGCCGCGCCGGTAAAAACGGCTACGGTGGAACACGGCAATTTGCGGAAGACCGTGTCCGCGACAGGCAGCCTGAGCGCGTTGGACAATGTGGATATCAGTTCTAAAATTACAGGGCGTATTACCAACGTGTATGTAAAAGAAAACGACCATGTAACAGCCGGGCAGCTTTTATTAAAGCTGGATGATACATCGCTGAAAGCGACGGAAGTACAGCGTAAGGCTACGTTAGATGATTATGAGCTGACGTTAAACCGTTACGCCTCTTTACTGTCTAAAGGCGCTATTTCTCAGCAGACTTACGATACGGCGCTGATGAATTATAAAGTGGCTAAAGCTGCTTATGAACAGGCAGTTTCCAACACCAATGATACGGCGATTTATTCTCCTATTGACGGTTATGTGATCGGCAAACCTACGCCGGTAGGGCAGACGATCAGCTCCGGTATCAGCACGCCCCAGGTCATTATGTCCATTGCCAATCTGGATAAAATGCAGATTGAGACCATGGTGGACGAATCGGATATCGGTCAGATCAAAGTAGGGCAGAAAGTCCGGTTTACCGTGGATTCCTATTCTGACGAAACCTTTGAAGGGACGGTACGCCTGATTTCCAAAAGCGCGACAACGAGCAGCAACGTGGTGTATTATAAAGTATATGTAGAAGTAACGGATTCAAAAAATAAACTTTTCCCGACCATGACTGCGCGAACGAATATCATTTTGGAAGAAACGGATGATGTACTGATGATACCGCAGAACTGTTTATTCCGCAAAGGAAAACGCACTTATGTGAAAAAATATGACAGCGCCTCCAAGACAGAAACAGAAGTAGAGGTTACTGTAGGGATGACCGGGGACGAAAAAATTGCGGTACAAAGCGACGAGCTGCGTCAGGGTGACAGAGTAGTCGTAAAAACATTGACGACAAAAGCAAAAGCGACTTCCGTAATTCCTCGAAGGAGCCCCCATATGTAAGTAAACGGAGAAAAGTATGGCTGATGTAATTGTATTACAGGACATTGTGAAACAGTTTATTATGGGCGATACGGTGCTGCGGGCGTTGGATCATGTAAATTTCAGCGTGGCGGAAGGGGATTTCGTGGCCATTATGGGTCCTTCCGGCAGCGGTAAATCCACCATGATGAATATTTTGGGGTGTTTGGATCGACCCACATCGGGCAAGTATTTTCTGGCTGGACGGGAAGTGGCCGGGTTGAGCGATGATGAACTGGCCAAAATACGTAACGCAAAAATCGGTTTTGTCTTTCAAAACTTTAATTTGCTGCCTAGAATGACGGCGCTGGAAAATGTGGCGCTGCCTCTGGTGTACGCAGGGGTGGCGGAAGAAGAACGGATGGAGCGGGCCAGGATTGCTTTGGAAAGCGTAGGTTTAGGCGACCGCCTGGAGCATAAGCCGGCGGAGCTGTCCGGCGGGCAACGTCAGCGTGTGGCCATTGCCCGGGCTTTAGTTAATAATCCGGCCATTATTATGGCAGATGAACCTACCGGAAACCTGGATACGAAATCCAGCTATGAAATTATGGATATATTTAAAGAGTTGAATGCCAAAGGGAAAACACTGCTTTTAATCACTCATGAACCGGATATCGGACAGCAGAGCAAACGGATCCTGGTGATGCGGGATGGTCGCCTGAACAGCGACGAAAGGCTGGTAGAAAACTATGTTCAATGAGTCAATTAAAATGGCCATTGAAGGGATGATCACTAACAAGCTGCGGACCTTACTGACACTGTTGGGAATCATTATCGGCGTAGGCGCCGTGATTGCGATGGTCAGTCTGGGGTTTGGCGTAAAAGAGCAGATTAAGGATAACATCTCCCGCCTGGGGAGTAATCTGCTGATCGTGATGCCCGGAGGTCGAACCGCAACCGGGGCCCGGATTCAGTCCGGAAGCGGCGTACGTCTGACCTATGATGACGCAAAGGCTATTGAAAAGAATACGAATGGAATTAAGTATGTGGCTCCTATGGTGAGCGGCGTCTACCAGTTGGTAGCGGGAAATCAGAACTGGACTTCACCCGTGCAGGGGACGACCCCGAACATTATAGCTATCCGGGATTATACCATTGCAGAAGGCCGCAACATGAACGACAGGGATCTGGATGGGAAAGACCGTGTCTGTGTGATTGGGAAAACCATAGTAGACAACCTTTTTCCGGCGGGGAACCCGGTGGGCAAAACCATCCGTATCAAAAAAGCGCCTTTTAAAGTGATCGGCGTCTTAAGCTCCAAAGGGCAGTCTGCCAACGGGCAGGACCAGGATGACGTGGTGTTTATCCCCTTGACGACGGCGCAAAACCGTATGATGGGAATCACTCATATTAATAATATTACGATTCAGGCGGAAAACGAAAATGTGATCAACGATGTGCAGGCAGAGGTAGAGAACCTCCTGCGCACGCGCCACAAAATAAAAAGCTCCGAGGACGATGATTTCAGCGTGCGGAATCTGGCGGCGCTGATGGACACCATGATGAGTACAGCTAACACCATCACTATGTTGTTGGGCTGTATCGCTGCCATCAGCCTGTTGGTGGGCGGCATCGGCATCATGAATATCATGCTGGTCTCGGTGACGGAACGGACGCGGGAAATTGGCATTCGTAAGGCCTTAGGCGCTACCTGTAATAATATATTGCTGCAATTTTTAATTGAATCTGCTGTGATTGGCATTATCGGCGGTTTTCTGGGTGTGCTCCTGGGGGTCGGCGCTTCTTACGCGATCAGCGCGCTGGCCGGCTGGAAGACGGTGATCTCGGTACCGGTTATTTTTATCGCTGTGATTTTCTCCGTAGGCATCGGTGTATTTTTTGGTATTTACCCGGCGCGGAAAGCCGCATTGCTGGATCCGATCGATGCGCTGCGCTATGAATGAAAGCGGCGGCTCAGGATGTTTTGAATCGGACTTGTTTACAGGGCCGGGTTTATTGAGATATTGCGTTAAGAATGACAAAGCGGGGCAGGATATAGTATACTTAAAATATACAATCGTTCTGTACAGAAAATTGTAAAAAGGGAGCGGCACATGCGGAAAGAACCCGGTATCTGGCAAAAATTGAAAAATTTCCGGGAAGCGCTGGGAGAATTTATGATGCGGCCCAAGACGATTTTTGACTTAAAAGACAGAGCCCGACTGCTGATTGTGCTGTTTTCCGTGATTATGGTAATCGAATTGCTTTTATGGCTGCGGACCCGTATGTAACTTTACAAACGGGTCCGCAGATTGTTATAATATAACGTAATACGCAAACAGGGGGGACAGACGTGGAAAGGCTGGCAATTCTGGGCGGCACCTTTGATCCGATTCATGCGGGGCATTTGCGTATGGCTCATGCGATTCAAAAGCAGTTGGAGTTTGACCGCATCGTGTTTCTGCCTGCCTTTAAGCCTCCACATAAACAGGTGCGGCACGATTTTGCTCCCTTTGAAGATCGTCTGGCCATGGTCAGTCTGGCCATTCAGCCCTATGAAGCCTTTACGGTCAGCTCATTAGAAGCCGAGCGGGGCGGCCTGTCTTACACCTTTGATACGGTCTGTTGTTTACAGGAACTATGGCCGGATGCGGATATCTACATGATTATCGGCGAAGACTCCCTGGATCAGTTATATACCTGGCATCGTATTCTGGAGCTTCTGCGGCTGGTACATTTTGTGGTGGCCGAGCGCCCCGGCTACGAGGGCGAAGACGGGGTCGCGCGTCTGGTGGCTTTCTGCGGAGCCTGGGCGAAAGAAAAAATCATCCATGCGGAAGTGCCGGAAACGGCGCTGTCTTCTACGGAAATCCGGCAGCGAATTAAAGAAGGATTGCCTGTGCGAGGCATGATCCCCCGGGAAGTTGAGCGATATATCGCCGATCACGCATTGTATAAATAATATGGTGATATAGATAATATGGCAGAGAAGCCTGCAAACCCCTAAACTGTGTTTTGTGCTACATATAGTTTTATAGTTTGTTGGAGATACGGAAGGTTCAGATAAGTGACAATCGAAGAGATACGGGCATTATTGGAAAAAAGTTTACCGCCTAAACGGTATCAGCATTCGATGCGGGTGTATGAAACCGCTTTGGCGCTGGGAAAACGGCATCACGCAGAAGAAGCGAAAGTGGCTCTGGCGGCCTTGCTCCATGACTGTGGCAGGGAGATACCTGTGAAAGAAAGTGTAGAAAAAGCCCGGGCGTTTGGTTTGCCTGTGGATTTTATAGAAGCCGGTCAGCCTGTTTTACTGCATGCTAAAATAGGAGCCTGTTTGGCAACGCAAAAATATGGCGTAACGGACCCGGAGGTCCTGGAAGCGATACGCTGCCATACCACCGGCGCGGAAACCTTATCTTTGACGGCGCGCATTGTTTTTTTGGCGGATATGCTGGAACCGGGACGCAAGTTCCCGGGCGTAGAGGAACTTCGACGTCTGGCCCGGGAAGATCTGGAGCAGGCGATGTTTACAGCGTACCGGGATACAATCTGCTACCTCCTGGAAGCGGGGGCTTTGATCCACCCGGCGGCCATTGCCGGATATAATCGTCTGGCTTTACAACGGACAAACACGGACAAGTTATCATCAGATGATGGGAACAAGAAGAAATAGAGGAAATAAATGGATTCAGACAACAAACAGGGACAGGACTATAACCGCAGACAGGAAGATTTGCCGGAACGGCCGAAACGCCGCCGTCTGCGTTGGGGACGGGTGTTTCTACTTTTAATCTTTTTAGCCGTTCTTTTAACCACTGTATTTTGGGGCGCCGTTTGGATTTACTCGAATGTGATTCACGCGCCGGAGACGAAAACCGTGGCGGCGGACGATAAAATCAGTAAAGATGAAGCGCTGAATAAACGCATCAATGTGCTTCTTTTGGGTATCGATGACGGCGACAGTGAAGCGGCGGCCACAGAACCGAAACGGACGGACGCCATGATCGTGGCCAGCTTTGATCCGGACGAGCATAAAATTTCCCTCATCTCGCTTCCCCGTGATACCATGCTGATCCTGCCGGGGCATAACAGTTATACCAAACTGAACGCCGCCTATGCCTATGGCGGCGTGGCCATGGCGAAGCAGTCCATTGCCAATCTGCTGCGGATCCCTATCCATTATTATGCGCTGCTGGACTGGAAAGGCTTTATTGAAGTGATCAATCTGATTGGCGGTGTAGACTTATATGTGGATAAGGATATGCATTATGAAGATCCGTATGCGCATTTGAAAATTGATATTAAGCATGGATACCAGCACCTGGACGGCGAAAAAAGCGGGCAATATGTTCGTTTCAGGACGGATGAACTGGGCGACATCGGCCGGGTGCAGCGCCAGCAGAAATTTTTAAAGGCGTTGGGCCTGCAGATGTTCTCGGTTGAAAATATTGCGAAGATACCCAGGATCCTTTCCACGATAAAAGATTATGTGGAAACGGATATGGATACGGTGACGTTGCTGAAAGCTGCGCGGACCTTTAATATTCTTTCTGACAATAAGATCCGTTCCGGCATGTTGTACGGCAATTTCTATGACTCGCCACGCACCGGCATCAGCTACTGGCGCACCACGCGTCCCGAAATTGAAAAATCGCTGGAAGAAGTGGATATCCCCTATATGAAACGCGACGCGGACAGCTCCGCTGAAGACCCGGTAGGGGGCGTCGAGCAGTTCCAGTCCCAGGAAAACACCGGCGGACAAAATAGTGTACAGCGCCCTGCTGCCGCTGCGAAAACAAAAGAAACAAAAAAACGCGCGCAAACCGCTGATGACACCAAAACAGGGAATACAGGAGCGGGGGATAAAACGGATTCCGGGAAAAGCAGATCGGACGGTAAGCAAACGACCGGCCCGGCAACGAAAAAAAACATACCGACTGTGCGGGTACCGAATAAAGTGGGCAATACGCCTCAATCTGTAAAAAATTAACGTATGTGGAAAGTTGCGGAAGAACGAAGGAAATACGAGTAGAAGCGGGAGGAGTGGATTTATGACAGTGCAGCCGAAGGAATTGGCAGCAAAGATCGCAGCGATCGCCGATGAGAAAAAAGGCAAAGATATTTTGCTGTTAAACATGGAAGGTCTGTCTTTTATGACTGACTATTTTGTGATTATCAGCGCCGGGAACACCACATTGGTCAAGGCAATTGCCGATGAGATCGAGGATAAACTGGCGCAAATGGGCGTACATTGTACGCATAAAGAAGGGTATTCCGAAGGGGATTGGATACTGTTGGATTTTGGAGATGCAGTAGCCCATGTGTTCCTGGATAAAGAACGTGATTTCTATAATTTGGAACAACTTTGGGCCGATGCCCCCAGCGAAGCCTTTAAGGGGAGCGAGGATGGAGAATAAAAAATACAGGACCGGCGGGGACCGCGCGGCAGCTTTCAAAGGGAAAAAACCGCTTATGACCGGTGGGGATCGCGCGGCGGCCTTCAAAGGGAAAAAGCCGTTTGTGCCCGGCCGTGACGTGCAGGAAACGGCATCGGCTGTAAAATACAGAGCCGGCGACGTGGTGAAGTTAAAAGTGCTGCGTCTTTCCGAATTAGGCGCTTTTTTAGATGCCGGTACGGGAAATACCGCAGATGATATTCTGCTGCATAAACTGCAGCAAAGCGCGCCGGTGCAGGTTGGCGATGAGGTAGAGGTCTATCTTTATCTGGACCCGCGCCGTCGCTTAACCGCCAGTATGAAACTTCCCGGCATGCGGGAGGGGCAGGTGGCTTATGCCAGGGTGCTGCATGTGACCCGGGATGGGGGCTTCGTCGACATCGGGGCCGAACGGGGCGTTTTTCTGCCTTATACGGAAATGATCGGCAAAATTCATCCGGAACAAAAGGTCTGGATCAGGTTGTATCGGGATAAAAGCGGCCGTCCGGCAGTAAGTATGCGGGTGGACAAAGAACTGGCCCGGGCAGCGAAACCGGTGCAGGGGAAAAAGATAGGCGACCCGCTGACCGGTACGATTTACAATATTACGAAAGAAGGATTTTTCCTTTTTACCGCGGAACGGAATATTGCTTTTTTGCATCGCAGTGAGGCGGATCCCAGGCGTTATCTGAATTGCGGTGATGAAGTGACAGGGCGGATCACCTTTATCCGGGAAGACGGCCATGTGGATATTTCTGCCCGTAAACAGAAAGAATACGCCATGGAAGATGATGCCCGGGCGATCCTGGATCTGTTAAACTCCCGCAAAGGGCGAATGCCTTACAGCGACGATACGCCGGTGGAAATTATCAAAGCAAAATTCGGTATTTCCAAAGCCGCTTTTAAAAGAGCCCTGGGACGCTTGATGAAGGAAGGAAAGGTATATCAGGAAAATGGCTGGACGATTTTAAAAGAAAAACCGGAAGTCCCCCGTTGAAGATGCTCCGAAGCAGGAGCAGTAAACACAAAATCTGCAGCCGGAAACGTTAAAAAAACCTGCAGCTGAAAACGTTAAAAAAATCTGCAGCCGGAAACGTTAAAAAAATCTGCAGCCGGAAACGTTAAAAACAAAGTTCGCGGACGGAAACGTCAGCGCTAACACAAAGACCTGTTGACGATCGTAGTAATACGACTGCCAACAGGTCTCTTATATTTTATTGTTTGTTATAATGTGAACTTCAAGTGCAGTTTTTACCGTGTTCGTTGCAAAGCGCACTTCAAAGCAGGATTTTCTTACATCTGTTGTAATCTATGCGCTGCGGTGTGAGCCTGTCCCGATATAACGTTTACTTCATGTTTTCCAGAATCTGTTCCGCCCGTAAAATCTCTTCCAGATGTTTCAGCACTTCTTTGTTGTAATGATTGGGGCCGGCTTCCCGTTTTAAGATTGAAAAGGTGAGCTCCCGATCCTGATTTTCACTTAATAAACGGGTGTAACGGTTAACGATAAGAGCCAGTTCTGCTGCCGGCAGGCACTGTTGCTTTTTCAATTCGTCCAGATACATGGCATTGTCGTCGGCAGGAGCTGACAAGAAGCGGAAGATGGGATCCAGCCATTGCCCCATTTTTAAAATCTTGAACAGGGCGAAAATCTCCTCCTGATTTACGTTAAGGCGTTTAGATATATCTGCGGGTGACGGCATCAGCAGCGCGATACGAGCCTGTTCCGCAGTGACTTCGTCCCAGTTCAGCGACTCCAGCAGTTTGTTGCAGTAGACCAGATTCGGAGTATTGATATTGGTAGGTTTGCCCAGCAAAAGAAGACCCAGCCGGCGAATCACCTTTGCGACGCTGATCTGCTCTTCCATCGTATCATTATGGCGTTTGTCCTTCGATAATTTTTGAATAATGGCATGGACTTCATTGTAATTGATGGGCTTTACCAGAAAACTGTCGGCCCCTACCTTAAAACCATGAATGCGGCTTTCTACATCTTCCAGCGCAGTCATCATGATGACCGCGATCCCTTTGGTCGCCGGGTCGCTTTTCAAAGCGCTGCATACTTCGTAGCCGGACAGGCCGGGAAGCATGATGTCCAGCAGAATAATATCCGGCATTTCCCGCCGCGCTACGTCCAGGCAGGCAAAGCCTTCGGTCACCATGAGAGCGGTATAGTCCCAGCTTTCCAGGACATCTTTCAGCATACTGTTTAATTGCTCGTTATCGTCTACCACTAAAATTTTTGCCATCCGGATGTCTCCTTTTTCTGACTGAAATAAAACACGTTGTTTTTTTTAGCTATCGTTGTCGAGTTAAATCGACTGACAGGGGGCATTTCCTTTGACTACTTTACTGCGGAATCTGTCGCTGCCGGTGTAAGAGCCGCTGTTGGCGAACCTTATGCCCGGTTATTTTGTTTTTGTCTCGATACCCGCCTCAAGAGCGGTTGCGGTCTGAGTCTCATTTTCCATAATTTCTGTATCCGTTTCTTCGCCGGTCGCTTCCGCTGCCTGTGATAACGGCAGCAGCACAATCATTTCCGTACCTTTGCCGGAATCGCTGATTAAGGAAAGGCTGCCGTGGTGCAGTGCCACCAGACGCTTGACGATGGGAAGTCCCAGTCCGGTCCCCGTTTGTTTCTTCGTATAAGGGTTTTCGACCTGTTCAAATTCGTCAAAAATGCGCTCTTGATCTTCTTTGGCAATGCCGATTCCATGGTCCCGGACGCTGATACGCAATTGCTGAAACTTTTCCAGCTGACGCGCCGTGACCAGGATTTTGGTATTGGGAGGCGAAAACTTTAATGAGTTGGAAAGCAGGTTATAAATAATCTGCCGCAACATCTGTGGATCTGCCATAACCGTTACGTCTTCCGGCACACAAAGCAACTGAATGGAAATGTGCGCTTCCGGACGAAAGTTTTTCATTTCTGTGATAATCGTACTAATAAATTCACTGACAGCAATCTGTGAAAAATGCGGCGTATTTTTCCCTGCCTGCAGTCGGGTCAGATCCAGAAGATCGTTGATCAGTGTTAATAAATGAGTGCCGCATTCCGCCGCATTATCTACATACTGGTATTGTTTCTTGTTTAAAGGACCGCTGTAGCCGCCTTTTAGAAAATCACAGGCATTGATGATGACACATAAAGGCGTCCGCAGTTCGTGAGAAATATTGGCCAAAAAGCGACTCTTGATCTCATTCAGCTTCTTGAGCTCGTCTACCGCGTCTTCCAGAGCTTTGGTACGCCGCCGCACCAGGGCTTCCAGATGCTGCTGATTTTGCCGCAGCTGCGATGCCATGACCTGGGCCAACGGAGCGAATAAAAGGAAGCAGAGGACCCCGATAAATAACGTCAGATCCCGATTATCCTGCACGATGCCGGAGAAGTGTTCCTCCTGCAAGCCGAAGCTGATGTAGCCGACGACGCGGCTGGAACGGCTTTTCAGAGGAGCGTCGATAAACAGATAGGGCACCCCTTCTAAAATTACCTTGCCAGAGTAAGTTCCGTCCGGCGAAGAGGCCTTGGAAAACGGAGCGCCTTTTTGTCCCACCAGCCAACTGCGGTCTTCGCCTTCGGTTGATTTGGTGGATACATGCACGCCGTCCACCGTAAGGACCAGGAATCCGTCGGTCGCTTTGGAACTGATATAGGAAGGGAAATAATATTCACTGTTACTGATCCCGATCAACAGAAAGCTGGCAATGACTTTGTTGTTGTCTCCTTTATCGATGATGGGCACTAATGTAACTTCACACAGCGCCCGCTGCATATACTGTCCTTCGCCGCCGATGCCCTGCCGGAGCTGGACCGTAAACTGTTTATTTTCTTCGCTTCCCGGGGTAAACAGCTCTCGCAACGGAACAGTTTCTGTAGAAGATAACGGTACTCCTGTTTCCACTATTTCTTTATTTAATTCCCCCAGAATGCCGGCAGGATTAAATAGCACGTTTACATCGGAACGGGCCAGTACATTATTGTTGCGATCCAATAAAACCGCATAGTCTACCTTATTAAAATTATTTTTTAATAAAGCCAACTTTTCCGCCAGGATCCGGGCATCATTTTGTTTAATGGCGTGCTGCGTACTGGTTTCCTGGGCAAGCACCAGCGCCGACCGCTGAATATCCAGCTGCCGCTGCTGCATTTCACTCAGCGCCATGGTCAGAGTGGAGCGGAGATACTGGTCCTGATTCTTGTTAAACTGGCTTTCCAGATAGCGGGTAGAGAAAAACGTGATCAATATAATAGGTAAAATAACAAAAAGAGAGATAACGAAAACCATGCGAGTGGTCAAATCGTGGTATCCCTCATTAAATAAGTCAGAAACGTGTTTAAATAGTTTCATTGTCGCTGTCTACCGTGTCTGCCAGGCCGGCATCATTCTTATTATAATAGTGTACGATGATCTGCATACGGTCATGAAGATTCAATTTGGCTAAGATGTTGCTGATATGCGTTTTAACCGTAGTTTCACTGATGAATAACTGCTGAGCGATTTGTTTGTTGGATAAGCCCTTGCATAATAGCAGTACGATCTCGTGTTCCCGGCGGCTGATGCGGTCGTCCCGCAGCCGGGCAGGCAAAGTTTCGCCCTGTATTTTTTTGCTGCCGGAGGTAAAACTGGCGGCCGTATTTACATTTAGAAGGCGCAACGCGCTGTCCAGTAACTGAAGAATATTTTCCACCTGATCTTTGGGGTAACTGGTGATGCGGAAACGGGTCTTCAGGTTTTCCGGTATATTGCTGTTGGTGTAGGTCAGGCCCCCGATGGCTGCGATGGCGGTCAGCTTATCTCCGAAAAACACCGGTACGTACAGGCAGGTGATGCCAAAGGGACAAACGTGAATAAAAGGTTCGCCTTTTTGCATGGTTTCTCTGTCATTTTGAAAATTTTCCTGGCAGCGGGCGGCATGGTCTTTTTCAATGGTAAAACAAAACAGGGAATTTTGCGAGCCAACGGTCAGAGAATTGCCGTTGGTATCCAGAAAACTCATGCTGACACCATAGGCTTTCGCAAAATTGTCCTGGAAAGTCTGCAGCTTATCCTTACCTATAAAATGGAGCCATTGTTCAGTAGAACCTGTCTTTTTTTTCATAATGCGCCTCTTTTACAATACATACAAATACAAATCAGGAAGACAATAACGAATAAGAGTCCGACAATTGTGACGCAATAAACCGGAAAAATAATTCGTTAGAAGTATCAGTTTATTTTTTTACAAGTATAGTCAAAATAGCGGAAATAGGCAATACATAAACTGTTTGAGATTTATCTAAAACTTAATAAGTAATATAAAAGTAGTAATACTTAAGAATTATTATGCCGCAAAAGACAGGTTTTTGACAATGGAACAATGTCGTAAACAGAAAGAATGAGACAGGGAAACGAAAATAAGCTATTCTTCCTACTTTTAGAGAATGTGAAAGATGTATGAACATGATATTTTGTAAATGCAACTGTGAGACCCTATTTTATTTTTTAGGAGGTGTTTGTATGGGAAATGACGTAAAATGTCTTATCCTTCTGGCAGTAGTTGCTGTATTCTTTATTACCGAAATTATTCCTCTGGCAGTTACAGCAACAGCCGGGGCCATTGGCTGCGGTCTGCTGGGATTCATCCCTGCAAAACAAGTATTCAGTGGATTATCTAACTCCACAGTAGTTCTGTTCGCCGGCATGTTCGTGGTTGGTGCGGCTATGTTCCACACCGGTCTGGCACAGACCATCGGCGAAACCGTCGTAAAAATCACCGGTACCGGTGAAAACAGCCTGATGCTGGGCATTATGCTGGTTGCGGCGGCGTTGTCTTCCGTACTGTCCAACACCGGTACGGCTGCCTGCCTGATGCCTGTAGTACTGGGCGTATGCGCAGCGGCGAAGATTCCCGCGTCCCGCGAATTGATGCCTCTGGCCTTTGCCTGCGGTATCGGCGGTATCATCACATTGGTAGGTACGCCTCCCAATATTATCGCTGCCGGTGCGTTGGGTGCGGCCGGCTTCCAGCCCTTTGGCTTCTTTGAATTTGCCAAGATCGGTATTCCTCTGACCATCGGTGCTATGGTGTACATGATGCTGTTGGGCAAGCACCTGATTCCGAAACGGGAATTGGACGCGGATCAGGAAATCGAACAGGAAATCGAAGCTTCCTCTCATTCCAAGAACAAAATGATTATTTCCGGTCTGATCCTGTTAATCGTAGTTCTGGTTATGGCTCTGGGTATCAAAGGCGTTACTTTGGAAATGGCCGCGGTAATGGGCGCTCTGGTATGCGTACTGACCGGCTGCTTAACCGAGAAACAGGCGTATGCTTCCATCGACTGGGTAACCATCTTCCTGTTTGCAGGTATGATGCCTGTATCCAAAGCAATGGATAAGACCGGTGCGGGTAAAGTAATTGCTCAGTGGGCAGTAGGCCTGATGGGCGGTTCTCCGTCTCCGATGGTCGTGACGATCGTTCTGTTCATTCTGTCCTGCGGTCTGACCCAGTTCATGTCTAACACTGCTTCGGCAGCGTTGTTGTGTCCCATCGGCATTGCGATCGCTAAACAGTTGGGCGCTTCTCCCCACGCTGTATTGATGGCTATCGCCGTAGCCGCATCCTGCGCATTCGCAACTCCGGTTGGTACTCCTCCGAACACCCTGGTACTGGGCCCCGGCGGATACAAATTCATGGACTA
>OLRX01000080.1_pt1 | contig 81463 bp, 63 predicted proteins | sample 1672991 | NCBI WGS metagenome assembly OLRX01 (sample SAMEA3136744, study PRJEB25190) | human gut metagenome | biome: human gut; feature: human-associated habitat; material: faeces | place: Austria | collected 2013
GCTGCCGGAGCGGTGCTTAAGCCGCAAGGCGGGAATTGTGCGGTGTTGCCTTAGCAAAATCAGAAAGGATGTGGAAGCGATGAAGCGTTTCCGTGTATTTTATGGCGGGCTGGCGGGGCTTGCCGCGGCCTGTGCGCTGGGGGCATGGTTCGCACCGGTCGAGGCCGGGTGGCTGGCGTTCCCATGGGGCAGCATCGGGGCCGGGCTGCGGGTGCTTTCGTTAAGCGGCAGTGTGGGCAATGTGGCGGCCTGCGGGCTGTATGCCCTGCTCTGCCTGCTGCCCGCCGGGATTGCGCTGCGGGATATCCGGCACCACTGGCCGCTGGTTGGGTTCAGCGCGGTGCTGGGGCCTGCGCTCTATTTCCTCATCAATCCGGGGCTGCTGGCCCAGCGGATGGGCGGCCTGCCGCAAGAAGTTGTCGTGGCCATGCTGGGGCAGCTGATTTGGGCCGTTGCGCTGGCCTGTGCCGTCTGGCTGCTGTTGGGGGCGCTGCATCGGCGCAGCCTGAACACCAGCCGCCTGCTGCACGGGATGCAGATAGGGCTTTGCCTGCTGGACGGCGCGTTTGTTGTTTCCGTGTTTGGCGTGGGGGTGCTGGATCTGCGCGGGCAGATTGCCGCCGTGTGGCAGGCAAACACCATGCTGGACAATACAGCTTTCGGCACGCTGAACCCCACCGCTTTATTTCTGGTCTGCGGCTGGCTGGTGCAAAGCCTGCCTGCCCTGCTGAACCTTGGCATTGTACATGGGCTGTTGCAGCTGGTTAAGCTCGCCAAGGCGGATCGTTTTGCCCCCGGCATGGCACAGGCCGCCGTGCACTGCGGCACACTGGCCGGCGGAGCTGCGGCGGTGGATGTTACAGTACAAGCAGTGTTTTTGGCAGTACAGCTTTGCGCCGCCGGGCAGCTGCACCAGCTGAACAGCGGGCTGCACATTGCCCTGCTGCCCATTCTGTTTGCGGTAGCGGCGCTGCTGTTCAGCCGCTGGCTGGCCGAAGGCTGCGCCCTGCGGGAAGAAAACGAGGGGTTCATCTGATGGCGATCAAAGTGTATCTGGATGAACAGCTGCGGGCACGCGGCATAACGGCCAAAGAACTTTGCGCCAGGGTGGGCATTACCGAAGCAAACCTTTCCATCCTGCGCAGCGGAAAAGCCAAAGGTGTGCGGTTCCACACCATCAACCGCATCTGTTACTATCTGCAATGTGATGTTGGCGATATTTTGAAATTTGACGGCGAACTGGACGAAGGTGATTGTGATGAAACGTAATATGTTATTCGGTGCGGGTGCCGCTGCCCTGGCCTGCCTGTTGGGCGGCTGCCGGCTGGCGGTACCGCAGGGCACGGCAGGGCAGGATACTTTGATCGGCGGGTACGCCACATGGGAGAGCATCCCCTATTTTTCCGAGCATTTTCTTTCCGGTGATCGTTCCCCTGCCCGTCTGTACGCGGACTGGAGCAACGCCGACCGGCCGGAGGGTGCGCAGTGGCGGAATATTTTCCCCAATGTGACCGGTTATGCGCTGTGCCAGAACACGGCGGAGGAGGACGGCGATACTGTTTATCTTGGCAGTGGGGCCGACCCGTATTTCAGCGGCCTTGCCTACAACAGCGCACACAACGGCAGTGAAACCACCGAGAGCATGACCGGCACGCTGTATGCCGATATCGGCCAGATTGGTGGAGATATTACCGGCTTTACATTCAGCCCGGTATACCAGACAGCGGACGGGCAGATCTACCTTGCGGAGGGCCAGCGCGTAACCTGCGACACGCAAAATCTGGAAGGTTCCAGCCTGTCCCTCTCGGTCAGCGCGGCACAGACCGAAAGCAGCAGCTGGGACGGAACCAGCAAAACCGAGCAGGGTTTTACCGCCAAACTTTCCTTTTTGTATGCTGCCCAAGCGGTGCGGGTGCTGCAGATGGATGCGGATTATGGGGTATTGGGACAGGCCGACTACCCCGCCGCTGCGGTGCCGGAAGAGCTGAAATTTTTGCCGGGCGCTGAATTTATCCTGCTGGAAAGCCGCAGCACGGATACCGCCGGAGCTGAGCACACGGCGCGGCAGATCATTGGGCGCGATGAGCTGGAAGATTACGGGGCGGACGGGCAGATGAAATATGTGACCCTCTACCTGCGCGGAGACGGCCCGCTGGCCGAAGTACACGCCATTGCCCTGAAAGGTTAAGGTGTATCTGAAGTCAAAGAAAATGACGGATATTTCGCAAACACAAGCAGGATTTAAGGCAAAGAGCCTTGGAATCCTTTGTGGACTCCAAGGCTTTTTAACGCAAAATTCGGCGGTGCTTGTAGAAATAGACTAAATTTTCAGATAAACCCTAAAACAGACCACAAACAACACCACCCGCCGGGCGTGTGGGAAAGCAGCGCAATGCTGCTTTCCCTGCCCCGGCAGGTGGTGTTGTTATTTTTATTGTTGTGTTTTGGCCACTTTGTGCCGCAGCCAGGCAGTGACCAGAAAAGTGATGGCAATGCAGGGCAAAAAACCGAGCGCATCCACGCCGACATCCTGAATCATTCCGGCGCGGCCCGGGATAAAGAGCTGGTGGAATTCATCAGTGCCCGCATAGGCGGTACAGGTCACAGCGCTGATCAGTGCTTCTTGCACAAGCTGTTTGGCCCCGCCCGCTTTGCCTGCGCTGCCAAACAGATGGACGGTGACGGCGGTGCTGACGCCGAGAGCACAGTAAATATAAACATGTGCCCACTTGCGAATGTTGGCATTGTCGTTCTGGCTGCTGAACCACTTGGGGGTCAGGCGGTGAGCCGCGGTGGATTCCACTTTTTCCGTTATCTGCTGGCTGAGGGCAGAGGAGCTCTCCCCCGGCTGGGCGGAAAACAGAAAGATTGCCGCCATGATGGCCAATGTAATGCACAGCATCACCGCGCGCACAAGTTTCAGCTTATTGTTCTGCTCCGGCATTCCCGTACCTCCGCGTTCCATCGTGCCATCATGTACAATACACATGGCATACTTGAAAAGCATACCAGTTTTGCGGTGCAGAATCAAGCGAAAAAAAGACATATCCGCATGGATTGTACGATGTTATATTTATTTTATCTTTCACTTTATTATTTCTGCTCTTATTGGCTGCAAAACCGCAAAAAGGGCCGCAGCCCTTACGGACTGCGGCCCTACATATTACTTTATGCGGTGCGGCTATTAAATCAGTACATCTTTTAGTAGCGTATCCAGCACCGCCTGCACTTCCGGTGCGCGAAAGTCGATCAGTTGTTCCAACGGGGATTCCCTCGCTTTGCCTTAGCGTTGCGGTGGAAGTGATAATGTTCTTAGCACTTTCAGCCTATACTAACAAGTATCTTATCGCTTTCGAGGCAAATTAACAAGATTCTCGGCGTTTTTTACCAAAAGTGATATGAAGCACCTATACTTATGGCAAAGAAAGGCGGGAAAAAGATGATTGGAGCACGATTAGCCGACCTGCGAGATTGGAATAACCAAACGCAGGAAGAACTCGCCAAAGCCCTTAATGTTGCAACCTCTACCATCCGCAGTTGGGAGCATGAAAAGAGTTCCCCAAACCACGAGATGTTGATTGCCATTTGCAGGTACTATGGCACCTCTGCCGACTACCTGCTGGGTCTGACCGCCATCGCCCCCTCGGACGAGGCTCGCAAACAGCGCCAGCGCCTGACCGAAGAAGAACAGAACGAGATGCACCGCCACGAAGAATATCTGCTCTGGAAACGCAAAAAATAAGCCGCCCAGCGAGACCGTAAGGTCGCTGGGCGGCTGTTTTTGCTATATGCTATATTTTACCTGTGGGATGTTCTCATAACTTCAAAATAATGTTCTGTTCTATACCTATCCATTTTACTGAATGTAGGCTTTAGTTCTTCATACTTTTCAAATAGCTGTTCTTTCCGTGCATCAAATAGAATCGCCAATAATGTATAGCTACTGTTCTCTTTGTATTGATTCATTGGGGCCAGCGGAAAATACTTTCTATCAAGGAACTCGTCTAGCTTTCCTTCAAGGATATCGCTCATGCGTGCCCTTTCAAAATGCCAAATTGAAAGTTGTCCAGCATATTCTTCAGAGCATTTATCATCTATTCGTTTGCGAAGGTATTCAATGTACTTGTCTGCGAGATTTTCTCGTGCCGTGCGAAGAACTTCATTGTAAGATTCACTAATACTCTGATTTATATTCATGAAATATTGGCTATCATAAGAACTCACCCTTTTCACACCCTCGCCAGAAAATTCTTCTGCAAACACTGTCATTAGCATTGATTTATAGGTATCAAGCAATTCGCCATCATCGTCATTCAAGACACACCACCAAGTATCCAGTTCATTGGCAGTCATTGTCAAATCATAGGACGTTTTAGCATCTGTCAGTTTTTCTTTCCAGCTTTTTAAGTACTCTGCTATTTCATCGTCTGTTTTATAAAAATTCGGTTTGATTCCTACTTCAACAAATAATTTATGCTGGACTTTAAGGTCCTCCTCTGTCAGTGGCCTTTTACTCTCATAGTATGAATACAATTCATTTATAAGAGCATCGCTTGACTTTATTCCGAGTAGATATTGTTTGACTCTCGATTCAAAGTAGTTTTGAAGTGTTCTTACTGTTTTGTCGAACTCACTTTTTGTTTCTTCTTCAGTGAGCGGTTTATAATAGAGTTTGTCTGTATCTTCAATAACGATTGCAAAGCATATAAGCCGAACCTCATTCATAAACATTTCGTCATGAATTGATTTGGCATACTGTTTTACATCATTATAAAAGTCTTGAGCTTTTTGAAGTGTTCTCAAATTTTTTATCGGGTGATTTTTGCACAGTTCATCAGCAAAATCACCTTGTATTCCCAATTTAGACCAATTAGCACTTTTGGAGTTCTCTGTAATAGTAAAAGTCCGATCAATCACTTTTTCCCTATATTTCTCAAAATCTTTCTTATTTGTAATTTCTTCAGAGTTTGCAATAAGAACCACCTGAATATGATTATTAGATTTCAGTTTTTCAACCACGCCAAAAAAATCTCTCAATTCAATGCTTTCTTTGCACCGTTCCAAATCATCGATTACAACAATGTGCCCTTCATCAAATTTTCGTGTAATAGAGTTCACCATATCTTCTTCAGAAAAATGGCTTTCTAAAATTGTGCTTACACTTTTTGCTCTATCATCAAAATTTCCGAGGATTCTGAATGAGTCTTTTAGGAATTCAACAATCTTCCCTCCGTTTGATGTATGAAGAAGCAGCTGATATAAAATTTCATGATATATCTGCTGAACATCCTCCATTCCAAATAACGAAACCATACAGGTTCTATCTTTTTTATCTTCAAGTGCCTTTTCTACAACATAAGATTTACCAATTCCCCAAGCGCCATCAACTAAGATACATTTATAAGATTGCTTATCAATATTTCGAATGATATTTTCAACATAGTCAGCATTCATTGATTCTACCTCACACGAAAAGAAACTACTTTTATATCATTGTTGCAGTATGCTTCTTTAGCCCATTTCGCCGCCGCATTTGTTGCAGAAAGCAGCCGTGATTTCAAAAGTATACTCCTTTTCCCGGATGGTCCGGTTGATTTTGATTTTCTTCAAGGTGTAGTTTGTTTCTCTGCGGCATTCTGTGCAGAAATCCCTCTGATTTTCCATGGCGGCACGCTCCCTTCCGGTTTTACATTCTTTTTTATTATTGTATTCCTACCTTTTGTTTTTCGTCAACAATAAAGCCGCTGACAGTCTGCCGCTCGCAGAATCCATCAGTGGGTTTCATGAGTCTTCAAATCCCCTAGACAAAAAAATCGGCACCCGCTTTTCAGCGAGTGCCGATTTTGTTACCCTATCATGCGCTTTGATTTTTGGCGTAAGTGGCGTAAGTTTGGCGTAAATCCGCTTTTGCGCGCTCCAAAAATCAAGGATTCATGCGGTTTTTTGGCAGCTATTAGTACATGCCGCCCATGTCACCGCCGGCGGGGGCTGCCGGTGCCGGGGGCTCCGGCAGGTCAGTGACCAGGCTTTCGGTGGTCAGAACCATAGCGGCAACGCTGGAAGCATTCTCCAGAGCGGAGCGGGTGACCTTGGTCGGGTCAACAATGCCGGCTTCGATCATATCGTCAACATATTCTTCCTTCTGGGCGTCATAGCCGTAGTTGGGCTTGCCGGCCTGCAGAATGTTGTTGATGATAACGCTGCCTTCCAGGCCAGCGTTTGCGGCGATCTGGCGCAGAGGAGCTTCCAGAGCCTTGCGGACGATCTTAGCGCCAGTGCGCTCATCGCCTTCCAGCTCGCTGACCAGCTTATCAACAGCGGGGATAGCGTTGATGGTAGCGGTGCCGCCGCCAGCAACGATGCCCTCTTCAACAGCAGCCTTGGTTGCGTTCAGGGCGTCCTCGATGCGGAGCTTCTTATCCTTCATCTCAACTTCGGTAGCAGCGCCGACCTTGATGACAGCTACGCCGCCAGCCAGCTTGGCCAGGCGTTCCTGCAGCTTTTCACGGTCAAAGTCAGAGGTAGCGGAAGCGATCTGGGAACGGATCTGGGCAACGCGGTCAGCAATGGCCTGCTTATCGCCAGCGCCACCGACGATGGTGGTGTTCTCCTTGCCAACCTTGACCTGGCGGGCGCTGCCCAGCAGCTGGATGGTAGCGTCCTTGAGCTCATAGCCCAGGTCGCTACTGATGACGGTGCCGCCGGTCAGGATGGCGATATCCTGCAGCATTTCCTTGCGGCGGTCGCCAAAGCCGGGAGCCTTGACAGCAACCACATTCAGGCCGCCGCGCAGACGGTTGATGATGAGGTTGGACAGTGCGTCGCCCTCAACATCCTCAGCGATGATGAGCAGCTTGCGGCCGGACTGGATCACGGACTCCAGCAGAGGAACGATATCCTGGAACACGCTGATCTTTTTATCGGTGATCAGCACGCTGCAGTCCTCGTAAACGGTTTCCATCTTCTCGGTATCGGTGACCATGTACGGGGTAACGTAGCCACGGTCAAACTGCATGCCTTCCACTACCTCGGTGTAGGTTTCAGCAGTGGTCTTGTTCTCCTCAATGGTGATCACGCCGTCAGCAGTAACCTTTTCCATAGCGTCAGCGATCAGCTGGCCGATCTGTGCATCACCGGCAGAAACGGTACCGACACGGGCGATATCCTTGCTGCCGTTGACTTTCTGGCTGTGTGCCTTGACGGCCTCAACAGCGGTGTTGACAGCCTTCTGGATGCCGCGCTTGATGTCCATCGGGTTTGCACCGGCGGTAACGTTCTTCATACCCTCGGTAACAAGAGCCTGTGCCAGAACGGTAGCGGTGGTGGTGCCGTCGCCAGCAGCATCATTGGTCTTGGTGGCAACTTCACGCACGAGCTGTGCACCCATGTTCTCGAAAGCGTCTTTCAGCTCAATTTCCTTTGCGATGGTAACGCCATCGTTGGTGATGACCGGGCTGCCGAACTTCTTGCCCAGAACAACGTTGCGGCCTTTGGGGCCCAGGGTGATCTTAACGGTATCAGCCAGCTGGTCAATGCCGGCGCAAAGAGCCTTGCGGGCGTCTTCGCCCTGCTTAATCTGTTTTGCCATAAATCAGCATCTCCTTTTATCAGTAAGAACAGTTAAAGTTTACTCAACGATTGCCAGGATATCGCTCTGGCGGACAATGGTGCATTCCTCGCCGTCAACCTTGACTTCGGTGCCGGAGTACTTGCTGGTGAGAACCTTATCGCCAACCTTGACGATCATCTCAACGTCTTTGCCATCGACATTGCCGCCGGGGCCGACTGCGATAACTTCAGCAACCTGCGGCTTTTCCTTGGCGGAACCGGTCAGGATCAGGCCGCCCTTGGAGGTTTCTTCTTCTTCAACGAGTTTGATCACAACGCGATCAGCAAGAGGTTTGATTTTCATGATGAAATATCCTCCTATAATTAAAGTTTCTTTGAAACATTTCGTTTAGCACTCTTTTCTCTTGAGTGCTAAATCTATTATAGCGTTCCTTTGCCAAAAATCAACCCCTTGAAGTATAAAATTTTTGTGAACAGTGTTTTTTGTCGTTTATTCGTTGTAATTTATTAGTGTTCCGGGCTGTTTTCTATCTGTTTTTTGGTCTTGGCTGGCAGACTGCCCGGCTGAATGGCACACTGGCACTGCAAATAAAGGCGTGCTTTGGTGGGGATCAGCCTTCGCCGGGGCGGTGCCAGTGCAGGGTAAGCTCCGCCCGCAGCGCCCCCTGCGTGCTGCCATAACGGTTTTGCAGCCAGAAACACAGGTCGAGCGGGTCGGCATCCGGGCCTTTTATTCCGTACAGTGCCGTTATCAAACCGTCAAATTCCCGGTTGGCGGCTGCGGCAAATGCCACCTGCAGTTCGGCATCCGGGCGGGCGGCGGGAGTCAGGTCTTTCAGTTCCACATCCCGCAGGGTCAGGTTTACCCGCACGCTGCCGGGGGCCAGTACCTGCACATCGGCGGCGGCTTTGGCGGCAAGGTACAGGTCATCCGGTAACGTGCAGTCCAACCGATGGGCCTGGCCGCACAGAATAGCCGCCAGCTGGGCAGCCAACGGGCTTTGCATCTGGCGGGCTGTATTGGCAGCGGTATCATAAAACAGCATGGCGTATTCCCCGCCCGCACTGACGGGCACAGCGGCGGTTTCGGCGTTATCAAACAGAGTTTGCAGGCCGCAGTGCAGCTGCTGCTTTTCTTCCAGAGCTTTCAAGTTTTCGTACAAGGTCGGCGTTTGGTCCTGGATGGGCATCTGCACGGCAGGATCCAGCACAAACACGGCGATTTCCGGCGCGGGGCGGGCGGTGCTTTGCAACAGCTGAGCGATTTCTTCTGCCAGCGGCCAGCTGCACCCGGCAGGCAGAACGGCAAGGTCCATCAGGCCGTAAAACGGCTGGCCGTTCATGGTTTGGGCGGCGGCATTCCAGGCGGCAGCACAGGTAGCGCCGCTGCCGGTAAAGGTTTTGCAGGCGGCGGAATCCTCGCTTTGCTGGTCACTGGTCAAAAGCGTGACCGTGTAGCCGGCATCCTGCGCGGTAAAAAACACCGCCCGCACAATTTCCCTGTGGGAAAGCAGCTGCCCGCCGCAGCCCGCCAACAGGCAGCTCAGCAGCACCGCCGCCATCAGGCGGGATGTTTTATGCATGATACCAGCCATTGGCAGCCTCCTGTTACCATCACAACCGCAGCGAAGCCCCAGCAGACGGCACTGCGCCAATAAAATGCCTGTTCCAGCGGCACGGTGCGCAGCACAGCACACAACAGAGCCATGCCGCCAAAGTACAGCGGGTAACGGTCCAGCCCGGCGGCAGCGCTGCCCGCCCCGGCGCGGCCACCCCACAGTTCCACCATGGCGTACAGGTACAGTGCCAGCCGCACCGTGACTGCCATGCACCACAGCAAAATTTGCAGCCATTCCAGCCGGTTAAAAATTGAAAGTGCCCCGCACTGTGCAGCCCCCTGCACCGGGGTTTGGCGGGTGGGCATGGCCGCGCCAAAAAACAGCTCCAGCAGCAGGTGGACCGCAGCATCAAAGCCCAGTGCTGACGCGGCAAATGTTACTGCCTTGCGGCAGCGCTGGCCGGGCTGCGGAGGCCAAAGGGCAAACAGCAGATATTCCGGCGGGAGCGCCAGCTGAGAAACAAACGCCGCCTGCCAGTCCTGCCCTGTCAGCGGTGCCGCATGCAGGTTGGGTACACGCAGGCGCGGCGCGACCGAGAGTACCATGATTGCCATACACGCGGCACCGAACACCAACAAGGCGTTGGCCGTCTGGCGCAGGGCGGGCTCCCGCCGGAGGTAGATGACCGGTGCCAGCACGACAAAACAGGTACCCGCCAGCCCCAGTGTACCGGGGTACACGTTGCCAAACAGGGCGTGCAGGCGCAGAATTTCCAATGCTGAACTGATTGCCAGCAAAACACAGAGAACTTTTTGCAGCAGGGCGTTTCCCTGCCAGCTGGTCGACACTAACAGAAGCACAGCGGCCAGCACCGCCGCGCTGGCGGGCAGAGCCAGCAGCCCTGCCCGCGCCCAATAACCGGTGTGCAGCCGCAGCAGCGTATCGGCCAGAATGCTGAGGAGCAGCACGGGGTAAAAATCCACATTACTCTTTTGCATGGCGCGGCAGCACCTCCCCTTTTTGTGCCAGGCGGGACCAGATGGCCCGTACAAAACCATCCCGCAAGGCTGCCTTGCCCGGCGGCATGAGCGGGTAAAGATAATCATAACCGAACGGGTCGCTGCTGCAGGCCATGGCCAGAATCAGCAGCGCCCCGCAGGCCAGCCCCGGCACACCGAACAGTCCCGCCAGCAGTATGACCGCAAAGCGGAACAGAATCGACTGTTCATACAGCGCCGGGACTGCCAGGGTGGCGATGGTGGCCGCCGCGGCCATGGTGAGCACCGGCACGCTGATGATGCCCGCCGAGACAGCGGTTTCGCCAATGATGAGCGCCCCCACAAGGCTGACGGTGTGGCTGATGGATTTGGGGGCGCGCAGCCCGGCTTCACGCACAATTTCCAGCAGCAGGGTCACGGCCAGCATTTCCGGCATGGGCGGTAGCGGCGTGGAGGCTTCGCCCTGGGCCAGTTTGGCCAGCAGGTGCACGGGGATCAGCTCCGGCGCAAAGCTGACCGCCATGACATACAGCCCCGGCCCAAACACCGCCAGCAAAAACGCCAGATATTTGAGCAGGCGGATGAGACCGGCAAACACTGCGCCGGAAGAATAATCGTCCAGGCATTCAAAGTGCTCGGCAAAAAAGCTGGGCACCACCATGGCAAGCGGGCTGCCGGATACAAGGATAACGATTTTGCCCTCACAGATGCGGGCGCAGGCGGTGGCCGGGCGCTCGGTATAGGCTGCCGCGGGGAAAAGGTTGAGCTTGTCCTGCTTGAGGAACGAGGCAAAATAGGTGCTGTCCAGCAGGACGGGGATTTGTACCCCGGCCAGCCGCTGTTTGAGGGTTTGCACCACATCCGCCGGGGCCAGGGCGGTATCATAACAAATGGCGTACTCGGTTTTGGCACGGGTGTTGGCGGTGCAGATCTCCGCCGTAAAGCTGCCGGTGCGGAACTGGCGGCGCAGCTGGGAAATGTTATTGCGCAGGTGCTCGGTAAAGGCATCCTGCGGGCCGCGCATATTGCCTTCTCCGCTGGGGTTGGTCACGCTGCGGCCCGGCATATCCTGGGTAGAAAACGCCAGCGCCTGGCCGCTGCCCTCCACCAGCAGCACGGCCATGCCGCCGGCGAGGGCTTCCACCAGCTGGGTACGGGTGGTGATGGGGGTTTGCTCTGTGGGTAGGCAGCTTTGCTCTGCCAGGTACTGCACCAGCTGCGGCCCGGCCTTGCAGCCCGGCACGCCTTGACCCAGTGCGTGCAGCACCATGATGCAGAGTTTTTCCGGCGAGGAAAGCCCCGCAAACATGGCGATGCAGCAGCGGCAGCCACAAATCGTAAAGCTTTTGGTATAGAAATCCGATGAGCCGCCAAACATAGTTTGCAGAAACGCCTGATTTTCAGCAAGGGCCTGCCCCAGTGGCTGGTTATCCGCAGTTGTCATGTAATCACCTTCCCTTGCTGTTCAGTGTGACCCAAAAACGGCAGGGATAAACGCAGGAGGTGTTTTTATGCTTGCATCGGTTTTGCATACCGTAATTATTTATGCTGTGGTTATTTTTGCCATGCGGCTGATGGGCAAGCGGCAGCTGGGGGAATTGCAGCCATCCGAGCTGGTAACAACGTTCATGATTTCCAATGTTGCCTCCATCTGCATTGATGAGCCGGATCTGCCGCTGCTTTCCAGCCTGGTGCCGATTTTATTGATTGCGGCGCTGGAAATATTGAACTCAACCGCCGCCTATTACCTGCCCGGCTATGCGGCGCTGCTGTTTGGGAGACCGGTGACGGTAATCCAGGATGGGCAGATCCGGCAGGATGCACTGCGGCATCTGCGCATGACGCCGGGCGATCTGATGGAAGCGCTGCGCGGCAAGGATATTTTTGACCCGCGGCAGGTAGTATGGGGTGTGGTGGAGCCCAGCGGGAGCATCAGCGCCGCGCAAAAAGTGGCGGACGACAGCCCGCTGCTGCCGCTGTTGGTAGACCAGGAAGTTTACCCCGAAAATCTGGCCCAGCTGGGGCGCAATGAAGCCTGGCTGGATACCGACCTTGCCAGGCGCGGGATGCGGCGGGCAGAGGTACTGGCTTACCTTGGCAATAAGGAAAGCTGCGTTGTGATACAAAAAAAGACCGCCCAGAACGGGCGGTCTGAAAAACCGGAAAGTACAGGTGGTTTTTGAATGAAGCGCAACTGGTATGCCATCGCCATTCTGGTCCTGCTGGCGGCGGTGCTGCTTGGCTGCAAACAGTATGTAAGCGCCACTGCGGGCAGCCTGCGCGCCCAGGTGCAAAGCGCTTATGCGCAGACACTGACGCAGCAGTACCCGCAGGCGCAGCAGGCTTTCCGGCAGGCCGCGCACAGTGCAAGGCAGGCCAGCAAAAAGCTGGGGCTGCTGGTGCGCCGCAACGCGCTGGATCGCATGAACGAAACCATGGCGGTTTTGCCGCAGTATGCCAACCCGGAAAACCAGGCCGACCTTGCGGTGGAAGCTGCACGGGTGCTGGCGCAGATCGACCAGCTGGAGCAGTGCTTTACGGGCACATTTTAGCCCTGCATGCCGCCGTTTTTGGCGCGGGAATCCAGCATGTCTTTCAGCTCATCCATAAAGGTATTGACATCGCTGAACTGGCGGTAGACGGAAGCAAAGCGCACATAGGCAACGTCGTCCATCTTTTTCAGCTGCTCCATGGCAAGGTCCCCAATATAGACGGAGGTCACTTCCCTGTCGTAAGAGTTCAGCAGCACCTGTTCAATGCGGCTGACGGCGGCATCCAGCTGCTCATAGCTGACAGGGCGCTTTTCGCAGGCGCGCAGCATGCCGTTGAGCAGTTTCTGGCGGTCGAACACTTCACGCGAACGGTCTTTTTTGATGACCATCAGGGGCACAGTTTCCACGATCTCATAGGTGGTAAAGCGTTTTTTGCAGGAAAGGCACTCGCGGCGGCGGCGGATCTTTTCGCCGTCCTCCGTGGGGCGCGAATCAATTACCTTGGATTCATCGGCACCGCAGTACGGGCAACGCATAGCAAAGTTCCTCCTGGTTTACGCTTTCTTGGGGGCGGGGGCAACCTTGCGGGTCTTATAGCTGACCCACAGCTGGGTTGCAATACACATGGTGCTGTAAACACCGCTGACCATACCAAACAGCAGCGGCACCGCAAAGGTGAAGATGCTGTCCAGCTTGAAGATGATGGACACCACGCAGACGATTGCCAGTGCAATGCAGGTGGTGATACTGGTCATCATGGAACGGCCAAAGCTCTGGTTGATGGACAGGTTGACCAGCTCCGGCAGGGACATCTTTTTGCCGTAAAGGCCGCTGTTCTCGCGGATACGGTCATAGATAACAACGGTATCGTTGATGGAGTAGCCCAGAATGGTAAGCATAGCTGCAATAAAGTTGCCGTTGAGGGGAATGCGAAGCAGAACAAAGACGCCGTACACAACAAACATATCGTGCAGCAAAGCAACGATTGCCATGGCACCGGCGGACCAGCCGCCAATGCGGCGGAAACGCACGGCAACGTACAGCAAAATCAGCACGCAGGCAGCCACAACAGCCACAACGCTCTTGGCCAGGAACTCGTTGCCGATGGTGGGGTTGACGTTGCTGACTTCCTGCTGGACAAACTGGTTGTCCGGGTAGGTGGTGTTCAGGGTTTCGATCATGCTGTCCAACTGCTCGGTGGAAAGGGTCTCGCTGCCGGGCAGGTTGATGGTCAGGGTCTGTGCACCGGAAACATCAGTGCCGGTCTGTACGGTCAGGTTGCTCTGGCCCAGCTCGGCGGCTACCGTCTGCTTGACATTGTTCAGGTCAACATCGCCCTGGTAGCCAACGGTAACCATAGCGCCACCCTTGAACTCGATATCCATGGTAACGCCGAAGACAAAGCTGAACACCAGCACCACGGCAACCAGAACGCCGGAGAAGGTGTAGAACTTCTTGCGGTTGCCGACAAAATTGATGTTGGGGCACTTGTAAGTCTTTTTGCCATCCTTGGAACCGCCATACAGAACGGGGTTGCGGAACACCTTGCAGCGGGATGCACCACGGATCATAATGCGGGTTGCAAACACGCCAAAGACAAAGTTGAGCAGAACACTGGTGAGCAGCGTGAAGCCGAAAGAGTAGATGCTGCCAGCCGTGGAAGGACCAAACATGAAGAAGATGGGGTTGAACACCTTGCCCCAGAAGCCATCGGTGGGGCCAAAAGCACCCATCAGCAGGGCTGCAACGATGACGATGGTCACGTTGCCGTCAATGATGGGGGTCAGGCCCATCTTGAAGCCGCTGGCGATAGCGCCATCCAGCGTTTTGCCGTTGCCAAGCTCTTCTTTGATGCGCTCAGCGGTGATAACGTTGGCGTCAACGCCCATACCGATACCAAGGATGATACCGGCGATACCGGGCAGGGTCAGCGTGGAGCCATTGAACACGGTGAAGTAACCGGAAACAAATGCCAGCGTGGCGACAACCTGGCCAAACAGAGAGATGACCGCAATGGTACCGGGCAGACGGTAACGCACGATCATGAGCAGAGCCACAAAGGCAAAGGCAATGATGCCGGCCAGCACCATCACATCCAGGCTCTTAGCGCCCAGGGTGGGGCTGATGGTGGAGAAGCTTTCGGCCGAGAGGGCAAAAGGCAGAGAACCGGAGTTAATCTGGTTTGCCAGCGCGGTGACCTGGTCCTGGGTGAAAGAACCTTCGATCACAGCGTTGCCGTCCGTAATGGCAGTCTTGACGGTAGCGGTGGAGATGTTCTCGCCGTCCAGCCAGATGGAGATGGTGCCGTTGGACTGGGCTGCCAGCTCGGTGGTGGCCTCAGCAAACTTTTTGGCACCGTCAGCACTGAACTGCAGCTGAACAACATAACCGTTCTCCTGGTTGTAGCCTGCGGTTGCGGACGTCACATCGTCACCGCTCAGGATCTCTTCGCCGTCGGCAGTAGAGCCCTTGCGGAACACCATCTCGGCGGTGGTGCCGATCTCGTCAATGGCGGTCTGGGGATTAAAGTCGGTTTCGCCGGTTTTCCAGGGGAAACGGACGATGATGCGGTCCTTGTTATAGTCCACATAATCCTCATAGTCGGTAATGCCAAGGCCGACCAGACGGTCTTCGATGACGGTTTTGGCCGCGGTCATCTGGTCATCGGTGGCTTCCACACCGTCAGCCGGCATGAATGTCACGTCCACGCCGCCGCGGATGTCGATACCGAAGCGGATATCCTCCGCGCCCTTGATGTAGACGTTCTTGGTATCGCCGTATGTGTAGCTCACACCGAACAGGGCGGTAAACGAGAACACGACGATCAGCAGCGCCGTGACAATCAGATGCCACGACTTCCCTCTCTTATTCATATGTACCTCCAAACATTGCCCGCGCACCGGCACGGGCGGGGTTTTATTACCGGCGTATGCGCGTTGCCGCACACCGCCATGCAGGGAAGCAGCCGCCTGCCGGAAAGCAGGCGGCTTTTTCCCTTTTTACAGGCGCACCCGGCCGGGAAAACCGGGCGTACCTGTTTTAACTATGCAGGATGGCTGCTTATTTTATTCTGCCAGCAGCTTTTCGACCACAGCCAGGCGCACGCAGACGGTGAGCAGCATGGATGCGGTTTCTACCTCAGACAGGCTGGGGTAAGTGGGGGCAATGCGCAGGTGGGAATCCTGCGGGTCAATGCCATAAGGGAACGCTGCGCCGGCGCCGGTCAGGGTCAGGCCGCAGTCCTTGCAGAGCTGGGCTACACGCTTGGCACAGCCGGGCATGACATACAGGCTGATGAAGTATCCGCCTTTGGGATTGGTCCAGTGGGCGATATCGCCGCAGGGGGTCAGCTCATGGGCAAAGGTGGTTTTGACTGCGTCAAAGCAGGGCACCAGGCGGCGGCGATGCTTGGCCATATGCTGCAGCACGCCGTCCTTGTTCTTCAGGAAGCGGACATGGCGCAGCTGGTTCATCTTGTCATAGCTAATGATCATGACAGAGAAGCGCTTGCAGATATAAGCCAAAGATTTTTCACTGCATGCCAGGGCAGAAACACCAGCGCCGGGGAAGGTGATCTTGCTGGTAGAGGTGAACATGAAAACACGGTCCTCGGTGCCATACTGCTTGCTTTCATTCAGCAACACCGGGGTCTCGATGATTTCATCGGTCAGGTGGTGGACAATGTAAGCTTCGTCCCAGAAAATCTTGAAATCCGGGGCAGCGGTCTTCATGGATGCAAAGCGGCGGATGGTTTCATCGCTGTAGACATAGCCATCGGGGTTGGAGTACTGCGGTACGCACCAGATGCCCTTGATGGTGTCGTCTTCGGCAACCAGCTTTTCCACCATATCCATATCGGGGCCGTCCGGCGTCATGGGGATCGTGATCAGCTCAAAGCCAAACTCCTCGGTGATTTTGAAATGGCGGTCATAGCCGGGGGCCGGGCAGAGGAACTTGCGGTGCTCCACCTGGGACCACGGGCAGGGGGATTCCGGGAAGCCAAAGGTATGACCTATGCTGATAAGGTTGTACATCAGCTGCAGGCTGGAGTTGCCGCCCACAAAAACCTCGCTGGGCTTAACGCCCATCACATCGCCAAACAGGGCGCGGGCTTCTTCCAAACCTTCCAAGTTGCCATAATTGCGGGCATCATAGCCATCCTCGGTGGTATAGTCACTCATTTTCAGCAGATCCATGGCCAGGTCCATCTGATGAGGGCCTGGTTTACCGCGGGCCATGTTGAGCTTAAGGCCCTTGGCCTTGAACTCGGCATAGGATTGTTCCAGCGCAGCCTTTTCTGCACGGAGCTGGTCTTTGGACATTTCAAAATAATTTGCCATAATCATTTCCCCCTAGATCGTGGGCTGCCATGGTGCTGCACGCACACAGGGCAGGTCCAGGTACGTTTCCCTCTTGTGTCCGCTTGTATGCACAGAGCATACAGTTTTCAGACATACATATTAGTATAAACGAAACGGCCACAATATACAAGCAGTTTTGAAATTTTTCCCACAAAAAGCAGGCGGTTTTTGGCCCAAAAGCAGGTAAAGAAGAATGGATAACCAGCCACAGATTTCTATATTGACCTTTCAGCGTGGACATGTTACACTTTTGTTGTAATAAGTTGTACGCATATTTATTCATGAGCTCAACTTTTGTCCGGCCGGGCAGCACAACTGGAGTATGGTTATGGAACAGCATGTCACCTTCCGGCGCGTGGCCGGTATGCTGGTGGGCATTGTGATCATCAGCCTTGGTGTTGCCCTTTTCAAGTTTGCCCATCTGGGCAACGACCCTTTCAACGCGCTCAACATCCGCTCTGCGGAGCTTGCCGGGCTGACCCTTGGCGTACAGAACCTGATTTATAACGCGGTATTTTTCACGATGCAGATGATTTGGGGCCGCAGATATGTCGGCTTTGGCACCGTTGCGAATGCCGTTTGCTGTGGGTTTATCATCACGTTTTTCTATGATTTCCTCACTGCGCATTTTGCACAGGCCGCTACCCTGCCCGCACAGCTGCCGTGGGTGGCTGCGGCTGTGGTGTGCACCTCACTTGGCATTTCGCTGCACCAGACCTCCGATTTGGGGGTTGCCCCGTATGATTACTTGGCGCTGGGCCTGCGGGACCACACGCCACTCCCCTATTTCTGCTGCCGCCTTTTTACGGATACGCTGTGCGCATTACTGGCTTTTTTGCTGGGCGGGCTGCTGGGGCTGGGCACCCTGATCTGTGCATTCTGCCTGGGACCGATGATTCAGTTTTTCAACACCCATGTTTCCGAAAACGTGTTGCAATATGTTCCAACCGGGCAGCAGGCATAATATTTACCAGCGGCGCAATTATAATTTTGCAGCGGCGGCAGCTTTGGCTTGCCGCTGCTTTTGGTTGTTTAATGGCATTTTATCTAAATTTGGTGTAAGATATAAGGCAATACCGCATAATTCTAAGTGCCGATACGGCGAGCGAGGTGCGGCAGCTGCTAAGCCAAAAGCGCAGATAATACTGGATGTCTTATCGAGCATTTTGGCAACGCAGATGCCGTGCCGCAGCTGCCGGAGCGGTGCTTAAGCCGCAAGGCGGGAATTGTGCGGTGTTGCCATAAGAAAACATAGATTTAGGAGCGTAACAAAACAAGATGGCACAACAAAACAAGAGTAATTCCCTGACCGAAGGCAGTGTAGCGCGCGGCATGCTGCTGTTTGCGATCCCTATTTTTATCAGCAATTTGTTCCAGCAGCTGTACAACGCGGCAGACTCGCTGATTGTGGGCAACTTTTTGGGCGGCGAGGCGCTGGCGGCAGTTGGTTCTTCCAGCAGCCTGATTTTCCTCTTGACCGGCTTTGTGAACGGCGTAGCGCTGGGTGCCGGTGTGCTGATTGCCCGCTACTTTGGCGCAAAGGACTGGGAGAGCCTGGAAAAAGTCATCCACACCACGGTGGCGCTGGGCCTGGCCGCCGGGGCGGTGCTGACGGTTGTGGGCGTGATTTTGACCCCGCAGATCCTGCACTGGATGGGCACGCCGGAGAATGTTATCGGCAACTCGGTCGCCTACTTCCGCACCTATTTTTTGGGTTCCATTGCAGTGATCATGTACAATGTGGGTGCCAGCATTCTGCAATCGGTCGGCAACAGCCGCAGCCCTATGAAGTACCTGATTACAGCATCGCTCATTAACATTGTGCTGGACCTACTGTTTATCGGCGTACTGGGGTACGGCGTGGCTGCGGCCGCATTTGCCACGATTATCTCCCAGTCAGTCAGTGCCATTCTGGCATTCTCCAAGCTGATGCGCAGCAAGGAAGCCTGGGCTGTGAGCTGGCGCAAGGTTCGGTTTGACGGCCCCATGCTGCATGGCGTTATTTTGCAGGGCCTGCCCTCCGGCATCCAGAGCTCGGTCGTCTCGCTGGCAAATGTTATTGTGCAGGCAAACATCAACTCGTTTGGCGCACTGGCCATGGCCGGGTGCGGCTCTTACAGCAAGGTGGAAGGTTTTGCTTTCCTGCCGGTCACCTGCTTTTCGATGGCACTGGCCACTTTTGTCAGCCAGAATGTGGGTGCGGGCAAACCTGACCGCGTGCGCAAGGGTATGCGTTTTGGCGTGATTTGTTCGATTACGCTGGCCGAGTGCGTCGGCGTTGCGGTTTGCCTGCTGGCGCCTTGGCTGATTGGTGCGTTCAGCAGCGAGGCCGATGTGGTCGCCTTTGGCGTGCGGCAGGCACACACCATTGCGCTGTTCTACTTTTTGCTTGCGTTCAGCCACTGCTGCGCCGGCATCCTGCGCGGATTGGGCCGCCCCATTGTGCCCATGGCCGTTATGCTGGCGGTCTGGTGCGCATTGCGCATTACTTACATTACGGTAACGCTGCACTTTATCCATGATATCGGGGTCATCTTCTGGGCATACCCTCTGACCTGGAGCATCTCTTCTCTGCTGTTCCTGCATTACCTGCGGCATTGCACGATTCCCCGTGTCGGCGGCGGCGCACCGCACGATATGAAAGATGTGTGATGTGGGCGGATACAAAAACACATCACATATAAAATAGCGGGTACACTGCCACATGAAGTGAGCTGCTTTGCCGTTCGCCGCAAATAAACCATTCGCTTTTTTACACTCTGGGCGGCAGGGCTTTGCGGATTGACAATTCCCCCGTTTTGCGCTACAATACCATACAGTTAGCCGCCGTGGCGGAACTGGCAGACGCAAGGGACTTAAAATCCCTCGGTGGAAACATCGTACCGGTTCGATCCCGGTCGGCGGCACTGGCTGAGCCTTACCGGATTTTCCGGTAAGGCTCTTCTTTTTTATGGGGTCTCCCTTTGCATAACCGCTGCAGCCACGGCCAACACTGATTGGAAAGCGGCGGGCGGGGCCGGCTTGCGTTTGTTATGTCTAACCGTCATTTCTGTGGTCACCGAACGCCAAAAATCGCCCGATTCGTCCATTTTTGGTGCAAAATTGCAGGGTTTGTACCAGTTTTTGCGGTTTGCCCTTGACGCAAAGAAATTGTTGGAATATAATAAGCACCGTTAATCCTAGAGTTTTTATAGGATATGAAAATAACAAAGGTGCCCGGCACACCGCCGCCTGCCTGCTTTGCGCTGCAAACGGATGGCTGCACCGGACGCCGAACCAAGCTGCGGGTTTGCCTGCGGCTTTTTGAAATACAAACGCTCACCTTATTATAAAGCGAGCAGGAGGCAGTTTTTATGGCAGAGCAAGTTTTGAACGTAACCGGTCTGGCCGCACGCGTGGAAGACAAACAGCTGTTGCACGGCGTGGATCTTACCATCAACAAGGGCGAAACCCATGTGCTGATGGGCCCCAACGGCGCAGGCAAATCCACCCTGGGCTATGTTTTGATGGGTGCCCCCAAATATACCGTGACCGGTGGCCAGATCCTGTTCAAGGGCGAGGATATCACCCATGAATCTACCGATAAGCGCGCCAAGGCCGGCATGTTCCTTTCTTTCCAGGAGCCGCTGGAAGTTCCCGGCCTGACGCTGGAAGGCTTTATCCGCAGCGCATTGCAGCAGAAGGTCGGCCATGTGCGTTACTATGACTTCAAGAAAGAGCTGGCCCGCTGCATGGACATTTTGCAGATGGATGCTTCTTACGCAGAGCGCAGCCTGAACGTTGGTTTTTCCGGCGGCGAAAAGAAAAAGGCCGAGATTTTGCAGCTGATGATGCTCAAGCCCTCCCTCGCCATTCTGGACGAGACGGACTCCGGCCTGGATGTTGACGCAGTGCGCCTGGTTTCCAAAGGCGTGGAAGAATACCAGAAAGACCACAACGGCGCTTTGCTGATCATCACCCACAGCACCCGCATTCTGGATGCGCTGTCTGTTGATTACACCCACGTGCTGGTCAACGGCAAGATTGCTGCAAACGGCGATGGCAGCCTGGTGGAAGAGATCAATGTGAACGGCTACGAGCGCTTTGAAAAGATGGCGGAGGCCTGAGAATTATATGGCAGAAGTAAACGAAGCAAAACGCGAAAAATCGCAGGTTGAGGACATTAACCGCAGCCTGTATGATTTCCGCTATGAGGAAAAAGACGCCTACAAGGTAGACGCTGGCCTGACCCCCGCCATTGTAGAGCAGATTTCCCGTGAGAAGAACGACCCCGACTGGATGTTGGAGCTGCGCTTGAAATCGCTGGAGATCTATAATAAGACCGGTATCCCGGAGTGGGGCCCGCCGATTGATGAGCTGAACATGGATGATATCATCACCTATGTGCGCCCCAACACCAAAATGAGCGCCAAGTGGAGCGAAGTGCCCACCGACATCAAGGATACCTTTGAAAAGCTGGGTATCCCCCAGGCCGAGCGCGACAGCCTGGCCGGTGTCGGCGCACAGTATGACTCCGAGCTGGTATATCACAACGTGAAAAAAGAAGTTGCGGAGCAGGGTGTTATTTACACCGACCTGGAAAGTGCCATGCACGGCCCTTATGCCGAGATGATCCGCACCCATTTCATGCACCTGGTTCCCCCCACGGATCACAAATTTGCCGCCCTGCACGGCGCGGTATGGTCTGGCGGTTCTTTTGTGTATGTTCCGCCGCATGTGCATGTGGAGATTCCCCTGCAGTCCTATTTCCGCCTGAACGCCCCCGGCGCTGGCCAGTTTGAGCACACGCTGATTATTGTGGACGAGGGTGCTTCACTGCATTTCATCGAGGGCTGCTCTGCCCCCAAGTACAATGTGGCCAACCTGCACGCCGGCTGCGTGGAGCTGTTTGTGGGCAAGAACGCCAAGCTGCGGTATTCCACCATTGAGAACTGGTCCAAGAACATGTACAACCTGAACACCAAGCGCGCCATTGTGGAAGAGGGCGGCGTGATGGAATGGGTTTCCGGTTCTTTTGGCTCCCACACCTCTTACCTGTACCCCATGACCATCCTGAAGGGCAAGGGCTCCCGCATGGAGTTCACCGGCATAACCTTCGCCGGTCATGGCCAGAACCTGGATACCGGCGCCAAGGTTGTTCACACCGGCGCGGATACTTCCAGCTATATCAACACCAAGTCCATCTCCAAGGACGGCGGCATCAGCACCTTCCGCAGCGCGGTGGTCATTAACAAGGATGCCAAGAACAGCAAGGCTGCGGTTTCCTGCCAGTCTTTGATGCTGGACACCATCTCCCGTTCGGACACGATCCCCGCCATGGATGTGCGCACCCCCGATGCTGACGTGGGCCACGAAGCCCGCATTGGCCGCATCAGTGATGACGCCGTGTTCTACCTGATGAGCCGCGGCATCCCCGAAGAGGAAGCCCGCGCCATGATCGTGAGCGGCTTTGCGGATAATGTTTCCAAGGAACTGCCGCTGGAATACGCAATGGAAATGAACAACCTGATCCGCCTTGAGATGAAGGGCAGCATTGGGTGAGCAAAGGAGTTGGGAGTATGGCAAATGAAACAATGACCGTCAACCGGCTTCCCGCTCTGACGTGGAACTGGCTGAAAATGAATGCAGCCCGGCTGGAAGCAAACGCTCCCGCCGTGGGTGCCGCCCCCAGCTTTGTGCAGACCGCACAGCTGGCCCGCAGCAGCGCCGCACAGGACTGGGCCATGGAGACCGGCATGGGCACCGACGTTGACCGTTTTCTGGCCAACAGCCCAGCAGAGTACCTGACCCTGGGCGAAAACGAAGTGATGGATGCCCCCGCGGTTATCACCTATACCTACCAGCCCGGCACCCCCGCCGGGGACCGGCTGTACCTGGAAGCCAAGGCTGGCAGCACCATGCAGGTGGCTGTGATCCTGCGCAATGAGACCGCTGGCGAGGGCCTGGCCGCTTTGCAGATCAAGATCAAGGCCGAGGCTGGCGCTGTGGTCAAGCTTTCGATGGTGCAGGTACTGGATAATGGCTTTACCTGCCTGAGTGATATCGGCACCACCTGCGCAGACGGCGCAAGCTTTGAGCTGACCAAGCTGGAACTGGGTTCCGGCAAGCTGTATGCCGGTGCTGCCGCCGATCTGATCGGCAAAGGCAGCAACTTTACCGCCAGGATCGGCTACCTGGGCCAGGGCGAACAGCGCCTGGACATGAACTATGTAGCGCGCCACCGCGGCAAAAAGACCACCTGCGAGATGGATTCCACCGGCGTACTGGCCGGTAAGGCATTCAAGCTGTTCCGCGGCAGCATTGACCTGCTGCCCGGCGGTTCCGGCGCCAAGGGCCAGGAGCAGGAGAACGTTCTGCTGTTGGGCGACGGCGTGGTCAACCAGACCATTCCGCTGATTTTGTGCGGCGAAGAGGATGTGGAAGGCAACCACGGCGCAACCATCGGCCGCCTGGACGAAAAGATGCTGTTCTACCTCGCCAGCCGCGGCATTCCTGAAGAAGCTGCCCGCAGCCTGCTGGCCCGCGCCCGCATTGAGGCCGTAGTTGATCTGCTGCCGGAGGCACTGGCGGAAGAAGCACACAAATTCATGGAGGCGCACACCGATGAGCTTTGATTTTGTGGATTATAAAAAGGACTTTCCCCTGCTGATGCAGCAGGACGTCGCCTATCTGGACAGCGCCGCCACCGCGCAGCGCCCGGCCAGCGTTTTGCAGGCAGAGAAAGAATTTTATGAGCAGGCCAACGCCAACCCCCTGCGCGGCCTGTATGAACTGGGTGTGGAGGCGACTGACCGTTACGAGGCCGCCCGCGATCGGGTACGCAAGTTCCTGAATGCACGCAGTGATGCCGAGATCATCTTTACCCGCAACACCACCGAAAGCATCAATCTGGTTGCTTACAGCTATGCGCTGAACAACATCCATGCCGGGGATGAGATCGTCATCACCATCATGGAGCACCACAGCAACATGCTGCCGTGGCAGATGGTTGCCCGCCAGACCGGTGCCAAGCTGGTTTACCTGGAATGTGAAAAAGACGGCAGCCTGCCGGATGAAAAGCTGGAAGCCGTCATCGGCCCCAAGGTAAAGCTGGCCGCCATTGGCCATGTTTCCAACGTGCTGGGCTGCGTAAACCCGGTAGAGAAAGTGATCGAGCTGGTACACCGCAACGGTGGTGTTGTGCTGGTCGATGCCGCCCAGAGTGCCCCCCACATGAAAGTGGATGTGCAGGCTCTGGATGCTGATTTTGTTGCATTCTCCGGCCACAAGCTGATGGCCCCCATGGGTATTGGCGTTTTGTATGGCAAGGAGAAGCTGCTGGATGCCATGCCGCCGTTTTTGACCGGCGGCGAGATGATCGATTCCGTTACCCGCGATGGCGCTGTGTATGCCGAGCTGCCCCACAAATTTGAGGCCGGCACCGTGAATGCAGGCGGCGCGGTTGCGCTGGCTGCGGCCATTGATTATCTGGAATCCATTGGGCTGGAAAATGTCCACGCCCAGGAGCAGGCCCTGACCCGCTATGCCTATGAAGGCATGAAGAAGATCCCCGGTGTGAATATTCTGGGCAGCGATGACCCGGACAAGCACTGCGGCATTCTGAGCTTTACGGTGGATGGCGTACACCCGCACGACATTGCCACCATTCTGGACAGCTGCCATGTGGACGTGCGTGCCGGGCACCACTGTGCACAGCCGCTGCTGGCTTATCTGGGTGTGCGTTCCTGCGCACGCGCCAGCCTTGCATTTTATAACACCACCGCTGACATTGACCGCTTTCTGGCGGCGCTGGGCGGCGTAAGAAAGGAAATGGGTTATGCCGAGTAGTACGTTTTATAATGAGGTGCTGACCGACCACAACCTCTACCCCGCCCATAAAAAGCCGCTGCCCGGCGCCAACATGACGCTGGAGGGTGTGAACCCCAGCTGCGGCGATGACATTATTTTGCAGCTGAAAGTAGAAAACGGCAAGATTGAGGACGGCAGCTTTGTTGGTGACGGCTGCGCGATCTCCCAGGCTTCGGCAGATATCATGCTGGACATGATCATTGGCCGCAGCGTGGATGAAGCCAAAGACCTGGCCGAGACCTTTTTGAAGATGATTAAGGGCGAAGCTACCGATGCCGACATTGAAAAGTTGGAAGAAGCCGGTGCGCTGCAGGATATCTCCCACATGCCGGCCCGCGTAAAGTGCGCAGTGCTGGGCTGGCACACCATGGAAAAGCTGCTGGATCACAAGGACGAGCAGTGATTCCTGGCGGAGGGCTGATTCTTTCACGTTGGCCCTGAAAGTGATTTTATAAAACAAAGCCAGGCGTGTTTTGCAAAGTCGATTGCTTTGCAGGGCACGCCTGGTTTATTTTTTTGCTCTTTTATTTGTTTTATTGCGGTTGGATAAACGCATCTGCGAACGCTTTATCCACGGCGGGAAAAGAGAGCCGGGAGCGTTTTGTACCAGATGTTTGCAATGCCGTTCAGGATGGCACACACCGGGGCGCTGGCGCACAGGGCCACCACTGCGGGGATGATAAAGCACAGCCAGGTAATAACGGCAGGCAGACCGTGGGGAGCACAGGCTTCGTAACAGCCAAGTTGAACCAGAAGCGCGTACAGCGGCATGTGCAGGATGTAGATGGGCAGGGTTCGCTGGCCCAGACTGGCAAACGGCTTGATGAGCCCCAGAATGGGGGTGATGGCCAGCACGGTGCCAAAGCCCAGCAGGTAGAACACTGCGCGATCCTGCATCAGGTAGCCGCCCACCGCATAGGCGTCGGACTGGAAGATGCGGGCTCCCTCATACACCGGGGTTTCGGCGGTGACGATGCGCTGGACGGTTACGGTATAAAACACCACGATGGCCGCCGCCAGCGGGCCCCAGGCATACCAGCGCTTTTGCCAGCTGCGGAACGGCTCTGCAAACAGCACACCGAACGCAAAGAACGGGAAAAAGGAAAACACACGGCCCAGATCAAACGGCCAGTTGACACAGCCGCCCAACAGGCCTATGGCAATGGCCGCGGCCATCCCTACGGTGCTGGCCAGCAGGCCGCGCCGCTGGATGGCGCGCAGCAAAGGCACGGTGAGCATCCAGAACATGAGGGCGTACAGATACCACATGTGCCGCCATGGCAGCAGTACGTTTTGCAGCCAGCCGCCCTGATCCACAATGTTATCTTTCAGGGCAGCCGCACGGAACGCCGTGATGCCCGCCTGGCTGATAAGGTAGAGCCATAGCTGCTGCGTGACCAGCTTGCGCAGGCTGAACTTAGCCACCAGGCCGCTGGCTGTGCAAAAAATTGCCATATGGAACAGGTAAATGCAGGTAAACAGCGCGTTGATGCCCGGCGCGGTACCACGGTGATACTCGATAAAATGGCCAATGACAACGCACAGGATGCCAAAGCCTTTCATAGCGTCCACATAGGGTTGGCGCTGGGCGGCAGTTTTCTTGTTTGGCAAAGGTCGGCTCCTTTCTTGAAACGGCGCTGGCGTGGTTTATGGGTTCCAGTATTCATACACCAGCTGGCCAAGGGTCTGCATGGCCTGGGTGGGTTCTTCGGGGAAGTCTACATTTTCATCTCCCTGGTCTGTCATGCAAACAATCCAGTAGGGATGCTTGGCATACACAATGGCAACATCGTGATATGCGTAATCCCAGCTGCCATACTTTTTGGCGGCAGGCACACCATCCGGCACATACAAAATATCATGGTCGGCGGCCAGCATACAGGTTTTCAGGTAGGCTGCGGCGGCGCTGCCTGAATCCAGATAATCATACACCGCGGACACAATGTTGGCAAACTCGCCAGTGGAAGCCATACCGATAATGCCGGTTTGCGGGGTAAGGTCGCAGGTTGCGGCATAGGCAAAGCCGTAATCCGCCAGGAACTGCTGGAAGCCGCTGGATTCATTGGCTGGCCAGTGGGTGGTCAACAGGGTGACGGCGTTGTTATCGCTGTGGGCGATCATAGCACGCATGGCGGCTTTGGCCGGGATGGTCTCGGCATCGTTATAGGCTTGCAGCGCCGTATCAGACAAACGGCCGCGGAACTGGTTGGGCAGTTCATCTTCCAGGTCCAGTGTTCCGGCATCGGCCTGGCCGCACAGCCAGAACGCATAGGGCAGCTTGAGCAGGCTGGCGGGGTAATACAGGGCATCCGTGTTATAAGTATAGCTTTCCCCCGTTGCCGGATTTTGCAGGTAAAGCGAAAAGCTGCCCGGCTGCGCGGCGCAGAATTCATCCAGCAGCTCGTTCAAGTCTGCGCTGGGGGCTGTTTCCCGCGTGGCGGCAAGGGCGGATTCCAGCTTTTGGGCTGTGGACCAGTATTCCAGCTCTTCCGCCGCAGTAGCATAAACGCTGCCATTGGGCACCCATTGCACGGCCATGGCGGTTTCGGCTGTGGCCTGTTCATTCAAATCCACCGTTGCGCCGCAGCCCGCCAGCAAAAGCGCGGCCAGTGCCGGGGCGATGCACGGTACATACCAATGTTTTCTTTTCCCCATAGGATTGCTGTTATGTTTCCTTTCCCGATTGACCGCGGGCATGGGATTCTCCTTAATGCCACGGCCAAAATTCCGGTACTATTGTAACACATGTTCGGCAAATTGTGGCAAAAAATCTGAAATTTCTTCATTTCCGGATGGCTGGCTTTTTCGAAATTCCTGTGCTGCGTTCTGGAAGCATTCGGTTCGTCTCCCCTGTCACGCTGCTATGCTGCCGCACGGGCGTATCTATTCTTTCCGTTTTCCTTTTCACCGGACCAATCCCAATGAAACAAAAATCCCGCTGTATGCGGCTTTTCAGGCTGCACACAGCAGGATTTGATTTTAACTCATTAGGGAGCAGCTTCCCAAAGACTTACCAGAGGTTCACGACCTCATTGTACAGGCCCTCATAGCTCTTGGCGGAGTTGGACCAGCTGAAATCGCATTCCATGGCGCGCTTGACCAGCACGGGCCAGCCTTCCTTGTTCCAGTAGCCTTCCTTGGCACGCCAGCAGGCTTCGTACAGCTCGTGGGCGTTGTAATTGGCAAAGGTAAAGCCATTGCCATAGCCATCGCCGGAGTCGTGGATGGAGTCGCGCAGGCCGCCGGTCTCACGCACAACGGGGATGGTGCCATAACGGCAGGATACCATCTGGGCCAGGCCGCAGGGTTCGGAGCGGGACGGCATCAGGAAGATATCGGCACCGGCATAAATGCGCTGGGCCAGCTTGGCGTTAAAGCCAATGTACACGCCAACGCGGCCGGGGTTGCGGGCGCACAGCTCGTTGAAGAAGTTCTCGTACTGGGCTTCGCCGGAGCCGAGGATCACCAGCTCAATGCCCTGCTGCAGCAGGCCTTCGGCAATGCTGCGCACCAGGTCAACGCCCTTGTGACCGACCAGACGGGTAACCATGGCCATGACCGGGCTGCCATCCTTGTTCAGGCCGAACTCATCCTGCAAAGCTGCTTTGCAGACGGGCTTGCCCTGCTGCACCGTGTTGGCATCATAGTTCTGCGGGATATCCGGGTCGGTGGCGGGGTTGAAAACATCCACGTCAATACCGTTCAGGATACCGCACAGCTTATACTGCTTCTGGCGCAGCAGGCCATCCAGACCATGGCTGAACCACGGGTCCAGGATCTCCTGTGCATAGGTAGGGCTGACGGTGGTGACCTTATCAGCAGTCTCGATTGCGCCCTTCATAAAGTTGGCGCAGCCATCATACTCCACAATGTGAGCATCGCGTGCGCCAATGCCGCAGGTATCCTCCAGGATATCCATGCCATACTTGCCCTGGTAGGCAATGTTATGGATGGTGAATACCGTCTTGATGTGGTTGAACTTATCCAGGTGGCGGTAGTACAGGTTGAGGTAAACCGGGGTAAGGGCGGTCTGCCAGTCGTTGCAGTTGATGATATCCGGCTCAAAGTCGGTATAGAACAGGGTTTCCAGAATGGCGCGGGAGAAGAAAGCAAAACGCTCGCCGTCATCATAGAAGCCATACAGGCCGCTGCGCTTAAAGTAATATTCGTTGTCGATAAAGTAGAACGTCACGCCGTCATGCTCGGCCTTGAACAGGCCGCAGTACTGGCTGCGCCAGCCCACGGGCACGCTGAAATTGGTAACATAGGTCAGCGTATCCTTGAACTTGAGATCGCCGTACAGGGGCATGATAACGCGGCAGTCAATGCCGTCACGAACCAGAGCCTTGGGCAATGCACCGGCAACATCGGCCAGACCACCGGATTTTGCATACGGTGCAGCCTCGCTGGCTGCATAGAGAATTTTCATGGGTACCTCCTTGCAGAGCCGCTGGAGCGGCTGTTTGCAACGCCTGCCGGGCAGGCTGTTATGATAAAATAAGGAAAGAGCGGAGAAGCGTGTTCACTCCCCCGCCCTTTCCTGCAAACTACCCGCCGGGGAGAGTTGGCGGGAAAGTTCAGGGCGTAATCAGGTTACACCGTGTGCCTTTTGGCAACAAACACCGGGAAAGAATCCGTGCCGATCAGCTTTTTGTCTGCCGTGATGTGGACATTCTTGTCGGTAACCACATACTCAACGGAGCTGTTCTCCTCCACAACGGTATCCTGCATCAGCACACAGTTGCGCACAACAGCACCCTTCTTGATCTGGCAGCCACGGAACAGCACACTGTTTTCAACGGTGCCTTCCACCACACAGCCGTCAGCCAGCAGGCTGTTCTTGACCTTGCTGCCTTCCAGGTAACGGGTGGGGTTGTCGTCACGAATCTTGGTGTAGATGGGGTTGCCTTCGTTAAAGAGCTTATCGACATTGCCAGCCTGCAGCAGGCGCATGTTCTCGTCAAAGTAGCTCTTCATATCGCTGATGCGGGCCACATAGCCGTCAAACTCATAAGCCTGAACATTCAGCAGGCTCAGGTTGCGGGCCAGGATATCGCGCTCAAAATAGACCAGACCGCGCACAGATGCATCGCGGACAAGCTGGATCAGGCTTTCGCGCTCGATGATGTACAGGTTCATGGACAGATTCTGGACGCCGGGACGATAATCGTTGGAAAGCAGCTCAGCCACACGGCCATTATCAATGCGGATGGTGTAGTTATCGGTGCGGGCGCCATCGGGGATTTCGCCGCGATTGTATACCATGGTAACGTCTGCGCCGGACTTGACATGAGCTTCGATCAGCTTGTTAAAGTCGAAGTTCATGGCAATGTTGCTGTCAGACAGGATCACATAGCGCTCTTTCTGGTCCCTCAGCCAGTTCAGAACGCTGGCCAGTGCATCCACACGGCCGCTGTACAGCTTGATGCTGCGCTCTGCAAAAGGCGGAACAATGTTCAGACCTCCGCGCTTGCGGGTCAGGTCCCATTCACGGCCTGCGCCCAGGTGGTCCATCAGGGAATGATAGTTTTTACGGACGATGACCGAAACATTATCCACACCGGCGTTTGCCATGTTGGACAGAACAAAGTCGATCATGCGGTAACGCCCTGCGAACGGGATGGAGGCCATTGTGCGCTCCGCTACCAGTTCGGGGACAAGGTTATCATAAGAGTTTGCAAAAATGACGCCCAGTGCGTTTGCGTTGCTGCTTACCATTGTTCCTCACCATCCTTTACATCATTGGAAATCATTGCCTTGGGGCCAACCGTTGCGCCCTTGCCGATCTTGACACCGGAGCCAACCGTTGCAACATCGCCGGGTTCGGTAATATTCAGGCCGCTTTCCGGCATTTTGCCCACGGTAGCACCCTCTTCGATGGTGACATTTTCGGCCACGATGCAGTGTTCGACCTTTGCGCCAGCCTTGATGACAGTGCCGCCCATAACAACGGCTGCTTCAACAGTGGCGCCCTTTTCGACCACAACGCCGGGGAACAGGATGGAGTTTTTAACGGTGCCGTCAACCTGGCAGCCTTCGGTGATCATCGAGTTCACGATGTCAGCGTCCGTACCAATGCGCTGGCAGGGGCGGCCGGAGTTGCGGGAGTAGATCTTCCAGTTTTCATCAAACAGGTTGATGCCGGAATGGGTCGGATCCAGAACCTCCATGTTGGCCTGCCACAGGCTGGAGATGGTTCCGACATCCTTCCAATAGCCGCTGAAACGGTAAGCGTACATGCGGCGGTTATCACGCAACAGTGCGGGAATGACATTCTTGCCGAAGTCGTTCTCACTGTTGGGATCGTTTTCGTCCTCGGTGAGGTACTTTTTCAGGATATCCCAGTTGAAGATATAAATGCCCATGGAAGCCAGGTTGCTCTTGGGGTTCTTCGGTTTTTCCTGGAATTCGCTGATGCGGTCATTCTCGTCCGTAACCATCAGACCAAAGCGCGGGGCTTCGCTCCAAGGCACTTCCATAACGGCAACCGAGAACTCGGCGTTCTTCTCTTTGTGGAAGCGCAGGAAATCAGCGTAATCCTGCTTGCAGATCTGGTCGCCGGACAGGATGATGACGTACTGCGGGTCATAACGGTCAATGAAGGAAATGTTCTGGTAAATTGCGTTGGCAGTGCCCTTGTACCAGTCAGAGCCGGTGGCCTGCTGGTAGGGCGGCAGCACATGGACACCGCCATGCAGGCGGTCAAGGTCCCACGGCTGGCCGTTGCCGATGTATTCATTCAGGACCAGCGGCTGATACTGGGTCAGGATGCCAACGGTGTCAATATCAGAGTTGACACAGTTGGACAGCGGAAAGTCGATGATACGGTACTTACCGCCGAACGGAACCGCCGGCTTAGCCAGCTTCTGGGTCAGCGCGTAGAGGCGCGAACCCTGGCCGCCAGCCAGGATCATTGCGATCATTTCTTTTGCCATAATTGTTCTCCCCTTAAACTTGTTTATCTCCACGGGCCGCACCGGCTGCGGGTTGCCGCCGGTACCGCCCTTACACACCAGACGTTTACGATTCCGTTACCGGTGTTTTGGGCTTGGTTGTTTTTGCCGCTCTGGGCTTTTTAGCAGCCGGTTTTGTTGCCACGGGTTTGGCTGTGCGCTTTTTGGGGGCGGCAGTTTTGGTGGCCGCAGGCTTGGCTGCCTTTTCGGGTTTGGCTGCTTCGGCAGTTTCTGCCTTGGCGGGCTTTCCTGCCTTTTTGCGGGCAGCGGGAACGCTGAAATAGATGGTGGACAGCGGCGGCAGGGTTACCTCAATATGCTGGTCAAAGCCGTGCATCGGGCCCTTGACGCTCTTTACGCTGCCATTTTTGACACCGGTACCGCCATACTTGACGTCATCCGAGTTGATCAGCTCTTTGTATGTACCGGGGTTGGGCACGCCCATCGAGTAGCTTTCGCGCAGGACGGGGTTAAAGTTGCAGACAACCAGGAGCATCTTGCCCTTGGCGTCCCGGCGCAGGAACGCGATCACGCTCTGTTTGTTATCATCCGGCACGATCCACTGGAACCCTTCCCAGCTGTAATCGACCTGCCAGAGAGAGGCGGTCTCACGGTAGAAGTGGTTCAGATCCTTGACGTAAGTTTGCAGCTCATGGTGCTTATCATAGCCAAGAAGCATCCAATCCAGCTGCTTTTTCTCGTCCCATTCAATGAACTGGCCGAATTCCTGGCCCATGAACAACAGTTTTTTGCCCGGATGGGCCATCATATAGCCATAGAAGGTGCGCAGGTTGGCGAACTTTGCTTCGTAATCACCGGGCATCTTATTGATCAGGCTGCACTTGCCGTGCACAACTTCATCGTGGCTGATGGGCAGGACAAAATTTTCACTGAACGCATAGAAGAAGCTGAACGTAACTTTGTTATGGTTGCCGGCACGGAACAGCGGGTCAGTCTTCATGTAGCTGAGCATATCGTTCATCCAGCCCATGTTCCATTTGAAGTTGAAGCCAAGGCCGCCATCGGCTGCCGGTTTGGTAACCAGCGGCCATGCGGTGGATTCTTCGGCAATCATCATTTTATGCGGGTGGCGGCCCAGGATAGCCGTATTGCACTTTTGCAGGAACGCAATGGCTTCCAGGTTTTCCTTGCCGCCCTTTACGTTTTGTTCCCACTCGCCATCGCGGCGGTTGTAATCGAGATACAGCATGCTGGCCACTGCGTCCACACGCAGACCGTCCACATGGTACTGCTCAATCCAGAACAGCGCACTGGATACCAGGAAGCTTTCCACTTCCGGCATACCAAAGTTGAACACCATGGTGCCCCACTCTTTATGCTCACCGCGGCGGGGGTTGGGGTCCTCATAGCAGGGGGCGCCGTCAAACATGTACAGGCCGTAAGCATCCTTGGGGAAGTGGGCGGGCACCCAGTCCAGGATCACGCCGATACCGGCCGCATGCAGCTTATCCACAAACTCCATAAAGTCGTGCGGGGTACCGTAACGGCTGGTGGGGGCAAAGTAACCGCTGACCTGATAGCCCCAGCTGCCGTCAAACGGATATTCCGTAATGGGCAGCAGCTCCACATGGGTATAGCCCATATCTTTAATATAAGGCACAAGCTGATCCGCCAGTTCGGAATAATTATAGGGGACACCGTCCTCCTTCATTTTCCAGCTGCCGGCATGCAGCTCGTAGATGCTCATCGGGCCGTTGATCACATCATTTTTCTTCTGCGCATCTTCCCACGCGGCATCGTGCCAGTCAAAGCCGGAAATATCAAAAACTTTGCTGCCGTTGGACGGGCGGGTTTCGGCATGGAACGCATACGGGTCAGCCTTGTACACCAGCTCATCCGCCGGGGTGGTAATGCAGTATTTATAAACATCATAGGTTTTGATGCCGGGAATGAACAGCTCCCAAATGCCGTCTGACACCTTTTCCATCGGATGGCTGGTGGGCACCCAGCTGTTGAAATCGCCCACAACGGAAACTGCTTTGGCGTGCGGTGCCCACACGCGGAACACCGCGCCGGGCTGGCCATCCTGCTCTTCCAGGTGGCTGCCAAAGTAGCGGTAGGCTTCAAAGTTATTGCCCTGATGGAACAGGTAAACTGGCAAATCGGAAGGCTTCGCCGCTGACTGTGTTTGTTTCACCTTGTAATCTCCCCTTTTGGCATGCACCGCGCCGGTTTACCACCGACCGTGCCGCCTCTTTGATCATGTTCCCAGGGCAATACCGCATAATTCTAAGTGCCGATACGGCGAGCGAGGTGCGGCAGATGCTAAGCCAAAAGCGCAGATAATACTGGATGTCTTATCGAGCATTTTGGCAACGCAGATGCCGTGCCGCAGCCGCCGGAGCGGTGCTTAAGCCGTAAGGCGGGAATTGTGCGGTGTTGCCTTAGGTTTCCGGAAACACCTCTGATTGAGGCAGGCTATGCGCCGATGATACAAAGAACAGCACAAATTCCTGTTCCTGCTGCCTGTTCCGGCATAAACTGCACCCAATTTGTTTTTGCTATATTTATATTACCTGTTTTGCAGCGGAATTTCAAGAGATTTCTGTAATAAAGCGCTAAAATTTTCGTAAGTTGCTGGGTCGATTTGTGTAAAATTGACACACATTTGCAGGAATCCTTGTTAAACTAGACAAAAAACGATTTAATACCGCGAAATATCCCGCCGTTTTTTCTATGCAAATAGAACAAAATGCACCGCCTTGCCCCACGGCAAAACGGGGGCTGGCAGTGCATTTGTTGTGCTTATGTTGTTGATGCCGCATAAAGGCGCGGGCAGCATCAGCTGCCCAGGATATAGAGCGGATTTTCGCCCGCATAGGTGTTGCGGCGATCCCATGCCGTATGGGTTGCCAGATAGTTGCACCAGGCGGTATAGCCTACCGGCTGCATGTGGATGCCATCGGCTTCGTATTCGTCAATCTGGCTGCCATCGGGCTGATTCAGGGCTTCGGCAATATTGACAAAGTAGCAGCCCTTGCGCAGCGCCATGTTAGCCAGCAGGTTGTTGACCAGCTTGATGCGGTCATTCTGCAAGCCGGGCTTGGAATCCTTGACCCATTCCTGAACGCCGGGGATGGACTGCACATAGATCGGCACGTTCGGCAGGCTTTCGTGGAACATGTCGATCATTTTTTCATAATAGGTGATGAACTTGGTGGCGGTGTCCTCGCTGCCGTTGACCAGGGTGTTGGTGCCGAACAGGATATACAGCGCATCGGGCTGGGTCTCCACCACGGCGTCAAAGGCCGGTTCCTGCACATTGCGGATGTGATCCTTGACGGTGGTGTTATAGACAATGCTTTCCGGGCCGGCACCGCGATAGGCACGCACATGGGCGTTCTGGTAGCCGGTGGCATAACACTCCATGCCCTCGGTAATGCTGTCACCCAAAAAAGTAACGGTGTCAAAGTGGCTGCGCTCCACGGTGCCAAGGGCAGGCAGAGCGGCCATGCGGGAATCGGTGTTCAGGTACTCCAGATCTATGGTCTGTTCCACCGGGGTGGCTGTATCCCACGCGGCGTTATCCACGGCGGGAAGCAGGCGCTGGGGGTTACCCGGCGTTTGAGCGGTGGGTTCGGGCTGCTCCGGGGTTGCCGTGGCAGCAGTTTCCGCTGTGGGCATGGTAGGCTCCGCCTGGGGGGTGTTCGCCTGCTGATTGTGGCGGGACATCCAGAAAAAGCCTGCAGTTGCACATAGTATGATCAGCACCACCATCAGGGCAACTACCGCGTTGCGGCGGCGGCGCTGTTTTTCTATCTTTTGGCGGTAGTGGTAATAATCAGCCATAGGGTTATTTTCTCCTTTTATCAGCAGCCCCGGCGCGCCGGAGGGCAAAAGCAACAGATATAGATATTATACCCCGCTGCACACATTGGCGCAATAGCCCGCCGGGAAAAGGCGCTAATTTTTACACTTGCTGTTTTTTCTTGCTTGACGCTTTGTTGGGCGGCCCGTATAATAGAATTAGAAAATAGTATCCGCGGTCTGGGGGTTGGCCCCGCCGCGGCACGGCGGCCACGAGCGCGCCAAAAAAAATGCCGGATTGTTCCGGCTGATTGCGCAGCTTTTTGCCTGCGTTACAGGAGGTCTTTTTATGGAATGGATGATCGCATCGGACTCTTCTTGTGAGATCCGTACCCTGCCGGACACTGCACCGGGGGTTCAGTTTGCATTGGTTCCATTCAAGATTCGCGTTGGCGAGCGCGAGTTTGTGGACTTGCCCACCCTGAACACCAAAGCCATGCTGCAGGCCATGACGGATTATAACGGCGCCAGCGCCACCGCCTGCCCCAGCCCGGAAGAATGGGCCGAGCTGTTTTTGATGGCGGACAAAAGCATTGCGCTGACCATCAGCCATAATCTTTCGGGCAGCTACAACGCCGCGCTGGCCGCGCGGGAGATGGTGCTGGAAGAACACCCCGAAAAGCAGATTTTTGTGTTGGATACCCTGAGCTGTTCCGGCGCGCTGGCCGGTGCAGCAGAGCTGGCCAACAAGCTGATCCGGATAGGAACCAACTTTGATACCATCTGCATTGAGCTGGCCAACTGGGCACAGAAAGGGCACATTATGTTTGCCCTGGCCAGCTTTGATAACCTTGCCAAAGCCGGGCGGGTCAGCCGCGTGGTGGGCTTTATTGCCGGGCGGCTGAACATGCGCGTTTTGGGCCGCCGCACCGAAGATGGCACAATCGACTTTTTCTTTAAGACGCGCGGCGAAGCGCGGGTGCTTGCCAAGATTTTGGAACAGATGGACGAGGACGGTTACGATGGTGTGCGCCCGGTGCTGATCAGCGAGTGCAACAACCAGAACGCCGCCAACCTGTTGGAACACGGCATCCACGCCAAATGGCCGGATGCGCGGGTGGATATTGTGCCCTGCAGCGGTCTGTGCAGCTTTTACGCACAGGACCAGGGCGTGATCATCACCTATTAAATTTTGAGCTGAATGACCTGCAAACGGGGCCGCTATCCTGTTTGCAGGATTTTTTAGGGCAATACCGCATAATTCTAAGTGCCGATACGGCGTGCGAGGTGCGGCAGATGCCAAGCCAAAAGCGCAGATAATACTGGATGCTGCAAAGGTGAGCGCCGCCAGTGGCGGAAACAGCGAACCGAAGCAGGGGCAGCGGTCGCAGAGTGCGAGGGGCTTTTGCCCCCGAAGCACGATGCGGGTACCGCAACCCGACATTATCGAGCATTTTGGCAACGCAGATGCCGTGCCGCAGCTGCCGGAGCGGTGCTTAAGCCGCAAGGCGGGAATTGTGCGGTGTTGCCTTATATTTATTCCATCCGAAAACGATCCATACAGAATGCCCATATAAAAAGAAAAAGCACATGCTCTCCTGACTGGCCGGATTTTCCCGGCTGACATGGGGCATATGCTTTTATTTTATCTAATTTGAATTTTGTTTTCGCCCTGATTTTACAGCCAGAACTGCATCAGACGGCTGACATTCTGGTACAGCGCGGGATTCTGGCCCAGAAGGCCCGGTTCCGCAGCAAAGTAGACACAGAAGCTGTAACAGATCCCCACGGCAACAGCTGCCAGCATCGCCCCCTGCAGCATGTGCTGCACGGTATGCAGGATGCTGCCCGATGCGGCGGCCTGCACACGCGGGGCAAGGGCGCTTTCGGCCCACAGCCAGACCAATGCGGCGGCGAACAGCAGCGGGGTTAAATAGTCGCTGAGATAGCGGTAGAGCACACCGGCCATCTGGCAGTCCAACGCGGCCAGAATAACAGCCAGCAGCACGGGCAGCAGCACCATGGCGCGCAGGTCTTTCTGCCTTGCCATACGGCGGCGCAGCAAAGGCAGGGCCGCAAAGGCCCACAGCAGCGGCAGGCTGACCAGGGCACCGCCGTAAAACACTTCGGTAATGGTCATACCCATAAAGTTTGTCTGCATTTTGATACCCGCCAGGTAGGGGAACACCGCCTGCACCACCGGCAGGGACAGGAAATAGGTGAACAACGCCGGGGCCAGCCGCCCAATGCGGAAGCCGCGGTGGGTCATATCGTTGCTGGTCAGGTTGTAATTGGCGCCAAAATCAAGCGGCGAGCCGAACCGCGCGGCATTGTAGGCCATCAGCCCCAGGGCTACCAGAATAACCGGCAGGACAAAGGCGATGGCTTCGGTTATTCCCTGCTTGCTGCGCAAGCGTTTTTGCCGGATATACTGCGGCCAGAAGATCGGCAGGCAGAGCACGGCAAACAGCTCCATCTGGGGGCGGCATCCCGCCACCAGCGCCATGCACAGGCTGCCAAGCGCCATGTGCAGCATGATTTTGCCATGGTGCTGCACCGGGGTGTTGGCGGCGCACAGCCACTGCCACAGGGCCAGCAGCACAAATGCCGCGCCGCACAGGATGGCGTATTCATACACCGAGGGGCGCAGCAGCAGGTAGTACACCTGGCTGCCGCCCGCAATGCCCGCCGCAGCCAGCAGGCAGGCCGCCGCTGAGGCGGACGGGAACCAGCGCTGCGCAGCCTGCCGCACCAAACCAAACACTGCCAAAATCAGCAGCCAGGCCATCACGATCATGGCCAAGCTGGGCGGTAGGTCCGGTACGCCGGTCAGCAGCTCAAACGGCAGCTGGAACAGCAGGCACGGCACAATGCCAAAGTAAACATAGTACCGCCCCTGATAATAAGCAACATCCCACAAAGCATCCGGGGCCGCGCTCTGACGGGCGGCGGTATCGTAAGGGTTCTGCATCTCCGCCATGGCGGCGGGCGGGTCGCGCTGCAGATCCAGGCGGCCATTCAGCAGGCTGTGGGCCAGAGCGCCGTACTGCGCAGCGGAATCATTCTGCCAATCGCTGATATGCTGGGTGAAGGTGATGCGGCTTTCGCCGTCCCAGTTTTCGACATTGTAAAACGAGGTCGCCACGCCGGAGTTGCGGGCATCGGCAAAGGGGGCCGCTGCGGCCAGCAGGCAGAGCATGCAGCCCAGCACCAACACCGCCGGGCGGTATTTGGCGCGGTGGGTCAGGTAGGCTTCGTGCCACGCGGCAGCGCCGGGGCGCAGCCCCCACAAGGCCAGCAGTGCCAGATACACCACTGCCAGCCGCAGCAGCGAGAAATCCATCGGGCGGGGTACATTGGCCAGAACCGCCTGCACGGTATAGTTCAGGTCATAACTGCGGTACTCTCCGCTATAGCCCTCCGCTTGCAGGGTCAGGGTATCCACCGCGCCGGAAAAATCCAGCGTGCGCACCAGGCTGCGTGCCGCTCGCGGGGCCACCTGCCACTGCCAGCTCTGGCGCGGGGCGGTGCTGGCTTCGTCGGTACCGGACACCCACAGGATAAACAGCGGGTTCTGATCCTGCGGATAGTTGCCGTCATACTGGTAGACAACGCCATCCAGCGCAACGTTATACAGCGGCTGATGGATGCCGGTAAAGGTAAGGGTACTGTGCTCATCGTTCAAAGCAATCGGCTCCCCATCCGCCGGGGCATCCTGCAAATAGGCGCGCAGGTCAACGGGCTGGTAGCCGTGGGTTGCAAAATAGGGTGCGTTGCCCACGAATACTTCCAGGCCGATGGCGGCAATCAGCAGCGCAGCAACCGTCCAAAGTGTGCGGTACCGCCGCCCGCTGCGCAGGCGGAGTAACAACACAGTGCCGCAGGCCCACAGTGCCGCCCCATTGATGGCCAGTAGGCGGAACAGATCAAACCCCTGCGCCAGCCCCGGCTGGGCAAACACACATGCTGCGATGATCCACACTGCCAGCACAATGCCCGGCCCGGCCAGTACATCCGCATGGGTTGCCCTGCGGTCGCACAGCCGCCCCGGCAGTGCCCAAACCAGCACCCCCAACAGGATGCTGACACAAATTGCTGCTGCAAACATAAAAAGCCCCCATACCAAAGTGTATGGGGGTATTATACTATGAATTGCGGTTTTTGTCGATATTGGGGGTGCAGGCGTCCTCTTCCTGCGGGTCGGACGGCTGTTCGCCTGCCCTCTCCGCTTTGCGGTACTGCGCGGGGGAAAGCCCGGTTTCCTTTTTGAACACACGGCTGAAATACAGCGGGTTATCATACCCGACGATCTCGGAAACTTCACCGATGCTGTATTTGGTGCGTTCCAGCAAGCGCTGTGCATTGACGATACGCAGCGACTGGATATACCGTGCGGGCGACAAGCCCACATACTGTTTGAAGCTACGGATGAACCATGCCGTGCTCATGTGCAGGGACTCGGCGTATTCATCCACATTGATGCGGGCAGTATAATTCTCGTTAAAATAGGCGGCTGCGGCTTCGATCTGCTCCCGCGTGGTGCCGTTGATCGACCGCCGTTCCTGCCGCTGGCGGCTGACCAGCACCAGCATCATCTGGAACAGCCCGGCCGTATAATCCCGATAGGCGTACTGGCAGAGCTGCAATTCCTGGATCATGCGGCGGAAAGTATTTTTGTACTCCGGCATAATGCCGCTGTAAAACACATGGCCATCCAGCGGAATCTCATGCGCCTGCAGCACTGCAGCGGCCTCGCTGCCGGAAAAATAGACCCAGAACACCTCCGGGTGGTCCTCAAGATAGTAGATATAGCGGCGCTCTTCCTGCGGGCGGTACAGCACCATATGACCCGCTGTTACCACATGCTCGGCATCATCAAACCAGAAGTGCGCCTTGCCCGCAGCGATATAAAACAGCTGATACGCATTTTCATCATACCGCGTAATAGTTGGCAAGCTGGCGTGCTTTTTCAATCGGCATGTTCCGCAGGAATCTACTGTAAGCGGTGCAGTACAGCTGCCGTCCGCAGCCTGGCGGCTGTTGATGGAACCAAAATTGATATACATCTGTGTTGCCCCCTCGTGTTGGCTGGGTAAGACGGGCGCACTCATCTTTTATGTAGATTCTATAATATTATCCACTATAGTGCAAGTGCAGCTGGCCAAATCATATTGTTTTGTTATACTTCCGTTATGATTTTCGCAAATAATATTAGAATACTTATCAAAATGTTTTTTCAGCTTTTCTGTTTTACCGCGGGGCCACAACAAAAAAGTGCCCGCCTGCTGCAAGGCAGCGTGCGGGCGCTTTCATGCTTATTCCTTTGCTTTTGAGCCGGGATTATTCAATGCCGGTCACGGTATAATCTTTGTCCTCAACGGCTTTTTTCAGCACAGTGTCATCCACCGGCTTATCCAGTGTTACAACAGCGGTACCGGCGGTGTGGCTTACTTCGGCGGCGGAAACACCGTCCAGCGCTTCCAGTGCCTTTTTCACGGTTGCTTCGCAATGGCCGCACATCATGCCTTCAATTTTAATGGTCTTATTCATGGTCGTGTTCTCCTTTTTGCTTGTTTTGTGTGCTTTGCGTTTATGGTCATGTTTGATGCTGCGAATATCAAACAGGTTCAGCCGCAGTGCGTTGGAAACCACGCAGAAGCTGGACAGGCTCATGGCCGCAGCGCCGTACATCGGGTTCATCTGCCAGTGCAGCAGCGGGATAAAGACACCTGCCGCCAGGGGGATGCCCAACACATTGTAGGCAAAGGCCCAGAACAGGTTTTCGTGGATATTGTGCAGAGTAGCGCGGCTCAGGCGGATGGCGGCGGGCACATCGCTCAAGCGGCTCTTCATCAGCACAACGTCAGCGGCGTCAATCGCAACATCCGTACCGGCGCCAATGGCAATACCGACATCCGCGCGGGTCAGGGCCGGTGCATCGTTGATGCCATCGCCCACCATGGCCACGCGGCCCTTGTTTTTCAGGCTGCGGATCACAGCTTCCTTGCCATCGGGCAGCACACCGGCAATCACTTCGTCCACACCGGCCTGTGCACCAATGGCTTTGGCGGTGCGCTCGTTATCGCCGGTCAGCATCACAACACGGATGCCCATGCCCTGCAGTTCACGCACAGCCTGCGGGCTGTCCTCCTTGATGACGTCCGCCACCGCGATAACGCCCTGCATGGTGCCATCCTTGGCAAAGAACAGCGGGGTCTTGCCCTGGGCGGCCAGTGCTTCGGCGCTGGATGCCATCTTTTGCGGCACCGCCACGCCAAGGGTCTGCATCAGCTTGGCGTTGCCGCCGTACAGGGTACTGCCGTTCAGCACAGCCGTCAGGCCGTTGCCGGGCAGAGCCTGGAAATCTGCCACCTCGGCGGGGGGCAGGTTATCCTCCTGTGCCTTTTGCAGCACAGCGCGGGCCAGCGGGTGTTCACTCTTCTGCTCCAAGGCAGCGGCAAGGCTCATCAGTACCTGCTCGGTCACACCGTCTGCGGGCAGGATATCCGTCACGCGCGGCTCGCCGCTGGTGATGGTGCCAGTTTTATCCAGGGCAACGATCTCGGTTTTACCGGTCTGCTCCAGCGAAACCGCGGTTTTGAAGAGAATGCCGTTTTTAGCGCCCACACCATTGCCAACCATAATGGCAACCGGCGTTGCCAGGCCCAGCGCGCAGGGGCAGCTGATGACCAGCACTGAAATACCGCGGGCCAAGGCAAAACCGACCGTCTGCCCTGCCAGCAGCCACACGATGGTGGTGATAACGGCCAGCGTGATCACCACCGGCACAAACACACCGGAAACGCGGTCTGCAATTTTGGCAATGGGTGCCTTGGTGGCTGCGGCATCGCTGACCATCTGGATGATCTGAGCCAGCGTGGTATCCTGACCCACGCGGGTGGCACGGCAGCGCAAAAAGCCGGATTGGTTCAGGGTTGCGGCGCTCACGCTGTCGCCTTCGGCCTTATCCACCGGGATGCTCTCACCGGTCAGGGCCGATTCGTTCACCGCGCTGCTGCCTTCCAGCACCACGCCGTCAACGGGGATATTCTCGCCGGGACGCACCACAAACACATCGCCCTGCTGCACCTGTTCGATGGGAACGGTAACTTCCGCCCCATTGCGCAGCAGCGTTGCGGTTTTGGGGGCCAGGTTCATCAGGCCTTTCAGGGCATCGGTGGTCTTGCCCTTGGAGCGGGCTTCCAACGTTTTGCCCACCGTGATCAGGGTCAGGATGGTTGCGGCGGATTCAAAATAAAACTCCTCCATATAGCCCATCACGGCCATGGCATCCCCCTGCACCTGGGCCACCGTCATGGCAAACAGAGCGTAAGTGCTGTAGCCAAAGGCCGCGGTAGCGCCAAGGGATACCAGGGTATCCATATTGGGGGCACGGTTCCACAGCGCCTTAAAGCCGCTGATAAAGAACTTTTGGTTGATGACCATGATGATAATGGTGAGCAGCATCTGTAAAATACCCATTGCCACATGGTTACCCTGCATAAAGCCCGGCAGCGGCCAGTTCCATAGCATGTGCCCCATGGAGAAGTACATCAGCACCACCCAGAAGATCAGCGAGGCAATCAGGCGGCGTTTGAGGCGCGGGGTCTCGGTATCTTTTAAGGCATCTGCTGACGGCGCGGCGGACTGGGCGGCAGCGTTTTTAGGGCTTGCGCCATAGCCTGCGGCTTCCACTGCGGCCACAATATCTGCCGGAGCGGCGGTGCCCTCCACCCCCATTGAGTTGGTCAGCAGGCTGACCGAGCAGGATGTTACGCCCGGCACTTTGCTGACGGCTTTTTCCACCCGGGCACTGCACGCGGCGCAGCTCATCCCGGTTACGTTATATTGTTCCACTTCTTTCCTCCTGTTTCCTCTCTTTTGCGGTAGTGATTCTATAATTCCTGTGTGATGATTGGTGAGTGGTTTCGCTTTGGTGTTTGAACACGGGTTGTTGATGTTTGAGTTGTTTCTATGGCAATACCGCATAATTCTAAGTGCCGATACGGCGAGCGAGGTGCGGCAGATGCCAAGCCAAAAGCGCAGATAATACTGGATGCTGCAAAGGTGAGCGCCGCCAGTGGCGGAAACAGCGAACCGAAGCAGGGGCAGCGGTCGCAGAGTGCGAGGGGCTTTTGCCCCCGAAGCACGATGCGGGTACCGCAACCCGACATTATCGAGCATTTTGGCAACGCAGATGCCGTGCCGCAGCTGCCGGAGCGGTGCTTAAGCCGCAAGGCGGGAATTGTGCGGTGTTGCCCTATCCTCACTCCCCTTTTGGTGAGCGGCTAGCCTGCAATTCGACGTATTATTGAGGTTACCATTTCTATCCACACTCTCCTTGCGGAGAGCGATACGTTGGGGGCAACCAAGGCCGATGCGGCATTTCCATCCACACCCTCTCACAGGGAATGACTGGCATTTATTCATGGCTCTGGTAATGTTACACAAACTTTTACCGATGTTTGTGAACAGAAAAACAATTGTACTGGGCACTGGCATGGCATTTTTGCTGGCTCAAACACTCGTGCATTTATTTCATGTTCTGCTTCTGCTATTTTGTGCAGGCAATACTTATTTCATCAGTTTCTGCAGCGTTTTCAGCAGCTCATCCACAACTTCGTCATTCCCGGCACGGATATCATCCGCCACACAGGTGCGGATGTGGTTTGCCAGCAGCTCACGGTTGAACGCGTTCATCGCCGCCGTTACCGCCGCCGACTGCACCAGAATATCCGGACAATACACTTCGTTTTCCACCATCCCACGGATGCCCCGAATCTGCCCTTCGATCCGGTTCAGTCTGTGGACCAGGCTTTTATACTCTTCTTCACTGCGATGCTTTGTTTTGTGTGCACAGCAGCAACACGGTTCCTTCTTTTCGTTTTCCTGCATTATGTTACCCTCCCATCACATGCAAGGTACCCCGGCGGGGTATATTCACTATATACCCCGCCGGGGTACCTTGTCAAGTGGATAATATAATATTTTTATATTATTTTATGCGAGAGTTTTTTACTATAGCAATTTTTAAAATTAAAGCGGATATCCGCATGAACAAAACCACCCTGAACAGTCAGAAAGAGAAACATTCCATGCTCTCCTTGCGGAGAGCGACGTCTGTTGCGCTGCCCGGTCTGCGGCTGCACCTTGATTTCTATCCACGCTCTCCTTGCGGAGAGCGACAGCTCATTTTGCCAGTCAAATTCACAGCGTGGGCATTTCTATCCACGCTCTCCTTGCGGAGAGCGACGGCACAATCACCGGAGCAGTTAGAGCAATCGCCGATTTCTATCCACGCTCTCCTTGCGGAGAGCGACTTGAAAGCCTATGCGGATTGCAATGCACCCTTGAAATTTCTATCCACGCTCTCCTTGCGGAGAGCGACCCTACTATATGCAATGGGATATTACCGATACTGTGATTTCTATCCACGCTCTCCTTGCGGAGAGCGACAACAGTATAAAGCATCGTCAGTATTGAAACCCTTATTTCTATCCACGCTCTCCTTGCGGAGAGCGACCGGAGACCACATAAGAGTATAATCAACAGCATAATATTTCTATCCACGCTCTCCTTGCGGAGAGCGACGGTATCAATCCTGATCAGTCCGGCAAGACTGATATTTCTATCCACGCTCTCCTTGCGGAGAGCGACTTTGCCATAACTGACCTCACCTTGCTGCCATTTCACAATTTCTATCCACGCTCTCCTTGCGGAGAGCGACACCATTTTTGCGGTCCGGCCGTATGATGCGCCCATATTTCTATCCACGCTCTCCTTGCGGAGAGCGACGTTAGTTAATAAGCTGTTTGAGTATATTCAAGCAGATTTCTATCCACGCTCTCCTTGCGGAGAGCGACACTTGCGTGTCGTGGATGGCTCGAAGTCATCCATTATTTCTATCCACGCTCTCCTTGCGGAGAGCGACTAACTGCGGCCTGCATTTTCCTCTCCATGCCGAAATTTCTATCCACGCTCTCCTTGCGGAGAGCGACTGCTTCCAGCCCGTAGGCGTTCATGATCGTGGACAATTTCTATCCACGCTCTCCTTGCGGAGAGCGACTGGTCGGGGGCGATAGTGTCCACCAGCCAAAAATTATTTCTATCCACGCTCTCCTTGCGGAGAGCGACGTTGGCGTATGTTCTTAGCGTCGCGGTAAGTGCCGCCATTTCTATCCACGCTCTCCTTGCGGAGAGCGACCGCGGGCCACGACTTCCGCCGCTTCCTTCGGCGTAATTTCTATCCACGCTCTCCTTGCGGAGAGCGATCGAACCCGAAAATCAGATTATCGCTTACGATAATGATTTCTATCCACGCTCTCCTTGCGGAGAGCGACCCCGCAGGGGTGTTATAATGTCACTTAATCCCCAATTTCTATCCACGCTCTCCTTGCGGAGAGCGACTATGTGTCATAGAGTTGATAGAGTGACGGCTTGTATTTCTATCCACGCTCTCCTTGCGGAGAGCGACTTTTACCGGTTGCACGTCCACCAACAACATAGATATTTCTATCCACGCTCTCCTTGCGGAGAGCGACAAAAGCATCACAATTGCGCAGTTTTTATCTTTAAATTTCTATCCACGCTCTCCTTGCGGAGAGCGACCTGCCACCACATCAACAAAAACGCGGCAATCGGATTTCTATCCACGCTCTCCTTGCGGAGAGCGACACGGACATGAGACAACGCCTTATAGAGTTGCGGATTTCTATCCACGCTCTCCTTGCGGAGAGCGACCGCCGGGAAGGGCCCCACTGTCAAGGGTTATCGTAATTTCTATCCACGCTCTCCTTGCGGAGAGCGACTCTGAGGAGCCGCCAAATCGAGCTTACCGAAACGGATTTCTATCCACGCTCTCCTTGCGGAGAGCGACCCCAGCGCACGGCACTTGTCCTGGCCTTTTTGTCTATTTCTATCCACGCTCTCCTTGCGGAGAGCGACGTTCAAGCAGATTCTTGAGGGCTTTGGCAATGGGATTTCTATCCACGCTCTCCTTGCGGAGAGCGACGTTAATGAGCGACTGGAAATCTTGCTCGTTCATGATTTCTATCCACGCTCTCCTTGCGGAGAGCGACCACCCAAAGTCAGATTGATGCCCGTGTCATTCCCATTTCTATCCACGCTCTCCTTGCGGAGAGCGACTAATTCTTTCAGCCTTAATATTAACGGCCCTTTATTTCTATCCACGCTCTCCTTGCGGAGAGCGACAAGTGTCATATAGGCCATACAGTGACGGCTTGTATTTCTATCCACGCTCTCCTTGCGGAGAGCGACGTGTTACAGTCTTAGGCATTCAGCACAGAGTTGGCATTTCTATCCACGCTCTCCTTGCGGAGAGCGACGATGTTTCCTTGTTTTATAATAATCTATATCAAATTTCTATCCACGCTCTCCTTGCGGAGAGCGACCTTTATAACTTCCATATTACTTGACTTCGGCAAACTATTTCTATCCACGCTCTCCTTGCGGAGAGCGACTTCGTTATTGGTGATGTAATGGGCAAAGCATTAGCCATTTCTATCCACGCTCTCCTTGCGGAGAGCGACGTGGAACACAACAAAGCTAGAATACAACCCGATTATTTCTATCCACGCTCTCCTTGCGGAGAGCGACTCGTGCACCTTGCGGGTAATATCTGCCGCCTGCTGATTTCTATCCACGCTCTCCTTGCGGAGAGCGACTCCAACCGGTACAGATTCAGTTTCCCGCCATCCCGATTTCTATCCACGCTCTCCTTGCGGAGAGCGACCAGCGATGGCGGCACAAATTTGCGCGGATTAACCAATTTCTATCCACGCTCTCCTTGCGGAGAGCGACCAGCAAAAAAGCGGCGATGGGAAAGCCTACATTGATTTCTATCCACGCTCTCCTTGCGGAGAGCGACCAAGACCCACTGCAGCTGGATACGCTTTTTGATATTTCTATCCACGCTCTCCTTGCGGAGAGCGACGAGACACCAAGCTGACCACGGCCCTTGCAGCCGAATTTCTATCCACGCTCTCCTTGCGGAGAGCGACGCTGCCGGCAACAAGGCCGGCTCCGAGTCTTTTAAATTTCTATCCACGCTCTCCTTGCGGAGAGCGACCTAGCAGATTGCACAAAATTTTAGCAGATTGGGATTTCTATCCACGCTCTCCTTGCGGAGAGCGACCACAACCACCGATGACCATACAACCACCAATGACGATTTCTATCCACGCTCTCCTTGCGGAGAGCGACCGCGGGCCACGACTTCCGCCGCTTCCTTCGGCGTAATTTCTATCCACGCTCTCCTTGCGGAGAGCGATCGAACCCGAAAATCAGATTATCGCTTACGATAATGATTTCTATCCACGCTCTCCTTGCGGAGAGCGACTGTATGATACATACGCAAAGGTTCTGCGCGTTAATATTTCTATCCACGCTCTCCTTGCGGAGAGCGACGACGCTAATCTGGGACGTCATCGCAGTGATAACGATTTCTATCCACGCTCTCCTTGCGGAGAGCGACCGGCCAACTGCCAACAACGAAGCCACCAATTATGAATTTCTATCCACGCTCTCCTTGCGGAGAGCGACCAGATACAAGCAAAACTGTCTGCAATGTAATTTCAATTTCTATCCACGCTCTCCTTGCGGAGAGCGACCGGTTAAGTGTACATTGGAGCAGAAATCTTTAAATTTCTATCCACGCTCTCCTTGCGGAGAGCGACAACATCTTTTAAGGACACATATATCTCCTTTCATCAATTTCTATCCACGCTCTCCTTGCGGAGAGCGACCCGTGCGGCAATGCCGGTATCAATTCGCCAATCACGATTTCTATCCACGCTCTCCTTGCGGAGAGCGACACGATTGTGTACGATATTGTATTCGTGCCCCGGAAATTTCTATCCACGCTCTCCTTGCGGAGAGCGACAGCAAGCCAAGGCGCTTAAAGTCTCGCCGTTGCGTATTTCTATCCACGCTCTCCTTGCGGAGAGCGACCCGGCGGTCATCAAAAACAGCACGGCATTCTCGGTATTTCTATCCACGCTCTCCTTGCGGAGAGCGACTATGCACGGTCGTTGGTAATCGACTGGGCAAAAATATTTCTATCCACGCTCTCCTTGCGGAGAGCGACCAAGCCAAGGCGCTTAAAGTCTCGGCGTTGTGTATTTCTATCCACGCTCTCCTTGCGGAGAGCGACCTTGGCTCTCGTCTTTATGACATGTCCGCTGCGTGATTTCTATCCACGCTCTCCTTGCGGAGAGCGACATGAAGTGTGGGATGCCGTTTCCATCAAAGTGCAGATTTCTATCCACGCTCTCCTTGCGGAGAGCGACAATGCGGACTTTGTCACAACGGGCACTCTTAACGCAATTTCTATCCACGCTCTCCTTGCGGAGAGCGACCCGCGCGGCGGTGGGCACGCCGGTATACGCCGCAATTTCTATCCACGCTCTCCTTGCGGAGAGCGACCCATCCTTATAGGCATCTTGCAGTTCGCAATCAAATTTCTATCCACGCTCTCCTTGCGGAGAGCGACTGGCGTGAGCGGAACGCTTAACTGCCGGAACCTATTTCTATCCACGCTCTCCTTGCGGAGAGCGACAGATCAAGCGTGGTGGCTGTGAAGATTATATTTCTATTTCTATCCACGCTCTCCTTGCGGAGAGCGACCATCATCATTGACAACAGCAGATTGCCCATCAAATTTCTATCCACGCTCTCCTTGCGGAGAGCGACCCTTAGCGCCTAAACAAAATCCGACAGAGCAGAGAATTTCTATCCACGCTCTCCTTGCGGAGAGCGACGTCATTGTTGCGTTCGGTCATGTTCATCGCATTAATTTCTATCCACGCTCTCCTTGCGGAGAGCGACGGAAATTGGGCTGCCGATACCGGCGTTACCGCACGATTTCTATCCACGCTCTCCTTGCGGAGAGCGACGTATTGTCTCCCTTCATTCCAAGGGGCTGATCTATTTCTATCCACGCTCTCCTTGCGGAGAGCGACGTTTACGTTGCTGGGCACCCCTGATACCTGGACTATTTCTATCCACGCTCTCCTTGCGGAGAGCGACGTCACGGGGTCGGAATCGCAAAAATTGATTTTGCATTTCTATCCACGCTCTCCTTGCGGAGAGCGACACCATTACGGCTGGAGCTGGTACGATGACTTTACCATTTCTATCCACGCTCTCCTTGCGGAGAGCGACCAGGCATATAGTAACATAGGCTCTAAGCGTCTGATTATTTCTATCCACGCTCTCCTTGCGGAGAGCGACGTGTGCGCCGTTACAATTGTACCGGCCTGTGGGGCATTTCTATCCACGCTCTCCTTGCGGAGAGCGACCCACGCAGGTTGGCAACCGTGGACAGTGCGCAGGTATTTCTATCCACGCTCTCCTTGCGGAGAGCGACGACCACATTCCAAAAGCTCATGGCAGCGCTTTTGCATTTCTATCCACGCTCTCCTTGCGGAGAGCGACGCGGCGATCGGAAATCCCACGTTAGAAATAGCCTATTTCTATCCACGCTCTCCTTGCGGAGAGCGACAGGGGTTTGCCACGATGGAGTGCGTCGGATTGTAATTTCTATCCACGCTCTCCTTGCGGAGAGCGACTCAGCAAAAATGCCGCGATCGGAAAACCGACGTTAATTTCTATCCACGCTCTCCTTGCGGAGAGCGACTATACTGCCATTTGTAAAACACCTCCTACTCAAGATTTCTATCCACGCTCTCCTTGCGGAGAGCGACCCGTGGCCGGCTCTTGCCTAAACGGGGTCATCGGATTTCTATCCACGCTCTCCTTGCGGAGAGCGACCCTGCAAGCCACGCGCTTTTGCAGGCATCGCTGATTTCTATCCACGCTCTCCTTGCGGAGAGCGACGCATACGGGCGCATTAACGACATTTCGCGGTTGATGATTTCTATCCACGCTCTCCTTGCGGAGAGCGACCCTACTATATGCAATGGGATATTACCGATACCGTGATTTCTATCCACGCTCTCCTTGCGGAGAGCGACCTCGCAGTGGCGGACCTTAGCAAGCGGGATGTACGATTTCTATCCACGCTCTCCTTGCGGAGAGCGACTTACAATGATAATTTTGACTGGTGGCCGCTTTATATTTCTATCCACGCTCTCCTTGCGGAGAGCGACGCAGTGTCCACCGCACCATGGATACCGCCTCAAATTTCTATCCACGCTCTCCTTGCGGAGAGCGACGACACCATGTAGCAACGGGTTCCACAATATTTAATATTTCTATCCACGCTCTCCTTGCGGAGAGCGACCCACTGTGACACACTGTCAGCTTTAGCGCCTAAACAATTTCTATCCACGCTCTCCTTGCGGAGAGCGACAGGTCGGCATCCCGAACACCAACACAAGCAAAAAAATTTCTATCCACGCTCTCCTTGCGGAGAGCGACAGCAGGGCACCCAGCTGACGGTTGCCGACGTGTATATTTCTATCCACGCTCTCCTTGCGGAGAGCGACTTTCGTACTGGATGAAAATCATGATCGTGTGACGTGGATTTCTATCCACGCTCTCCTTGCGGAGAGCGACGTTAACCGCTCTCAAAACCATCAAGGCACTTTTTGACAATTTCTATCCACGCTCTCCTTGCGGAGAGCGACCCATTCTGGGCATTCCGAACCAGGTGGGAACCTGGATTTCTATCCACGCTCTCCTTGCGGAGAGCGACGCCAACAAGGCCCTTAAAAAAGTCGAGGAGGTTATTTCTATCCACGCTCTCCTTGCGGAGAGCGACCGCTCAAAAACGCTATCACGGCAGTCCCCCAACAGATTTCTATCCACGCTCTCCTTGCGGAGAGCGACGGCCATCCAAGAGTTCAGCCCAATTTGTAGGCGCGATTTCTATCCACGCTCTCCTTGCGGAGAGCGACGGATATGCGATCGTTTGGCGGTGCCGATTGCTCGATTTCTATCCACGCTCTCCTTGCGGAGAGCGACCAGCGACGCTTTTGCAGCCGTCTCCACGTTGTTTATTTCTATCCACGCTCTCCTTGCGGAGAGCGACTTCTTGCGCTGGCTGACGCTTGCCCGCCTCTTCTATTTCTATCCACGCTCTCCTTGCGGAGAGCGACTGATACAACTTCGCTGATGAAATGTCAAGCAAAATTTCTATCCACGCTCTCCTTGCGGAGAGCGACACTAATCCTGAATCGCTATATTTTTCACGCTGCCTGATTTCTATCCACGCTCTCCTTGCGGAGAGCGACCAATTAACGGTTTTAAACACAGATGGGCAAGTTTCTATTTCTATCCACGCTCTCCTTGCGGAGAGCGACCTTCGCAAGGTGCCGATATTGAGCATAAAATGATAAATTTCTATCCACGCTCTCCTTGCGGAGAGCGACGTAACAAGTGTTGCAAGGGTAGCAACGACAGTAGATTTCTATCCACGCTCTCCTTGCGGAGAGCGACGTTAAACTCTAGCTGGATTTCATCAATCAGAAAGAATTTCTATCCACGCTCTCCTTGCGGAGAGCGACCACGCCCCCCAGCCCCCCCAAGGCGAGAGTTCTATATTTCTATCCACGCTCTCCTTGCGGAGAGCGACCCGCCGCGGGGCGGTTTCTGTTATCTTGATAATATAATTTCTATCCACGCTCTCCTTGCGGAGAGCGACAGCGCGCCGAGATTCACGCCAGCACCCAGCAGGAATTTCTATCCACGCTCTCCTTGCGGAGAGCGACGCAGTAACGAGAGTAGCGAGGACACCAACGATAATTTCTATCCACGCTCTCCTTGCGGAGAGCGACCCTTATAATCTAATGATACATCACGCAAAAAAAATTTCTATCCACGCTCTCCTTGCGGAGAGCGACATACCGTATCAACGCGAGATAGACCAGAAGAGCAATTTCTATCCACGCTCTCCTTGCGGAGAGCGACAATTTCAGTTGCGCCAGCGAGCGCCCCATAGCTAATTTCTATCCACGCTCTCCTTGCGGAGAGCGACAACGCAGACACAAAAAACACCTCATTTCACAAGCTATTTCTATCCACGCTCTCCTTGCGGAGAGCGACAGCGTTAGACATATCAGTCAAACGAGAAGCAAGCATTTCTATCCACGCTCTCCTTGCGGAGAGCGACCTATCCGTGGTATTGTCCTTAAGAGGTGATTATGTATTTCTATCCACGCTCTCCTTGCGGAGAGCGACGGAATGCTCCCGAGATGCCTACTCAAGAGGAAATAATTTCTATCCACGCTCTCCTTGCGGAGAGCGACGCGGTATGCAATCAGCTGTTATTTGATACGCTGATTTCTATCCACGCTCTCCTTGCGGAGAGCGACGACGTGCTGGCCTCCGATGATCGCACCCGCACAACAATTTCTATCCACGCTCTCCTTGCGGAGAGCGACTTTGCCTGCTGGTATATTAAGGAGATGACAGCGAATATTTCTATCCACGCTCTCCTTGCGGAGAGCGACTGTTCAGCGGGGACCATGGCCACATCAACGGAGACATTTCTATCCACGCTCTCCTTGCGGAGAGCGACGGAGGATTCCACAAAATCAACTGTCAGCTAATGGTATTTCTATCCACGCTCTCCTTGCGGAGAGCGACCTTCGTCATCAAAAACAGGACGGCGTTTTCGGTATTTCTATCCACGCTCTCCTTGCGGAGAGCGACCGGTCGGCCTCAATCTGGTTGGACAAATGTAGGACATTTCTATCCACGCTCTCCTTGCGGAGAGCGACAGCAAAAGTGCACAAAACAGTGGGGCACTTTTGCGCATATGAAACAAATTTTGTGGAGATTGCATCTTCATGCTGACAGGCACGGCTGTATTTTACCCTTTCTGCCCCTGTTTTTTCCATATTTTCTGGTGCGAAGGAACCGGGAATTTTATGATTGCCTTCCCCTCGCACTAAGCAAACAAGATTCCATCCTGATCAAAATCCGGGTGCAGACCCACATGCTCGACTTTGCTTTTGTAATGGTTTCCCAGTTGATAAAAGCGCAGGCTGTCCGATTCCGAATCGATCAGTTCGGTCAATTTTGCTTTGAACATCGTGTATTGCGCGGCATCCAGCAGGCACTCAAATACGGAGTTTTGCACCCGCTGGCCGTAGTTTACACAGACTTTTGCTACTTTGCGCAGCCTGCGACGACCGGCGGCTGTTTCGGTGTTGACATCATAGGTTACAAGCACCAACATAACGGCACCTCACTTCCAGAAAAACGGTGGGTACACTTCCAGGTCGCCGCGCAGAGCACGGGCCAGCAAAAGCGCCTGAACATAGGGCACCAGCCCCCAGGGCAGTTTTTCTTTCAAAAACGGATGGGTGATCTCTTCCTTCTTTTTGTTCTGCCATGCGGTCAGGAAAGCTTTGCGGCCATCATCCGTCAGCAGTACGGCACCATTTTCCTGTTTTTGCAGGTGTTTTGCCGTGATGATCTTTTGATTGATGCAGCTGATGACCAGCCGGTCTGCATAAACCGCCCGCAGTTCTTCCATCAGGTCAAGTGCCAGACTTTTGCGGCCGGGGCGCGGGCGGTGCATAAAGCCAACATAAGGGTCCAGGCCCACAGCGCTCAAGGCGGATGCACACTCCCGCGCCAGCATGCTGTAGGCAAACGAAAGCAGCGCATTCACATTGTCCAGCGGTGGACGGCGGCTGCGGCCCTCAAACACAAAATCCTGCTTTTGCTGCAGAATCAGGTCATTCAGGCAGTCAAAGTAGCGCTGGGCTGCCTCGCCTTCCAGGCCGCGCAGCTGTTCCGGATCATCGCTGGTCTGTATCAGCGGCAGCGCGGCGGCCAGCTGGGTGGAGGTGCGTTTCAGTTTTTCGACCGGGACACGCTGGGGATGATCGCGGGTTGCGCGTTCCAGCACCCAGCGCGCGTTATACACTTTACCAAGGATAAAGCTCCGGGCATAGCGACAGCTCTGGGCCGGGTCATCCGACACGCGGTACTGCGTCTGACGCAGCAGCACATTGCCGCGTTCTTCCCCCACGGTGCGGGCCTGAAATCTGCCATACGGGTCAAAAAAGCAAAGGTCAATGCCCCGCCGGGCACAAGCTCCCATCAAAGCGGGGCTGGCACCCGCGTAAGTAAAGCAGACGATGCCTTCCAGCGTATGCAGGGCATAGCGGTGGGTTTCCTGTTTATTGCGGGTAACAACAAGGTTTTCGCCATCCAATGTCAGGTAAGCGTCCTCATTGATGACAAACAGGGTGTTGAGCAGCTTTCTCATGGCGCGCCCTCCTCAATATGCTCCCGCAGATACGCCGCCGGGTCTGCCTGCTGATACAGCGCCGGCAGGCAAAGCTCTTTCAGTGAGCAGGCATTGCAATGCTTGCCGGGTTTGCTTTTTGGGGTATAGCCGCGCGCAAACAGGCGGTTCATCTCATCCGCCATGGTCTGCGCGGTGCTGCGCAGTTCCGGTGTCAGGGAAACATGTTCCCGCTGCCGGGTTTCTTCATAAAAGATTTCCCCTTCCGGCACCTCGCACACCAGCATTTCTTCCAGCGCCATGGCCTGTGCGCAGAGCTGCAAACGGTCGGCATCGTTTACCTTGCTGCGGCCATGCTTATATTCCACGGGCATGGGCTGCCACAGGCCGCGGCGGCCCTGCAATGACACGCCGTTTGGATCCTTGTGAAACTCTACCACATCGCAGTCGCCGGTCAGTTTTAAGCGGTGGCTGACGACCCTCATACCGCGGGCGATCAGCAAATCGCCGCGTTTTTCCGTCAGGGTAACATCATGGCAGCGGGTATGCTGCAGGCGGCCTTCGGCGGTGCGTTGGTTTTCGGACCATTGTTGTTCCAGGTGTATGAGCGCCCACTGACGGCGGCAAAAGCTAAAATGCTGGATACCGGACATCAGCAGGTAATCATCTGGGGAAGCCATTACGACAGCCTCTCGCACGTTACCCCTGCGGGAAGATTTTCATCCACCGTTACCACATAGTCACGGTAACTGCGCGGGAAGGCTACCCCTTCGGCACGCGTGACATGCACTGCATCAAACAGTTTATAGGACGGCGCATTGCCCAGCTCCGAATCATGCTTGAACACGATCAGTTCCCGAACTGCCATTTTGCCGCGGGCTGCACTGTGGTCATTTTCAAACATATTCAGGATTGCCTGCCACAGCAGCTGCAGGTCATCCTCTGAGAATCCTGTAGTTTTGCGGGCAAGGTTGGCAGAAATGTAACCCTCTGCACGGTACAAGCCATACGGGATCACATACTTGCGGCCCATCTCGGTGCCTTTACGCTCCGCATCAGCTTCCGTTGTAATGGCAATACGAGTGATGGTTACTTCCTGCGGGAGAACAGGGTCTACCGAGCGTGCAAAGCTCAACTGAACAGGGCCACGCACCTGCCCACAGTTCAGTGCGCCTTTTACAAAGGTTGTCATAACGGCGCCAAATGTGCGGATATCATAAAAGTTCTGGCACATAAAGTCCCGGATTTTACGGTCCAACTCCGGGTCATCTTTCTTGGCGACTTTCAGGGCATCCTTGGCATCAGCATCAATGCCCAAGTATTCGAGTGCTTTTTTATCGCTGCGGTTCAGGGGGACCTGATCTTTAATGTAAATCTGGTATCCCGCTTCATCTTCTTTGGCCACTTCGACATAGTTGCGAATCTTACGCTTTAAGCAGACATCTGTAACAATGCCATATCCCGTTTCCGGGTCAACGCGCGGCATGTTGCCTGCATCCGGATCGCCGTTCGGATTTCCATTTTCAACGTCAAACAGAATTACAAAATCATACCGGTTTTTGATTGCCTGTGCCATTGTTATTCCTCCACTTTCTTTGTATAGCGTTCCTGTGTTTGATGATAATAGCCGAGAATAAAAGAACCCTGTTCCGGCAGAGTCAGCCGTGCTGGGAAGCTTCCTTCTAATTTGCCGCCTGCCAAGGCTGCGATCTGCTTATCGTAATAAATCTTTTGTGGCTTGCTCATTTTTTGCATATGCTTTTGTGCCAGCATCAGAATTGTCGGGAATACAGTAGCTGGGGTGGATGCCGCCGCATTAAAATAGCGGTCTTTGATGGTTGTATTGATATCCGGGTTTACCGCCATCTGGATTGCTTCCAGCACAGCAAAAAGCTGACCCATAACATACGGTTGATAATTTGTTTCCTTGTTATTTTCCACAGTTAATACCTCCTTTGGGCAACGGGGATCTTCATTACGCAGGTAGTATGCTTTTATAATAGCGGCACGGCCGCGTGTTACTTTTTGCTCTGCGCGGATACGCATCATAACGCCATCCAGCAGGGTTGCCGGGTACCTTGTATTATCCAGGATTGCACGCAAGACATCGCCTGCCAGCTGCGGTGCTGCCGATGGGTTGCGGGAATTGGTGTTGACGGTTTCCTGCAGCAGCCAATACACCCCCAGCTGCGGGAATTTATCATAAGCGGGGCGCACAATCTCTAAGCGGTCATAATGCTTCTGCACATTATCAAGCAGCGTTTGAAATGTATCCTGCCAGAAAAAGCGAACCGAGAGGCGCGCCGCATTAGGGGCCAAGCCAAGCACATAAAAGTGCCTTTGTGGGTCAAGTGTCACGTTCTGCCACTCTACACTCTGTCCATGGACCAGCTTGTCCACTGCATTTCGCACATCGCTTTCGCTGACAGGCGCATCCATGGCAAACAATGCATCCATTGCTACCTGCTGGTAGGCGGTCTCACCGCCTGCTGCCCAGCATACAATGGTGGTATCGCCCACGCGCTGAACATGTTCCCTGTCTGCCAGCAGATAGTTTAATGCCTGTGCATAGGCAAAGGCCGCATAACTGCCAACCGGCGCATTGCCCCCCTGTTCATGTCCGTATGAGCAAAAAGCGTCCGCATTAAAAGAAACAATCGATGCGCCGGAAGGCTGTGCCCCGGTCACGCCTTTAATCGCCGGGTGCAGGCGGGCAAGCGGTGCCTTTTGCCCTGTAACCAGGCATCGGATTTCCGGTGCATCCGTGTTCTTATCACACTGCCGCTGCCAGGCTTCCTGTATTTCCGGATCGTCCTGAACATAGTTTTCCCGAATCAGAAATACCAGATTGCCACCCTTGTAAAGTTCCTTGAGACTTTGTTCCAGCGCTGGATTCTGCTCCGCCGCCTTGGGGTCCCAGTTTATAAAAAAGTTCCGCACTGCCTGTGCCGCCTGACCAGGAACATTTTGTAAAATGGCAAGATGCAGCTCCTTTGCAGCGGCAAAGCACTGCATTGCACGCTCCGGTTTGCCTTTTCCGTCAATGCCGAGCATGTAAGCACTGTTATCACACAAAAAATTGGCTGCCACACCACTAGAGCGTTTAACCTGTTCCGGAACTTGCAGCTGACATGGAGCAAGCACTGTTTTTTTACCGCGCTTTTCCTCTTGCTGCAAGGGGTGCAATGCCATCAGTTGGCCGTTTTCATCCAGTTCCAAAGCCCAACTGACTTTTGCGCTTGTCCAACCGGGGCGCGTGATTTTGCCATTTGCCAACAAATCTTCATAGTATTGTACCAAAGCCTGTAAAATCATCGGTACACCTCGCAGTCTGCCACATTCAACACACCATGTTCCAATTTTGCATGGAAATACATCGGGGTTATGTTCTGCGGGTCAGTGTAGTTAAAGTCATATAGCATGAATCCCAAATCCCGTGTTTCCTCAATGGTCGGGATTGGCCCGCCGGGCCATGCGCGGAATGCGGCAGGAAATTCACGGCACCCAAGATAGGGAGTATGAAAACACTGACCCCTGGACATGCGCCGGGTAACAATATCCTGGAACTTTCCCGGATTGTCGCTCGGTGCCGCACGGTCAGTCATCTCAAATTCTGCCTCAATCACATAATGAACGTCCTGCAACACCATGGCTGCACGCTGGACGATCTGCTGGGGCGTGGCAAGGTAAAGCGCTTTCCCTGTTCCCTGCATCGCGCTGCGTACATCGGAACAAAGAATTTTGCTTTTTACTTCGTTCCGACGGATGTTGGTAAAACGGATTGGGTTCATAACATAGATTTTCCGGATTTTCCACCGTAAGCCGGGGTGGTAATAGATTGCTTCTACTATGCCGCGTGCCGCGGAAGGGGTGAGGACTTCATATGAAACCCTTTCGACTTTTAGCTCAGGCCTCGAGAGCAAAGCATAATTCCCCCATACTTCCAGCTGGATCATCTGCATCAACTCCTTTGCATTTCTATTTTCAGTTGTTTTTAATTTATATTTTTGCTATAGTTTCAATATACGCTACTTGGCACCAAATGTCAATCCTTTTATCATGTATACTTTTTGTTTGCTTTTCATTCGGTTTTCTTTTATAATAAGTTGCGTCGGCAGCTTATGCCGTGGATAGAAATAGTTGATTTTACTTTAGCGCACAAAAACGGCAGGGCAGGCTCCCTGCCGTTTTTGCTTTATGCAAACCAGGCTGCTCCCGTTTCAGCTTCCATAGCAAGGCCCGTGTTGTTATCGTAAAGGCTTCCGTCCGTTAATTCCCATATGCCTTCACTGATTTGGCAAACCGCCCCGGCATTCTCCAGCGTTTTCAGATGATCCGGGTAAACCGGAACACCATATTGCCCCAGTTGACGGAACAAAGTTTTGCTTACCTCTCCTGCACGCAATCGTGCAAGCAAATGTTCCCCCTTCCCTTGGGGAATGTATACGGTCACGGCAGGTGTTTCAATTAAGCGGAACCTCTCTGCCGCTGTTGCAAAGGGGAAAATGCGCCCTTCCATATCCTGCTCGAACCCTTGCAGAATTTGCTGTTCATCCAGTCTTTTATCTCCTTTTAAGGTACGGTAAAACAGAAAGTATGTTTCGATTGCTTCCAGAGATGCCAGATCTGCATATTTTTTCAGGACGCTTTGCGTTGCGGATACATTCTGTTCCAGCATGCGCGGTACATGCTGCCCTTCCAATGTGAAAATCTGTACCAAGCTCTGCTCCACCGGGCGTCTTCCCTCTCGATTGCAGCGCCCCGCCGCCTGCAAAATGGAATCCAGACCTGCTTCCTCGCGGTACACAGCCGGGAAATCCACATCAACACCCGCTTCGATCAAAGAAGTTGATATCACACGGCAGGGCAGCCCATCTTTTAAGCGTTCCCGGATTTCCTGCAATAACTGTTTGCGATGGGCTGGGTATAGCAATGTTGTCAGGCAGTAGCTGCCCTCTTTGGGCAGGTTATTGTATAATTCCTGTGCTGTTTTTCTCCGGTTTACAATACACAGCACTTGTTCCTGCGCTGCCAGTTCTGCACCAAGCTGGCTTTGTTCCAACTCTCCGCGCATTTTTAGTGTTGTACGCCGGAATGCCTGATATTGCTCTTTGGGATGTGGGCAAAGTTCCGTCATCTGCAGCCCAGGCGCCAGTTCATCAAACAAGGGCTGCAAAGCTGGTTGTGTGGCCGTGCAAAGCACCGCTGCTGCGCGGTAATGCTGTACCAGCTGCGCGATTGCCGCAACGCAGGGGCGCAAATAAGGAACCGGCAGGTTTTGTGCTTCGTCAAAAATGACCACGCTATTTGCAATGTTATGTAATTTACGGCATTGTGACGCATGGTTGCCGTAAAGTGATTCAAAGAATTGCACGGATGTGGTAACCACCACCGGAGCATCCCAGTTTTCCGCCGCCAATGCTTTGCGGTAGGCTGCCGGCTCATCATCTTCCTTGGCAGAGTAGTCCACCCCTGAATGGTGTTCCAAAACATTTTCTGCTCCTAATATTTCCGAAAACACATCCGCGGTCTGGTCAATAATGGATGTATAAGGGATCACATAAATAACCCGGTCCATATGGTTCTTTACAGCTAGCGAAAGCGCAAATGCCAATGACGCTACCGTTTTTCCCCCGCCTGTAGGAACGGTCAGGGAATAAAGGCCGCGCCGCCCTGTTTGCCCTGCCGTTGTACAGGCTCTCAAAATTGAACTGCGGCGCTCATTCAAGGTTCCCTGGGGATGGCTCCATTTTGCGGTATATTGGTTCAACCTTTTCAGCAGTTCATCCATTGTCTGGCCTTGTCCGCGCGGTTTAGGCCTGCTCATAAAGTTTTCCGTATCCAGATAGTCCGCATCGACCAGGCAGGAATACAACATCCGGGTATAAAATGCCTGTGTAAAACGATTTTCCTTCATCATTTCCGGCTGGGGCGGTATGGACGGCAGTTTAATCTCATTCGTCCATTGGGTATAGGGTTCAACGCTCTTTTTCAATCGCCCAAACATTGTCGCATCCTGCGCGGTATCGCTTCGGCCTCCTCCATCCGGCAGGCCGCTATGGTGTCCCGCAATAGCAAAAGCCAGTGGGATTTGACCATATCGGGCAGCCACCTGTGCACCAGCCGTTGAGTGATCCACTTTCTCTCCACCTTGCAGGCGCTTTTGAAACTTTGTACTATATTTACCAATATCATGCAGTAATCCAAGCCAAGTTCCCTGTTGCTGGGCATCAAAGGCTGCTGCAAATTGCCCACATAGGACTGCCGTTCCCTGCAAATGGTCCGCTACCGTTTGGACGCGGGTTCCGTCTTCACTGATATGAGCCAGCATCTTTTTCTCCTGGTGCATAATCAAACTCCCTTCTGTTTTGCTTTTCTCTATTATAGCAGATCACTCATCCCATAATTCGGACTTTCACTCCAGTTCTGCAATCTTTGTCATACTATCCAAATTTATCCATGTAGAATTGTTAGCTATTCCCATTAGCAGATATTTTTGATAAAATAAGATATTATAGGGTTTATGAATTCACTTTCTTATATTACTTCTTCATCTTACCGAAAAATCATTTACGCAAGGAGTGAAAAGCCATGAAAAGGAAGTTATTCTCATTTTCCGCCAGTGTTATCACCGCAATAATGCTTACCGCTTGTGCTGCAGCGCCAGAAAATAAACCTGCTTCCTCCGCTGCTCTTTCCCCGACCAGTGAAGCTGTTGCCACAGCTATACCATCCACTAGCAATGCCAACTGGAAGTTACCGCCGCAATATGATTTTGACGAGATGATTCCTCTCTTCTCCCGCGAAACCCACACTGCCGGTTACGCCGCTGCCCGAAATCTGTACGCTGTGCGCAAGGGCGAACGCTGGAGCCTGTTTAATGCTGCCAACTGTAATGCTTTTCTGGAAGATTTGTCAGAAAGCATCCCGTACCTGTATGGTGAGCAGGAGCTCTCCATTGGGGTAGATGATACATACGATTACCAGAAGCTGAATGCCCTGGAAGAACAGATTAACCAGGAGCTGGTTGCCCAACAAATGCCTTTTACAACCATGCTGGGCGGGCACGGCGGGTATGGCATCCAGTGGATTTTAGGTGACAGCCAGATTTACCGTTCTGCTATTGGTGTCTATACATTTAGTGGCACGCCCATCGAACAGGTGTATGCTCCGGATTTGGTTGGCATCCAGCAAGGCATTTGGGATGATGAATATGCCGGTTATCTTGTTGACAATTCTGCACCTTTTGCCGTTGCGGATAAAAGCGGTACAATTTTAACCGATTTCGACTACCAGGATGCCTGCATGGCCGGTGAATCTTTAATCGCGGTAAAGGATGCAGCCGGTAACTGGGGATATTGCGACCAAAGCGGTGCTTTAGTAATCCCCTGCATTTATCAGCCGCAGATGAGTTTGTCCATCATGAACGAAACTGTTGAATATCCTTACGCAGACTTATCTGGCATGGTAGTTGTGAAAAATCAATCCGGACAAAAGCTAGTTCTGGATGTTTACGGCAATGAGATAATTTCCGCTGGGCAATATGAAGATTTAGCCCCCGCGCGCGATGGCTGCGTATGGGCAAAACAGAATGGCCTTTGGGGCTTGCTGCAAGTACAGGATTATACCGAAAACAATGCCAACGTTATTCTGCCGGATGGATGCGTTGCACCAGATGTAACGCTTAGCCGAATTGATAGCCTTTGTACCTACACCACTGCTGATCATGGGCTGGTTATGCGTAAAGGTCCCGGTACAAATTATGAAAAAATGGATAATATCCCCTACGGTATCATCGTATGGGAATGCGGCTATAGCAGCAATGTGCCTGACTGGGTTGTTGTATATTACAGTGGGATTTATGGTTGGGTCAGTGATGAATACTTGGCTACCACTATTTATTCCAGCAGTAAATAATAAATAAAAAAGCAGGTGTTCATGTAGAAACGATATCGTCCTCCACGTGAATACCTGCTTTTTATAGCTTCTTTTATTATATCTGTTCTGTGCCGTTATTTGTCTCTGTATGAAATAAATAGCCGCTATATGCATTTGAATGAAGTGTTCTGTTTGTTTGCTTTTTTACCTAAAAGAATCGCGTAGGAGGCTCTCTTAACTAAAGAGCCGACCTCTCACACCACCGTGCGTACCGACCGGTACACGGCGGTTCAACCGCATAAGTGCAAGGACTCGTAGTAGTGCCTGAGGATACTAAAATATCCTGCTTCTGCGAGTCTTTCGTTTGCAATGGAGCCTTTTAATACAGGACTACCGGCGATACACCAATAACCCAGTCTGGAATTGCCCCACTGGTACTATTCCAAAATTCTTCGTTTGAGTTTCATTACTCATCGATATAATCTTTATCGAACCACTCGCCTGGCGAGTGGTTTTAGACATACAAAAAAGCACCTTAGCTTACGCTATGGTGCTCTTCCTGGTGACCCGTGCGGGAATCGAACCCACGTTAACGGCGTGAGAGGCCGCTGTCTTAACCGCTTGACCAACGGGCCATGACCGCAAAAGATTGCTTGTATAATATACCAGATGAAACGCGGTTTGTCAACATATTTTTCAGGGCGAATGGGATAAAATGGAGAGAGATTTTTGGCCGGCAGCGCTATTCGGAAAATGTACGGTAGGTCACTGCGCCCGCAGTCGAACTTCAGAGGCCAACCAGACCGCTGATTCGGTTCTTGAACCGGAATAAGCCGTTCCCTACAGAGCTTTTTATAATAGGCAGCAGGCAATGCAAGCAATCTGTAGGGCGGGATGCCCTCATCCCGCCGTGGAGAAACCTTTATCGACTGTGGCAAGCACTGCAAATGATTTGTAGGATCCGATGCTCGCATCGGGCTGTTGCCGCTCACCAAACTATACCTGCCAATTCCGCAAGGTTGCTGCGGGCTGATGACAAGCATCTGCCCCTACAAACAAAATCAAGGGCAATACCGCATAATTCTAAGTGCCGATACAGCGAGCGAGGTGCGGCAGCTGCTAAGCCAAAAGCGCAGATAATACTGGATGCTGCAAAGGTGAGCGCCGCCAGTGGCGGAAACAGCGAACCGAAGCAGGGGCAGCGGTCGCAGAGTGCGAGGGGCTTTTGCCCCCGAAGCACGATGCGGGTACCGCAACCCGACATTATCGAGCATTTTGGCAACGCAGATGCCGTGCCGCAGCCGCCGGAGCGGTGCTTAAGCCGTTAGGCGGGAATTGTGCGGTGTTGCCTTTACTTTATATATTCCAACCGCCAAAGATGTGGTATAATGTGTGGTACGAGGGCTAAAATACAAAAGAAAAAAGCCTTAGCTAACGCTAAGGCTTTTTGGTGACCCGTACGGGAATCGAACTTCTATCATTCTACAAATATCCTTTAATGCAATACGTACTAACGATAATTTTATCACTGGTATGGATTTCATTAAAGGGTATTTTTATATCTGTGTGGTACAAAGTGTGGTACTCTTCATATAAAAAGTGTGGTACAGCACCTGCTTGCAAGAATAAATAAAAAAGTTGGTGATACCCCTCTTGCCAGTACGTGCGAACTGAATATCATGATAATAAAGCCACCTACTGAAAATTACTCAAAGGAGATTATTATCATGAAAGGCAAATATTTGAATTTGCGGTCCGAAATCATCCGCGCAGGCTTTACCTGCTACAATGTCGCGGAGGCCATCGGCATTTCCCCGCAAGCATTGTCGCAGAAGATGAACGGATATTCGCTCTTTTCGGCAGAGGAAATCGCACGCATCGGAAGGTTGTTGAATATCAATAAGGACGATTACTACACTATTTTCATCGAGCCAGTCACATAAAATGGCCGGCTCTAAGGAGTCCGCATGTATACCACACAAAGTAAAATGATTTCTCGCGCAATCTGGGTTGAGAAAAAGCACGTTTGGAAAATCAACCTCCAAAAGAACGGTGTCCGAAAGTCTTTTTATTCAAGCGTCCCGGGTGACAAAGGCCGAAAGATCTGCGCCCAAAATGCAACCTCGTGGTTGTCTGGAGCTTGCCCATTTAGCGTCAGCGAACGTACAACAGTTGATACCGTGTTTGAGCGCTACCTCCAAGATAAGGCACTCGAAACCACAAACATCTACACCATCCGCAACAGGTATAACAACCACATTAAACCTATAATTGGCAAAGTCCCGGTTATGCTACTAACTAAGCAGGATTTAAAGCGAGTTATCTATACCGCATACAGAAAGCACAATCTTAGTCAAAAAAGTCTTAAAAATATACGCGGCGATTTATCTGGATTCTGTAATTATTTGGACTGTGCCGATATCCGGAACGATTTGCGTACATCAAACATTAAAATTCCCTCAAACGCCAAAAAAGGTCAAAAGCAAGCACTTGACGTTTCTTCGCTTAACATCTTATTCACCGAATCTCAGGTGCCTTATAATGGTACGATTTGTCAAGACAGCTTAATCTATGCATATCGATTCCAAGTCGTTACAGGGTTACGTCCTGGTGAATTGATGGGCCTTGAGTGGGGCGATATTGACAATGATTATATACATATACGCCGTGCCATCAATGCTAAAGGCATCACTACAAATGGGAAGAACGAATTTGCCGCACGCGACTTCCCGCAGACTCGATATACACGTATGCTTTTAGAAAGTCAACAAGTCTATCGAGTCACTCCGTTAGACCCTCATGAGAGGGTCTTTGGAAGCACTGGTCAACTATGCTACCGTAAACGCTGGGGGATCTATTGCAGGTATAACGGTATCCCTTATATTACGCCGTATGAGCTGCGACATACCTTTAGCTCAATCTACAAAAATCACTTTAGCAACTGGGTTTACGAGGAGTTAGTTGGTCATACACATCCTGGTGTTAATGGTGTCTATATGCACCCGATGGATGGAGACATGGACGGCGTTCCTGCTCTGCTTGACAGCTTGCTTGATGAAAGACTTTCATTAGGTAGAGCAAAGCGGATGCTCTTATCTAACGGCCAAACCAAATAAAAAAGCACTTTATAAAGACGAGCTTCATTCAAGAAATTTGTAATGAAGTTCGTCTTTTCTTTATTGTCCACCCTTGCGAACTGAGTAGAATTATAAGCACAGGGAGCGAACAAGCAAGATACATCCTCTCGGTTGTCATATTGCTTTACGTTTCCTCCATCAGAAAAGGGAGGTGACAGAAATGTCGTTTGGTTCTATCAACAGCAGTGCTCGACACACTTGCTTTTGGTTGCATCTATCCGGCACCATTCCTTAGTTACCAATGGCGAGGACAGTACTTCGGAAACAACATAACGATAATGCCAAGGAGGAAATAACCATGAAAATCATTGGTTATAGACGCAGTGACTTTGTCACGAAAGAAGGCCGTCCCGTCACCGGCTGCCGCATCTACCTCGCAACGGAGATTGCCTCCCAGAACGGGGAGGGCGTCTTCGTCAGGGATATGTATCTCTCTGACGCTAAGATGGCCGAACTTAAAATCAACCTTCATGACCTGATGGGACGCGAAGTGAAGATTTTCTACAACGAGTACCGTAAGCCTGAGAACATTGTGGTGCTCGACTAAGGTTTCCAAGCACACTGTAGGACGCGTTAGCGGCCTCACCTCAAAAATGGGGCTTGTCTCATTTTTGAGGTAAACCAATCAACACCCATACAGCACCTTGAAAATTTTATAACGACAAGCGTACGCTATGGACTTAAAGCCGCCACACAGGTATGGAGCTAGTATTACCTCCATACCTGTGTGTACAGTCCATAAAGCCTATAACTATAAGCTTTAAAGCGTACACAGCGGCTTTGTGTCCGTAGTGTACTGGGTACACTATATGGCAAAAGGTTACGCGACACGCCGTTACCAGCTGACAATCAACAATCCACAAGAGCATGGCTATGATCATAATGTTATCAAGGCTGCTCTTGAAAAAGGAGCCAAGCTCCTTTATTGGTGCATGGCTGATGAAGTGGGGCAAGAGGAAACCTATCACATACATTTATTTTTAGTATATGAAAATCCTGTAATGTTCACAACCCTAAAGAACAAGTTTCCTACTGCGCACATCGAAGTGCCTCAATGGGGAAAAAATTCCGAAAACTATGCTTACATCCGTAAAGAGGGTGCTAAGTATAACAAGGATGCAAACGGTCACTACAAGTATACCGACTCCAAGGGAAAAGTACATGAAGGGATAAACTACTCTGACACGTTTGAAGAAAGTGGCAGTTTACCCCCTGACAGCAAGCAGGGCGACCGTAACGACTTACGGACTCTGTATGCACTGATTGCATCCGGGGCAGACAATGCGCAAATCCTGGGTGAGCACCCGGAATACCTGCGAGATATCTCCCACATTGACCGGACAAGGCAGACCATCCTGGAGGAGAAATACCGCAATGTATTTCGCCAGATGACAGTCACCTATATCTTTGGCCCTACTGGCACAGGAAAAACTAGGTCGGTAAAAGAAGGATGCGGATACTCAAACTGCTACGCGGTGTCTGACTATCACCATCCTTTTGATGGCTACCGGGGGCAGAAAGTGATGCTCTTCGATGAGTTCCACAGCAGCTTGCCCCTTAATAGCATGCTGCAATACCTGGATGGCTATCCTTTGGAATTACCCTGTAGGTATGCTAACAAGCAGGCTTGCTACACGGAAGCATACATCATTTCCAACTTGCCGTTGGAGAAGCAGTATGTTTCCGAGCAGCACGAAAAGCCGGAGGCTTGGGACGCGCTCTTGCGGCGCATCAACTGCGTTCGGGTTTTTGACCTCGACGGCAGTCACAAGGACTATACGGTTCACGAGTATTTTCACCCTTGCACCACACCGACATTTGAGCAAATAGAGATTGATGATTGTCCGTTCTAGCGGATGAAAGCTGTGCTATCAGGCTATACGGGCATTTATTTTGAAAGGAGATTTAATCATGCGTAATGATTCTGATCGCCTGCAATGGCAGACGGAAAAAAATTATATCATGAATACGTTCCACAATGGGCTTAGACGTATTCAAACCGATTCAAAGACCGCACAGCAATATGTGCTGCTGTGCCTCGCACTCGCAGTTGCCGCCCTGATTATGGTTTCGGGCGGCTCTGGCGAGGACGTGATTTCGGTAGTATTTAGACCGTTCGTTAATTTTATTCGGGTAATTGCATGGCTGGCAGAGTGCCTTGGCGTCATTTACCTCTTTGGTTATATCCCCCACAGTTGGTCATATTACGACGATTTTTCGCGTGCTGGTATCTGCAACCAGGCGCATGAAGCACCACTGCTAGTTAAGGCCAACAGGGATGGTAATATTCAACAGCTTACTTTCAGCCTTAAAGGCTGCCCGCTCGAATACTGGGAAGACAATCGGACAACAATCGAATCCGCACTTAATGTGACCGTCCTCTCTATCACTCAGGGTAGCAACAACCAGCTCTTTGACCTTCGTGTTGTTGCCGGGTGCAACCTTATGGGGCGGCTAATCCCGTGGGCAGATACATATATGGACGATAGCGACACAAAAATCGTCTTGGGCATCAATGCGGCAGGCATTCCCGTTAGCATTGATTTTAGCCAGCTGCCTCATTGGCTTTTGGCTGCTGCCACCGGCATGGGTAAGACGCAGTTGGCACTGTTGATTCTCTACCAGCTGTCGCAAAAAGGCTACGACATCTACCTCGCCGATTATAAAGGTGTGGACTTCGGCCCCGAATATCGTAAGACGGGGCATTATGCAGATGATGATGCTGCCCTTGAGCAGATGCTTGACAGTGTTGTACATGAGCTTAACCATCGCCGTACAGAGTTTTCTATCGCTGGCTGTGCAAATCTTGAGGAATATGTCCAGACGACCGGAGAAGAACTGCATCGAATCGTCGTTATCCTGGATGAAACCTCGATGATTCTCGATACAACTGGACGTGATAAAGATGGCAAGGCAGTAGTTGCCTCGATTACGAACAAGCTCCTCGCCATTGGCCGTCTGGGCCGTGCGCTCGGTATTCATCTGCTTGTGGCAACTCAGCGCCCCGACGTAGGGTCTGTTCCGGGTAGTCTTAAAGCACAGCTTGACGGTCGTATTTGCGGCCACACTGCCGATGCACAGAGTTCCATTGTTATCTTGGATGACGGCAGTGCCGCAAAGCTCCCTGCTATTCCCGGACGCTTCATCATCCGCAATGGCAGTGGGTCGGACGAAATTATTCAGGCTTACTACTATCACCAGTGACCAAGGAGTCGACTATGAAAAATCCACCTCTACAACAGGGCCATGACGGCCCGCGGGCACCACCGTTGCGTCCTTATCAGGCTGACACCCTTCAGCGTATGAAATCCTACGAGGGAAATGCCGCCCTGTGCGTTATCGCAACCGGCCTTGGCAAGACACGAATTTTTGCTGAGTACATCCGCTGTGATGTACTGGAAAATGACCACCACATACTGATTTTATCTCACCGGGAAGAACTCGTGATACAGCCGTTGGAATACCTCAAAGGCCTTCCCTGCGGCATCGAGCAGGGAACCACACATGCACACGGGGAACCCATCATCAGCGCTTCGGTGCAAAGCCTTGTGGGGCGGCTCGACAAGTACAACCCCTACAGTATCGATACCATCATCATCGACGAGGCCCACCACAGTGCTGCACCGACCTACCGCAAAATTTTTGAGTACTTCAAAAATGCCGTTCGTTTTGGCTTCACTGCAACCGCAATCCGCGGTGATGGTGTCGGCCTGGATGTGGCTTTTGACGACATTTTGTGCGAGTATAACACCCTATACGGCATTGAGCACGGGTATCTTAGTCCTATAGAAGCTTGTCAGGTTAATCTCAAGTATGACTTGGGGACAGTGCAGTACCGTGAGGATACTGGCGATTATGATGCCGCAGATATAGCACGCGTTATGTCTGGCACAGCAGCGGGTATCGCGGAGGCCTACACCTCAAACGCACGTGGGCAGACCATCATTTTCGCACCATCCATTGAAGAGGGCAAAAATGTGACAGCACTGCTCAATTCCCAGCATGGTGCCAGTACCGCGGCCTTTATCGATGGCACTACTCAAAATAGAGGACGTCTGTTGGAGGCCTACCGTTTGGGCCTAATTAAAGTACTTGTCTGCTATGCTGTCCTGACGGAAGGTGTTGACCTGCCGATGACAGAAACCGTTCTGCTGGCCCGCCCGGTTGCCACAACCAATGTCGGCCTGTATGCGCAGATGGTAGGTCGCGGCCTGCGGTTGCATCCGGGAAAAAGTGCCTGCAAGATTATTGATTGCGTGGGCATTTCCAGGATGCCGATATGCACGGCAGCAACGCTAATCGGCGAGGAACCGCTAGCTCCCAAACCTAAAAAGGAGCAGGTGGAAAAGTTGCCGGAGGAAACCGAACCGATAAAGGTACTTACAGGTGCGGACATTCCCGATACCTGGATACAAAATCAGAAGGAGGTAGACGTTATGGCACTTGGCGAAGGTGTTACCACCCATGATGTCGCATGGATTACACTCAAGGATGGCGGCTATATACTGCCTATCCCGACCGTAACCTACCGCATCAGCAAACCGCTGACTAACGGCATGGTGTACCTGCGGAAAAATAAAGCGTGCTCCAAGAGTGCGGTGCCATTACAATTTGCATTAGACTATGTGTATCAGGACTTGAAACAGAAGCATGCTAAATATCAACATATCTGGGACAAAAAACAGCGCTATAAGTGGGATAGACAACCCATCACCAATGAGCAAATTGCCCTTATCCACAAGCTGGCCCCGGATTACAAAATTGACACCCATAAAATGACACGAGGGGATGCCTCGCGGGCGATACAACTGCTGACCTACAAGCCGGAAGAATGGACGCCCCAAACGACACCCTCGGAGGTGCAGGACGATGCCAAGAAAAGCCCGTAAACTTTCGTCCTGCGGCGTGTATCACATCATGATCCGTGGAATTAACCGCATGACCATCTTTAATGATGATGCCGACAATCTGAACTTTTTACATATTCTCGATTTTTGCGCAGATGAAAATTTTATCATCATGGCATACTGCCTGATGGGCAACCATCTGCATCTGCTCGCGAAGGATTGTAACGATTCCTTGCAACACATGATGAAGGCCATCGGGGTACGGTACGTTGCCTACTACAACCGCCGCTACCAGCGGACAGGCCCGCTCTTCCAGGGCCGTTACAAATCCCAGCCTGTCACAACCAAAGGCTACTTCCTGCGGGTACTGCGCTATATCCACCGCAACCCGGTCGCTGCCGGAATGGTGCAGGATATGCAGGACTACCCGTGGAGCAGCTACATTGACTACTTTGCTAGTCGAAAAAAGCCGTTATGTCATGTAGACACAAGCTACGCGCTTGCACTGCATGATTTAGATTGGCTGCGGCACTACCACCAGCAGCCAGAATTAAATGCCCGCGGCATTCTGGAGGATTCTCCGCTGCCTGCCTTTACGGATGCTGAGCTTTGTGACTTTGTACGTGCAACGGCAGGCATGGAATGCCACGAAATCCAGCTTTACCCCGAATCCACCGCAACCCCGCTGCTGCGCCGTCTGGTAACACAAGAGGGCGTCAGCATTACACAACTCTCACGGCTTACAGGGATGGCACGCGGAGACATCCGCCGCCGTCTGCTGTGAGCGGTGATACAACTCTCAAAGGAGAAATCCCATGAAGAAAGAAAGCTTTATTTACAGCACTCTCACGATTGGCGGTTCGAAGGAACAGGTCAATGAAGTAATGAAGTACATCTGCGATGACATCTATGACATTGGGAGCATTGATTTGAATAAAATCTGTGCTGTGCCGGTACACCTGAACATTGGCCCCGATGATGAAGTTTCTTGCGGCGAAAAGCTTTACCGCCATTATCTTGATTTAGTTCCTTACCCTACAGAAGAGGAAGAAGAAAATTTTCTTGCTGTTCTTAGCCGTGCAGATCAGCGCCGGTTCCTTTTGGGAAAAATGGCTGTGCTGAACCGGAAGGAATACGGCTATCCTACTTATACCGGCTGGTGCACGGAACACTGGGGTACAGACGAAAACGTGATATCTTTTGAAGAATGTAATGAAAATAGCATTGCATTTCTCACCCATAGCGCACCTGCAAGTGAGGCTATTCATACGCTCTCAATTCTTTTTCCTAAAGTAAAACTTACTTTCGCGTGGGAGGAAAACAAGGTCGCCCTTATGGACGATGAAGTAGTTTTACATTATGAAGTATATCGTTACGGGGAGCTGGCAGAATCCAAATCTGCCATTGCCGGAAAGACCCACTGGCAATATAACGGCAGCTTAAAAAAACCGTTGTACTGCACGCCCCAAGAAGATAATGATTATGGGGAAATCCCTGAAGGAATTTCTGCGGAGGATTTTGAGGAACCGGACGCTATGCCTTTCTAACCCTGCCTCGTTTGAAAAGTAAACATCAAAAGGACGACAGCCTTTATTGGCTCTCGTCCTCTTTTTGTTGTCTAGTCTCAATATTGTCAAATAAAGGGCTGTCCCAAAAAGTTTTAAATGGGATTCCTAACCCCACACATATCCGTGCAACTATTTCAGTTGAAGTATTTTTAGTGGTAGCATAAGGCTTGACAGTCTTTTTAAGGACAGATGGTGCAATGCCGGAACGCTCAGCCAGCTTGTTGACACTGTAGCCGCTCTCGTCTGCAAGCTCCAAAATGCGCAGCTTAATTGCCTCCTGTAGTAGCATTTGCCCTCACCACCGTGTACAATAAAGTATATTTATTGTACCGATTTGCTAAGGGAAAAATCGTCTACCTGGAGACGATTTGAATCTTGCTCTTACGTGCTTATGTGCTATAATATAAAAGGAAGGTGATAAATGGATGCAAAAACTATCCCACACCGCACCGTACATAGCCTATGCTGTGGCAACTGCTGGGATGGCTGTGCTGCTACTCCTTGGCAGCTCGCCGGGAGCAATAGTTGCCCGCAGTTACCGGGCGTATAATGGGCGCGCTGTTCCCGGCTACACAGAATATACGTACCGGGATGTTAATCTGTCCTTCTCGGTGCCGCTATCACCTGTGACCGCGGTGGAAGCACGCGCGAAAAAAGACGGTTATATCTTGTTTGCCTATCCGCGCTGTCCCTACTGTCGCAACCTGCTCCCTGTGCTTGCCGCTGTTGCTACAAGTGAAGGGGTCACGATGGACTACTGCCAGGTAGACCTATATCGGGATATATACACCTACAACTCGGATACTGCCGCACCAGTGCAAACCAAACCAGCGGGGGAAGGCTACACCGAACTGCTAACCTGGCTGGATGACTACCTGGCCGAGTACACCGTCTCCGACCCGGAGAAAAATGAAATTGATGTCGGGGAGAAGCGTATCGGTGCACCGACCATCATCAAGGTGGAAGATGGCAAGCCCGTGTCAAAATGGCAACTATCGGATGCTTCAATATTTGTAGGCGGATACCCGGAAAACAAATACGCAGTCTGGGACAATTCCATACAGGAAGGAGTTGCAGATTCCTTGCGGGAGTATCTGGAAACTGCGTGATGTATCGGGGACGGTGAGTCGCGCAGCGATCTCCCCCGTCCCCGATTTAAAAGAATCCAAAGCCGCCACTTATCAATAGAGTGGCGGCGGCAAAATTAAAGAGTAGCCTCGGCGCTAGATGCCGAGAAGGAGTGTTTTTATGAAAAAGAATATCGTATTGGCAGTTATTGCGACTGCGGCTATGGCGCTCAGCCTGGTAGGATGCGGCGTTAAGGTCACGAACATCTCGGTTCCGGATGCTGCGATTCTCGAAAAGGGCGAGAGCATCACGTTGCCGGTGAATTTCGGCACGGAGGATGCACCTGCAGAAACGCCTGTCATCGCAACCGGTGAGTCTGCTACAGCAGAAACTGCTGCACAGGATGAAAAGATTGCCAAGGCGGCTGAGAAGCTGACGCTCGCGTGGACTTCTTCCGATGAGAGTGTTGCTACGGTTGATGAGACCGGCACCGTTACGGCAGTCGCAGCCGGTGAGGCTGAAATCACCGCAGCGGTCAAGGATACTGAGATGCAGGATGTCTGCGTCATCACCGTCAAGGTATCCGCGAAAGAGTTGAAGGTTCCCGATACCCTGGAAGTCAAACTCAACGATACCGATGAAACCGCAATCGAAGCGAAATGCGAGCCGGAAGATGCGTCCAACATTTCGTTTGATTTCGCTTCCAGCGATGAGGAAGTCGCCACCGTCGATAAGGACGGCAAGGTGAAGGTCCTTAAAGCAGGTGAGTGCGACATCACCACGACCCTTATGCAGGATGGCAAAAAGGTCACCGAGAAGACGACTCATGTGAAAGCGTTCTGTGAGGTTGAAAGCATCACGCTCGATTCCAACGAAGGCAAACTGACGGTCGGTAACTCTCACACCATTAAGGCAACTGTTGCCCCCGAAGAGGTTGCCGCCGAGACCACCATCGAGTGGTCGTCCAGCAACGAAAAGGTCGCTACCGTCGATTCCAATGGGAAGGTAACTGCCATCTCCTCTGGGAATGCAACCATCACGGCGACTGCCGGTGAGGAGAGTGCCAACTACGAAGTGACTGTCGAACAGCCGAAGAAGGTCACGACCAGCAACAAGACCTATACCAAGAACGGTTCCAGCAACAGTGCTGCTGCCGTGACGCCGACTAATCCGGCACCTGTTGCGCCGGTTACGCCGTCTGCTCCCGCTACGCCGTCTGCTCCCGTTACGCCGGTACAGCCCAGTAATCCGGAGCCTGCTGCTCCGGCTCCTGCGCAGCCTGACCCGGCACCGGCACAGCCTAGTAACCCTGAACCGGTGCAGCCGAGTAATCCCGAGCCTGCACAGCCGTCTCAGCCGAGCGGTGGAGACTCCAACACCGACTGGTGGGGCACAGTGATTCCCGGTGAGGCTGATAAGAGTTGCCCTCCGGAAGATGTGGGCATCCTTTGCTAATGGCTTTTTGAAAAATAGTAAATTATAAGCAACCGGCAACTCGTAGAAGAAACACTCTTCTACGAGTTTGTTTTTTGAAAAGCAGTGTCTATTATTATAATAAGGTAGGAGTTAGCAAATGAAAAAGAGAAAAAATGGGGACGGTTCCTAAATTGAGAAGTTGACATCAAAACCTCAAAAACGGGGACGGCGCAGTCGTTTTAACGACCTGCACCGTCCTCTTTTTGTAAAAGCATTCGCTCGTAGAAACGTAGAAAAGAACCGGTGAGGTAACAGCTTGTTACCCCACCACGAATAAAGTTGACTCGTTTTGAATAGTAGACATCAAAATGGAGTAAGGCCGCTTGCGGCCCGAATTTTGCAGCAAAAAGCCGGGAGCTTTCACTCCCGGTTCTCTTTATTGTGCGGTCATCATCATGTCGCAGTCGGCACATTTTATGCGCACAACCTTTGTCCCTCGCACGCTGTTGTGACAGCAGGGGCAAACATACTTGATGCTGTGGCTGTTGGGGTTACTTCCTGTCGGCTTGCCCGTGGCGTCCCCTGCGCCCTTGCCACGCGGGGCGTAGAAATCTTCAATGCGGTTCATGCTGATGTCCTGCCAGTCTTGTTCCAAAATGAACTCACACAGCGCGTCGGTCGGCTCGGTGATGCTCCATCCAACGCGCGGGTCGTAACTGATTTTCAAATCGCGGGCCTCGGCGGCCTCCTTAAATTTTTTGTTGTGGTATGCGCCGCCCCTGCTGCAATCCTGTATGCCGTTTTGAAGGTTCCACAAGTGTACACACTCGTGGAGGGTGGTCGCCACCACGTTTTCTATGGGCCGTGCAAGCGTCCCAGCGCCGATGTTAAGCTCATGGCGGGTTGTGTCTCCTCTCTGCCATGCCTTGGCTACGGTGACGTGTCCGTAGGCTCTGGGCGTGCTCTGTATCGTGATGATAGGCTCCTCCAACTCACCGTTGAAATACTTTACATTCAACGCGCGGAAAATTTTCTCCAAGTAACCAGCCGTCCGGGAAGTCTTAACAGTCTCTTTCATTTTCGTGTCCTCACTTTCGTTTTCCCAATCTTTGCCCGTGTTATCCCACCGGGATAAGGGGTTGCGGGTTGTTCCGCGATTAGCGGACAAAAGTGAGGTTGGATAGTTGTCAAGGTGACTGTGGAATACCGCAGCCATAATTTTAAAAAGCGAGGATATGCCGCAAAAGCTCCTTTACAATTTTCCAATCCACGCTTTTATAATTTTTAAAGGAACAACAAAAAACAGGATTGCCACGGCTATAATTTACTCCGCGGCAATCCTGTTCCCATGTTACAGGGCTTGCGTTTATTTTAAAAGTGTGGTACGATTGTGGTACTTGCAAAAAGGGTAATAAAAAAGCTCCTAATTTTCAACGCATCATCGAAGAAAATCAGAAGCTTAGTTTGGTGACCCGTACGGGAATCGAACCCATGTTACAGCCGTGAAAGGGCCGTGTCTTAACCGCTTGACCAACGGGCCTAAGAGATACAGGATTTTGCTAAAACAGCAAGCAACTTACCAGTCACGACTGCAACCGGCCCCCAAGTATTTTAGCGAAACCCTGTATTTATGGTAGCGGTAACTGGATTTGAACCGGTGACACTTCGGGTATGAACCGAATGCTCTAGCCAACTGAGCTATACCGCCATGTGGTGTGCATCTCAAACGGTGCTCCATTAGTATACGGGTTTCGGCACCATTTGTCAAGCATTTTTTTGAATTTTTTCAAAAAGTTTTTTCTCCCTTTTCTGCGCCGGCAGTGCTGCGGCACAAATAGCGCAGCCATGGGCTTGCGGGCATCAGCTGGCAGCCATTCCCGGTGTTGTCCCGATTTTTGTTCCTGTATTATACAACAATAGCGCAATAAAGTGCAGTACAAAATTCTTCATTTTTTCAGGTTTCACCCGGTTTGTTCATTTTATTTTAAGCTACGAAACTTTTTGCGGATTTTTCGCATTTAATATATTGACATAGTAATACCCCAGTGTTAAAATAAGTTAAAAATCGGCGTTCGTTAAAAGTGTGTCGAAGATGAACCATCCGTAACTTTAAGGAGAACACTCGCTATGAAATATTCTTGGCAGCGCCAGATTATTCTGGAAACCATTCAAGAGCATAAAGAGCATCTTTCTGCGCAGCAGATTTACGGTTATGCCCGTGAGCGCTGCCCTCATATCAGTCTGGGCACGGTGTACCGCAATCTGAACACCCTGGCTGATAACGATATGATCGGCCGCGTTGGCATGATCAGCGGTGCCGAATGCTTTGACTGGGACCCCAACTCCCATGAGCATTTTTACTGCCGCAAGTGCCACAAGATCATTAACCTTGATCTGCCGGAAGGCGAGCTGAACGCCCTGATCAAAAATGTTCCCGGCCTGCGTATTGAAGGCCACTGCCTGACCGTGACCGGCGTTTGCGCCGAATGTGCCAGCAAAGAATAACTTTGCCGGGACAAAGTGCCACTGTCCTACCCTTGCAGGATCAATCCTCCCAGCTTGTCATCATCTTTTCCTCTCCGCTCTTCCCCGTTTTTGTGGGGAAGAGCTTTTTTGTACCCTTTGGCACTTTTCTGCATCCTTTTTCAACTGCGATATGCGGGCTTCATGCGGCAAATATTCAATTTCATGAATAAAAATGCAAATAGTCCGTTTTGTTTTTTCCCTTTACGCCGCAAAATGCAAGCTCTAGGACAAAGTTATCTCTATAAGTTGAAATTTCCTTGTGCAATATGCCGTGTTGCAATTTGTTGCAGGGCGTGTATAATAAGAAACATGAAATGAATAAATATTCAGCCACTTCGGCGGATAGAATTTTGAAAGAGGGCAGTTCTTATGAAAAAGAAAAAGGAAGATATTAAAAAGGTTGTTCTGGCTTACTCCGGCGGTCTGGATACCTCCATCATCATTCCCTGGCTGAAAGAGAACTACAACAACTGCGAAGTTGTTGCTGTTTCCGGCGACGTTGGCCAGGGCACTGAGCTGGACGGCCTGGAAGAAAAGGCCCTCAAGACCGGCGCTTCCAAGCTGTACGTTCTGGACCTGAAGAAAGATTACGTTGAGAACTACATCTGGCCCTGCCTGAAAGCCGATGCCAAGTACGAAGAGTACCTGCTGGGCACCTCTCATGCTCGTCCGTGCATCGCAAAGGCACTGGCTGAGATTGCCAAGAAAGAGAATGCCGATGCCATCTGCCATGGCTGCACCGGCAAGGGCAACGACCAGGTTCGTTTTGAGCTGGCCCTGAAAGCACTGGCCCCCGAAATGGCCATCATCGCCCCGTGGCGTGAGTGGGACATCAAGAGCCGTGACGAAGAGATCGATTACGCCGAGGCGCACAACATTCCCCTGCGTATCAACCGTGAGACCAACTACTCCAAGGACAAGAACCTGTGGCATCTGAGCCACGAGGGTCTGGACCTCGAAAAGCCCTCTCTGGAGCCGCAGTACAACAAGCCCGGCTTCCTGGAGCTGGGTGTTTCCCCGGAGCAGGCACCGGATACCCCGTCCTATGTTACCATCCACTTTGAGAAGGGCATTCCCACCGCTGTGGACGGCAAGGAGATGGATGGTGTTGCCCTGATTGAGTACCTGAACAAGATCGGCGGCGAGAATGGCATTGGCCAGCTGGATATCGTTGAGAACCGTCTTGTCGGCATGAAGAGCCGCGGCGTGTATGAAACCCCCGCCGGCACCATCCTGTACAAGGCTCACAACGTTCTGGAAACCATCACCATCGACAAGGATGCTTTCCACTTCAAGGAGTCCGTTGCTCAGAAGATGGGCGAGCTGGTTTACGATGGCAAGTGGTTCACCCCGCTGCGTGAAGCCCTGAGCGCATTCACCGACGACCTGCAGAAGACCGTTACCGGTGATGTGAAACTGAAGCTGTACAAGGGCAACCTGATCAACGCTGGTGTTACCAGCCCGTTCACCCTGTACGATGAGCAGACTGCTTCCTTCGGCGAGGATGAGGATTACGATCAGTTTGATGCAAACGGCTTTATCAACCTGTTTGGCCTGCCCATTGCTGAGCGCGCCAAGCTGGCAAAGAACTGGCCGGAAGTAAAGTAATCGCATTTTTCCATTAACAAAACTGCCGCCAGGGAGGCATTGACCCCCTTGGCGGCTTTGGCGTTCCAGTATATACTATAAAAAGAAAAAAGAATAATGAATAAATAATAATGATGGTGGACCGCCGTGCCTGCGGCACAGCTCAAAAAAAGCCAAGGTCGCAGCAAACATCAGACTGAGCCCCCATTAAAAGGCTGTATCTATTTTATTTGCGCGCGCGGCGCGCACACCAACATGTTTCATTATTCTTTATTCTCTATTCATTACAATAACACCGGAGGTTTTCTTATGCCCCAACTTTGGCAGGGACGTTCCAGCAAAGCGGTGGACAGCCGCGTGAACGACTTTAACTCTTCCATCCGCTTTGATGCGCGGATGATCGAACAGGATATCCACGGCAGCATGGTACACTCTGCTATGCTGGGCAAGCAGGGCATCATCTCCCAGCAGGATGTGGACGATATCCACAAGGGCCTGCAATCCATTTTGAACGATCTGCACAGCGGCGCGTTGGAGATTGACCCCAATGCCGAGGATGTGCACACCTTTGTGGAGCAGACTCTGACCGCCCGCGTGGGCGATGCTGGCAAGCGGCTGCACACCGGCCGCAGCCGCAACGACCAGGTTGCGCTGGATATCCGCCTGAACCTGCGGGAAGCATCGCTCCACTTGCAGGGGCAGATCAAGGAATTGATCCTGACCATCTGCGACCAGGCAGAAAAATCTTCTTCTTATGTTATGCCCGGTTACACCCATCTGCAGCGTGCCCAGCCGGTCACCTTTGGCCACCAACTGATGGCTTACGCCTGGATGCTGCTGCGCGACCTGGGCCGCATGCAGGACGCCACCGCCCGCATGGACGCTGAGTGCCCGTTGGGTTCCGGCGCTCTGGCTGGCACCACCTACCCGCTGGACCGTTTTTATACGGCACAGGAGCTGGGCTTTGCTGCTCCCTGCGGCAACTCGATCGATGGCGTATCTGACCGCGATTTCTGCATTGAGCTGACCAGCGCCATGGCCACCTGCATGATGCATCTGTCCCGCCTGTCGGAAGAGATCATCCTGTGGTGCAGCTGGGAGTTCAAGTTCATTGAGCTGGACGACGCTTTCACCACCGGTTCTTCCATTATGCCGCAGAAGAAAAACCCGGACGTGACCGAGCTGATCCGCGGCAAGACCGGCCGCGTTTACGGCGACCTGAACACCCTGCTGGTTATGATGAAGGGCATCCCCCTCGCCTACGACAAGGACATGCAGGAGGACAAGGAAGCCGTATTTGACGCGGTGGACACTTTGGAGCTGTGCTTAAAAACCATCACCCCGATGCTGGCCACCATGACGCCGCTGCCCGCCAACATGCGCCGCGCCGCCGCCAAGGGCTTTATCAACGCAACGGACTGCGCCGACTACCTGACCAAGAAAGGCATGCCGTTCCGCGATGCTTACAAATGCACCGGCACCATGGTGGGTGCCTGCATCCGGGCAGACAAAACGCTGGAAGAGCTGACGCTGGACGAGTTTAAGCAGTACAGTGATCTGTTTGAGGCGGACATCTATGACGCCATTGACCTGACGCACTGCTGCGAGGGCCGCACCAGTTACGGCGGCCCCACTCAGGCCAGCGTGCTGAAACAGATCGCGGATGTAAAAAGCAAAATCAACTGCTGAACGCTGTAATAGATAGGGGTTTGTTTGGGATGGCTAAGTATAAAATTTTCGTGGATGGTTCTTCCGGCACAACCGGCCTGCGCATTGCGGACCGCCTGGCCGCACGGGATGAATTTGAGATCCTGCACATTTCCGAAGCCGACCGCAAGGATGTAAACGCCCGCGCCGCCGTGATTAACCAGAGCGATCTGAGCTTTTTGTGTCTGCCGGATGCTGCAGCCAGGGAGGTTGTGCCCCTGCTGCGCCCCGATGTGCGTATTCTGGACACTTCTACCGCACACCGCACCGCGCCGGATTGGGTGTATGGCCTGCCGGAGCTGCATGGCAAACGGGATGCTCTGCGCACCGCCAACCGCGTGGCTGTTCCGGGCTGCTATGCCACCGGCTTTATCACGCTGGTGGCCCCGCTGGTGGAGCTTGGCCTGCTGGCTGCAGATTATCCGCTGACCTGCCACGGGCTTTCCGGTTATTCCGGCGCAGGCAAAAGCGGCATTGCCCAGTACCGCGACCCGGAGCGCGACATTGCCTTTGAAAGCCCGCGCCCCTACGGCTTAACGCTGGATCACAAGCACCTGCCGGAAATGCAGAAGATCTGCGGCCTTGCGGAGCCGCCGGTGTTCTGTCCCATTGTGGATGACTACTACTGCGGCATGGAAGTTACCGTTCCCCTGCGTCTGGACCTTGTGGGCCACAGCGCTGAGGAGCTGGCCACCGCTTTGCAGGAGTATTACGCAGGCGAAACCATGATCAAGGTGCACGCTCTGGGCACTGCCCCCAAGTTCCTGCCCGCCAATACGCTGGCCGGCAAGGACACCTTGGAAATTTACCCCACTGTTTCCCCTGACGGCAAGCGGATGCTGCTCATCAGCCTGCTGGACAACCTTGGCAAAGGCAGCTCCGGTGCCGCCGTGCAGTGCATGAACATCATGCTGGGGCTGGAGGAAACGAAAGGGCTGGAATTGTAAGTTAGGGCAATACCGCATAATTCTAAGTGCCGATACGGCGAGCGAGGTGCG
>OLRX01000083.1_pt1 | contig 80509 bp, 89 predicted proteins | sample 1672991 | NCBI WGS metagenome assembly OLRX01 (sample SAMEA3136744, study PRJEB25190) | human gut metagenome | biome: human gut; feature: human-associated habitat; material: faeces | place: Austria | collected 2013
TGACGGCGTACCCTGTCAGCCCATACTCGGCCTCTATCAATTCCATTTTTTCGTCTAACTCGACATCCAGCGGAAAGTAAGGGATTCCGCTCTTTCCCATCTTCTCCCCCTCAGAACGGCAGCTCGTTGTCCGCTATCTCTTCATACTCCGGCGCTTGCGTTTCCACCTTTCGGCTCAGAAACTCCACCTCGTCCGCGATGATCTCTGTCACCGTGCGCTTGTTCCCCTGCTTATCCTCGTAGCTGCGGTTCTGGATGCTGCCGTGCACCCCTGCTTTGCTGCCCTTTGTAAGGTATTTCGCGCAGTTGTCCGCTAACCCCCGCCAGCATACGACGTTGAAAAAGTCCGCTTGCTTTTCTCCGCTTTGGTCTGCGTACCGCCGCTGCACCGCAAGGGTGAACGTACACACCGATACGCCGCTCTGTGTCTGTCGCATGTCCGGGTCTTTGGTCAGGTTCCCAATCAGCGTTGCTCTGTTCATTCCATGGCCCCCTTTTTGTACACCAGGCCCTCTTCCTTCCAGCCCGCATATTTGCTTTGCAGGTAGGATTTGGCCCAGCGCTTCATCTGTTCCCGTTGTTCTTTTGTTCCTTCGTCAAATCTTCTATGGCACCGCCTGCACGCTGTGAAAATATTCTGTTCTATGCCAAGGCCCCCTTGGCTCCGCCGGATGTAATGCGCTTCCGGAGCCGCATAGGGGCTTTGGCAAAATATGCAGCGCTCCTTATCTCTGGCCCATACCTTCCTTTTCACTGACGGAGAGATGCCAATCGCTTTGGTTCTCGCTGCCTTCAAGCCTGGTTCCACTCCCTCTGTATCTGTTCCTGTACGATCCTGATCTGTAATTTGTAGCTGTTGATCGCTTCCTTGCTGCTGTCGTACAGCGTTTGGGCGATGTCCCGTTCCATGCACAGACGGGCGATGTGTTCCTCCCCCTTGGCTAGGTCTGCAAGGATGGTGACAGGCGTGCCCTCTGTGCGCTGCTGCAATATGTATTTCGCTTTGGCGACCCGGTAATCGTGCTCGCATTTTGCCAGCACCCGCCCCCGTTCCTTGGATTCTGTGACCGCTCTGTCCAGCATGACGCGCAGCGTGGACATTTCCTGCATGATGTCCATATGCTATGCCCCCACCTTCTGCCGGATGGTGCCGAGGATGGCTTGTACCTTTTCCCCTTCCACGTCCTTGCTGCTTTGGTAACCGAACAGGCCCAATACATGCTTGACCAGCTCTATGTCCCCGCCTGCCGCTTCCTGGATTTGTTTGAGCTGGGCTTTGGTCGCTTTTTTGGGTATGTACGCGGGCAGGGTTTCTCCTTGGACGGGTTCCCTTTGTACCAGACTGTCCACAGGCCTGTTTCCCTCGTCCAAATCTGGGGCAAACTGTGTGCCGTAGCCCAGCATCGCAAGCGCTCTGCCTACTGCCTTGGTTTCCGCTTTTTCCAGGTAATCGCCAAAGTCCCTTTTGCTTTCGCTGCCATAGCCGGAGGATTTCATCGCTCCTTCCTCGTCCAATATCTTGGCGCAGAACACCGCGCTGTCCCCTTCGTGGCTCACTAGCTGCGTGTCTATGCACCAGCTCGGCTTTTCCTCCCGAAACCAGCACAGTCGCCACATCACCTGCAAGTAATCCTTGCCCTTCAACTTGATCATATGCTCTGATGGATTGAACGGCATTTCCTTCACCTCACCTTAAATTCCGGTGGCTTTTGGATCGGCGTTACGCCCTCCGGCAGCTCGCTGGTTTCCTTGATGTACGCCTTGACCGCGTTCCAGTCCGGCTCCTCTTTAACGCGCACCAGTTCCGGATGGTTGGCTTTGCACCATTGCAGCAGTGCGCCATTGTCCCTCTCAAAGTCCCCCTTTTCCTTCATCAGTACCAATTCCCCGCTGGGCAGCTTGTACTTTTCCTGCGTTTTGGTTTCCCTGTGCGGAACCGTGGCAAAGTAGCTGTACAGCCCCACGCTCAGATATTCAATGCTCTGCTGTGCAGACGTCTTGATTTTTTGTGCCTGTTCCTTGTAAAACGCTTCCCATCGCTCTGCGTCCGTCATATGCTCCTTGATCTTCCGAACCGCCCAGTCCGCCTTTTCGTCGCTGTCTATGACAAACGATTCTCTGGTCTCTTCCATGTCATATCCTCCGATCGTCCATACACTCGTCACACACATAGCTGCCGTCCGGCAGCTGTATGATGTGTGAAAGCTCCATGGCCTGGTGGCACACATCGCACTCTATCCAGCATTCAAGCCACATACCCTTCCCCCCATTCGTCCAGCACCACCCGCATGTCCGCCAGGTTGTCCTCTATCGCGCGCTCCTCATCGCCCACCACATCCTGCAAAAGGTCGTACAAGGCATCTATGTCCCGCCGTGTCAATCCGCGCTGCTCCATCGCGTGGAACCGGGTTTGTATCGTTTCCACGGTGTCCTGTTCCGCCTGTGCCTTGGCTTCCGCCTCTGCACAGTCCAGGCACAGCATGTCAAGCCCGGTAAAGTAGGCGTTGTCTCCCTCGTCAAGCTCTGCGCCGCACCTATCGCACCGCTGCACGTTTGCTCTGATGCGTTCCCCAAACGGGTCATTCCATGCTGCCATGCTTGCACACACTCCATTTCTGTGGTATATTTTTGGTAGACTTTTTTGCTTTGCCGCGTTTTGCAGTTGCCGCTGCTTGCGCGGTTTTTCTTTTATCCGTTTTCATCCCATCACCGCCCATACCATCCAGGCCGCCCAGCGGAACAAGGTAAATCCCGCGATTGTTATCGCTCCTACCCAGTAGAACCAGGCGTCGCTGTAGGTTTCAATTTTTCGTTTCATTGTTTTCCTCACACCTTACAAGGAACAGATTGCCTTTTACCATTTGCACTTTCATTGGAATATTGTTTTTTTCAATGACTCTTTTTAATGTTGCATAAGCGGAATTTGCGCTTTTATATTCCGGCTGAAAATCGACCTTGGCAATCTTGTATCCACTGTTCACAAAGCTCCAAAGAAGCGTTAATCTTTCTTTTCCAATGCGTGTTTTGTTTTTAGGGATTTCCTCTCTATATTCATAAAATTTCATCATGCCTGTCCTTTCTTTTTGTTTGCCTCCCGCAAATACCCCTGAATTTGCTTGTCCTTGCCGTACTGTGTGTTCGTTTTGTTCTGTGGAATCGTGATCCGTTTCCGCTTTGGTTTCGGATCGTAATATTCGTAGTTTGCCATTGCTTCCTTTCCCGAAAGCCCACCTTGCGCGGCACTCCGTATATATTGGTTGTCTGTGCGGCCGAGACCAGACGTTTATTCTATTTTTTGGGAGTGTTTTTAAAGGATTGGAGTGCCGCTTAAGGCAGGCTCTCTTAATCTCATTTAGTCATTTCTCAAAGAAGGTTCGTTTTTCCCTATTAAATCCTCAACAGATACACCAGCAAACCGCGCAATGGAATACAGTTCGTCTATAGTAAATCCGCCCGGATGTCTCATTCTTGCCGTGTATGTTTGCGGCGTTCTTCCGATGATTCCAGCCATTGTATTTGTGTTTGCTCCGCACAAAACCTGATGATATTTGATCCTCGCCGCAATCCCCGTGGCAAATTTTTCATAGTCCGTTTTCCTAAGCCTAGGCATTTCTATCCTCCTTCTTAATCATGCTCTGTGCCCAAACTTCCCTTGATTTTCATTCGTTCTTTTTGGTATCCTGTGGTTAGACATCCTGCGCCAGCAGGTAGTCTATGGGTTTGTGGAATAGCTCTGATAGCTTGCGCCAGACTTTTATGCTGCCATCCGAAGTGCCAGTTTCGATGGCGCTGTATTGCCTGACCGTGATTCCGAGGTACTTTGCTACCTCTCTTTGCGTTAAGTCTGCTTTCTTTCGTTCAGTTTTTAGGTTGTTCCTCAACACCACCCTCTCCTTTGTTATATATGGAATTTTTAATTCCATATTTTATGTGTAGTATATAGAATTTTTAATTCTATGTCAATATCTTTTTGGAGGTTTGTTATGCCCCGCTTGAAAGAATTAAGAATTGCCCAAAATATAACACTGAGGGCAATGGCCGAAATACTTGGGATGGGTCAACGTAATTATCAAAAGTATGAAACCGGTGAAATTGATCCTCCCTTATCTAAGGCTATCGTCCTCGCCGACTTCTTCAACGTATCCCTCGACTATCTCGTGGGCCGCTCGGATGATCCTGCAAGGCACTGATTTTTCCAAAACATATCTACACCCCTTGCCCAGCCTTGTGCTGGGTTTCTTCGTCCTCATAGAACCGTGTCCAGTCAAAGCCTAGAACGTTAGCTATTTTTTTTGCTGTTTCTACAGCGGTTCCTCTCTCTCCATTTTCAATATTGCAGTAAGAAGGTTGCGAAATTCCAACCGCTTCACTTACCTGTACTTGTGAAAGTCCTTTTTCCTTACGAATCGCAATTAGCCATTTTTTCATGTTTTTACCCCTCATTATTAGCTTATAGCTAAATAATATACTCCTTTTATGCTCATGTCAATAGCTTAATGCTAGTTTTTTTGTATTGTCATGTATAGGCAATAGCTATAAACTATAATTAGGTGGTAAAATGACAAACTTCAAAAAAGCAAGATTAAAAACCGGGATGTCCCAAAAAGAAATTGCAATTACCCTTGGTGTATCCGGGCCGACAGTAAGCGAATGGGAAAGTGGGAAAAAAACGCCATCTGGGAAAAATTTATTATTATTGTCAAAGCTTTTTGATGTCTCAACAGATTATTTATTGGGCGCTAGTAGTGAACCTCGTCCAGCTATAAGCAATGACGATGTAAAGAATGCAATCGATGAATATGTCAAAAACAAGGGAAAGCAGAGCACTGTCATTCGTTATAACGGAAAAGAACAAACTTATGAGACCTTGGATATGACAGATGAAGAGTGGGAGATCGCTCAAGCAACGATTGAAGCGTTACGGCTAAAGAGAAAATAAACTTCCCTTTTCTTTCATTGGTAATTTCTGGAAATTCACTGGCATCATGTCCCCTTATAGATACAATAAAAGTATCTATATAGTTAGGGGGAAAATGTGATGTTTGAAGCAAAAAAAGCCTGGGAAGTTCTTTCCAAAAATGGAGTTACCGCGCCTTTATGCCTAGAGGATCTGACGCGCATTTGTGTTTCCATAGGCTCAGAGCTTGTATCTTATAAATCCGGGGAAGTTTTAATTCAACAGCTTGGACAGGAACAAAATACAAAGTATGATGCTTTTACCTTTCGCCAAGATGATACAGTGATTATCTTTTTTCGGGACGAGCTTTCCACGCCGGACAAGCTTCATGCCATTGCGCACGAGATAGGCCATATAGTTTTACAACACATTTATAATGGCAGTCTAGGCTTTTCGACCGTTGAAGCACCGCAAGAACAGGAAGCCAATTTATTTGCTTATGAGTTGGTAATTCCCTCCCTTGTAATTCGAGCGTGTGGGTGCCAAACCGACGAAGATATAAAACGCATTTGCGATGTGACAAACCCTTGTCTTGGTTATCACTCTAAAAAGCTGCAATACGACATAGATGACTTCACCTTAGAAAAATCCATTCTTGCACAGTATGGCGGGTTTATAGAGGATCACTGTCTCAAAAAGGGATGGTTTCAGTCCATAAAAAAAGGACTGCGAAAGCATAACCCTTTCCCTTATATTGCCTTGGTTTGTTGTATTGCATTTGCTGTGGTTTCTTGGTACGGGATTTTTGCGCCGAATCATGCGGCACAGCCCGCCTCTGTTCCCAAAACGACCATACAGCAAACGAATGAAACGGAACCACAAACAAATCTCGTCTATATCACACCTTACGGTGAAAAATATCATTATGCCTCTTGTCGATATGCAAAGCAAGATAACGCAACACCCATAACGCTCCAGGAGGCTCAAGAGATGGGCAGGACGCCATGTAAGCTGTGCATCGGAGGTGATGCACAATGAAGCGGCGATTCGTTTGGGGCCTGTGTGTCCTCTTCATCCTCTTTGCCCTTATCCCCTTATTCTTGAAGAAACAAGAAAACATAGTAGCGCCCACCCCCTCGCCTGTCTCAACGTCGCATGTGCAGTCTCTTGATTTGGACTATGGCAGTTTCAGCGTAACAGTATGGCCCATGCTTTCGGTGGGCTGGGAAATGATAACAAAGGATACGCCGGATGAATGGCTTGGGGAATATGCCGGGTTCAAGGACATGTTAGATGATAGGCGGTTATTCTATCAGCTTAATACTGAACTCGCAAAGAACAACCAGGGAGAATATGTAGACGGATATTTTATAGATCAGAGAAATGAAGGCCTTACATTGGATTTTGTTTCTCTTTCCGACATTGAAATCCAAGCTATATTGAAAAAAGAAATGCCCGATGATCTGTTTTATAAAACCATTCCGAATCTATATCAAAAATGGGCATTATTAGAGCTGCAATCTTCTGATCCGACATGGAAAAAAATGATGGCGATCACTTATATGGACGGGGTTTGTATTTCATATATCTATGCTTGCGATACGGAGCTATATAGTGCAGAACGTGCAGAAAATGCGCTTGCAAATGCCATCACAAGAACATCGGTAAAAATAAAATGATATTTTTACATCATGCAAGGGGGTATTATTATGTACTGTCAAAAATGTGGGAACGAAATTCCTGATAACAGCGTTTTTTGTGATGTGTGTGGCGAGAAAGTTTTCTCCCAACAAGAAACACCGAAAAGCCCTAAGAAAAAAAGAAGCAACGCCGTTATTGTATTGTCTGTCTTCCTTGCTGTGGCTCTAACTGGATGTGGCGTTCTTGGTTATATTGTAGCAAAGCAAACCTCCGAAATCGATTCTAGAGACATGACAATACATAATTACCTGGATCGACTAGATGATTATCGTCCCAAAGCAAACTTTTTGGATTATTATGTCGTAATCGTAGGGAATAATGGGACTAAAACATACCACAAATATGGGTGCGTTCTATTAGACACAACAAATGGTTATTGGGCCTTCAATCCAGAAGCTGCCAGAGACAATGGCTATAAACCATGCTCTATATGTTGCGAATAGGAGGTTGCTATGTATTGTTGGAAATGCGGAAAAGAAAACCGAGATAGTGCAGCATTTTGTAGGTACTGTGGCGTGTCGATGAATATGGCAACTAAAAATAGGAGAAGCCCAAAAAACGACCAACTAAGCAAAGATGCTGCCGATAAGACTTTAGATCTTATTTTAGCAGTAAGCATAGACAAGTCCCAATACTACAAAGCATTATTGAATGAAATTGTGGAGAAATTTGACACTCTAGAAAACGCAAACAATCTAGTTGAGGAAGCTACTGGTAAATATCTTAGAGCGGTAGCATTTTCTGTATTTGATATATTCATTCAACAATCAAGCGACTTTCGCCCTCTCATTCAAGAAGCCTTAGAAAATCCAGCAATATTTGGATATGAGGATATAGATTTTTCATTGCCTGCCTCTTTCATCGGAGGGATAGTCTATGCAATCTGTTATTGGGCAATAACTGGTGAGTTCGCTAATCCAGGTGACTGCATAGAGGTGAATCATGGGCAACGCATGATAATGAATGATGCTACGCATGAATTAGATGAAAAATTAAGTAGCAAGCACATTATAATTTCTTTCCATCAAAAGGGGGAATAGTCGTTGGCACGGTCTAAGCAACAAAAAAGAAAACAAGAAACAGTGCTTGTAGAGGTTTAGGAAACAATCGGTAAAACAATGGATGAAAAACCCATCAGGAAAAGCTATTATGGCCCTATAAAAAAACAAGCTCTTGAAAAGGCCGACAACTATCTCCTGAAAGTAAAAATGTTTGATGGGAGGGATTGTATGTCTAAAAAGCATAAGGTTTACTTAGCTGTGGGGCTCTGCTGCCTATCCCTTACTGGATGCACGTCTGCATATGAAGCATATGAAGAAGGATACAAAGATGCGCTTCATGATGCTGAAGACTATGTGCAAGAAGAGATCGTCATGTTTTATGAGGGACTGCTCGACGAGTGCTATGAGCAGGTGCCAGCCAGCAGAAAATTTTTGAAAAATATTGATTATTATATGGATGTGGACTTTAATTGGCCATGCGAAAATCCGTATGAATCTCGGAATGAATGAGTCACCCAGGTAGGCTTGTCACTAAACTATAGTATGGAGGTGCATTCATAAATGCCAAAAGCTGAGAGATTGCCGTCTGGAAACTATCGTATACGGGTGTATGTCGGATCTGAGATGAAAGACGGAAAGCGTATACGGCATTATGAGACATTTACAGGGCCAAATAAAAAATTGTTGGAGTTAGAGGCGGCCAGATTTGCCGCCTCTAACAAACCAGAGGGGCAAGATATAACATTTGCTGAGGCATTAAGTGGATATATCGCTTCCAAGGAAAATATTTTGTCTCCGTCTACTGTTTCAGGGTACAGGAATGCAGCTAAAAACTATTTTGAGGATATAAAAAACAAGCGTTTATTGAAAATTACCCAAAAAGACGTTCAGGCAATGATGAACAAGTATGCAGAAAATCTGTCCCCAAAAACATGCAAAAATATCCATGGCCTTTTCAGCGCTGTCATGAAAATGTACGCCCCGGAAAAGTCATTTTACACAAAATTGCCGCAAAAGAAAAAACAGGAAATTCACATTCCATCTTCCAAAGATATCCAAGTTATAAAGGAGAATCTGCGTGGCACACGTTTATTGCTTCCCTTTCTGCTCGCAACGCAGCTTGGTCTCCGTGCTTCGGAAATTGCTGGGCTTCAAAAGTCTGCCGTAAATAAAAGGAAAAATACAATTACTATATCACAGGCAATGGTAAATAGTGATAATGGCGCCGTTATGAAAGCACCCAAATCATATAGTGGATACCGTGTATTACACGCAAATGATGAATTAATTAAGCAAATCTTAGATTCTCCATATGATCCTGTTACTGGTATGACATCGCACCGCATATCAAGTGCATGGAGTACAAAAATAAAAACAATTCCCGTTGAACCGTTTAGTTTCCATAAGCTACGGCATTATTTTGCTTCACAAGCAATGCTCCAGGGCATCCCGATGCGATACATTGCGGAAATGATGGGGCACGATGGGACACAAATGCTTGAAGAAGTATATTTGCATACATTCCCGGCAGAGAAAGCAAAGTATAGTGCTCAGATGGCCGATTTCTTCGCAAAAAAGGAATATTGATGTCATAAGTGATGTCATAAAAAGTAAAAACCGCCGATAATTCGGCGGTTTTATGGTGCGAGAGACGGGACTTGAACCCGTACGCCTTTCGACACACGCCCCTCAAACGTGCCTGTCTGCCTATTCCAGCACTCTCGCTCATGGATAACAATAGAAATTGTCACCCATTTATTATAGAGGAAAATACGTAAAAGTCAACCTCTTCTTGCCAAACTCGCAGGATTATTCCGGCGCATTGGCTTTATTCTCATCTCCCTGCTGCAGAATATACCATTGGTCAATATCCTTGAAAATATCCATATCCCGCATGGTCGAAATGCCCTTGATCTTTGCCGAGCATACAACGGAATTTGTCTTAAAGTACAAACTGATAACGGGAAGCTCGTCGCTCCATAGATGTTGTACTTTGGAAGAGGCTGCTTTTACCTCCTCTTCCGTGGTAGCGGCCGCAAGTTCGTCTAAATACGAATCCATCGTCGCAGAGGTGTATCTTCCATAATTGTATGTTCCGCGGGTACTGTGTAGCAAAAAGCTTACATCGCCATCCTTAGGGATGGAAAAACCGGCAAAAGCCAAATCAAAGCTGCCATTTTGCAGCGCAATTTGATAATCTGACCAGGTCATCACCGTAACCGCAGCATCAATCCCAATCTTTTGCAGCTGCTGTGCCGCCACCTTTGCTGCATCGGCACGCGCGCTGCTCAATGTGTTTTCGTTGACGATGATATTCATCGTCAGCTTTTCTCCATTTTTATCCAAAAAACCATCGCCATCGCTGTCCCGGTATCCCATCTCGCCAAGAAGCGTCGTCGCTTTTCCTGGATTATATTCGTGCTGCTGCTGCGTCTGGTCGTAATAATACGAATCCGGCGGCACAGGCGCATCCACCGTAACCGCATGCCACAGATATGTCTCGGTGATGATTGTTTTTCTATCCAAAGCAGCAATGATGGCCTGGCGCATCTGTACATCCTGCATCTTTGCATTTTGTAGGTTTGGAATGATGCATTCATATTCCTGCGTCATCACCTCATACACATCACGGCTGCCCGGTTGCTTATAGCCGGAAGCTGTCAGCGAATCGGTGTGCACCAGATCTACCAGGTTCACATCCATACTGGTCAGCGCCGTATCAGGATCCTGAATACCCTTCACCGTGATTTTAGACAGGTATGGTGTGCGTTTCCACCAAGAATCATTGGCCTCCAGCTCCAACACCTTACCGGAATCGTTGGATACTACCTTATAGGGGCCACAACCCATAGGCAAAGAGGTGCCGATGGTCGTATCCGGTATAATGGGAAATACCAGCGCCGCCAATACACGGTTTGTCTTTTGCGTTGCTGTAATGGTAAAAGTCGTATCATCCACAGCTGCGGCCGACGCGATCAAATCCATATTCACCGCATAGATGGAGTCTCTGTTTTCATCTTCCTCAATCTTCTTCAGCTCATTGATGCAGGCTACAATGTCCTTGGCTTTTACGGTTTGCCCATTGTGATATGTCACGTCCTTACGCAATACAAATGTCCAGGTAAGGCCATCCTCTGACATACTCCATCGTTCCACCACATTGGGCTGAAGCCTCAATGCATCATCATATTGCAGTGGGCTATCATAAATCAAGGAAAACAGATCTACCAGTTCCCGCTGCGTCGTTTCCAGCGGCTTTAACGTAGCGTTGTTGGGCATCACGATTGTCATGCTTCCGCCCGAAACAGGCACCGCTTGCAATTGGCTTGCGCTGGGCGTTGGGCTGGGAGAAACCGCCTTCTGTCCGCCACAGCCCGCCAAAATGAGCAGGCAGCCAAGCGAAACACAGATCAGCCTATGACTCCAGCGTATAATAGGATTTATACATCTCTTTCGCATTTTCTACCTTCTTTACGTATTCCTCAGTTTCTCGATAGGGAATGTCTGTCAGCTTCCCGTCCTGGCTGTATTTTTCATCCCCCAACCACTGGGTCACTCGATTTGGGCCGGCATTGTAGCCCGCCAGCACCAGCGTCATATCCCCATCAAACCTATCCATGAGATATTTTAGATACCAGCACCCCATACGGATATTGGTCTCCGGATCTTTCAGTTTCGCTTCGCTGTAATCCTTTATCGACATCTTTTTGGCAATCCATTCTCCGGTATCCGGCATGATCTGCATAAGCCCTACCGCCCCTACGCGGGATTCGGCCTCTATATCAAAATGGCTTTCCGTATGGATTACACCGCATACAAGATACGGATCCAATCCGTTTGCCTCTGCGTATTCTGTGATGTACGCTTCATATTTCAATGGATACGCCAGCTTTTTGGCATACGGATATCCTACCAACGCCAACAGTGCCAATATGATGATGGCAAGGCCCAATGCAATCCATAGCTGCCAAAGGTTCCGCTGTTTTTTTCTACGGCCTGCCTGTCTTGTCCTTCTGGCCGGATAAGCCGTTGTTTTACTATTTGTCATATAGTCCCCCCACAGCATGATCGTACAACGCCCTTGCCTTTTCAATCAAGCGGTGCTCTCCTTCCATGCTATCCAACAGGCGGTCTGCGTACTCTTTTTTTTGAGTTTCCGGCATCTGACTCTTGATTCTTTGCCATGCCTGTTGCTCTGATAAACCATCTCTTTTCATGATGCGTGCACACCGTATCTCTTCCGGTGCAGTAATTAGCCATACTTCATCGCATACCGTATGCAGCCCAGATTCAATCAGCAGTGCCGCATCAATGATACACACGCCCCTTTTACGGCGCAAAACACATTTCGTCTGCTCAATGAGCCGCGGCCACATCAGCGCATTCAGCCGCGTCCGCGCCGCTTCATCGCCAAACACCAGCGCACCCAACGCCCTGCGATCCAAAATGCCCGCTGGTGCCATTTGTGCCCCGAATTCTTCTGCAATGGCCCGCACCGCTTCGCTTCCCGGCGCCTGCATCTCTCTTGTCATGGCATCAGCGTCCAGAACGCAGGCGCCTGCTTTTGCCAGGGCCTTGGTCACTGTGCTTTTGCCCGCGCCAATGTTGCCGGTAATGCCAATTACAAACCGTTCGTTCTGCTTTGTCATTTTGCCTCCAGCCAATTCTTGCCGGAATCCGCCTCCGCGATCAGCGGCACATCCAACGGCAGCACATTTTGCATACAATCCGTCAAGATTTTTTTCACCTTTTCTGCCTGGTCTCTCGGTACGTCCACGATAAGCTCATCATGCACCTGCAAGATCAGTTTGGCCTGCGGGCATTCCTTTTTCAATGTCTCGTGCACATGGATCATCGCGGCCTTTATGATGTCCGCCGCCGTACCCTGGATCGGCGCATTCATCGCGGCCCTTTCTCCAAAGGAGCGCACGTTATAATTTTTGCTTGCCAATTCTGGTGTATATCTACGGCGTCCATACATGGTTTCCACATATCCGTGCGCACGCCCATCCGCCACGCATTGATCCATATACCCTCTGATTTTTGGGTACGTCTCAAAATAGCTCTGTATCAAAGCGGCTGCTTGCTTGCGTGGAATGCTAAGATTTCTCGATAGACCGAAATCTGAAATGCCATAGACAATGCCAAAATTCACCGCTTTGGCGGAAGACCGCATGTCTTTTGTTACGCTCTCCTTGTCCACACCGTACACCTTTGCCGCCGTAGCCATATGAATATCTCCGCCATGCCGGAAGGTATCGATCATCGTGTCCTCTTTGGCCATGTGTGCTAAGATACGCAGTTCGATCTGCGAGTAATCCGCAACCACCAAGGCGCGGCCCTCATCCGAGGGGATAAACGCACGACGAATTTCTCGTCCTTCCTCTGTGCGCACCGGGATATTTTGCAGATTTGGCTCAGAAGAAGAAATGCGTCCTGTCAGCGTAATATTTTGATGGAATCTCGTATGGACCCTGCCGTTACTTTGATCTGATACGGCCTGTAATCCATCCAGGTAAGTACTTTTCAATTTTGTCGCTTTTCTGTATTCTAAAATGCAAGCGATGATGGGATGCTGCTCTTTCAATTGTTCCAGCACTTCCACATCAGTCGAATACCCCGTCCTTGTTTTTTTCCAGGCCGGCAGATGCAGCTTATCAAACAATACCTCGCCCAGCTGTTTGGTAGAGTTTATGTTAAACTGCTCTCCCGCCAAGTTATAAATTTCCTTTTCCAGTTCTTTAATCCTGGCGGCATACTGCTGCGCCAAATCGTGCAGCTGCGCCAGATCCAGTCGAAAGCCGGTGCATTCCATGTCAAACAGCACACGCCACAGCGGCAGTTCCAGCGTTTGATACACTTCAAATCCCCGCCAAAGCTGCAAGCCCGCCTCCATCTTACGGTAAAGCTGAAGCATGGTGCACGCGTTGGTCGCTTGATCCGGTGCCAAAAGCCCGTGTGTTTGGCATAAGGTCTGCACATCCTTTTGGCCCTGTGCCGGGTTTTCTACATAGGCGGCCAGCATCACATCCTGACACCGGCCCCGTATCTCTACCTCCCATTGGCGCATGGTATGCGCCCAGCTTTTTGCATCATACAAAATTTTTTCAACGCTGGCATCCGCCATCACAGGGGCCAGCATCTCCAAGGCCGCATAAGGGTCTACCCCATCGCCCAGCAGCGTCTGGGAAAACGCAACGTATACCTCTTCTGTTTCGGAAACCGCCATGTGCAGTCCCTCTTTGTCCTCATAGAGAGCTACGGTCTGTGGGCAGGCGCTCACAGCCTTGCGCCAATCCGCCAAGCTTTCCAGCCTTTGGATGGTTATATCCGGCATTGCCGCAGCCGGCGTCTCTTCTTTGCTGCTAGCAGAGGAAATTCCCAGCCGCTTTGCCAGCGTTGAAAACCCAAGATCGGCCAATACCGGCCCCCATACGGGCTCATGAATTCCCTCGAACGCAATCTTTTCTAGCTGAAAATCACAGGGTACCTTAGGATCAATGGTCGCCAAAAATTTGCTTTGTCTGGCTTGCTCCGCATAGGTAGCAAGCGACTGTCTCAATTTCGGGCCGCCGGCTTCGTCTGCATGTGCCAGTACCTCTTCCAGCGTTCCAAATTTATCCAGCAGCTTGGCCGCTGTTTTGGGGCCCACGCCCGGCACGCCCGGGATATTGTCCGAGCTGTCGCCCATCAATCCCTTGAGGTCTGCCACGAGCTCCGGATAAACCCCCATCTTTTGCTTTACCGCCTCGGCATCCATCAAATCCGTATCCGAAATGCCGCGCTTTGTGTACAAGACCTTCACCGGCCCCCCTACCAGCTGCAAAGCGTCCTTATCGCCCGTTACCAGCAGCGCCTGGCAGTGATTTTGCTTGGCCAGCTCTCCCATCGCGCCCAATATATCGTCCGCTTCGTATCCCTCACAGGACAATACCGCAATGCCCAGTTCACCGAGCGTCTCTTTCAAAAGATCAAACTGCGGGATCAGCTCTTCCGGTGTCTCTTTTCTTCCCGCTTTATAGTCCTTATATTGCAAATGGCGGAACGTCGGCGCCTTTAGATCAAACGCCACCGCCAAATAATCCGGTTTTTCCTCTTGGATCAAACGGATCAGCATGCCCATGAATCCATATACAGCATTGGTATACCGTCCTTTTGCATCCGTTAGAATCGGCAAGGCATGGAAGGCTCGAAACAGAAGGCTGTTTCCGTCGATTGCAATCAGTGTTGGCATGGCTCCGCCTCCTTTGTTTTGTAGATGATTTTATCATACCCCATAGTAAAAATCAAAAAGACGCCCCCTTGTTTGGCCCTGGCCTTTTGCCAAGAATGTCTCAATAGCGCCATTTTTCCTTTGCTTACTTCTATGTAAAAAGCTTCTATGAGCACCTCATAGAAGCTTTTTTCGCTCTGTTTTCCCTATGCCTTCGTATCATGCTGACGATGCCATTGTATAATCTGCTGCATCCTCTGCTTTACCCTTGCCTCTGACCCTTGTTCTGTTGGGCGGTAGTATCGCCTATCCTTAAGCGTTTCCGGCAAGCATTGCATATTGGTCAGCTTATCGGATGTATCATGTGCATACTGGTATCCCTTGCCATAATTCAGCTCCTGCATTAGCTTGGTCGGCGCATTGCGCAAATGAAGCGGCACCGGCTCTGCCAGCATTTTCGCAGCGTCTTTTTTGGCGGATTCATAGGCCATATACAGCGCATTGCTTTTTGGCGCCATGGATAAATAGACCACCGCATGCGTCAGATTGACTGTGCATTCCGGCATGCCTATGAAATGGCATGCCTGGTAAGCCGCCACAGCAATCTCTATGGCGCGGCTATCCGCCATCCCCACATCCTCATCTGCAAATCGTACCAGGCGCCTGGCCACATACAATGGATCCTCCCCTGCTTCCAGCATACGCGCCAGCCAATACACCGCCGCATCCGCATCGCTGTTTCGCATGGATTTATGCAGCGCAGAAATGAGATTATAGTGCTCCTCCCCGTTTTTATCATACAGCAAGGATTTTTGGCCTATGCACTGCTCTACCATCTCTTGAGAAACCTGAACGGTATCACCCTCTTTTCTTCCGTTGAGCACTACCATCTCCAGTGTATTCAGCGCCACTCTGGCATCGCCGTTGGCAAACGCTGCAATCATCTCCAGCCATTCCTCTTTCATTTCTACGCGCTGCGCGCCAAATCCCTTTTCATCCGTCAAGGCATGGCGCAGCAGCGTTTGCAATTCTTGGATAGACAACGGCTGCAAAACAAACACTTTGCATCGGCTCAGCAACGCCGAATTCACCTCAAAAGAGGGGTTTTCCGTCGTTGCGCCAATCAAGATGATGCTCCCTTTTTCCACAAATGGCAAAAACGCATCTTGCTGTGCCTTGTTGAAGCGATGGATTTCGTCAACAAACAAAACGGTCTTTTCTCCCAGCATTCTGTTGTGATCCGCCTCCGCCATCACCTTTTTAATCTCCTTGATGCCGCTGGTCACCGCGCTAAAGTCTACAAAGCGAGCCTTCGTCCTTTCCGCGATGATGCGCGCCAATGTCGTTTTGCCTACGCCGGGCGGGCCCCAAAAGATCATCGAACAGATCTGATCTTGCTCGATCAATTGCCGCAATACTTTCCCTTCCCCCAGTAGATGCGTCTGGCCTACATAGCCCTCCAGCGTATCCGGCCGCAAACGGCTGGCCAACGGATCATGCCCCTGGTCTTCAAACAACGATCTCTGCACAGTCTCTCACCCGCCTTGTCTCTTTGTTTTATTATACCGCATTCATGGCATTAAATATAGCGATCAGCAATTCCAAGCCCAACAACATGCACACATAAAATTCCCAGGCCTGCGGCCGGGCGCCCATAGAATAAGGGAAATAGGCAAAGCCTCGCATTCGTCATCGTTTTGCAGGAAAATCGTCAGAAGTGATCATAGTACGCAATGGCAAAGGTTAAGTTGGCAAAAAGCTGACAATACTCTTTTTCGATCTGGGCAAAGAAAAGCCCGGATGAAAATTGCATCCAGGCTCAGTTTACAAATCATTGGCAAAAAAGACGCCCAACAGTTCTCTGGTAGCGCCCCAAAGCGGCCGTGAGCGTGTATATAAGCAAATAAGCGGCAGGATCAAGCCCCTGCTTAAGGACAAGCAGCACCGTTCGGTAAAGTCATGATTTTAAAAGAAAATCGCGGCAGACCCAAGGATCCGCCGCGATATGGTGCCGAAGGTGGGACTTGAACCCACACGTAGTTGCCTACATTGGATTTTGAGTCCAACGCGTCTGCCAATTCCACCACTTCGGCTTGCAAAGGTAAGTATAGCAAATTCCTACCTATCCCGTCAAGCGCAATTTTTAGCGTCGTCTTCTCCGCCTTCTTATAGGCGCTGCCGATTTCTTCGGAGCTTGTTTGGGCGCCTGTGTTAAATTGCCTTCCTCATCCATGCGCAGCGCAATAATTTCATGCTTTGTCCACCGCATGATGGATTCCAACCGATCCGTCTCTGTTATGGAAACCAAAGAATAGGCAACACCTTCCTTTCCGGCCCGGCCCGTTCTTCCAATTCGATGTAGATAAGACGCATTGTCCGCCGGCATATCAAAATTAATCACTGCATCGATGTCGTCCACATCGATCCCGCGCGCGGCTACATCCGTAGCCACCAAAACCGGAAATTTCCCCTCTCTAAAATCCTTCATCACCTTATTGCGCACGCTTTGCTTAATATCCCCATGCAGGCACTCCGCCTTGATCTCCCGTGCACACAGCCGCTTTGTCAACCGGTCCGTCATATATTTTGTGTTGCAGAAAATCATCACCCGATGCCAATCCGCCTGTTGTAGCAGCCGTGCCAGCATCAGCACCTTTTCTTCTCCCTCGGCATGCAAGCTATACTGTGCGATCTTTGGTTCATTTTTCTCTTTGGGAAGCACGGTAATCTCCACAACATCCCTTTGATACAGCCAAGAAATATCCATAACCTCTCTGGAAATCGTAGCCGAAAACATCACGACCTGTTTTTTCTTGGGGCAGCGATCCAAAATATTGGTAACGTCCTTGATAAAGCCCATATCCAGCATTTCGTCCGCTTCATCCAAAACCACTGTTTTCAAGGCATGCAGCTTTACCGTCTTTCGCTTTATATGATCCAGCAGCCGTCCCGGCGTGGCCACAATGATCTGCGGTTTCTTTTTCAAGTGCTCTAACTGGCGCTGCATGGATTGCCCGCCGTACACGCTGACAATGCGGAGCCCCTCTTTATACTTTGCCATTGCCCGCATATCCTCTGTGATCTGGCTCGTCAGTTCTCTGGTGGGCGCCAAAATCAAACATTGGAGTGCATCGCTCTCTCCATCAATCCTCTCTATGATCGGCACGCCAAATGCACAGGTCTTTCCAGTTCCCGTAGGCGCCTTGGCAATGACATCCTTGCCCTCCATCATTTCGGGAATGGTCTTTTCCTGCACCTCCGTCATTTCGGTAAATCCCATGTCCTGTATTGCCCTTTGCATCTCCCTTGAAAGGGCCGTTTGCTCAAACTGCATCCTCTACAATCCTTCCCCGCTGTATACGGCCAACCTATGCCTGTAAATAAGAAAAATCCCTTCCGTATTCAGACCTTTTCCAATATCCAATGTCTAAATACCCCTGAAGAGATCCTGTATACGTATTTATTTTAGTATAGCATACAGGCTTCTTTTTCTGCAAGAATCTTCCTGTGAAGCGGTCTGATAAATTTGTCATAAATTCGTCATTTATATGGTTTTTTCGTTGAGAATGTCCTTGCCCTATGCTATACTTTGATAAGACAGTACCGCACCGCCTTTGTCCGGCCTGGTAAGATTGTCCCTTGTTCCCATACAAGGCTTTTTTTATGGGGCTCTATCAAACCATCTCATCAAGGAGGGTATGTTTATGCAGCAACAGTCCCCTGCCAACATGGGTGTTGGCAAAAACCTGTTACTGGGTATCCAGCATCTATTTGCTATGTTTGGCTCTACAGTACTGGTTCCCATCCTAACCGGGTTGGATCCCAACGTCGCGCTGTTTACCGCGGGGCTTGGCACGCTGATTTTTCACCTATGCACCAAGGGAAAGGTGCCTGTGTTTGTCGGCTCCAGCTTTGCTTTCATTGGTGTCATTCAAATCACGGCCCGTATGTACGGCGGCGTGGACGCCGGGGTGGCCAACTACACCTCCCTTTCAGCCTATCAGGCAGCCTTCCCTTATGTAACGGGCGGCATCATCGTGGCTGGTGCCCTGTACCTGGTGCTGGCGCTGTTGGTCAAGCTGTTTGGTGTAGAGCGTGTCACGAGCTTTTTTCCGCCCGTTGTTACCGGCCCTATGATCGTCGTCATCGGCCTCACGCTGGCGCCTACGGCTTTTGATAATATCTTGGCCAGCACTACCGCTGTACCCGATGTGCTTTGGATGCGATGGGTCATCGCTATCTCCGTGGTCGCTACGATGATTATCGTATCCATCTTTTGCAAAGGCTTTTTCAAGCTTGTTCCCATTGTGTTTGGCATTGCCGTGGGCTATCTCGTTGCTGCCATCATGGGGCAGGTGGATTTCTCCGTGTTCTCTACCGGCGGCCTAGGCATCAGTGCGCCCAACTTTTTCCTGCCAAAATTTGATTTGAGCGCCATTCTAATCATCGCGCCTACAACGCTCGTCACATTTATGGAGCATATCGGCGATATCACCACCAACGGCGCTGTCGTTGGCAAAAACTTTATGAAAGATCCCGGCCTTCACCGCACACTGCTTGGCGACGGGCTGGCCACCATGGCGGCGGGATTCTTGGGCGGCCCAGCCAACACCACATACAGCGAAAATACGGGAGTATTGGCCGTAACCAAAAACTACAATCCCACAACTTTACGGATTGCTGCTGTTTTTGCGATGCTCATGAGCTTTTTGGGCGTATTCCAAACATTCCTTTCCTCTATTCCCGGTCCGGTCATGGGAGGCGTATCCATCATTCTGTTTGGCATGATTTCCGCTGTCGGCATGCGAACGCTGGTAGAAGCGCAGCTCGATTTTACCCACAGCCGCAATCTAATGATCGTTGCCGTTATGCTGGTCAGCGGGCTTGGGCTATCGGGCGGTATTCAGATTACAGAATCCTTCACCATCAGTAACATTGCCATCTGCGCAATTCTTGGTGTCATTCTCAATAAAGTTTTGCCTGAAAAAATGTAATTTTTTCCAAAAAAGAGGCGCATTTAGCGCCTCTTTTTCTTGTAATCATTTGCCAGCATAGGAACCTTGAAAAATTCCATACTAATATCGAGGTGATAAATCATGGCAAAGAAAAACAAGATGCAAAAGACGCAGCAGTTGAACAAGCAGAGCGCGCAGCATTCCCAGAGCTCTTCTTCGTTCGATTCTGCTGAGGTCAAACAGCAGAACAAACAAAGCCGCGATAACGTACAGTAACCTCTGTACATCGCACCCCGCTTGTAGGAATGCAGCATTTGCCTTCCTACAAAAAAAGAGCAAGCATCGCTTGCTCTTTTTCTTTGCTCAATCTACCTTTTGCCAAGGTTTCGCTTCCTGCCAGTCATGATCCTCCAGCTCTTTCATCTGGCCTAGAATCATCTGAAACAGTACATCCTCATCCTTGATGCTTCGATCCAATCCACAATACTTCAAAATGGTCTTTTCGTCTCCGTTTTCTTTGCGATACGCTTGAATCTCTTCTGCGCTGGCATCATTTTCGTTGACATACATCAACAAATACGCAGCGCCTCTGGACAAAAAGTATGGAACCATGCCGTATTTTAGGCACAGCAGGGCGGGCCCAATAAAGCGCTCGTCATGCCCTAGTTTACGAATAGGGTCTGCACAAACGCGATCCACATCATCCTTTGCATTGGGATTTTTCATGGAATCCCAGTTTAGGCCAACACCCTCGTCAATCTCTGCTTGGGTAAACCCAAACTCCTTGGCAATCCCAAATTTTGCTTCTACCGTCGCATAGTCTGCGCATTTTCTTACGTATTGATCGTTGGCACACTCAAATGTATACTTCGCACCGCGGGCCTTGCCGATACAAGCCGTGGTGCAGTGCCTCATATTGCCGCACCAAATCTTTTTCACCATACGCCCTTCAATGCGGTCTACAAACTGCATATACGGCATATCCGGCTTTTCTCCTACAAAACAATCGCCAACCGGGAGCACCTCTCCCTCTCCTGTAGAGATGCACAGCGGATCTTCTGCGAGCATCTCCTCCGTCGGGTTGTAGCCGCCGCGGTGTGTCAGCGCCTCTATCAGGCCCACATGCTTTTCGCAATAGGCCCACTGCTGGTCATCCAGCCGTTCGCGCAGCAATTTTTTGAATGTCCTTGCCGTAAATACCATGTTCACGAAAAACATAACATTCAACGTTTCTTCCAATGCGGTCTCCATTCTCTTGGCAATGGTTTTGGCCAACAGATCCGCTACTGAGGGATATGCGCCCGGGTACAATGCCACTGCAATCAGATCTACTTTTTGCAGGCGCTCTACACAGACGTCAAAATCGCGCTTGGAGCTGTATGCCTCAAAGCCTTCGATCCTTCGTTTGTCCAATCCATCCGCTTTTGCGGTAAATAGCGTATAGTAACCCTGCTCGTTGAGCTTATCGATGGTTACTGGCGAACCATTGATAAAAATCAAATGATAGCCTGCCCGCGAAAACAGATCCGAAAGATATCCACGCCCGATCTTCCCGGCCCCAACAATTGCAATTTCCTTGCTTCTCATGAAACGATTCACCTCTCCAAAATATTGCTCCGCCTTTTGCGGCTAAGGACAAACTCATGTGCCGAATACCAATTCCTTCCCATCGTTCATGACCGTGACCCTGCCATCTTTGAGCGTAACGCTGGTCACAAAGCCGTCGGATAAAAATTCGTCGGATTCAAAAATACTATTCGGCTTTTCCTCCACGTTTTCATATACCGCATAGGAAAGCTCTTCCTGTCGGAATCTCATTTGAATCAGCTGATGCGTGCTGCCGCCATCATCGGTATAAAATTGTTGTACTTGATACAAATCGTCTTGCTTTTTAACCTGCAGCCAGTTTTCTAAAACAGGAACGCCGCCCTGCTGGATGCTTTCTGTCTTAACATCCATTTGGCTGCCGTCTTCAAGCAGGGTAGCGGAATGTGAAATCGTTGTAACAGTATCGTCGCTTTCGGTCATCTGCTCCTGAAAGGCGTATTTGTATACGCCGTTTTCCAACACCAGATCACCGCTGCCCCCATTTTCAGAGGTCATATGAAAGCCTGTTTCTGTCTTTTCTGATTGTACCATAGATTGCAGCAAATCTACAAGCTCATCATCCGCTCGAAAATTTGGGGTGAATAGCGAACTGATGAGGTTGGTATAATCCGTTTGCCCTTCCTCCGGCTGATAGGTCTCCATGATTTCATTCGCCTTTGCTATGCTGTAATCCCTCTGGTTCATATAGTCTATGATCGCATTGTTAAGCGGATTCTCTCCGGCTGCTGCCGAAGGCGCCGGTGCTACCGTGGGCACAGGCTCCTCTGCCTGCCCGCCGCAACCCGACAACACCACTAAGCAAACCACAGACAACAGAACACCGACCATATGCTTGATGTTTCTCAATCTTGCCTCCTCCGATCTGTCAAAAAACAACAACGTAGCCATTCCCTAGGTGGGAATGACTACGTTCATGATACCCCTTATTTTTCCTATCTGCAACACATTTCGGCGATTTCGTACAGTTCTGCATCCACTTCCTTGCGCATATTGACCGCTTCTTTGAGCGAAACTGCCACCACGGTGGTTCCCGCCAAGCCTACCATCTTTCCATAATCATGCGCCATAGCAAGATCCGCTGCCTTCACACCCAGACGGGTCCCCAATACCCTGTCAAACAAGGTAGGTGCGCCGGATCTCTGTAGATGCCCCAGCACGATATGCCGGGTTTCCAGACCCGTTTTTTCTTCAATGGCCTCCGCCAGCCGCTGCCCAATGTTGCGTTCCGGATACTTGTAGTTGCCAAATGAATCCTTTTCCAAACGTTCCAGGTCTTCATCCAGCCCCTTGATCCTCGTTGCCTCTGCCAGCGCCACAATGCTGTAATGCTTTCCTTCGTCGTAGCGTTTTTTTACACGCCGGCATATTTCCTCTAGCGACAACGGAAATTCGGGGATCACGCAGACATTCACATTGGCCGCGATAGCGCTCTGCACTGCAATCCAGCCGGTATTGCGCCCCATGATCTCCACCACCATAACACGGGAATGGCTGGAAGCCGTGGTACATAGGTCATCCATCGCACGCATTGCCATGTTTGCCGCCGTATCAAAGCCAAAGGTATAGTCGGTACAGTTTAGGTCGTTGTCGATGGTCTTGGGTACACCAATCATTGGCAGCCCCAGTTCTACCAATTGGTTGGCCACGCCTAGGGTATCGTCTCCGCCGATGGCCACGATACATTCCAACCCAAGACTTTCCATGCTACGCCGGACAAGCGCCGGTCCGTTTTCCATCTTCATCACGTTGGTCCGGCTGGTTCTGAGAATCGTGCCGCCCCGTCCCTGAATGCTCTCCACCTCTGCGGTGTCCATCCAGTGTCCATCCTGTTCTATTACGCCGCGCCATCCTTCATGATAGCCAAAAACCTTTACATCCTGCATGGCACAACGTTCCACCACGCCACGGATTACGGCGTTTAGGCCAGGGCAGTCTCCTCCGCCTGTCAAGATACCAATTTTTTTCATTGCGTCGTACGCCTCCTATAAAGGTGTCAAATCACCTGATGCCTGCACTATAACGAAGAATGAAAAACAAAGTCAACCATCGTTTATAAATGCACAATTTTTTTCGTTTGGTCATATGTTTGTGCCCCGTAGCACAAATCAGAAAGGCGCCTTTGATGTTTGGCATTTGCATTTGTTTTTGTTTTGGTTCACAATAGAGAAAAACAAGACAAAAACAAAGTGGATATGAGGTACTCTCTAATGAAAAATTTCCTAATTCTCCACGGTCCTATGGGCGTTGGCAAATCCACTGTCAGCCGCCATGTTTGCCACCTACTTCAGCCCAGTGCATTGCTGGAAGGGGATTGGTGCTGGCAGATATTCCCTTTTTGTCCTCATGAAGAAAACAAGGAAATGGCTCTTAAACATATGATCTATCTGTTGAATTCATATCTCCATAATAAGAACATTTCCTATTTAGTCTTCAATTGGGTGCTCCAGGATGACAAAATTTTCAAAAAATTCTCCCTTTTTTGGATCTTTCCCATGCTAAGGTGCATCGTTTTGCCCTTCTTTGTGAGGAAAAGGCTCTGGAAAAAAGGCTGCAAAAAGATATTTCAACTGGGCTTCGGGAGGCAGACAGCATTGCCCGAAGTCTTTCCTATCTACCGTTATATGCACAGACAAAAAGTCAGGTCTTGGATACCACAAACCTTTCTCCCGAGCAGGTTGCAAAGCGCATCGCTCATTTGGTACTTATGAGTCAGGAGTGATATTTATGTTTTCTGCCATACACCACGTCGCCTTGATTGTCTCTGATTATCAAAAAGCTAAGCACTTTTATGTCGATATTTTGGGCTTTGAAATTCTACGAGAAAACCACCGGAAAGACAGCAAAGATATAAAGCTAGATCTTAGGCTAGACGGCTGCGAATTGGAGCTGTTCTATAAACCGGATAGCCCTTCCCGCCCATCCTATCCCGAGGCTAGAGGCCTCCGCCATCTGGCCTTTCATGTAGCATGTCTTGAGGATTGTATTCAATATTTATCCCTTCATAACGTCAAAACAGAACCCATCCGTATTGACCCTTATACCGGGCGACGTTTTACCTTTTTCTTTGATCCTGATTTGCTACCGTTGGAGCTATACGAATGAATGATCATACAAAAAAGGCTGGCAATGCCAGCCTTTTTATATTTTTATTTGCTGCCGTTGATATGCAGGAGTTTGAATAGCTCTACGATCACCAGCGGCGCGAACGACAACCCAGCAACCCACAGCCACTGTGTACCGTTTAAGATTGCCGTGCTAAACAGGCCGTGGAACGGCGGGATCAGCAGTACGCACAACATAATTGCCAAAGAAGCGAGCGTAGCCAGAATGAACTTGCTGTTCGGCCCTACTGCGTTGGAGAATACGCTATGCTTGACGCTGCGCACATTGAAAGCATGCACCAGCTGGCTCAGCGCCAGCACTGCAAACGCCATGGTGCGCGCTACATCGATGCTGCCCGATTCCATACCGATGCAGAACGCTGTCAACGATAGCAACCCGATCATAATCCCCTGGTAGCAGATACGATAAATCATTCCGCCGCTAAATAACTTATCCTTCATGTTTTTACGCGGCTGCATGATATCCTTTTCCGCCGGGTCTACCCCTAGCCCCAAGGCCGGTAGGCTGTCTGTCACTAGATTGACCCATAACAGATGCACCGGCAGCAGCGGTTCCTCCCAGCCAAGCATTGTTGCAATGAACAGTGTAAGGATTTCTCCGATGTTGCTGGAAAGCAAGAATGCAATGCTTTTGAAAATATTATCATAGATCCGGCGGCCTTCCTCCACAGCGGATACCACCGTTGCAAAGTTATCGTCCGTCAAAATAATGTCTGCCGCCTCTTTGGCTACCTCGGTGCCTACGATGCCCATGGCACAGCCAATATCCGCATTTTTCAACGCCGGCGCGTCATTGACGCCATCCCCTGTCATGGCGGCAATGTGTCCCTTAGATTGCCAAGCTTTTACGATGCGCACCTTATGTTCCGGCGAAATACGGGCGTATACCGCAATGTTTTCCACCCGCTGTTCCAGTTCTTCGTCGCTGAACTGATCCAGCTCTTGCCCTGTCAGAGCTTCTTTGCCCTCTGTCAAAATGCCCAGGCTCTTTGCAATGGCCACTGCTGTCGTCTTGTGGTCTCCTGTGATCATAACCGCCTGGATCCCTGCTTGACGACAGGTTTCCACCGCTTTTTTCGCTTCCTCGCGCGGCGGGTCTATCATGCCCGTCATCCCCACGAAGACCAGCTCCTGCTCCAGGGCCTCCAGCTCATCCTCCTGAGTGGGAAGTGCATCGATAGGCTTATATGCCATTGCCAAAACGCGCAAAGCCTGCTCTGCCATCTCATCGTTTGCTTGCAATATCTGCTGACGTTTATCCTCCGTCATCGGCACAGCCTGTCCGTTTTCCCATATCATGGTACAGCGGCTCAACAGCACATCCGGCGCACCTTTTGTATACGAAACCCACTGATTCGGCGCCAGTTCGTGCACTGTACTCATCAGCTTTCGATCGGAATCAAACGCACGTTCTGCTACACGCGGCGTTTTTTCTTCTTCCGCCTGCTTTTCTACGCCTGCAACTTGGGCACCCTCCATCAAAGCAATCTCCGTTGGGTCTCCAACGGCTATAGTTCCACCGTCCTTTTGTGTAAAGCGCGCATCATTGCACAGCGTTGCAATGCGATTCAACAGCTGCACACCCTCTGCGTCCAGCGTATTTCGCTCTGCCATCGGCGCCGTTTTTCCCTCTACATATAAGTGTGTGACGGTCATCTTATTCTGCGTCAAAGTTCCCGTCTTATCCGAACAGATGACCGTTGCACTTCCCAGCGCCTCTACAGAGGGTAGCGTACGGATGATGGCGTTGCGCTTTACCATACGCTGTACGCTCATGGCCAGCACAATGGTAGAAATGGCCGGCAGCCCTTCCGGAATGGCCGCCACAGCCAAAGAAACCGCCGTAAAGAACATATCCAGCATGCCCTTGCCATACAGCAGACCTACCCCAAAGATGACAATACAAATGCCAATGGCTGCCATGGCGAGCACCTTGCCCAGCTTTGCCAGCTTCATCTGCAACGGTGTCGGCCTTGTTTTCTCGCTCATCAGCATATCTGCAATCCGGCCTACTTCGGTATTCATCCCTGTCTCCACAACGATCCCGGAACCGCGGCCATAAGTCACTACGCTGGAGGAGAACGCCATATTGATGCGATCGCCCAACGGTGCTTTTTCCTCCAGGATCGCAGTTGCATCCTTATCCACTGGCAAAGATTCGCCCGTTAAGGCTGCCTCTTGCACCTTAAAGTTCGCCGTCATCACCAACCGCACATCCGCCGGCACAACGTCGCCAGCTTCCATCAATACCAAATCGCCCGGCACAAGCTCTTTTGCCGGCACGCTGATTTCCTTCCCATCACGAATCACCTTTGCCACAGGGGCAGACAATTCCTTTAGCGCGTTGAGAGATTTTTCCGCTTTTTTCTGCTGGACCACACCGATGACAGCATTGAGTATCACGATAAACAAAATGACGGCGGAATCAATCACTTCTCCCAAAAAGGCAGAAATGGCCGCAGCTGCGAGCAGTACCAGGATCATTACATCCGTCATCTGCTCCAAAAACAACTTACCCACGCTCTTGGGCTTTTTATGCCTCAATTCATTGAGCCCATGTTTCTGCGTGGCGCTGCGCACCTGTTCCGCCGAAAGGCCCTGTTCTGTGCTCTGTAAAGCATCTCTCGTTTGCTCTACAGTCTTTGTGTGCCATAGTTCCATACCTTCTACTGCCTCCTATATTTGCTTTTTTAGGCGCAAAAAAACCTTTGCTCCTAGTAGGAACAAAGGTCTTACTCTCAAAAGCTGATTGCTGCCCGGGCTGAAGGCCGAGTTGACGAACAGCAAAACCGATATGGCGAGTTACTCCCCTTCGTTATTTCTACATATTATACCACAGCGAATTGGTAATTGCAAGAAAGTTTTCATAATGTTAACAGCAAGGGTAGCACCAACACCAGGGCAACCCCTGGAATACCCAGGGTGCCGGCGATCAAGGCCGTAAAAGGGTTCAACGCAGCATGAAGGCCGATCAGCCCTCCAAAGAGATTGACAAGATACAGCACAACACCGCCAATGATACCATTGAGCAGCAGCCGGCCAATCCAGCGTGCCGGCTTTCCCAAAATTTTTCCCAACAGAAAAACAATGCAAAGCGCCGCAAAAAATGCCACCACAGTAGAAACGGAAACCTCCATGCAGCCACACGCCTTTCCTTTTTGTTCCTACTATATGTTTATTTTTGTCCGATTATGTCAGCGGGCTCCTCCGAAAACCGTTGCTTTTGCTGCATCATGTGGCGGATGGCCAGCCTATCCAAGCGCTTGGTTTCCTCCATCATCGGGTCGCTCAGCGGGATGGTCTGCATTAGAATTGGATGCTCTTGCCATGATCTGATCTCCCCGCGTTTGGCACACTTTATCATATATTCATACCTATGCTGTGCTGCTTTCATCTCGTAGATTGCAAACTCTATTAGATCAGGATCCGAGACATTGTCGAAATAGTTCTGGGCATCTTTCCATGCCGCCAAGGCTTTTTCCAGATATGCGGCATCCTCTTTTTCTATCATCTTTTGCTTGCTACCTAGCATACGAGGGCCTCCTTTTTGTTTTTTCCAAGTATATCCAAAAAGGTCCTCTTTATACGCATAGGCATAAATCCACAAAACTCTCCATTCTTTGTACAATGCGTGTGCGCTTCCATCTGCTATGGTCGTTATCTACCAGGAAGCCTTCCCTTGTACAAGAAAAAAGGCCGAATGTATCATTCGGCCTTTTTTCCCTTTTCCGTAGTCTGCTGCACCAGCAGCATTTGCAGGTACAGCTTGTTGGCAAACGCGCCCGCCAATGCCTCAAGCATATTGGGGGTCTCTTCCTTTGATTCTTCCAGCATCAATTGGTTTCCAAAGGTCTGCCTTAACTTTTTTTCCAAAATATAGCAAAATCTATCATACAGTGTCTCTATATTTTCTGCTGCTCTTAATTTTTCCATCATCCCTTGTATTTCAGAAAGGCTAAGCACTTGCTTTGCAATGCAGACCATTGTCAAGTTTGCCAGATGCTCTTTTTCATATTTTTTCTTCACCGGTGCCGGGATCACCTTATGTTTTACATAGTTATTGATCATCGTGCTGGTCAGGTTCTTATCCTCCGGCCCGCACGCAATCAGGCAAAGCTGCTTTTCTAAAATGGTAAGCACCTGATCCATATACAGAGCCAGATCCGGCAGCTCCGCCCATCGAAGGCAATGATATTGCGCAATGTCTGTAAACCCGAGGTCATGTTTTGACTGCATAAATCCGTCCTCCTTTTGGCAATAGTATAACATGGTAAAAAAAGCTTCACAATATTTATACATTCATTGCTTGAAATGTTTATTAATATAAGATAATATAGTTTTATAAACTAAATGTAAGGTAAAGAGGGCTTGTGCTATGACTGATGTGCATATCTTCGGTACTTCTATTATGAAAGCCACGCTGTTGGATCCGAAAACACAGCGTTATCGGTTTACTGCCCCTCAATGGATGGAAAAATTTCAACAACAGTACCCCTTTCATGTGCTAAACCATGCTAAGTTTGGCTCTACCATTGAAAAAGGATATCGTATCTTACAGGCTAATCTGCAAAAACTACGCCCCCACAGCATAGCTTTGCTGGAATATGGCGGCAACGACTGCGATCACGGCTGGCAGGAGGTGGCCTTGGCCCCCAAACAGGAGCACCATCCGCATACCCCGCTATGCAAATTTACAGCTGTCTTTCAGCAGATGATCGAAGACTTACGGGCCCGGGATGTCCTTCCCATACTCATTACGCTGCCTCCCATCGATGCTGAGCGGTATTTTGCATGGTTTACCGAAAAAGGCCGCCTAGACCGTGCGCCTATTCTATCCTGGCTGGGCGATATACAGATGATCTACCGATATCAGGAACTGTATTCCGAAAGCGTATTGAAGCTTTCCTATCAAACCCACTGCCCCTTGGTGGATATTCGCTCTGCCTTTTTGGATAAGCGCTGTTATCAACAGCTTTTATGCCAAGACGGCATCCACCCCAATGAAAAAGGGTATCAGCTTATCTATCAGTCATTTGCAGAGTTTGCCGCACATCCTTTAGAAAAGAAAAAGCCCTGACAAAGCAGGGCTTTTTTATTCCATGATTCGCCGGCCCTCCATGGCCTTTTGCAAAGTCACATCGTCGGTGTATTCCAAATCTCCGCCTACCGGAACACCATGTGCGATCCTGGAAACCCGAATCCCCATAGGGCTCAGCAAGCGCCACAGATATACAGCTGTTGCCTCCCCCTCTACATCCGGATTGGTGGCGATCACCACTTCGTCTACGCCTTCTAAGCGCGCCAACAGCTCCTTGATGCGCAGCTGATCCGGGCCAATGCCATCCATGGGCGAAAGCGCGCCGCCCAACACATGGTATTTACCACGAAATACGCGCCCACGCTCCATGGCCATAACATCCCTAGCATCCCGCACGACACATAGAACCGAGCCATCCCTTGTGGCATCTGTACAAATGCTGCATGGGTCCTGATCGGTTAGGTTACCGCATACGCTGCAAAACCTGGCATGCTCCGTAGCAGTCAAAATGCTGGCCGCCAGTTCCTTTGCCTTGGCCTTTGGCATCGTCAGGATATGATAGGCCAGCCGCTGGGCAGTCTTTCCTCCGATACCGGGCAGCTTTGCCAGCTGTTCTGTCAGCAGCGAGAGTGATTCTATAACGTAGCTCATGTTAACGCAGCCCTGGGATATTCATACCGCCCGCCAGCTTGCCTAGCTCCTGCTGCGCCATCTCCTCTGCCTGCTGCATGGCCTGGTTTACCGCAGCCACAACCATATCTTCCAGCATTTCTTTATCCTCCGGATCGATCACATCCGGATCGATGGAAAGCTCCAACAGTTCATGCGCACCGTTCACCGTTGCCGTTACCATACCGCCACCGCTCTGCGCCGTCACAGTTTTTTCTGCGAGCTCGGCCTGCTTTTGCGCCATTTGCTGCTGCATACGCTGTGCTTGCTGCATCAGCTGCTGTATATTGCCCATTCCGCCTCTTGCCATTTTGTTTTCCTCTTTTCTATTCTTCTATTTCAATTTCCAAGCCAAATGCTTGCTGTGCTTGTTTCAATACATCCTGCATATCCGGCTTGGTTTCTTGTTCAGGGGTGTTGAGTTTGAATTGTATTTCTACTTTGTGTCCCAGTGCCTGCTCCGCCGACTGTTCCAGATCCTGCTGAAATTGGCGGAGTGCCTGCACCAGGTTTTCATTGATAGGATCAAATTGCAGCCAGAGCTGCGAACCATCTTCCCATGCCTTTTCAGCGCGCTTTAAAAAGTAAGCAGCACCCGGCTGTTTTTTCGAAAAGATGGCAAAAATCGTATCCAACAAATCCTCTGCCCGCGATGGTGCTGGGGCAGGTTTTTCCGGTGTTTCCTTTTGTTTTTTGGGGGCCGGCCCTTTTGGCTGGGGAGCCGGTGCCGGCTGTTCCCAAGGCGGCAGATCCTCTTCCGGAGGCGGCACTTCTTCCCAAGGCGGGGCCTGCTCATCAGCCTGCATTGTTTCTATCATAGGCGCTGGCCGCCGGACCGCTGGCATCTGCTGTCCATGCTGCACCGCTTTTTCCAGGGCCTCAATGCGCTTTAACAGCTGCACCTCTCCTTGGCTCATTTTAGGGACGCAAAGCTTTACCAGCGCAGCCTCCAGCTGCGTTTTGGGCCGAGGAGACAGCTTCATATCCGTCTCTGCCTGCGCCAGCAACAGCATCGCTTCCATGGCCCACTGTCCTTCCGTCTGCTCTGCACATTCTATCATCCGCTCCCGATAATAGTCGATCATTTCCCGTACAAATACCGAAAGGTCCGCTCCATTGTCGTAAATTTGTTGCAGCTGCGCAAGCGTCTGCCTTACCTGACGATCCGCTATGCTTTGTGCCATGCGTTCTACCTGATCACTGCCCGCTGCGCCTAAGACTTGCTGTGCTTTTTCCAGGGTAATTTCTCCGCCGGACATGCCTGCGCACTGATCCAGCAGGCTCAATGCATCCCTCATACCGCCTTGCGCTTGGCTTGCAATGAGCGCCAGCGCCTGACGATCCGCCTGTATGCCTTCCTCCGACAGCACCTTTTCCATCTGCTGTACAAGCAGCGACTCCGGCAGCCGCTTAAAATCAAAGCGTTGGCATCTGGATAGAATCGTAGCAGGCAGCTTATGCGTCTCGGTTGTGGCCAAGATAAATACCGCATGGGCCGGAGGCTCCTCCAAGGTTTTCAGCAGCGCGTTAAACGCTCCTGTACTCAGCATGTGCACCTCGTCTATGATATAAACCTTATATTTTCCAACAGCCGGCGCATACCGCACCTTTTCCCTAAGATCGCGAATCTCATCCACACCATTGTTGCTGGCCGCATCGATCTCCAAAATATCTACCGCAAGCTCCTCTTCCGACATGCGGCATACTGGGCACTGGCCGCAGGGCTCTCCTTCTATCGGCGATTGGCAGTTGATGGCCTTAGCCAAAATCTTAGCCGTGCTGGTCTTCCCTGTCCCCCTGGAGCCGCAAAATAGATAGGCATGGGAAACATGGCCCGAAGCTACCTGGTTCTTCAAGGTTTGGATGATCGGTTCCTGGCCAATAACCTCTGAAAAAAGCCTGGGCCGGTATCTTCGATAAAACGCTACATACAATCTTCCGTTTTCCTTTCCATATCTGTTCTTTTTATACCATATTTGGCAGGCCGGTGTAAATCTTGCGCTGCATGTCCATAAAAAAACCGGCACCTTGTGCCGGCTTTTTCCTTTGTTATCTGGGGCTGCCAAAAAACGACATTCCGACCACGCCAGGGCCTGCATGCCCACCGATGACCGGGCCCACCTTCCACAGCATTGTCTTTACGTCGCCACAGGTCTGCTTTAAGATCTCCTCAAATGCTTTGCCATCCTCCAGCTCTGCATACAAGATAATGATCTCGTTATCAGGATCGCCATAATCAAAACGATCCGCAGCAAGCTCCGCCATGCGACGCCAAGCTTTTTTACGGCCCTTGCATTTTTCCGTAGGTACCAGCTTGCCATCATCCGTTACATGTACGATGGGCTTTAGATCCAATACCGTTCCCACAAAGGCAGCGCCTCCGGACAAACGGCCGCCCCGCTTCAAGTAGTTCAGATCGTCTACGGTGAACAAAACGCAGCTGCGCAGCTTGTTCTCCTCTAGATACGCAGCCACTTCATCCAGGCTCTTCCCGTCCTGTTGCAGCTTTAAGGCTCGGCGAATCAGCAACGATTGCCCGGCAGAGATGGTCAGCGAATCCACCAACACAATTCGTGCTTCCGGTTTTTCCTCTTTGATCTCCGCCACTGCCTGCTGACAGTTGCTAAAGTGCACACTCAACTGGTTGGAAAAGCTAATATATAAGATATCTTTGCCCGATTCCAGCAGCTGCAAAAACCATTGTTTGATCTCCCACGGTGATTTGGCAGATGTAGAAACCTTTGAGCCATTCTTTAAGTCCTCAAAAAAAGTAGGAAACTTTCCTTCAATATCCAAATCAAAATCGTAGTCCTTGCCATCCAGGCTCACAGGCATAGCAAACACAGGAATTTGCATTTCTTGAGCATACGCATACAACAATTCGGAGTCCGAATCCGTTGCAATGATGTAATCTCTCATCGTCTTCTCCTCCATAATTTCCCTAATTCACAGGAGTGAATTTCTTTTATTGTATATGAAAAGAACATCAATTTCAACAAAATTCCGTTTTCTTACAATTCCTTCACCTTTGCAAAAGCAGGTTGAAATTTTAACACATCTGTTGAATCAGCGCAACAAAGAAACGAACTCCTTCCTCCAGTGATTCGACGGGCATCGCTTCGTTAACGCCATGCACCGTACAGCCCAAGCCCTGATTGTCCAGCGGCGTAAAACGAAAGATATCATCACAGATTCCCTCAAACTTGCGGCTATCCGTTGCCCCCAAAACAGGCACTGGCGCTGTGATGCAGCCGGGATGAACCTGCTGTATAACAGCGCACAAGGCCTTATATGCTTTCCCCTCCACCGATGTGATTTTAGATGGCTCTTCTCCTCTTAGCAGTGCCAACGATACTTTGGGATTGCCAATTGCTTTTTTGCAGTGCGCCAGCAATGCTTCGCAGGAGGTATCTGGGTTGAGCCTAAAATTTACAACTGCCTGTGCCTGTGTCGGCAGTACGTTGGGCCGAATGCTGGCATTTGCCATCGTTGGCGCTGTGGTCGTCCGTACCATTGCATTGCCTTTGGGGGTCTGGCTGAGATATTGCGCAAACGCAACAGGGTTTTCCTCCATCTGCTCTACCTGATTTTTTTCCTCTCCCGCTTCAAGATAAGGCAGCAGCGCTTGATAATGCCATTTGACCGGATCGGGTACAGAGAATGGAAATTGATTCTCCTCCAGCGCATTGATGGCTTTGGCCAAGATTCCCAATGCGGTAGACGGGCCTGGCCGAGACGCATGCCCGCCTGGAGACTGCACAGTCAGCTTTAGGTCTGCATATCCTTTTTCAAAAATCCCAATTTCAGCAACCGTATGGCCAGGGCAATGACGCTTTTCCCCCTCTACATAACCCGAACCCTCATCCAAAACAAATTCCAGAAAGACGCCCTTTTCCTTTAGATAAGCCGCAACGGCCGTCATTCCGTTGAACCCGCCGCTTTCTTCATCATGGCCAAAAGCAAAGTAAACATCTCTCTCCGGCACATAGCCTTGTTTTAGCAGCGCCTCCGCTGCCTCTAGTTCACAGCAGAGCATATTTTTACAGTCCAGGGAGCCGCGTCCCCAGACCTTACCCTCTGCCAGTACGCCTTCAAACGGTGGATATTTCCACTGATCCAACGTTTCAGACGGCACAGGCACTACATCCTGATGCGCCATCAGCAGAATTGGCTTTTTCTCGCTGTTGTGCCCTTTCCAGCAAAACAATAGAGAATAATCGCCAATCACCTGTTTTTCCATGTTTTCATGCACCAAAGGATAAGTCTTTTCCAAATAAGCATGCAAGGCAAAAAAAGGTTCGCCTTTGGTCTTAGACTGATCGCGGTATGCAATGGTATCAAAAGGAATCATCCCAGACAAATGCGCTGCGATCTCTGCTTGGCCGGGAATCTGAATCTGCTTTTCCATGATTTTGCCCTCCACTCTTAGCCTGCCTGCCCGGTTTGGCTGCATACATTTTGCAACAGCTGCGCGTAAAACTGTACGCCTTGTGCAAAGCTCTCTACATCGATACGCTCATTGGTAGCGTGCATCGTTGTCGTATATTTCAAGTTGCTGATAAACGGCATGTGTTTATATACATCGTCAGCAAGGTCGTTGAAATACTGGCTGTCCGTACTGGCAAAAAAGACAGAAGGAACAACCGGGATCTCTCCGTAAACTTGCCGTACAGCCTGGGAAATGGCCTGGTAAGCCCGTGAATTTGTGCGTGCAATCTTGCTTGCCTCAAAGGAGGTGGGCAAGGCTACTTCGCAATCCGGTCCTGCAATCTCCTGGAAAAACTCTACCAGCTCCTGCCGAGTATCGCCTGGATTAAGCCGGCAGTTGAAATTGGCCCATACGGTATGGGGCAACACATTGGGCGTATCGCTTGCCTGAATCTGTGTGGCAGCTACTGTGGTGCGCAGCGACGCGTTGCCTTGCAGGCTTTTCAACTGCTCATTGACAAACCCTTTGCCAAATATACTTGGATTGGCTGCCTTGATCCGCCCCCAAAGGCCCCCGTACGGCGCCGCATCGCGGTACATTTCATAAAAGATGCGCGTGGGGCGTACCGGGAACGGACGGTTTTCCACCGTTTCAATGATTTTTGCCATCCTGGACAGCGCCGTGGGGTGCGCAGGCTTGCTGCTGTGCCCGGCCTGATCGTGCAAAGTGATGCGCACATCGCAATATCCCTTTTCATATACACCGATGCACGCACAAAGCTGGCCGGGCAGCCCAAACTGCTCACCATCGACAAAGCTGCTGCCTTCATCGAGGACAAATTCAAAATGCAGTCCTTTTTTCTTGCATAACGCCGCTACGCCTTTCGAGCCCTTATCCAGCATCAGCTCTTCATCATGGCCGTTGCAGATGTATACGTCTCGATCCGGCACAAACCCCGCCTTGATGAGCGCCTCCATCGCCTCAAAGATGGCCACCAAGGCGTTTTTCATATCGATGGCGCCACGTCCCCAGACGCAGCCCTCCTCGATGCGGCCATCAAAAGGCGGATATTTCCAATCCTGTTCTGTTCCCTCTGCAATCGGTACCACATCCTGGTGTGCCATCAGCAAAATCGGAGGTTTTTGGGAGGAGCCGTCTCCCTTCCAGCAGTATAATCTGCTACACCGGTTCACTTCCTCTGTCGTCACCGTTTGGAACACATGCGGAAAACAAGCCCTAAGATGCGCTTGCAGCTTTTCGAATTCCTTGATGTTTTCGCTGTCTTCCGTTACTAGGCCATAGGTCTTGCAGCGTAAAGCCCCCGCCAGATGCTCTGCTGCCAGCTGCGGGTCTACCGCTACAGGCTTTGCCTTTGGCGCCGGCGCCGCTTTTTTTAGCGAAAGCCCTTTGCCAACAAAAAAACTGAGCACAAACACCAGTGCCACGACGACCCATCCAAACCAAGCCATACAAAACACTCCCTTTGTTTTGATTGCATCATTCTGCTGGTATTTTATCACATCCATATGCAGCTGGCATGAAAAAACTTCCCAGCCCATAAGAAAAGGGCGGAACGAAAACGTTCCGCCCTTATATCAACTTAGCGCGCCATGATTTTCCCCAGCGTATAAAGCTCCGAATCAAATTGTTTTTCCGCATCCAACGCTTCGTAAATATCCATATTCTGCACCTTGTTATCATGGATGCCTACGGCGCGGTTGCTGACGCCTTGTGCCAAAAGGGAGACAGCCTGCCCCCCTAGCCGCGTAGCCAGGATGCGGTCTTTCCCTGTTGGGCTGCCGCCGCGCTGCGTATAGCCCAGCACAACGCTTTTCACTTCCAGCTTGGTCTTTTCCCGGATATACCCAGCCAGCTTGTCTCCCTTGCCCGCGCCCTCAGCCAGCACGATCATGCTGGTCTTGCGGTTACGGATGTTGTTTTTGATGAGCTGATCACAGATTTCATCGATATCAAATTCCATTTCCGGCAGCAAGATAAAGTCAGCCGAGCCTGCTACGCCTGCGTGCAAGGCAATGTCCCCGCATTTGTTGCCCATTACCTCTACAATGCCGATCCGGTCATGCGAAACCATGGTATCGCGAACCTTGATCAGCTCTGTGAGCACGCCGTTTACCGCCGTATCGAAACCGATACTAAAGTCGGTATATGCCAAGTCGTTGTCTATTGTGCCCGGCAGTGTGATGGTGGGAATGCCCATTTTACTGAGCGCGCCGGCGCCATGCATGGTACCGTCGCCCCCGATGGCGATGATGCCCTCCAAATCAAATGCTTGGGCAGTCAACAGTGCGCGGCGCTGCCCTTCCTCTACCATAAATTCCTTGCAGCGGGCGGTTTTTAAAATTGTACCGCCTTTATGGGCAATGTTGCGCACCTCGTCTGTTGTAAGCTCGCGCATATCTCCTTCAATCAAGCCCCTATATCCATGACGGATGCCAAATACTTCAATGCCATATTCGGCCGCCACTTTTACCACAGCGCGGATCGCCGCATTCATGCCGGGCGTATCGCCGCCGCTGGAAAGTACACCAATTCTTTTCATGATTTATACTCCTTCCGCTCAAGCCCAATGGAGCGCCCCCGAGCCCCATTTTCGTGATTTTATTATAGCATACCAAACGGTCTATTTTTTGGTGATTTTTACATTTCCCTCGTCCAAGAGCAGGGTCAGCTTTGCCATCAATTCCGGATCGATGGAGACGGTGTCATGCAGTTTAACCAAGCGCTTTTCCTTCGCTGCATATACCTTCACACCTACTGTACCCGGGAAACGCCGCAGCATGGCCAATAGCCCTGTGATCATAAAATCGTTGTCAAAGGTTTTTACCTTTAGCCAAAGCGTTTCTTGCTGGCTGTCCTTTTGCGTTTGCGCTGGCTTTGGCTCGCTTTGTACCCCGTACAACGGCAGGTCGCGTCCGTTGATCAAGTGCGGCCGTTCCTGCTCCGCATTTTGCTGTTTTTCAGGTTCCCATGGCTTGGCATCGTCTACGAGCAGCATGGGATTCTCCTCTTCTCGTATGCTGACCCTGCCTTTGAGCAATACCAGCGCATCGGGCTGCAAGACAAAATTGAGCCGCTCCACAACGCCAGGGAATACCATGGCATTCATCTGAGCATATAGATCCTCTATAACCAGATTGGCCATCAGCCGGTTTGTTTTGGTCGTCCGGTTTCGTCTGGATTGTATGATACAGGGAAGCGTTACCTCCTTACCATCCAATGATAGGCCTTCTTCTCGGCTTTCCAAAATGGTAAGGAGATTCACCGGATATTGCTCCATATACTTTTCATACTCCATCATAGGATGCCCGGTGATGTATACCCCCGTCATCTCCTTTTCCATCGCCAGCATAGCACGGGTATCAAACTCCGCAAGATCCGGTAGTTCCTGTACAGGCACAAGCGACGGTACATTTTCGCCCAACAGCCCTTCAAACAGGGAAACCTGCCCTTCCAGGTTACGTTTTCTATCATGCGCCATAGCATCCATGGTGCTTTCAAACACCGCCATAAGCTGGCTACGCTTTACATGGAAGCTGTCAAAACAGCCCGCTTTGATCATGCTTTCCACCATGCGCTTGTTCAGCGCATCCGCAGGTACCCGCCGCAAAAAGGAGAAGAAGTCCTCATACGGCTTATGCGCCCGTTCCTGGATGATCAGCTCTACAGCCTTGGCTCCCACATTTTTTACTGCGGACAAACCAAAGCGGATTTTGCCATCCTGCACCTCAAAACGCACGCCGCTACCGTTTACATCCGGCGGCAACACCTCTATGCCTTTCTTTCGGCAGTAGGCAATATACTGTGCGATTTTTTCCGGGCTTTGCAGACAACTGTTCATCAGCGCGGCCATGGTTTCCACAGGATAATGCGCTTTCAGCCACGCTGTCCGATAGGATACGATGCCATAGGCCGCCGCATGGGATTTGTTGAAGGCATACTGCGCAAAATCCGTCATTTGGTCAAAAATTTGGCTGGCCACCTCTTCCGGCACGCCGTTTTTCACTGCGCCCGGCACTGTACCGTCCTCCGTACCATAGATAAACGCCTGCCGTTCTTTGGCCATTACATCGCGTTTTTTCTTGCTCATAGCACGCCGAACCAGGTCGCTACGCGCCCAGCTGTATCCCGCCAGCTCACGGACGATCTGCATAACCTGCTCTTGATACACCATGCAGCCGTAAGTTACCTGTAAAATGGGTTCCAATCGCTTGTCCAAATACTTGACGCTGCTAGGATCTCTTTTCCCTTGGATATAGCGCGGGATGCTTTCCATCGGGCCTGGCCGGTACAGAGAAATGCAAGCGATGATATCTTCAAAGCAATTAGGCTTTAATTCTTTAAGCAGTTCGCGCATACCGCCGCTTTCCAGCTGAAATACGCCATCGGTATCCCCTTCGCCGATCATCTGATATACGAGAGGATCATCCAGAGCGATCTTTTCCATATCCAGTGGTTTGCCCGTGCTCTTTTCCACAAGGTTACAAGCGTCTTGGATGACCGTCAAGTTACGCAGGCCCAAAAAGTCCATCTTCAAAAGGCCAAGTTCCTCGATGGCCCCCATGGTAAACTGCGTGGTAACCGTCTCATCATTTTTTTGCAGCGGAATGATATTCATCAAAGGATCTTTGGAAATCACCACTGCAGCAGCGTGCGTGCCGGCATGCCGCGGCATCCCCTCTAATTTTCGGGCTGTTGCAATGAGCTGGGCAATGGTTTCGTCTGCTTCCATCTCCCGCCGCAGCGGTTGGGAAATTTCCACCGCCCTGTCGATGGTGATGCCCAATTCCATCGGCACCGCCTTGGCGATGCGGTCTACATCCGCATAGGGGATACGCATCACCCGCCCTACGTCGCGGATAACTGCACGCGCTGCCATCGTTCCAAAGGTAATGATCTGGCATACGTGGTCTTTCCCATATTTTTCGATGACATAATCTATGACCTCCTGCCGGCGTTCATAGCAGAAGTCAACGTCTATATCCGGCATGGTGATGCGCTCCGGATTCAAAAAGCGCTCAAAAAACAAATTATATTTGATGGGGTCCACATCCGTGATCCCCAGGCAATACGCCACCACACTGCCAGCTGCGCTGCCGCGGCCCGGGCCCACGGCAATGCCCTGTTCCTTTGCAAAGCGGATATAATCCCACACGACTAAAAAATAGTCCACATACCCCATCTGCTCGATGACATTCAGCTCAAATTGAAGCTGCTTTTTTATTTCGGGATTCTCGCCATACCGGCGCGCAAACCCCTCCTCGGCCTGTCTGCGCAGCAAGCCGACATTTGTTTCCCCCTCCGGCAAGGGGAACTGTGGCAGATGCTGTGTTTCAAAATCCAACTCAACATGGCAGCGCTCTGCAATTTTTTGCGTATTTTCCAGCGCCTCCGGCACATGGGAAAACAATGCCTCCATTTCTGCACCGCTCTTTAGGTACATCTGATCGGAGTCCATTTTCATTCTATTTTCTTCATCCAAAAAACGTCCTGTTTGAATACAGATCAAAACATCCTGTACAGCAGCGTCCTCTTGATTGATATAGTGCACATCATTGGTAGCAACCAACGGCAGGCCCGTTTCCCTGGCTATGCGTATGATCTGCGCATTGACTTCCTTTTGCACAGGAATGCCATGCTCTTGCAATTCCAAATAGAAATGCTCCGGCCCAAAGATATCGCTGAGCCGCTGCGCCAACTGCTTTGCGCCCTGATAATCTCCCTGCATCAAAAGACGTGGAATATCGCCGGATAAGCAAGCGGATAGTCCGATTAGCCCTTCAGCATACTGCGCCAGCGTATCGTAATCGATCCTAGGCTTATAGTAATATCCCTCCAGCCATCCTAAGGACACCAGATGCACCAGGTTTTGATATCCCTTTTGATTTTCCGCCAGCAGCACTAGATGGCTATATTCCCGATCCGCACGGCCTTGTCTGTCGTGCATATTTTGCTTGGCCACGTAGACTTCACAGCCAAGAACCGGCGTAAGGCCCGCTGCCTTCGCTTCTTTATAAAATTCAACCGTACCATACATGACGCCGTGATCTGTCATGGCAATGTGCGTCATGCCCATCTCCTTGGCCCTGGCCATCAAATCCTTGATGCGTGCCGCCCCATCCAACAGACTGTATTGCGTATGTACATGTAGATGGCAAAATCCGCTCAAAAGCTTACTCCTTCCTCAAATACAAACCCCAGCTCCTCTGCCAGCTGCACAAGCTTTCTCATCCGATGGTTCACACCGGATTTGCCCATGCGCGGCTCCATCAAATCACCCAGCTCCTCTAACGTTGCTTCCGGATACGCCAGGCGCGTTTCCGCCGCCATCCGCAGCGCCGGGCTCAACGATTGAAACTTATTTTCTTTTACCAGGTACCGAATGCAGGCCTGCTGTTTGGCCGCTGCGGACATGGTCTTATTGATATTGGCGGTATCGCAATTCATCGCCCGGTTGGCCTTATTGCGCATTTGACGTACGATCCGTGCATTCTCCATCTGCAAAATCGCACTGTTGGCGCCCATCATCGCCAGCACCTCCGCCACGCCATCGCCTTCTTTGATATAGGCCACATAAGCATTTTTTCTCTGCACGGCATGCGCCGAAATCTCTTCTTTTTCCAAAAGGGCCAGCAGATCCTGGCAAAGCGATTCTTCCTTCAGCGTCCACTCCAGATGGTAGGCCTTTTCCGGGTTGGTGACGCTGCCGCAGCATAGAAACAGCCCTCGTATATAAGAACGACGGCAGCAGGTTCGCTCTAAACCCCGCGGCGTACCCTGCACCATGCCATCCTCCCAGATACCTAGCTGCGAAAGCAGCCCCAGTACCGTTTCGCGGCCTATCAGCCGCAAGATATAGCTGTTGCGCCGATTCAGCCTCTTATTTTGCCGAACCAAAAGCTGGGCGCTTTGCCCTGTCATTTTCTTACAATAACCAAACATCCGGCGCACCAAGGCCGGATGGTCTGAAATCAGTTCCAAATGAAGGCCTCTTTGCGTCAGCACAAGACTGCCGCAGGCCTGTATCACCGCCGCCATTTCTGCCCGAATACACCCATCATGCGCCGGCACAGTATGCAGAAGCTCCTCTTTGGTCTGTGCGGAAAAAGAACCTCCCTGCTGGCTCAATGCTTCAACGCATCCTTTCCTATGTCTCTATGCTGTACAACGCACTGGATCTTATCATTGGTCAACCGCCGGTATAAACTCTCTGCTACAGCAACGCTGCGGTGCTGGCCTCCGGTACAGCCGATGGCCACAACCAGCTGGTACTTTCCTTCCTGCTGATAATAGGGCAACAGCATTTCCAGGAGATCTACCAGCTTGTCCTCAAACAAGCGGGTCTGCTCATGATCATACACATAATTCCGAACCGGTGCATCCAGGCCGCTCATCGGACGCAGCGCCGGATCATAAAACGGATTTGGCAGAAAGCGAACGTCGAACACCAGATCGGCATCCAGCGGGATACCGTTTTTGAACCCAAACGAAACGATGACGGGCAAGATGGTATCGCGCTTATGCTCGTCGGAAAACAAACCCCATAGCATTTCGCTGAGCTGTTTTGCGCTCATGGTAGAGGTATCGATGATATGCTGCGCCATATTGCGCAGCTCTCCCAAACGCTGACGCTCCACGGCAATCCCCTGCATGATGGTATTGGTTCCCATGGGGTGTTTGCGCCTGGTTTCTTTATATCTGCGAATCAGCACCTCGTCTGCAGTTTCCAGATATAAAATCTCCATTTGCACGCCCATGTTTTTCAAATCGTCCATCGCTTTGTAGATGTCCGCAAAAAACATACGCGTCCTGCTGTCTACCACCAGCGCGACTTTTTCGATATCCTCACACTGGCACATGGAAATAAAGGTGGCCATCATCTGCGGCGGCAGGTTATCTACACAGAAATAGCCCATATCCTCCAACTGTCTCAGCGCCGTAGAACGCCCCGCTCCAGACAGCCCCGTTACCAATACACACCGCATAAAAATCCCCTCCTTTATCCGCGCCGGAACGCCGGAAGCTCTCTTCCCTTTGCATTGAGGATCTGTTCTGGCCCTAGCCCTGCCCGCTCGGCAAAATCTATGGCACTCTGTACACGGCCGATCTCCTCCGGCTTATGCCCGTCGCTGTCTATGACAAATTGTACGCCTGTTTCGGCCATTTGTCTTGTTTGGTTTTCGTTAAAAATTAAATGTTTGGGACGTGCGCTGATTTCCATCGCTACCCCGTATGCCTGGCAAGCCTCTGCAATCTTTTGATATTCCAACGGCCAATGCAGGCCGGGATGGACAAGGATATCAAACCTGTTTTTTTCAATGGCGCGCAAATACGCCTCCGTTGCTTTTTGGCGGTAGCGCTCACTATACCTCTGCTCTGCCCTCGGATTGGCAATTTGGAACATCCAGCATTCCGATAGCGTGGTAGGGCGGGCACTAAGATGAAATCCCATTAAAAGGATATCAAAATACTCCCTGTATGCCTCTGGCACATCGAGCTCGCCCTCTAGGGAGATCAAATTGGATTCCAGGCCCATAAGCACTGTCAGCTTTCCTTGATACTGCTGATTGAGCCTGTCCACCCGACGGCGCAGTTCGCTCAACTGCCGCATTGAAATCCCCGCCTTCATATGGCGCGGCCCATGCTCTGTGCATGCAATGCAGCCAAGCCCCCGGCGATAAGCCGCTTCTACATTCTCTTCCAGCGTACCCTTCCCATCGGACAAATCGGAATGCGTATGCAGATCTGCCTGGATCTCTATCATGCTTACTCCCCTATGATGCGTACTTCCGGCTTTAAGTCTACCCCGAATTTTTCTTTGACAGCCGCCTGGATCCGGCTCATGAGCGCCAGCACATCCTCTGCACTGGCCCTTCCCTTATTCACCACAAACCCAGCGTGCTTTTCGCTGACCTGAGCATCGCCAACAGAATAGCCTTTCATACCCGCGTCGTCGATGAGCTTAGCGGCAAAAAAGCCTTCCGGCCGCTTGAATGTACTGCCGGCACTGGCATATTCCAGCGGCTGGCGCGTACGCCTACGGTGGGTAAAATCGTCGATGCGCGCTTGTATCTCAACCGGGTCATCCTGCTGTAGTTGCAAGGTAGCGCCCAACACGATCCAATTGTTTTTCAACACCGCACTGGTCCGATACCCAAAGGCCATCTCGGCATTGGAGATCTCTTTAATCTCCCCTTCCTGCGTCAAAATACGCACAGAGTTCACGATGTCCTTCATCTCTTTTTCATAGGCGCCCGCATTCATGCTCACCGTACCGCCCAAAGTGCCCGGAATGCCGCTGGCAAATTCCATACCTCCCAGCCCTTCCTCGGCACAGCGTACAGCAATGGACATCATCGTTTCTCCGGCGCCCGCATATAGCGTTTTGGCCTCCCTATCTACCCGGATCTCCCGGCCCTGATGCAGCATCTTTACGATACAGCCACGGAACCCATGATCCTTTACCAAAATATTGCTGCCGTTTCCTACGATGTAAAACGGTACCTGTTCTTCTTTCAACAGCACCACTATCTGCGCTACCTGTTCGTCATTTTCCGGCAGGCACAGTACGTCTGCCGGCCCCCCAATTCTGAAGGTAGTGTGCAAGCGCATGGGTTCATTTTCCAAAATATTCTGCGCCGGCAACACTGCCCGCAGCCTTTTCAAAACGGCTGCTTGGATCATATCATCACGTCTCCTCAACCAACGAAAAGTTACAAATGTATTTCATTTCATTTTACACGGATTTATGGTGTATTGCAAGCGGTGCGCAGCCATTGTGCGGCATCGTCAAACCCTGAGGCCTGAAGGGTGGCAAAAAACGTTTCTATCGGCTCGGCCGTATCTAACACGCGCATGTTTTTTTCCTCTCTATGCTGCCAAAGGGCGCCCGTTATGCTGCCCTGGGCCTGCATCGGCTCATCCGTCCAGATTACGGGCAAAGCACCAATATCCTCCAATGCCTGTTGGCTGTTTTGGGATAGCAAATAAGCCACGGCCGCATTGCAAGCCTTTGTCTTGGCCTGGTCCTCGGTTTTCATCACGCCTACATACTGTGCATCTACTGCCAGATTGGACAATGGCACTGCCTGGTATGAGGGAACGCTTTGCGTATTGCTCAACCCTTCTATGGTATACCAAGTGGAAGCGGGGCAAGCAAAGAAGGCGATCTCCTCTTTGAGGAACTGTGCCCTAGTCCCAGAACCTCCCTGCACGATTGCCTGTCTTGTCTGTTCATTCATCTGCGCACCCATCGCTGCCAATCCGGCCTGCTTTGTCTCATAAGCAAAGGCGTTTGGCAGCGCCTGCTGAACCTGCTGCAGATAGTCTTGGTCCATATCCTCTATATCCAGCGGCGGAGAAAGGCCGACGGAATATAACGCCTGCTCATTGACCAAAATCGCATAGCCGCTGTAAAATACCGGCCAAGCCAGCTGTGCTGCGCTCTTTTCCTGCCAAGCCGGCGCCAGCTTCGCTGTCTGTTCGCATTGCTGTAGCAACGGCACTACAACATCTGCCTGTTCGCTGCCAAAAAAAACGAGATCCGGTCTCTGCCCTGCGGAAAGCTGGGCCTGCATGCCTTGCATGTCTAGTATCTGCATTTCATAAAAAATGCCAAAATTGTTTTTTTCAAATTTATCGAGCCTGGCTTTTGCCCATTTGCTGCCATCGCCCGTTCCACTTGCATGGCTGGGAATATACCAAACCTGCAGCGTCCCCTGATAGGCCAGCTTTTTACCCCGAATCCATTGGCTGATCTGCTGATGCTGCAAGGGCTGATTCCAAAGGCCCGGCCACAGCGCCGCAGCCGCAACAAATAAAATGCAGCAAAAAAGGGCTGCACGTTTCAATTTTGGCAAGCCCTTTCACCTCCCCCTTCAAAACTGCCCGTATCCTAAGATATGGGGCAACAGGGGATGATATGCCCTTTTATCAGATCATGGCCTTTCCAGCCTGCGGTTGATCTCCTCTTCGATGTTAAACCCGGCACTCTTCACCCGGTAATCCATTGCCGTTGCTTCTACAACAACGGCCAAATTCCGTCCGGGGCGCACCGGCATCACATAATGCGGGACGCTCACGCCCATGATGGTATCGTAATGCCGGTCAAACCCTAACCGATCATACATCTTGCCGGTCTCCCACATTTCCATATCGATCACAATATCAATGCTCTTTCTTTCCAGCACCGTTGCCATGCCGTATAGCTGCTTGACATCCATAATGCCCAGGCCGCGAATCTCGATGAGGTTTCGCGTCGTTTCCGGTGCATAGCCTACCAGCCGTTTGCTGTTTACTTTGCGTATCACCGTCATATCATCGGCAACCAGCAAATGCCCTCTTTTAATCAGCTCTAAGGAAAGCTCGCTTTTGCCCATGCCGCTTTCGCCGCGGATCATCACACCGACATTGTACACATCCAACAAATTGGCATGAATAGCCTCCTCCGGGGCCAAGACATTGTCCAAAAAGTCAACAACGATGTGCGAAGTCTTGCTTGTGCTTTCTTCACAGCAGAAGATGGGCACACCGTTCTCCTTGGCTTTTCTCATCAGCATCTCTGGCACAGGATCACCGTTGCAGATGACAAGGCACGGCACCTTATAGGAAAAGAACTCGTCCATGCGGCCATCCACTTCCTCCGGCCGCAGCGTGCGTAGGCATGCCATTTCCTGATTGCCCACGATCTGCACGCGGTCTGCAGAGAAATACTGGAAGTATCCCGCAAATTGAATGGCAGGCCGGTTCAAATCGGATGTATGCACGTTGAACCAATCCCTGCCTGCATACGCCACCTGCATATGCGTATACTTGGCAAAGGTCTGTACATTTACGCCCTTGTCTTTGGCTTTCACGCTGTTTCGCCTCCTAGGATATACTTATCTATAATGTAAGCAACCCCATCCTCATCGTTGCTGGGACAAATCAAGTTTGCCACGGATTTGGTCATATCATCCGCATTTTCCATTGCAACGCCCAGACCGGCATATTCGATCATCGGCGCATCGATGGTGCCATCTCCAATGGCGATGCAGTTTTCCGGTTTCAAGCCGTAATGCTTACATAAAAATTCCAATGCAATGCCCTTATTTACCTTTGGATTGGTAATTTCCAAATACCTGGGTTTGGAAATGGCCACCTGCAAGCGCCCGGCAAATTTCTCCCTTGCAATATCCTGCAATTCTCGGATACGGTCCGGCTCATCAATGCCGAGAATCTTCGGCGAAGCTAGATCCTTCCGGCTCGTCATACCCGGCATTTCCTCCCCCTCTATGCCAATGCCCTTTGCATATAGGTCGCTGTACGGCGTATGCTTTTCAAAAAAGTAATTGTCTCCCTCATAGGTCTGCACATACAGACCCATTTCATTGGCCCACTGCATGCACTCATAAGTTGTTTGAGGATCAATGGATACTTCATACAAGCGTTTACCGTTGTCCACGATCTGCGCACCGCCATAGACCATGCACGGCACCGTCAACCCAAGCTCTTCCTGAATCTTGATCATCCCGCGATAAAAGCGGCCGGTAGCGAGCATCACATGGCAGCCCGCATCTACTGCCTGCCGAATGGCCTGTTTGACCCGCGGCGTAATCTTTCCCTCGGAATTTACCAGGGTTCCATCGATATCCAACGCCAACAACTTATACTGCATCGTACATTTTCCTCCTACCAAACACACAGACGCGATTTAACGCTGCGCCTGCTGCGCTGCATTTTTGTTCATTATACTGTGGCCGTCCGTGGTTTGTCCATCCTTATGCGCCCACGTGTACACAGCCTCTGCACTGGCATGGTTCATACCCTCCACCGCCAACAGTTCCTCTAAGCTGGCCTGCTTGATCTGGTCGATGGTCTTATACTGCATCAAAAGCTGGCGGCGGCGCTTTGGCCCAATGCCAGGAATTTCATCCAGCGCACTTGTCAGTTCATGCGAAGCGCGCAACGAACGGTGGTATGTTACGGCAAACCGATGCGCTTCATCGCGAATGCGCTGCAAAACGTGCAATGCCGGAGATTTTCGATCCAGCATCACGGTTTCATCCCGCTCCGGCACATACACCTCCTCCAGCTGCTTGGCCAGGCCGATGGTAGGAATATGCAAGCCTACCTCATCCATGGCCCGCAGCGCCGCGTTGAGCTGCCCCCTGCCGCCGTCGATAACCATGAGATCCGGCAAATTGCCAAAGGCTTTTTGCGAAGCTTCGTCCGGCTCCATGGAACGCAGCAACCGGCGTTTTACCACCTCGTTCATACTCTTGAAGTCGTCTGCGCCCTCCACTGTTTTTGTCTTAAATCGACGATACTCCTTCCGAGCCGGTTTACCGTCGATGCATACCACCATGCTGGCCACGTTATCCACACCCTGGGTATGCGAGATATCAAAGCACTCCATGCGGTGCGGCATACGGGATAGCCCCAGTTCCTCTGCCAACAGCTTAACGGCACCCTCGTGACGCATATATTGATGCTCGCGGCGCAGCTTACGCTTCTCCAAGCCCTCCGCCGCATTTTGCTCTGCCAATTCTACCAAGTGCTTTTTCTCGCCGCGCTGCGGCACCAATAGCTGCACCTTATGTCCCCGCAGCCCAGACAGATATTGCTGCACTAGTTCTTGTTCTTCCAACGTGAAGGGCAGCAAAATTTCCCTGGGGATGTGCGTTTGTCTTTCGTAGTATTGCTTTACAAACGCCAGCAAAATCTCAGCGTCCGTTTCCTGATCCACATCCTCCCAAAGGAACTGGCGGCTCTGGGAAAGCTTGCCATCGCGCACGCCAAAGCACTGCACCATGGCATCGCCCTCCAAGCGTTTGATCGCAAGCACATCCCTCTCGGATAAATTGGTTTCCGCCGCTTTCTGGCGTTGGATCACACGTTCTACATTGCGGATGCGGTCCCGCCAAATGGCGGCCTGCTCATATTCCATCCGCTCCGCGCATTTTTCCATCTCCACTTTTAATTCCTTGAGCAGCGTCTCATACTTTCCCTGCAAAAAAGAGCTTACTTGTTCCAGCAGCACCCCGTACTCCTCTTCGGAGATCTTTCCTGCGCACGGCGCAGAGCACCGGCCGATTTGATAATTTAAGCAAGGCCGCTCATGCCTGGCCCTCGCCTTTGCTATATCCTTTTTGCAGGTGCGCAGCGGAAAGTTTTTCGCTACGGCATCCAGTACGTCGGTAAGCGCCACGGCGCTTAAAAAAGGCCCATAGTATTTGGCGCCATCGTTTTCTACCTTGCGCACGACCTCCACCCGTGCAAACGGGTCAGAAAAGTCGATACGCATATAGGGGTATTGCTTATCATCCTTCATCAAGATGTTATAATGCGGCCGGTATTTTTTGATGAGATTGCATTCCAGGATCAGCGCTTCCATCTCGCTATCCACCAAAATATATTGTATATCCTCTATCTTGCGCACCATAGCAATCACCTTACTGCTATGGTTTTTATGCGAATGAAAGTATTGGCGCACCCTATTTTTCAGCGAAATAGCCTTGCCGACGTAAATGATTTCCCCATCCTTATCTTTCATCAGATATACGCCGGGATGATCCGGCAGCGTTTTTAAGATCGCCTCGATCCTATCATTCATCCTATTTGATCAGCTCCATGGTTTTTTTCAATACAGAGGCCGCTATAGGGGCCGCTTGGCTGCCGCCACCGCCCGCGTTTTCTAGCATGACAACGATGGCGTATGGATACTCCTCATCCTGGATAAAGCCGGTAAACCATGCATGCGGCTTGGTCTCCTTATTATCCGATACCTCTGCTGTGCCCGTTTTGCCCGCCACTGTAACGCCCTTAATGGCGGCAGACTTCCCTGTTCCGTTTTTTACGACGTTGACCATCATCTCCTGTAGCTGCTCGGCCGTTTGCTGGCTCATGCAGCGTCGGTAGGTATTGCTGGTCATTTTGATATATTCAAAGTTGCGATAGTTCATCACGCTCTTGATAAGCTTTGGCTCCATCATCACGCCATCATTGGCAATGGCCGATGTGATCATGCAAACGTGCATGGGGCTAGCCGTATCCTTATACTGCCCTACGGAGGACCAAGCATAATCAATATCCCGGGCATCGCTAACATCATAGCTGGATTGATAGATCATCAGATCATCAAAGAGAAAATCCTCGTTGTATCCCAGCTTTTCCGCCATTTTTTTCAAATTGTTCCGGCCAAGATCTTGGGCAATCTGTGCAAAAACACAGTTACAGGATTTCGTAACAGCCCCATTCAGATCCAGTTCCCCGTGCACAGCGCCGCCGGAGCAGGTTACCCTGCCGTCCTCTCCATAATCGACTTCACCCGTGCAGGTATATGTTTTGCTGGCAAGCTCCGGTTTATATTCCAGCACAGCTGCCGCCGTTACCAGCTTGAATACAGAGCCAGGCGTATATCTGCCCATAGTCGCCCGGTTTACCAGCTGGCTGCCCGCATCGTCTTCCGAAGGCTCTTTGATGGATTTGGGGTCAAACCCCGGCGTAGACACCGAAGCCAGAATCTCCCCGGTCTTATAATTCATCACCACCACGGCGCCGCTTCTATCGCCCATCTTATTGTAGATATACGAAGCCAGCTTGCTATCTACTGTACAGACGACATTATCTCCGATGCGCTTATCCATCGTGATGGATTGATAGATCCGTTCAAAGATATTGCCGGAAAAGCCCAGTAGGTACTTGGCATGAAAGGATTCGATGCCGGCCGAGGCAATGCCATAGGGATCACCCACTGTATGGCTCATTGCCTTGCGCACGGTCGCATCCTTATTATAGATACGGTCGCCATCATCGTCGCTTTCCGCCAGCACTACATAGTTACGATCCAAAATAGAACCAGCCTTTACATTCTCCTTTTGCTGCTTCAATACAGGGTTATAGGACGATACAAACCATCTGGTTCCGTTTGTGGTAACGCTGTATCCGATGTATGCTCCCAAAATGAGGAACAATACGATAAATCCGATGAGCACAGACCGAATATGTCCTCTTAACTCCTTCATCTGCTCGGCCTCCGATTTCTCCGTTTCGCTTGCTCTTTGGCGCGCTGCTTAGCTTGCTTATAATCCTCCTTTGCCTGTGCCTTAGCCTGCTTGGCCTGGCGTTTGGCCTCTCGTCTTGTCATCGGCTCCGGCTCTGTCTGCCTATTGCGTCTGCTGGTATAGGAGCGTTCCTGATAATAGGACTCTTCTTCATAGCCATAATCGTTTTCATAGCCGTCGTAGTCATACGCATCTTCATCGTAATAGTCATCTTCCCAGGCTTCCTGTTGCTCGTTCCATTCTGCAAACTCTACCTCGTCCGCATCTCCGTTTTTCACCGCAAGCCCTTCAAGTATGCCCAATATGAAAAAGCAAGACAAAATACTGCTGCCGCCATAGGACACAAACGGCATTGTAATGCCCGTCAGCGGAATGAATTTTGTGACCCCGCCTATGATGATAAAGCTTTGCAACGCCAGCATAGATACGCAGCCGATGGCCACCAGCGCATCAAAGCTGTTGCGGCAATCCATCGCAATGATGGCGCCCCTGATGATGAAAATCAAATAGAATACCAATAGCGCCAGCCCAAATAAGATGCCAAATTCGGAGCAAATCACTGCAAAGATATAGTCTGTGTGCGCCGCAGGGATAGACTTGGGCGCTCCCTGCATCAGCCCCAGGCCAAACAAGCCGCCGCTTGCAATGGCAATAAGCCCCTGCACAACCTGATAGCCTTGCTTTTCATACATTGCCCAAGGGTTTTCCCACAGCGCTACGCGCACGCGCACATGGGAGAACATCTTGTATGCCACAAAAGCGCCCCCTGCCCCCACAGCAGCCGAGCCTGCCACCAGCAGTTTGCTTCCTGTGGCAATATACAGCATGATGATGGCGGTCCCCGCATATAGCAGCGCTGCGCCCAGGTCCTTTTGCAGCAGCAAAAGCAGAAGGCAAGCGCCTACATAGCAGGCCGCTAAAATCATGGTCTTCATGTTTCTTTCACGGCCCAACAAGGCAGCCAGCACAAAAATCAGCATGATTTTAACAAACTCCGAAGGCTGGAAAGAAAAGGGGCCCAGGTTAATCCAGTTGCTGGCGCCAAACTTTTCAGAGCCAAGCACGACCGCCGAAGCCAAAAACAGCACGCTCAATACAATAAGGGTTTTCCACAGCGTCGGCCAGATCTTGGAACGGCGAATGGCCAGCGTCGTCACGATCATACAGACCATGCCAATACCGATCCAAACCAACTGCTTCATCGCTACGCTGGGAGATATGCGGAATTGAATGATCAGCCCCACCGATACCAAAAAATTGGCGATGACCAATACTGTTCGATCACAGTTGGGGAAAAATACCGACAGAATAAAATATTGAAAAATCAGCAACAGCACCGTGGCCGCCATGGCAACCAGGGAGAGCGGGTCAAATGTCTCGCTATTCATGATCAAGATGGCAAAGGCGCTGATATCGAACAAGATCATCATAAAGACCACGCTGGTTAAGCTGGGTCTCCGTCTGCGATTTCTAGACATCTTACGCCTCCTCCGTATAAAGATTCAGCCTAAGGCTCGTATTGCCAAGCGTCAATACGTCGCCATCATAGACCTCTTCCCCTTTTTCCGCCGGTTTCCCGTTTATCATGACCTCTGCATGCCCCAAAGGAGAGATATATGCCTGCCCTCTTGCCATATACAATACGGCATGGCGTTTGGCAACCGTATCATCGGAAACGCATACATCACAGAGCCGATGGCTTCCAATGGTATTTTCCCATTTTAAGCCGAAGCGCTGCGCAGGAGGTTTCAGCCGGTTTTTAGATGTTTTCTGCTGAACGACCAATTCCCCAAAGATTTGGCCCGGCCCATAGTTGAGCATTTCCTTCCGAAAGGAATATTCCGTCAAGGAATGATCGATCAATCGTATCAAAATATAAAGCGTAATCAACAAAAACCAGAACCTGGATATGTCGGTCACAATGCTTATAACAGTATCGGTCAAATGCCAACACACTCCTTTCCGGTAGTTATGCCCTATTATAGGCGAGGGGGATGGAATATGCAAACAGCCCTATCCATTACCAGATCTGCGTTCCATTCATAGACAAATATTCCATCGCCATTCCAATGATGGCATTGATATGCCACCCATCCAAAGAATAAAAAATATTTTTACCGCTGCGTCTGGATTTCACAATGCGCTGGTTATTCAACACACGCAGGTGGTTGGATACCGCAGGCTGTGACATTTCCAACAAGTGGCATAGATCCGTAACGCACATCTCCCGCACGCTCAACGCCTGCAAAAGCCGCAGCCTGGTGCCGTCCGCAAACGTCTTAAAAAACTGTGCGGCCTGCTGGCTTGTTCCATAGTCCATGACCAGCTGGCGCATTTGGCTCATCTTGCGCACCGGTTCTACTGTATCCTGCACAGACGCTTCCACATCGCTATGCTGCATGCGCTCCTGCTCGAATGCCCTGCTTTCCGAATTGGCCTCCATGGTTGATTCCTCCCACCCAACAACAATACATTTATTTATACTGATATTATTATTTGTCTTATTTTTTGTCAAGATCGCAATAAAAAAACGCCTTAAAACGGCGTTTTTCGATCATCTTATAATAAGTGTTGCCTGATATGATTGGCATATACCAACGCTACCAAGGAGCTCCATCCATCATAGAGCAGAAAGAATGCATTGAAGATCAGCGCCATCAACCAGGCTGGCAAATTTGTAGCATAAGGGGTAAATACAGGTTGCGGCGCCAAAAAAACTGCCAGCGCCATCAACAAATTAAACAGCATCATTTTGATGGCAAATACGATGATCTTATCTCTAGATTCTTCCAAGGCAAATTTTAAAATCGGGTACCAGCCACAAAACAAGAAGTACGGCATCATCCCATAGATGCCCCCTACCATAAACAAGCCAAACACGCTTGTTGCCACATATACCCAAAAGGCTTTGCCAAATTCCCCCTCCACGACAAGACAGCCCAGCAACGAACTAGCCAAAAACAGCATAATGATCGTCATAAAGCGCGGCATCAACACCGAAACATATAAGAATAAGCATATCATCATGCCAAACATACAGGCAAGTGCAGTATATCTGCCGCCCTTTGCCTGCCTTTTTTGAATTCCCATACAGCTACGCGACTCCTCTCCCCTTTGGCCTAACAATAGAACGGAAAAAACATGCAGGGCAACCCACCGCCACGGCACATGGATACTGAGCTGAGCGCACACAACGTGCTGCAGCAGAAAATATCCTGGTTTGTAACCGCCCTGCGCCGTCCACCGCGGAATTGCGTTCCTCTTTTTTCAAACTGCTCTTTGTTTTGCCGGTACTCTGCATTGGAAGGATCCATCTGAACGGCCTGGGTCAAATGGATGCGCGCGCTATCATACCGCCCACTTTGCCAAAAGATCATACCCATCAAAAAATGCCATTCTGCCGTGCGTTCCTGCACCTGTGTCAAGAACATCTCCGCGCGTCGCCAGTCCCCCATTTGCAACAGCATACGCACATACTGGAAGACCTGCTCCTTAGTTGCATTCTGTCCCTGCCCGGCATAGCCCTGCTGGCCATAGCCTCCTCCATAGCCGGTGCCGCCCTGCTGGCCAAAATTCGGCGTTGCGTTTTTGCCTGTCAGCATATCATACGCGGCGTTGATCTCTTTCATTTTTTCCACCGCTTCATCATGCTTCGGAGTATTTTGATATTGGTCCGGATGCCATTTTTTTACCAGGCTCCGATACGCTTTTTTAATTTCCTCTTCACTGGCCCCTGGTTTTACGCCCAGTACATCATACGGGTTCAGCGTTTTCTCCTCCTCTATCCAAGGCCGCCTGCGTCTTTTCCGGCAGCGCACAAACTAGCATATGTTCTATGATTCCTGCAGACTGTGCACCGGGATTCAGCTGTTCAATGCAAAGATCCGCTTCGCCCAAGGTATGCCAAAGCGAAAACTCCATTGCTTCCTGTGCATCTGCAAGGTCATGGTATCGGTTTACCAAAACATTATACTGCTTTTCAAAGATATCCTGTTCAAAATCATTCATCGCATCCTGCAAATAGATCCAGCGGCCAATGTTATAAAAAAACCGGCCCAGCGGCCCTTTTCTATCCGCCCCAGGCGCCGCTATCGTTTGCAGCAGCGCGGCAAAGGTATCCGCCGCTGCATCTACATCTTCGCTGTTTGCCTTTTGCAGCGCTTCCAGCTTCGACAGCTGATGACGGATGACGCTGTCGATTTGCGGCATTCTTTTCCGGATCTTGTTTACCTTTGGCTTAAATGCACACCGCAGAATGCGCATCGCACGCCCTGCCCCATCGTCGATTTTATCACATAGATCATAATAGGCCAGCAGCGTATTGATATCGGCTGCATAGCGCGTTTCTTCGGATAAAATCATTTCTACCTTTTTATAAGGTTTTACCGGGCATCGTTTCGTGCAAATCGGCTGTGCTTGGCCACAACTAGAACGCACCGCGGCTAAAAAAGCGCATTCATAGCTCAACGCCATGCGGGCCGGCCACCCCATCTGCTTACATGTCCCGCAATAAAAGGCGCGGAAGGTGGCCCGATCTTCTGGCCCCATCTCCGATTCTATCGGTGATATATACCCAAACACGGCACACCTCCTGAAAATATATTGTAACATGCTCGTTTTGAATTTTCCACTAAAGCCGGTGTTTTCTTATAGAACCATTGGATTGTCGTTTTGCTGCCATGTTCCAGCAAAAAAAGGCCATAGGAACCCCCTATGGCCTGTTACCTCTGTTTTATAACAGCAATCCGCCCGTCATATCGACGATACTGCCAATGGCTAGCTTGCATTTTTCGCTGGCCAGCATGGCAACCATCACACCGATATCTTCCGGCATACCAAATTGCTGTGTCGGCAAGCGTTTTCTTTTGATTTCCATGGCCTCAAAATCCGTTTCAAATAGCTTATCTGTCCGGCTGTTTCTCACAAATCCCGGCAACACACCATTGACACGAATTCCATCGCCAATGACCTCGCCTGCCAAGGCTTTGGTAAATCCCAATCCACCCGCCTTACTGGCATTGTAGGCCGTTCTCCCCTTTGTGGTGGAGGATACCGCCGCTTTGGATAGGATATTTACGATGGCTCCGCCTTTCTTTGTTTTTCTGCATAGGCGCACCATTTCCCGGCACATCAAAAAGGTGCCCGTTAAATTGGTATCCACAACCCTATGCCATTGTGCAAGCGTCATTTTATCAATGGGATACCCATCGGTTACCCCTGCGTTGTTGACGAGTACATCTACCCTGCCAAACGCATCCACAGCGCTTTTGAATATGGCCGAAACATCGTCTTCTTTGCTAACATCCCCCTGTATGGCCAGCACAGTGCCAGTTTTTGCCAGATCTGCGCAAAACGCTTGGCTCATTTCGTCGTTGGAATGGGTATTGACCACCACCGTGGCTCCCTCCTGCACCAGGCATCGGCAAATGCCTGCTCCAATGCCCTTTGCGCCGCCAGTTACAATCGCTACCTTGCCCGATAGACCAAGATCCATGCCAACCACGCTCCTATTGAATTTTAGATTTGATAAAAGCCAATTTTCTTGTACACCTTGCGCAGCGTACGTCTTGCAATCGCGGCCGCTTTCTCCGCCCCATCCTTCATGAGCGCTTCCAGCTGCGCTTTATCTGATAAATACGCCTGATATTTATCCTGAATGGGCTTTAAAGTCTCCACTATGGCCTCTGCTACAGCAGGCTTGAACGCGCCATATCCCTTACCGGCAAATTCCTCTTCCACCTGCTGGGTAGTTTTCTCCGTCAAAACTGAATAGATCCCGATCAGGTTGCTTACGCCTGGCTTTTCCGGCGCCACACGAATGGCGTTTTCCGTGTCCGAATCGGTAATGGCCCGCTTGATCTTACGCGTAATGACATCCGGTGGGTCTAACAGGGCAATATAACCGTTTTCATTCTCGTCGGACTTGCTCATCTTGCGCTCCGGCTCTTGTAAGCTCATGATACGCGCGCCTACCTTGGGGATATACCCGTCCGGCACTGTAAATACCTCACCATATAGGTTGTTGAACCGCTCTGCAATGTCCCGTGTAATCTCCAAGTGCTGTTTTTGATCTGCCCCTACCGGCACCAGGTCTGCTTGGTATAACAGAATATCCGCCGCCATCAGTACAGGATAATCAAACAACCCCGCATTGATGTTATCCGGATGCTTTTCAGACTTATCCTTAAACTGTGTCATGCGGTTTAGCTCACCCATATAGGTATAGCAGTTCAGTGCCCAGGATAGCTGGGCATGCTCTGGTACATGGCTTTGCACATATAGGATGGATTTTGCCGGGTCAATGCCGCAAGCCATCAGCAGCGCATAGGTTTCCAGCGTCCTTCTGCGCAGCACAGCAGGCTCCTGACGTACCGTGATCGCATGCATATTTACAACACAGTAGATACAGTCAAACTCCTCCTGCATTTTGCCCCAGTTGCGCACCGCGCCCACATAATTGCCCAGCGTCAGCATGCCAGAAGGCTGTATGCCGCTGTAAACTACCTTTTTCTTCTCCATTGATCCGCCCATTCCTTATCTAGTAAATTTCACTTTTGATTTCCTGCCGAGACAGCACCGGCTCCTCATACAAATGCATTTCCACACGCTGCATCATACGCTGTGCTGTCGGCATATCGGCACACGCCATCGCCATTCCAAGCTGCATCCATTGTCTATTGTCTTGCAAACCATCCTCGCATACCGAAGCCCCATACTCGCGCCGAAGCTGTGCACATAGCCGCTTAACGGCACTACGCTTATCCTTCAGTGAACTGCTATGCGCCAGGTACGCGGTGATTTGCAAACACACAACCGTCATGACTGCTTCAAGAAGCTTTCCACCAGGGCATCCAGTTCTTTTGGCTCTACGCAGCTAAAATGTCTCTGCTCTGCGGAAAACAAATCGAGAATGGCCTGCGGCACAGGCTTACCCGTCGCCTTTTCCAAGGCCCTGGCTGTCTGTTCCTGTCCTTCCGCCTTCCGGCCCAAGGCTTCCAGCACAGTAGCGGCAAATTTATACGGGCTTGCCGTACAAAGCAGAACCGCCTTGCGCTTTGTATCCTTCGTTTTTTTGTACTGCTGATACGCACAGTATCCTACCGCGCTGTGCGGGTCTAACAAAACATGCTGCGCGTGGAACACCGTGCCGATCGCTTCACTGGCTGCTTGGTCATCCGCCCAGGCCGCAAAGAAATCTTGCCGCGCTTTTTCCATTGTCTTTTCATCCACGGTAAATTTCTTTTCCGCCGTGCGCTGCTCCATCCATGCCTGAATGGGTGCCGGGTTTTGCCCGGTCAGCTCAAACAGCAGACGCTCCAGGTTGGAAGAAATCAGAATATCCATGCTGGGGGATGTGGTTTTATACAGTTCCCCGCTGCAATCGTAGGTTCCTGTTTCAAAAAAACGGCTCAGCACATTGTTCTTATTGCTCGCGCAAATTAGAGTGCCTACGGGCAGACCCATTTTTTTTGCATACCAGCCCGCCAAAATATCGCCAAAGTTGCCCGTCGGCACGATGAAGTCGACGGCCTCTCCCAGCGCAATGGCCCCTTGCTCCAGCAGCTGTGCATAGCTTGTAAAATAATAGGCAATCTGCGGCACCAGCCGTCCGAAGTTGATGGAATTGGCGCTGGTGATGGTATATCCGTTTTGGTGTACCATTTCATGAAAATCCGGATCACCCATTAAGCGTTTTACACCATTTTGGCAGTCGTCAAAATTGCCTTCCACTGCCGTAACACATACATTGCCGCCCTTTTGCGTTACCATCTGCAGCTTTTGTGCTGGGGATACCCCGTTGTTGGGATAACATACCACAATGGCGGTATCGGGCTTGTCTGCAAATCCCTCTAAGGCAGCCTTGCCCGTATCCCCACTCGTGGCTACCAGGATCAAGGATTTTTCTTTTTGTCCTGTTGCTTTTGCGCTGTATGCCATCAACAGCGGCAGCAGCTGCAACGCTACATCCTTAAACGCCAAGGTGGGTCCATGGTATAGCTCCATAGCAAATAGCCCTGGCTCTATCGGGGAGACAGGCACCCTGCGTGCATCGGAAAATGAAGCGTAGGCTTCAGCGCATAACGCTTCCATTTTTTCCTGAGGAATCTCATCAAAAAAGCCATGCAAAATCAGGGCTGCCGCCTTTTCATAGGGCAGCCCCACTAAGTTTTGAATCTGTGAAAGGGTCCATGTTGGCAAAGAGGCGGGCACATAAAGCCCGCCGTCTGGTGCCAGCCCACAGAGTACCGCTTCAAACGGAGAAGCGGTGGCCGCTGTACGCGTAGATACTAAAGACATCATCGTCAATCAATCGCCTTTTCCTTAATATAGTCCGGAACATCCTTGATGTCTGCCGAGATCGAAAGGATCAGGCGCACATTATTCTGTTCCATGAGGGGCTCTAGCCGTTTTACCAACGGCTCGATCTCCTGGACAGAGCTATTTGTCATACGCAAAAAACTGTCCACGAAAATGGTATGGATATCAAAATCGCCTGCGATCAGACCGGCCAAAAAACCATAAATGGCGTCATGGTTATTCAGCGCAAAATCATCGGTCGTTACCAGGCGGATGCTGTGTTTTAAGTCAAACATATGGCGGGTATTGTCGTCTACAAAGACGACCTTGCCCAGCGCATCTCTCACAATGGCATTGGCCATCTCTACCATCTTTTTGGTCTTCCCGGAGCCTTTGACTCCACAAACAAATCCAATCATTTTTACACCTCCATAAGAGTTTGGTGGTTCACTTGTATTATAATACAACCACCCCTGTTTTTCTACCCTCTGAATGTAAAAAGCGAGGGGAATTCCCCCCTCGCATTGCAGGTTTTTATAAATTCGTCAATTCTCGATACAATTCCGGTGCGCATTCCTCCAAAAGAAGCAATAGCTCCTCCTCTGTCATCACGGAATTCCGCCCTTCTGCATACATCTCATCAATGCGCTTACGCATCTCTACAACCGCCGGATGCTTTTTATCCAGCGCATCTTCGCCCTTTAAGCCAAACATGCCGTTGAGCCAGTGCGCCACACCTGCTACGCCGCTGGTAGAATCCACCGCTACCATAGCAGGGCGATTCAATATTTTCTCCGTATTGAAAATATTGTAGATCTCTTCATCTTTCATCAGGCCGTCCGCATGAATGCCTGCCCGGGTGGTGTTGAACCATTTTCCTACAAACGGCGTACGCGGCGGCACCGGAATATTCATCTCTTCGCTAAAATATCTGGCAATGTCTGTGATGGCCGTCAAATCCATCCCATCCGTTGTCCCTCTAAGCGAAGCATACTCAATGGCCATGGCCTCCAGCGGGCAGTTGCCCGTGCGTTCGCCGATGCCCAGCATGGCGCAGTTTACGCCGCTGGCGCCGTAAAGCCAGGCCATCCCTGCATTGGCAACCACCTTATAAAAATCATTATGCCCATGCCACTCGATCTGCTCGCTTGGCACCTGTGCATAATGGTTCAAGCCATAGATAAGCCCCGGTACGCTTCTAGGCAGCGAAGCACCCGTATACGGAACACCAAAACCCATCGTATCGCAAATACGCACCTTGATGGGAATCCCGCTTTCCTTGGACAGCTTCATCAGCTCTGTGGCAAAGGGGATCACATAGCCGTATACATCAGCGCGCGTGGCATCTTCCAAATGGCATCTTGGCACAATGCCATAGGATAAGCATTCTTTGACAATGCCGAGATATTTATCCGCCGCCTGGCGACGCGTCAGCCCCATTTTCTTGAAAATATGATAATCTGAGCAGGAAACCAAAATACCCGTTTCCTTTACACCCATCTGCTTGACCAAATCAAAGTCGTTTTCATTGGCCCGGATCCAGGTTGTGATCTCCGGAAACTCCAGCCCCAGCTCTTGGCAAGCCCGCACTGCCGCCCTGTCCTTTTCCGTATAAAGGAAAAATTCGCTCTGCCGAACGATGCCCTTTGGCCCGGAAAGCCGGCTCAGCATTTTGAACACAGCTACAATTTGCTTTACGGTAAACGGAGAGCACGCCTGTTGGCCATCTCGAAACGTCGTATCTGTAATCCATATCTTATCCGGCATTTTCTGCGGTACCAACCGGTGGTTAAAAGAGATTTTGGGAATGGTATCATACTCGTACAATTCCCTATACAGATTTGGTTCCGCGACGTCTTGCAGCTCATATTCGTATTCGTTTTCTTCCAATACGTTCATTTTTCCTAATTCCAACATGGCGCAGCCTCCTTTCGCTCTCAGTTTTCACTTACCAGCGTTTTTTCTTATGTATCCCCACAGGGTCGTTTAGTTCTCTAATCCCTCTACAAATTCTTTCAAGCGATCCAGCCCCTTGACCAGATCTTCCATAGACAGCGCATAGCTCAAGCGTATCATATCATCCGCAAAAAAGCCTGCACCCGGCACGACCGCTACTGCCTTTTGCTCCAGCAGCGCCTCAGCAAAACTCATGCTGTCCGTAATTTCTTTTTCTTGACTCTTTTTCCCAAAAGTTTTGGAAATATCCGCCATCACATAAAAAGCTCCGTTCGGCTGGTTGCAAGATAGCTGGGGGATCTCCCGTATGCGCCGTACCATCTCATCACGGCGTTTTTTGAATTCCGCTACCATTTGCATAACACAATCCTGCGGTCCGGAAATCGCTTCCAGAGCCGCTGCCTGGGCTATGCTATTGGGATTCCCCGTAGCGTGGCTCTGCCAATTGGAAATCGCCGTCGCCAATTCCTTGGGGCAGGCTAAATAGCCAATGCGCCATCCCGTCATTGCATAGCTTTTGGATACGCCGTTGATAAGCACGGTGCGCTCTTTCATCTCAGGACGCACCGCCGCGATGGAGGGTGGCTTTTCCCCTTCATAGATAAACTCCTCATAGATTTCATCGCTGATTACGATAAGATCATGCCGAATAGCAAGATCCGCCAGCGCTTCCAGTTCCTCTCTTGAAAACACGCCGCCGCATGGATTATCCGGCGAATTGACCAAAATTGCCCTTGTTTTTTCCGTTACAGCCAATTCCAGCGCTTCTATATCCAGCGCAAAGCCATCTTCCTGCCTACGTTCCACCAGTACCGGTATGCCGCCTGCCATGCGGATCAGCTCAGTATAGCTTACCCAGCATGGGGTCATGAGAATGACCTCGTCATCCTCCTCCAAAACAGTGCAAAACGCATCGTGTAACGCCTGCTTTGCGCCGTTGGTTACCACAATCTCTTCCGGCGTATAGGAAAGATGGTTCCTGCGCTCTAGCTTTTCACAAATGGCTTGGCGCAGCGCTAGCGTGCCCCGCGCCGGCGTATATCGAGTCTGTCCCTGCTCCATAGCGCGTACAGCCGCCTGGCGGATTGGCAGAGGGGTGTCAAAATCAGGTTCTCCCGCCCCAAAGCTTACGACGTCTATGCCCTGCTGTTTCATGGTCTTTGCTTTGCCGTCGATGGCCAGCGTCAGCGAACCAGCCACTTGGGCCGCTCGTTTGGAAACCAGATACATTGCAATGCCTCCTTGGCGAATTTTGGTATGGTTTTCTCCTCCGCCCGGCACCATGCCGAACAAAAGGAAATAGCGGTGCTATTTCTTTTTAATGTACGGGGAAACGTCTCGTTTTGTCAAGGGCTTCCCCCTTTGTTTTGTCTAACTCCCTTGCAATTTATGCAATTTTTGATATATTGTATAGTATATTTTTCTCGGAGGTTATATATGAACCCTTTTCATCTGATTACGGATTCCACTGCTGATTTGCCAGCCCAATATTATAAAGAGCACCAAGTAGAATGCATGCCGTTTACCTATATCCTAGAGGATACGCCGCATACCGACGTACCCGGAGAGACGGATCTAACTGCATTTTATCAAGCGGTACGTCAAGGCGCTCTGCCGACGACGACCAATATCAATTATGCGACCATCATGCAGACTGTGGTGCCCTTGATGGAGCAGGGGGCGGATGTGCTGTATGTATGTTTTTCTTCCGCCCTTACCTCTACCTATCAGTTCGCGGTATCCTGCATAGAGGAATTGGAGCAGCGTTTTCCTGGCCAGCACTTTTATGTCGTAGACAGCCGCTCGGCTGCCATCGGCCAAGGCATGGTGGTAGACTATGCTGTGAAAATGAAAGAGCGCGGTGCTTCGGCAGAGGAGATTGCCCAGGCCCTGCCTCCCTATATTCAAACCATAGAGCTATGGTTTATGGTGGACAGCCTAGACCATCTGCGCCGTGGCGGACGTATTTCCGGCGCAGCCGCTACTTTTGGTAAAATGTTGAATATTAAGCCTGTGCTGCATGTAGATGAAAACGGTGCGCTCATTCCCATGGCTAAGATCAACGGCCGCAAAAAGGGCATGCGTTATTTGGTACAAAAGCTTTCAGAGCGAGCAGAAAACCTAAATGACCAAACCGTTTATATTGTGCATGGCGATTGCTTGGAAGACGCAATCCGTCTAAAAGCCATGATTGAGCAAGAGCTTGGCGTCACAAAGCTGGAAATTGTGGAGCTCGGCCCTGTGGTAGGGTCACACACCGGCGCCGGCATCCTTGCCGTGATTTTCCAAGGGCGCTCCCGCAGCTAATGCGCCCGCTCCGGCTTCTGCGCTGTTGAGCCGTTTCCGGCGCAGCCTCTGATCTCTCGTATCGAGTATTTTTCTCCGTATGAACGATCCTTAACGTTTGTCTGCCATTTGTGGCTACAAACACCTTATCACCAAACTCTTTTATTGATGTCTAGGATCATCTTTTCAGGTGTATAGCATAAAACTCTTTTCCGCCCCTTCGGCAATAAGCACTGGAGGTGCTCCTGATAAAAGATTGCCCATACCGAATCCTCACCTTCTTATGGCTTTGTTCTATGAAGAAAAGGATTTTGCTTGAAGTTTGCCAATAGACGGTAAAATGATAAAAAACCCTTTGAGAAAGTGTCATTTCTTTCTCAAAGGGTTTTTTATCAAGCTGAAGTTCATTAATGAAAGCTATCATAAACGGAACATCCTAAAAACTGAATTGGCCATCCATCTTTATATCCTGTTTTAGGTAGCCCACGTAATTGATGATATTTCGTAATAGCGTATTAAATGGCCCTATAATGCACACTTCCACTATCTTTAATACTTGTTGGAATTGGTATCCCTAATACAAGTAACAAACATTGCCAATTTGCATTTTCTTCTTCGTCTAAATTACTCCCTTTATCACCTCAAGTTCATCAATGGTATACTAGCCTCGATATTTTGTTCTATATCCATGATTTTCTTCCGGCCTTAAATCATTTGGATACATGGTGTCTGCATAAATATCTCTTTGAAGTTTTTTTACAAGCTGGAATACCTCTGTATAATCTGCAATGCTATTGATTCCCATGATGGCCGGCATTCCTTTGCGTGTGAATTGATTTGTTGTTAATTGAACATCCCCTACATGAAACATTTGATCAAAAATGCCTCGATGCAAATTGACACGTGACAATTCTGCAAATGTCTTGGTTTCTAAATTCATTGTAAAAACGCCACTTGATATATACACAGCATGATCGGTTACTATATAGCAAGTATTTTTGTATCTTCTTAATGAAAAAAGCACACCTGCAAGATAAATCCATACTGGCATCAAATGAAATAGCATAAATGGGATCATGACAAAGTTCATGCTTCCTATTGCTATTCCCAGAAAGCCTGTGTCAAATATTGCCCAAATGATAGCCACTGGTAATAATGGATTAAAGATACTCTCAAATATAAAACATTTTTTGTCTGGTTTCCCTTCATACAAAATTGTTTCATTCGATCCAACCATACTTTTTAACTCTTCTACCATACTATTTTCCCCTTCAAACTTCTTATTGGTATTTCTGTTCCTTCTAAAAATGGGCAATCCCGATCAGGACTGCCCATTCATTCTACTATTTATGCATTTCAGCATCAAATGATGTAAATTTGATTCAATCGCTATTTCTGGATTTTACCAAATGAGGTACATCCCGTTTTCGGGGGTAAAACGATACATCCTTACATCATCTTAATAGAGCTTTGCACCTGCCGGAATGCGGTTGTCAACCATCAAGAGATTGAGCCCTTCACGACCATCCTCCTCGTGTACAGCTGAAATCAGCATACCGCAGGAATCGATCCCCATCATCTTTCTCGGCGGAAGGTTTACGATAGCAATACAGGTCTTACCAACAAGCTTTTCCGGCTCATAATAGGCGTGAATCCCGCTTAAAATCGTCCTGTTTTCATCTGTACCATCATCCAACGTGAATTTAAGAAGCTTCTTTGATTTTGGCACTGCCTCGCAGGCAAGCACCTTAACCGCTCTAAAATCGGACTTGGAGAACGTCTCAAAATCCACGAAATCCTTAAACAGCGGCTCAATCTCCACTTTGGAAAAATCTATCTTCTCCAGCTCTTCTTTCGATGCTTCAGCCTCGGGTTTATTTACACAAGTTTCTTTTTTGGCACCGCCTAAGGGTTTCATCGTCGGGAACAACAAGACATCACGGATGCTGTTTTGCTCTGTCAGCAGCATGCATAGTCGGTCGATCCCCATGCCCATGCCACCGGTAGGCGGCATGCCATAGGACAACGCTGTAACAAAGTCGTCATCCATCATATGCGCTTCCTCATCGCCTTCTGCGCGCGCCTTGGCCTGTGCCATAAACCGCTCGTACTGATCCATGGGATCGTTGAGCTCGCTGAACGCGTTGGCCAATTCTCGTCCGCAGACAAACAGCTCAAAGCGCTCGGTAATTGCTTTGTCCTCCTTGCTGCGCTTTGCAAGCGGCGACACCTCTACCGGATAATCCAGCACGAAAGTAGGCTGAATCAGTGTATCCTCCACAAATTCCTCAAAGGCGGCATACAGACACTGCCCTCTCGAATAGCTGTCTTTGATGTCCTCCATATGCAGGCGTCTTGCCTCTTCCCTTGCCTCTTCGTCCGTCAGGCTTAAAAAGTCCACACCGATCTTTTCCTTGACGATGTCCACCATTTTCACGCGCGCATACGGCGGCTTTAGATCAATGGTCTGCCCTTCAAACTGCACGGTCAGGTTGTCCTCCCCGCGCGCCACCTTGGCCGCGTTTGCCACGAGGGCCTCGGTCAGGTCCATGATTCCGTTGACGTCGGTATAAGCCTGGTAAAGCTCAATGGTGGTAAATTCGGGGTTGTGTTTGGGATCCATCCCCTCGTTGCGGAAAATACGCCCGATCTCATACACTTTTTCAAAGCCACCGACAATCAAACGTTTTAGATGCAACTCCGTAGCAATGCGAAGATACATATCGATATCCAACGTATTATGATGCGTGATAAACGGCCGCGCCGCAGCGCCTCCCGCCGTGGTTTGCAGGATGGGAGTCTCTACCTCCATAAAGCCTTTTTCATCCAAGAAATTGCGCATGGAGCTTACAATCTTCGCACGGGTTACAAACGCCTGGCGCACTTCCTGGTTCATAATCAAATCCACATACCGCTGGCGATAGCGCAAATCGGTATCCTTCAAGCCATGGAATTTTTCCGGCAACGGAATCAAAGATTTTGCCAGCACTTCCAGGCTTTGGGCATGTACAGAAACCTCTTCCGTTTTTGTTTTAAATACAAAGCCCGTTACGCCGATGATATCACCGATATCCAACGTCTTAAACAGCTTGTAGACATCCTCGCCCACATCATCACGCCGTACATACAGCTGGAGCGTACCTTGTTCATCCAAGATATGGACAAAGGACGCTTTGCCCATAATCCGACGGCTCATGATACGGCCTGCCACCGATACGGTTTTCTCTGCCAATTCGTCGTAATGATCTATGATCTGCCGGCTAAGATGTGTTTTTGGGAAAGTTGTATGGGCATACGGGTCCATCCCATTTTCACGCATCTGCGCCAATTTTTCGCGCCGTATGGTCTCCTGTTCGCTGGTATCCTGATCCATCTGGCTGGACAAGGTTTCCTGATCCATGCTGCTCACCTCTTAATGCTTACGATTGTATATTCTACGGCCCCGCCCGGAGTCGTAACCTCTACTTTGTCTCCCTTGTTATGGCCAATCAACGCCTGCCCTACCGGCGATTCGTTGGAGATCTTTCCCTCCAGCGGGTTGGCCTCTGTGGAGCCGACGATGACATAAGTCATCTTCTCGCTGTTGCCCTGCTCTTGCACCACCACGGTAGAGCCGATACTCACCGTCTTTGTATTCAATACAGATTCATCGATGATGGTAGCGTTGCGCAGGCGCTCCTCCAGCTGTTTAATTTCGCCTTCGATACGGCTCTGCTCATTTTTCGCCTCATCATATTCTGCATTTTCGGATAAATCGCCAAAGCCGCGCGCTTCCTTGATTTGCTCCGCAATTTCCTTACGGGTTACGGTTTTCATATACTCCAGTCGTTCTTCCAGTTCGCGTACGCCTTCGGCGGTTAAAATCGTTTCATTCGCCATGGTCTGTTTATGCTCCTTCCGCACAGCACAAAATAAAAAGGACGGGCGTATGACGCCCTCCATGAATTTCTATTTATTATACGGGGCCTTGTGCTACTTTGTCAACTCAAAAAGCCCGGTGCTTCCTTACAAAAATGGCCTTTCATCCGCCCAAAAGGATATCTTTCATGCGCTGCTTTAGTTCATCGGCCCGTTCTGCCTGGTTGATGCTGGCGCGCGCCTTGGCCGCGCCGGGCGCACTGTGAATATATGCCGCCATCAGCTTGCGCAAAAACGGCACGGCAAAGGTCTCCCCACGCAGCGCTACTTCCAAATCAATATGTCTTTGTACCACTGCATACTGCTCTTCCGCCGTCGGCGCCTTGTCTGCAAAAATCCATGGGTTTCCCATGGCCGCACGGCCTACCATCACCGCATCGCACCCAGTCTCTCGGATGCGCTCTTCCGCCTCCGCCTTGCTCTTTACATCGCCGTTGCCTATCACCGGAATGGACACTACCTGCTTGGCCTGCCTTACTGCCTCCCAATTCGCCGTACCAGCATAGCCCTGTTCTCTCGTTCTTCCATGCATGGTCAGCGCCGCCGCCCCAGAATCCTCCGCCATTTTGGCAAATGCGGCGCTCACATTCTGGCCTTCAAAAAACCCCATCCTTGTTTTAACCGTTACCGGCATTTCAACAGCACGCACCACTGCCTCAATGATACGCCCCGCCAGCGGAAGATTTTGCATCAGCGCGCTCCCATCCCCGTTTCTTACGATTTTTACAGCTGGGCAGCCCATGTTGATATCCAGCATTACGATGCGCCTGTCTTCTCTGTCTTGGATACGTTTGGCCGCCTCCGCCATGGTTTGCGGATCGCTGCCAAAAATTTGCGCTGCAAGCGGCGGCTCCTCCGGATGGATCTGCAAAAGCTCTGCGCTCTTTGCGCTCATCAAATATCCCTTTGCGCTTACCATTTCCGTATATGAAAAATGACAGCCCATCTGTGCACAGATGAGCCGCATCGCTTGATCTGTAATCCCTGCCATCGGCGCCAGCAGCATGCGCCCCGGCAAGACAACAGACCCAATGTTCCATTTTTGGTCTATGCTCCGCACCATATCCCATCATTCTCCTGAGGGCGAAGGGCTTGTCTGCGTTTCCGGCTCGGCCTCTGGCGTAGGCGTCGTGGCCAAAGTCGGCATCGGGGCGATGCTTTCCACCGGGTCCTGGGAAATACAGCGCATATCCGTAACGATCCACTGTCCGCCACTCTTTCTCAGTTTCAAGCTGTATATACCGTTGGCAAAGGCCGGAATGGCGGGTACCTCATCTCCCTCCTCAGTTTCCACAGCATAATCGCCTTGCAGGTTTTTCACCGAAACGTGAATCTTAACTGTTGCGGAAAAACCCCACGGCCATGCCCATACCCAATTGGTTTCATTGCTTTCTACAAAATTTGAAATCGAATACTGGTCATAGATGGTTTTTTGCTCATCCAGCTTGCCGCTATTGACAAGGGAATCTGAAAAATACTGTCCCAAGGTTTCCCTCGTGATGTCCTGGGTATCCTGCGATAAGGTATAGCTGATATACGTCGACATGGCCTCGTCGCCAAAAATCATTGCGCTGGTGATTTGCATAGCAGACAAAAACAAAACCACACCGATCAAAAGCACAATGCCACAAATGATCAAGCGTCGCTTAAAAAAATCTTTTATGGTAGTCGGATGATCCTTTTCCAATCCTTGCCACCTCCCATAGATTGTCTTATCATATCATAGCTTTGTTTGCCGCCGCAAGCAATGGTTTGCCCACTGCCTGCTTTCTAGGTCAGCGGCCAGTCCACATAGATTGTCAGCACACCCTGCCACAGCTTGGCAGATACCCGGCCGCCCATCTGCTGCACCAAATTGCGCACGATGGCCAACCCCAGGCCGGTATTGCGTCCGGTTCTCATCTTATCTGCGGTATAAAATCTGTCAAACAGATGCGCTACATCTTCTTCTGTCAACATTTCTGCGCGGTTAGAAAACGTCGTATGGAGCCATGTTCCCTGGCAATAGGCCGTAATGACCAACTTTTCCGATGCATGTTTGAGTGCATTTTGGAACAGATTGGTATATACCCGAGCCACCGCTTCCTTGTCTGCTTGAATGGGCGGCATGTCTTGTAGCACGCCCTCTAGATCCGGTTCTATGCCCACTTCTTGAAAATCGTAATAAAAGGCTGCGGCCAATTCATACAAAAGGCTCTGCACCTGGATCGGCTCGCGCTGTAACACATAGCCGCCGGCTTCCAGCCTGGATAGATCATATAGCCCTGTGATGAGTGCCTGTAAGGCCCTCGCCCGGCTTTGCACAATATCCAGATAGCGCTGTCTTTCTTGTTCAGGCAGTTTATCATCCTGCATAAGCTGTAAATAGCCTAGCACGCTGGTCAGCGGGGTACGGAGGTCATGGGTGATGTTGGCAATCTCTTGCCTTAGCTCATTTTCCCTGCGCGCATGCTGTAAATCTCCTTCCCTTTTGGCGCTGATCAGGCCGTTGATCTCCTTAAACAACGCTTCTGTATCCTTTTGCGGCACAGATAAAAGCAGCTGCTGCGTCGTATTGGTCTGCACGATTTCGCGAATAGAGCGAGCCGCCTGCCGCATATTGCGTTTGATCAGGCAGACAATGCAAATGCTTACCGCCGTAATTATCCAGGATATCGTGATCCAGAGCCATGCCATGCCATTCACTCCTTTTTTTTATCATATCATACCGTAGTATAAACAAAAAGCGGAACCAGAAGGTTCCGCCTTTCAACGCGCCTTATTTGATCTCTCTACGCTGAAATAGCGCCAAGCCAACCACCGTGGCCACAATGGCATAGCCAAGGCCTACGATTAAGCATTTTCCAAGCACATCACCAAATACAATGGTATTTTTTACAATACTGTCGAACTGGGGCATCAAAAGCCAACTGCGAATGGTCAAGAATACCGGGCCCAGGAGCTGCGCCAGCCAGCTGCAGAACTGTGCGCCCAAGGTAAACATGATAAAGAATACCGAAATGCAAACCCCATTGCTTTTGATGGTAAAGGACAAAAAGTTTGCCACGCACAACGCCCCTACAAACAGCGGCAGGCATAGCACGACCCTTTGGAAAAAGATAGGAAGCGCCGCCTGCAAGACCATCTGGTCCCCCGGGCCCATCAAAATCAGCGTACTGAGGATCAGTACCGCCAGCAAAACGATGAGGCTGATGACTGCTACAATCAATTCCGCAATGAGCTTGCCAAAAAATAGGCTGGTTCTTGAGATGCCGAATGCCACCGTATTTTTCATCGTCTGGTTTTTATATTCGTCAGAAAATACCGCATCTACGATGAGGATTGTCATATAGACGCCCATGCTCAGCAGCGGAACGCATGCCAGTAAAACGTCCCCCAGCCCTATGTTTGCGTTGTTGACTCTATTTTGAAACGCCGTAACGGTGACAAAGAATAAGATAAATGCACTCAATATGCCGATTAAAATATAAGGATATTTACGGTGCCTTGTTTTATATAGTTCGCTGCGAATGATATTAAACATATCTGCTCCTCCTCTTACATTACTTGTCCTGGCCTATCAAGGAAAGGAAATATTCCTCCAGATTGGCCGTATGCGTATTGATGGAAAGCAAACCAACCCCGGCCATAGAAAGCGCCTGCGCCACCTTGCCCGGTGCGGACAAATATGCATACACCCGCATCTTATTATCCGGCAATACTTCAAACTCACGGCAGTTGAGCCTGCTCTCCAACGCAACGGCAGCTTTAGCCGTATCATCCACCGTCAGTTCGATAAACTCACGGCAACGCTGCTCGATCTCCTTGGCCGTAATCTCCTGGAGCATGCATCCATGGTCTATAAATCCATAATGCGTTGCCAGATTTGTCAGCTCGGATAGAATATGGCTGGAAATCAGAATCGTCGTATTCTGTTCTCGATTCAATTGTAAGAGGATTTCTCTGAATTGAATGATCCCCGTGGGATCCAGCCCGTTGATAGGCTCATCCAGCACCAAGAAATCCGGATGCCCCATCACGGCCAGCGCCAAGCCCAGCCGCTGTTTCATCCCCAAGGAAAAGTTTTTGAACTTTTTCTTGCGTGTATCCGTCAGGCCCACCATTTCCAGCGCTTCTTGGATGCAGCTTTTGCCTACGATGCCTCTCTGTATCCTGTAATACTCCAAATTCTGCTCCGCTGTCATGAACGGATAGAACGACGGCGTTTCTATCATTGCCCCGATGCGTGTCCTCATCCTGCGCACGCTATCCGGCTCTGTACGGCCAAAGAGCACGATTTCTCCGCTTGTAGGGTAGCTCTGCGCCGTAATCAGGCGCATCAGCGTTGTTTTGCCCGCTCCGTTTTTGCCGACCAGTCCATAAATTTGACCTTTTTCCAAATGCATATCCACATGATCCAGCGCCAAAGCATGGCCGTATTGCTTGGTAAGCTGTCTGGTTTGTAAAATGCTTTCTGCCATATTCCTGTCCTCTCTCTTTTTGGTTTACAAGTGTATTCTAAGAGGGCATTGCCAAGAAACCCTAAAGCAAATCTTAAGAAACTCTAAAGATTGGCGATAAAAAAAGGGCGTGTTCGCCCTTTTGCCAAATGTTTAGTCATCACTCATTTTAAAGCCAACGCCCCAAACCGTCTTGATATATTCCCGGTCTGGGTCCTGCTGTGCGATTTTGCTACGAATATTGCTTATATGTACGTTGATGGTGTTGTCGTCGCCGTAATATGCTTCGCCCCATACGGTCTGAAAAAGGTTTTCCCGCGTAAACACCTTGCGCGGATACATCATCAACAGTTTTAAGATATCGAATTCATGGGAGGTAAAGGCCACACGCTTACCCTGGATCCGCACTTCCCTGGCATCTGTATCCAGGGTCATTTGCTTAAAACGAAGCTTGCCCGCCTCCTGCTTATGAATGGAGAACTGCGTATACCTACGCAGCTGGGCTTGTACGCGCGCTATCACTTCCTCCACATCAAACGGCTTTGAGATAAAGTCATCTGCGCCCATACGCAGTACTTTGAGCTTATCCTCCTGCCCTTTGGCGGATATGACAAGAATCGGCATGGTGTATTCGCCTCGGATCTGCTCTATCAATGTTTCTCCCGTGATCCCCGGCAGCATCAGATCCAACAGCACCAGCTGGTATGTTCCGTTCTGCAGGCAAAGCCCCGCCTCGCTTCCGGAAAATGCAGAGGTAACCTCATATCCCTGTTTTTTGAGGATTGCAGTCAAAAGGCCGTTGATATCTGCGTCGTCCTCAACCACCAGGATCTTTGCTGTTTCCATGCTCCACACCTCCTTATGCCTTTTGTAGCATACCATCCCTAGAAGGATTGCGCAATGCAAAGCATAGAAAAGCAAAGCGTGATTTAAGATGTCTTTTTTTCTATTTTTGGTTGCCTTCTGCCAGGTTCAGCATCTCAGAAAACCATGCCGAATCTATCCTCTCCAAAAGAGCTACCAGCTGATCCATGCGTTCTTCTTTTCTCTCTGTCAGACGAAAGAGCTGCTCTATCACAGCATGGGTCTGGATAGGATAGGGATTCATTTCATCAAAAAATTCATAAGGCGATACGCGCAACAGTGCACAGATCTTAAAGAACATCTTCATCGAAGGCCCGCCATCTGGATTTTTTTGATCCAAGACCGCACCAATGTAATTGGGGCTCTTCCCCAGCATACCGGAAAGTTGACGTTCGGATATCCTGAGTTTCATTCGCAGCGCCGTAATTCTTTGTTTTACGTATTCAATTTCAGTCATCCGATCATTCGCTTTCTTCCTATTTATAAAAATTATAACAACCGCGTTCTAACTCTCCCCGGGTATTTCTCCTGGACAGCATGGAAACTGAACAGTATAATTATGTAAATTAGCAGATAATTTACGAATCTTCACAATATAAATGGGTAGTTAAATAGCCGGTCATCGTAAGGTTCGTCTATTCTGTATAGAAAGGGGGATTTACCAATTTACTTCGCCGGACGTTACAACAGCAGATCCGGCCGACGCGGTTGATACATAGGCTTTGGCACGGTAGCGGTAGCCCTTGGTCGGCGAAACGTATTTTGTCATGGAAAGATAGTTGCCGTTTTTATTAGCGCTGAAGGATTGTACGTTTGTCCATCCAGAGCCATTCCACCGTTGCAACACTACATAAAAATCTATGATATCCGCGCTATAGTTTGTCAGACAGGTAACATAAATTTTCATCTGTGTAGAGCTGTGTCGTGTCAAAATACAGCCAGCTTCTGCTATGGCTCTCGTCTGTACATCCTGTTCTGCTTGCTCTAAAACGATAGAGTCTGTATCCGCTGCCGCCAATGCTGGGGTGCCACCCAGCATCAGCAACGCAGCCATCATGATTCCCAAAAATTTCTTCATATTTGGTTCTCCTTTGCGTTTGGTTATCGATTCACCTATGATGACCAGCCATATAGTAAGACGTTTGTTCGCAGCAAAATCGGACAACGAAAGGAGAAATTTATGGAAGAAAAATTTGAAACCCTGTGGCTAAGGTACAAAAGGCCTATCTTTGGCTATCTATTGGCGCATGCTCGTCAGCCTGCTGATGCAGAGGATCTGCTACAAATCGTGGCGTATAAAGCGCTTAAGAATTTTTCTAGCCTGCGCAATCCGGCTAAATTTTATTCTTGGATATTCGCCATCGCAAAGCATGTGGTTGCGGATTATCACCGTACCGCTGTTCCCGAGTCCGTCTCATTGACGGACAAGCCAAATCTTCTCATCACACCGGATATAGCGAACGATTCGTTGACAGATATCATCATCCTAGATTTTCTAATGACATTACCTGCTCAATGGGCGTCTGCAATGTATCTTCACCTGTATTATCACGAAAAGCCGAAGGATCTGGCGAAAAAACTACATATGCGTGTTCCTTCGGTATCCAAACACCTGTATCGATTGAAAAAGGAACTGGAGATTGTCTTGAAAGGGGATGAAAGCAAATGAGCAACAAGCGGGTCAAACAAATTCAAAAGGAAAACGATAAGAAACGCCGTCAGGGGCAGATTGGGCCTGATGTCAGCGACGAGACTATGCTTTCGGCCTTGCGAAAAGCCGAAAAATCGCTGCAAGAAGAACAAACTGCTTCTAAGGCACGTAGGCCTCGCCCCAGGCGTTCTAAGTTGTTGCTATTTGCAATGGTCTGCCTTATAGCTTTTATTCCCGTTGGTACTTGGGGGTATCGCAACTTTGTAGTACCGGCTCCCTCATCTTCGGCATCCGGGCAATCTCATTTCGATCTTCGTGGGGATGAGTTCGTTACACATACTTTCATAACCGACGACTCCTCTATGATTCGTAGCATACAGTACCAGCGTTTTATCATCACCATGATCGAAGAGCACAACCAAATGGGTACGCAGTTCCTCTTCACCGATCAGAAATCCACACCGTCTGCCCACTCCATCCCCTTTTACGGGCAAACCATGCAGTATTATGTGGATCATGACGGTGTAATAGGGCATGTAGAGTTTCCGTCTCTGCATTGCTTGCTTCGGATCAGTATGCCCAATGCATCTGAATCTGAATTTCTCTATGTAGTTTCGCACATACAAAAGCTAGAGTAGGAGGAATGTATTTTATGCAACCCAAGGCACCGGACCGCGTCTATATTCTTACCCACCCCCTTCTTCGGGTAGATAGTACTGTAAGCGAACATACTGCACATGATCTGCAAGAGCAAGGCTGGCATCTAATAGGGCTCCGCTCTGCTGCATACAGCGATGGATATATAGCGGGATATATGGACGCGCTCTGTGCCGTGCTGTCCTTGATGCAGCAAGATGGCCCTGCGGAGGTGCTGTCTTTGCTGGATACGCCCGTCCTCCGGGCCTGGCCGGCAAGCAAACAACATAAAAAAGAACAGCCGTAAAGGCTGTTCTTTTTTACCAGCATCCGCCTTCGCGATACAGATGCATAGGGTAGGATAGGTACTGCACCTCTTCTAACTTTTCCACCGTAATGTACCCTGCCGGAGCCGCTAAAAGGCTGGGGATGCGGTTGACAACCGTAGCGCAGGTATGCTCTACCGTAGCCGGCTTTTCCACATAAAACGAAATATCCGGCTCTCCTTTGATTTTCCAATCACACATATCCCCGTCTTCCGGGCCGTATACCTTGCCGATACACTGCGTTTCAATGACGGGCCCTTGGAACGTCTCCGTTGTTACCACTGCGCTCATGCCTATACAGTTTCCCTTGGGAATGGTTTCTCCCAGCGTTTGGGAATATAGCTCCTTATCATAAAAATAGGGGACGCTTTTTTGGCTTTGGCATTTGATGGTCCATCCCATTTTATTGCACAATGCCTCATTGGAATTCCATACATAGGCCGGCTCCAAGGTTTCCGGATGAGCAATCTGCTTTTCAAATTCTTCTGGGGGCAATCCGACACCGTGCGCCTTTGCCAAGGCCAGCCCATAGTCCTCTACGTTATAGCTGACGGCCCCTTCGATGCGGTCAATGCGATGGCTGCCCGCCGCAACCGTAGAAACCAGATGAATCCAAAAAATATCCTGCATGCCAGAGCCTGCAATGGTACAGCCCGTCTCCTTGGCGATACGGTCCAGTCGATTGGTGATACTGGGCGAGGTTGTCCATGGATAGATTGCTTCTTCGCACGTCGTAATCACATTGATTCCTTTTTGGGCGCATAGCTCCAAATGGGGGGCCATATCCTCCATAAAGCTAAACAGCGTCATCACCACAACATCAGCATCACACTGCGACAGCACCTTCTCGGCATCCTTGCAAATCTTAACGCCCAACGTGCGTCCCAGCCCGGCAAATTCCCCGACATCCATACCAAGTATGTTTGGATCTACGTCAATTGCCCCTACGATCTCTGCGCCCTTTTCATATAGATACCGCAGCGTATACCTCGCCATCTTTCCACATCCGTATTGCACAACGCGGATCTTATCATAGTTTTTCATAACGTTCCTCCCTTTGCCCCGATGTCTCTGGGTTTACTATCCACGTGTACCATCGCTTTTATGTATGGGAATTTTCGTATTTTGCAGCTTTCCGTCTGTTGAACAAAAAAGTAGAATACGCTAGTATTATGGATAAGAGCATTGTAAAAGGAGGACTGCGTTTTGCTACAGCAAACCAGTGACTTTTCCCAAGGAACTGTCTCAAAAAATATTCTGCAACTCGCTGTCCCAATGATTTTTGCCCAGCTTGTCAATGTGCTTTACAGCGTTGTGGATCGCATGTATATCGGGCATTTGCCAGAGGTTTCGGCCGCTGCGCTAACCGGGATTGGCCTTACCTTTCCCATCATCTCCATCGTTACGGCGTTTGCCAACCTGTTTGGCACCGGCGGCGCTCCTTTGTTTTCCATCGCACGCGGCGAAGGCAACTCCAAGCGCGCCTCTCATGTAATGGCCAGTACATTCGTCCTATTGATCTTAACAGGCATCCTGTTGATGGGAGTCGGCTTTTGGCTAAAGCGCCCAGCGCTCTATTTATTTGGCGCCAGCGACGCTACCTTCCCCTATGCCAATGATTATCTTACCATCTATTTGTGCGGCAGCGTTTTTGTCATGCTTAGTCTTGGCATGAATGGCTTCATCAATGCCCAGGGATTTGGCCAAAAAGGCATGCTTACCGTCGTCATCGGCGCCGTTATCAATATCGTGCTGGATCCCCTTTTTATTTTCGTCTTTGGCATGGGTGTTCAAGGCGCCGCCATCGCTACAGTGATCTCGCAATTTGTTTCCGCATTGTGGGCCATATCCTTTCTATCTGGCAAACAGGCCCTCATTCAGCTTAAAAAGGAGGATATGCACCTCTCCTTCCCGCTTGTGCGCGAGATCGTGGCCCTGGGTCTATCCGGATTTATCATGAATGTTACCAACAGTGGCGTACAAATCGTATGCAACGCTACGCTCAAGCTCTTTGGCGGCGATGTATATGTCGGTGCTATGACCATTATCAATTCCCTTCGAGAGGTAGCGTTTGCACCCATCAATGGCTTAACGGGCGCAGCGCAGCCCGTTCTGGGCTTCAATTACGGCGCAAAGGAATATGCGCGTGTGCGGCAGGGCATCAAGTTTATGTCTATTTTATGTGTTTCGTATACCACCTTCATCTGGCTGTGTCTTTTGATATTCCCTCGTCCTTTTATTGGAATTTTTACCAGCGACGCTACTCTGCTTACCGTAACGGTGCCGGCCATGCACATCTATTTCTTTGGTTTCTTTATGATGGCATTGCAAATGTCCGGACAGACTGCTGCCGTTGGCCTGGGGCGCTCCAAACAAGCGATCTTTTTCTCTCTGCTGCGCAAGGCATTTATTGTCATTCCTTTAACCTTGATTTTGCCGAGACTCTTTTCTTTGGGGGTCAACGGAGTCTTTTTGGCTGAACCCATCTCCAATTTTATCGGAGGAGGCGCTTGCTTTATCACCATGCTTTGTACGATCTGGAAAGAATTGGGGCAAAAAGAACGGCAATCCAAAACCTCTGCCCCTGCAAAAGAAGAGTAAACGCAAAGGCCCTTAAAAAAGGGCCTTTTCTTTCGCTTCTTTCTTTGTCCGTCCTTGCATATGGTGATAACGCAAAGGAGGCGCTCTATGTCTTTCCCTTGGATTGCCGACGCGCACACGGATTTTTTGTCCCGTGTTTGGCACAATGCATCTATCCTGCATCTTAATTCTTCCGACCAGGGACAATTTAGCCTGGCGGGGCTTCATCAAGGAAAGATCGGTTTACAGATCTTTGCTCTGTTTATCGACAGCAGCCGACCGGAGCATCCTGTTTCGCAGTGCCTGCGCCAGCTATGCGCCTATGATCGCATGCTGAATGCATGGGGCCCGTATTTCATCCTCCCCGCAGAACTGGACACCTTGGCCTGTCCTTTTGGCCCTACGCGGGCCGTTCTATCCATAGAAGGCGGCGAAGCATGTGATGATAGCACCGAGCTGTTGCAATTATATGCCCGTCTCGGCGTTCGCGCCATGTCTCTTGTTTGGAATCATGCCAACACGCTTGCATATCCAGCTTTGGATGGCCAGCACAGCAAGGATGGCCTTACCTCACAAGGCATGCGGTTTGTACGTTGCATGAATGAATACCGTGTAGCCATCGATGTTTCCCATCTGAATTCTGCTGGGTTTTGGGACTGTATCTCGTATACACAGGCGCCTTTATTCGCCTCTCACAGCAACGCTTATGCGCTTTGTCCTCATCCCCGCAACCTTACAGATACACAAATCCGTGCGCTGATCGCGCAAGACGGTTATATTGGCTTAAACTTTAATGCGGCCTTTCTCTCCACATCTCAAAGCAGCGTACAAGATATCGTTCGACATGCCTTACACATCTTAGATCTTGGCGGAGAAAATAGTTTGGGATTCGGTTCGGATTTTGACGGCGTGACGGCCCTCCCTAATGGACTCCATGGCACACAAGATTTTTCGCTGATCCTGCAAGCCTTTCAAAACGCCGGTATTCGAGGAGCTCTGTTGGATAAGATTGCTCATCAAAACTTAGCACGCTATCTTTCGCAATTTTATTGAATCCTGTCAAATCTCGGGGATAACCCGAGATTTGTTCTCATAAGGTTAGTCATAAGGCTCTTATGTGCCACTTGACCCTATGAGAAAGGATGAGCACCATGCGAAAAGCGAAAAAGTTTTTGCTGAATGCTATCATTTTATCAGGTACTTCGCTATTGGTTCGCATGGTCAGCGTCTCTTTCGGTGTCTATGTTGCCAATCAAATTGGATCAGAAGGCATCGGTGTATTTCAGCTCATTACCTCTATTTATATGTTTGCCATCACCGTAGCTACCTCTGGGATTCACCTAACAACTACTCGGCTTGTCACCGAGGAATTGGCCGTTCACTCTCCCGGTACAGCCAAGGCTGCGCTGCATAAATGTTTGAAGTACAGCGCTTGCTTTAGTTTCGGCACGGCGTTTGCCCTATACTTTGCTGCGCCATGGATGACCAGTATTTGGCTACATAATAGAATCACAATAAGGCCTTTATCAGCCCTTGCGCTTAGCCTGCCGCCGCTGGCGCTTTCCTCTGTCTTTACCGGATATTTTACTGCATTGCGAAATGCAACCAAAAACGCCAGCGCACAAATTCTAAAACAGGGGGTCAAAATCGCCATTACCCTCCTCCTTTTACGGCAATACCTCCCGCAGGGCATAGATGGCGCCTGTTTATCTCTGGTTCTAGGCGATGTAGCGGCAGAAGTCTTTTCCTTTTTATATTTAGGGCTGCTTCTAATCATGGATCAGAGGAAAAAAACACAAAAAACAGAAAAACATCCTCAGCTCACAAAAAAAATGTTGGGGATTTGCCTACCTATCGCTTTCAGCTCATACGTACGCTCTGCGCTTGTCACAATAAAACAAGTTATGATTCCAAACGGACTAGAAAAGTCCGGTATCAGCTGTGACGAGGCCATGTCACAATACGGTCTAATCGGCGGTATGGTCATGCCTGTCATCATGTTTCCCTCTGTACTACTTTCATCCGTCAGTACATTGCTGATTCCAGAAATCTCGGAAAAAAATGTACAGCATAAAAACGGACAGATCCTTCACGTTTTATCGCGTATTTTCAAAATCACTCTTTTATTTTCCATCTGCATCAGTGGCATTTTATTTGCGTTTGCAGACCAACTTAGCTTAGCGCTATATCATAGCTTACAAGCCGCTCCTTATATCCGAATTTTAGCACCTTTGGTAACGCTTATGTATTTCGATGAAATCGTAGATGCCATTCTAAAGGGGCTAAATCAGCAGGTCAGGGTGGTTGGTATCAATATATTGGATACTATCGTAGGAATCTGTCTCATATACACCATTCTTCCCTGGTGGGGGCTAGCCGGATACATCGCTGTTATCTTTACAACTGAAACCCTAAATGCTCTTCTTAGCATTCGAAGGCTTTGTAAGGTTACCAAATTTCATATAGACTTTCAGGGCTGGATCCTCTCACCTACCATCTGTATTGCAATTTCTGTTCTGCTGCTTCGCATACTTTGTCTCTCAGGATTGACCATCGTTTGGACCATTCTCTTATCATTGGTTGTCTATCTTGTTTTATTGTTCATCACAGGTACCCTCAAATACAAAGATTTTAAGCTTTAAACCATTTGTATAAACGTATCATGATATTTTATATATAAGATTTGCATACAAAAAAAGCCGAAGAATATCTTCGGCTTTTATGGCTCCTCCAGTAGGGCTTGAACCTACGACACCGCGGTTAACAGCCGCGTGCTCTGCCAACTGAGCTATGGAGGAATATAATAGAATCCGGCAGTGACCTATCTTCCCGGGCCGTTGCCAGCCAAGTATTGTCGGCGC